>Ga0182012_10000130_pt1 | contig 80904 bp, 71 predicted proteins | sample 612S2SmetaG_FD_120486 | JGI IMG/M metagenome (GOLD analysis project Ga0182012, IMG submission 120486) | Permafrost microbial communities from Stordalen Mire, Sweden - 612S2S metaG | ecosystem: Environmental > Terrestrial > Soil > Wetlands > Permafrost | place: Sweden: Stordalen | collected... | reverse complement strand
CGGGATGACAAATTTTCCTTGAGGAGGATTGGAGCGCTGGGTGGAGATGAAAAGCAGGTCCCTCGCTCCGCCTACCCCATCTGCGATGGGGCCCCACGGCGCTCCGCTCGGGATGACAAATTTCCCTTGAGGAGGATTTGAGCGCTGGGTGGAGATGAAAAGCAGGTCCCTCGCTCCGCCTACCCCATCTGCGATGGGGCCCCACGGCGCTCCGCTCGGGATGACAAATTTTCTTTGAGGAGGATTGGAGTGCTGGGTGGAGATGAAAAGCAGGTCCCTCGCTCCGCCTACCCCATCTGCGATGGGGCCCCAAGGCGCTCCGCTCGGGATGACAAGTCAAGGGTTCTGCATTTCGGCCTCGCGGGAAAGAACGTCGTCTGATGGGCTGGGCGCGAGACCCATCGGTAATCTTGACCGTCCCGGAAGAGTGCCGCTAAGCTCCGGGCAGGAAAAGCAGGCAATAGGCAAAAGGCAATAGGGAATAGGCAACAGGGAATAGGGAATAGAACAGACGGGGATCTGGGATTAGCAAAGCAAGATCAAGGGCAAAAGCAAACGCAGGTTCCTCCCTGCGCGCTCCGGCCGGGATGACAACTTTGTGGTGATGACGGAACAACGCGCCGTTGCCGAGCCGAGAGCTGTCTCGTCTGAAGAGCGGCATGCGTGGCTGGCTCTGGCGATGACGCCGGGGGTGGGGCCACGGCGGTTGTTGCGGGCGGTGGAGCGCTGCGGGTGCGCGGCGCGGGTGCTGCATCTGCCGCTCACAGAACTCGAGGGCCTGCAGCTGCCTGCGCAGTCGGCGCAGTTTATTGCGTCGGGTGAGGCGGCTCATGCGGCGGATCAGGAGCTCGAAAAGCTGGCGGGAACGGCCGCGGGCATCGTGACGTTCCACGATGAGGCGTATCCGGAGCGGCTGCGGGAGATTTACGATCCTCCGGCGCTGTTGTGGACGCGCGGCGATGCGGCGCTGCTGGCGAAACCGGCGCTGGCTGTGGTGGGCACGCGGCATCCGACGCCTTACGGGACGGGAATGGCGGAGCGGCTGTCGCGCGACCTGGCGATGCGGGGGCTGATTATTCTGAGCGGAATGGCGCGGGGTGTGGACACCGCCGCGCACAAGGGAGCGCTGGCGGCGAAGCGGCCGACGATTGCGGTCTGGGGCACGGGGGTGGACGTGATTTATCCGAAGGAGAACAAGTCGCTCGCCGAGCAGGTTGTCGCAGGCGGGGGATTGATCCTTTCCGAGCTGCCGCTGGGGACGTTTCCCGCGCCGCAGAATTTTCCGCGGCGGAATCGGATTCTGAGCGGGATGAGCGTCGGGGTGCTGGTGATTGAGGCGGCCGAGTACAGCGGCACGAGGGTGACGGCGCGCTGCGCGCTCGAACAGAACCGCGAAGTTTTTGCGGTGCCGGGGAACGTGACGACGAAAAACGCCTGGGGCCCTAACATGCTGATAAAGCAGGGCGCCAAGCTGACTTCGTGTTGGGAGGATGTGTGGGAAGAGCTGCCGACGCAGATCAGGATGGGGCTCGAGCAGAGCGAGGGATTTGCATCGGAAGGCACATCTATAGCATCGTTATTCGAGGAACCACCCCTGCCGCCCTCGGAGGCGCGCGTGCTGGGCGTGCTTCGCCAAGACGAAGCATTGCAGATGGACGAGATCCTCGAAAAGCTCGAGCCGGAAGTGAGTTCTTCCGAGGTTTTCACAGCGCTGTTCGAGCTGGAACTGGCCGGGCGCATACGGCAACTTCCTGGGAAGAATTACGTCAGGAGCTTTTGAAAGCCTGGGCGCGCTGGGTTGCATATCGGATGCGCGCCGGGCACACAGGTGTAGATTCGACGCGGCGGGACGTGGTAGAACCGGTCTCATGTGCAGGTTCACCCGCTGTGCGCTGCGCGCTCCGTTCGGGTGACAAGAAGCAGTAAAGGAAAAGATGAGTAAATCTCTGGTTATCGTCGAGTCGCCGGCCAAGGCGAAGACGATCAATAAATATCTCGGCAAGGATTATCAGGTGGAGGCCTCGTTCGGCCACATCATGGATTTGCCGAAGCGGGACATCGGCGTAGAGCTGGAGAACAGAACGTTCGAGCCCACGCTGATCGTCACTCCGGACAAGGAAAAGATTGTTCGCCATCTGCGGAAGCTGGCGGAGAAGGCGGACGCTGTGTATCTGGCGCCCGATCCCGACCGCGAAGGCGAAGCCATCGCTGCGCATCTGGCGATCCAGCTTCGTCCGGTTGTGAAAGACAAGAAGAGCATCCGCCGGGTGACCTTTAACGAGATCACGCAGAAGGCGGTGCGCGCGGCGTTTGAGCATGCGCGGGATGTGGATGAGAACCTGGTGGACGCGCAGCAGACGCGGCGGGTGCTGGACCGCATCGTCGGGTACCAGATTTCTCCGCTGCTGTGGGATAAGGTGCGGCGGGGACTCTCCGCGGGCCGGGTGCAGACGGTTGCGGTGCGGCTGATCGTCGAGCGCGAAAAGCAGATTCAGGAATTCAAGCCGGTCGAATATTGGACGATCGATGCGGCGGTGGCTCCGGTTTCGGACGGGCCGGAGTTCATTGCGCGGTTCATCGGGATCGATGGCGTCAGAGCCGAAGTGGAGACGGTGAGCGCGCCGAGCCTGCCGGATCAGAAGTCGGCAGATGCGGTTCTGGCTGCGCTGGGCAAGGCGAAGTGGCGCGTCCGGAGCGTCGAGAAGAAGGAGCGGCGCAGAAGCCCGGCGCCTCCGTTCACCACCAGCAAGCTGCAACAGGATGGTTCGCGGCAACTGGGCTTCAGCGTGAAGCGGACGATGGGCGTGGCGCAGCGGCTGTACGAGGGCATCGATCTGGGCGCGGAGGGAACCGTAGGCCTCATCACCTATATGCGTACCGATTCGACGCGGGTGGCTCCGGATGCGATTGCGGCGGTGCGCGACTATGTCGGCTCGAAGCTGGGCAAGCAATATCTGCCGGCCGAGGCCAACATTTACCGGTCGAAGAAAGATGCGCAGGACGCGCACGAAGCTATTCGGCCCACCAATCCTGAGTTGCATCCTGACGAAATCAGGCGGTATCTGAGCGATGAGCAGTACCGGATGTACAAGCTGATCTGGCAGCGCTTTGTTGCGTCGCAGATGGTGCCGGCGGTCTTCGACCAGACGACGGTGAATATAGAAGCGAAGGCAGATCGGTCGTACGATTTTCGGACGACTGGGTCGGTGCTCAAATTCGACGGATACCTCAAGATTTATCAGGAGAGCAGCGAGACCGCGGACGAAGAGGAGGACGAACTAAAGAACGCGTTGCCGCCTCTGAACGACGGCGATCCGCTGCGGCTGGACAGGACGATTCCGGAGCAGCACTTCACGGAGCCGCCGCCACGTTACAACGAAGCTTCGCTTGTAAAGGAGCTGGAAGAGCGGGGCATTGGGCGGCCTTCGACTTACTCGTCGATTATTACGACCATTCAGGATCGGGAATATGTGACGAAGATTCCGCCCACTGGACGTGGCGGGCGATTTTTTCCCACCGAGATCGGGACTGTCGTGACAGACCTGCTGGTCGCTAACTTCCCGTATATCTTCGATACGCAATACACGGCGAAGCTCGAAGAGGAGCTGGACGAAATCGAGGAAGGCAAGGAGAAGTGGACCGATCTGCTGAAGGGCTTCTATGGGCACTTCGAAGAGGAGCTGAAGAGCGCCGAGAAGCACATGGAGAATGTGAAGCGGATGGAGAAGCCGACGGATGAGAAGTGCGATCTGTGCGGCTCGCCGCTGTTGCTGAAGTGGGGCAAGTTCGGGACGTTTTATGCATGCAGCGCTTACAGCCAGGAGAAGCCGGTTGCGGTTTCGGTCGCGGCGTGGAAGAAGGATCCGAAGAAGCTCATTAAGAAGGTGGAATCGAAGCTGAAGTATCCGCTGTTGGTGAAGTCCACGGAAGGCGATGAGTCGAACACCGTGGCTGAAGTCAAGAACAAGGCGGAGATGGCCGAGGCCATCGAAGGGGCTTTGGGCAGCGGGCGCAAAGTCACTGTGGAGCAGGTGAGTTGCGGTTTCACGAAGGAGCATTTCGCGCCGAAGCCCGATCTGCAGACCGGTGACGGACAAAACGGGGCGCCCGCAGAGGAATACTGCGAGAACTGCGGGCGGGTGATGGTTCTGCGCCGCGGGCCGTTTGGCGCCTACATGGCGTGCCCGGGTTATAACGAGGATCCGCCGTGCAAGACGGTTCGGCGGCTGAGCCAGAAACAGCAGCAGAAGCCGGCGGTGCCGCTCGATGAGAAGTGTCCTCAGTGCGGCAAGCAGCTGGTGCTGCGTTCAGGGAGCTATGGGGAGTTTGTTTCGTGCTCGGGCTATCCGAAATGCAAATACATTAAGCAGAACCTGATCGAGGGACTAAAGTGTCCTAAGTGCGGGCAGGGAGATATCGCGGAGCGTAAGGCGCGCACCGGCAATATTTTCTGGGGCTGCACACGCTATCCTAAGTGCGACTTTACTTCGAATCTGAAGCCGGTTTCGCAGGCGTGTCCGGAGTGCGGATCGCCCTATGTTGTGGAGCGGGTCGTGGATGGCGGGCTCTATCTGGTGTGCCCTAATAACAAGGAGATGATGCCGAGGCGGCGTCCGCGGAAGGGTCAGACGGCGGCGGATGTGCAGAACGCGATCGAGTGCAACTTCTCGGAGCGGATCGGCGATGCTCCCGCGCCTGCGCCGGCGCCGATTCCGACCGTGGCGACGCATGGGCCAGTGGTGGAGGAAGAATTGCCGGTTGGATAAGGGCAGGGAATAGGGAGTAGGGAACAGGGAGTAGAGTTTAGGGATCAGGAAAAGCAAGAACAAAGCACGGCAGAAGATAAAGGCGAAAGCGTCACTGCATCAGGGCGTCCCCTCGGGACAACCTCTCCTATCGCCGAAGCCGAGCCCCTTTTTAGGGAATAAATAATCGGAAAGAAAGGACCCGGCGCAGCGGGTCCTTTGTGTTTGAGGCCGGCGATTACTTCGTTTTCCCCGCACCTGAGCTAATGCCCCAGCGGTAGACCAATTCTGCGTAGCCTAACTGGATCGTCTTGCCGGTTGGGTAGATGGCGCCGGGGACGCTTTTTCCCCATCCGCGACCATAGTAGAAATTGAGGCCGACGTTCTTAGTGGCCTGCCAGTCGGAGCTGATGTCGTAGACCGACGCGAAGGAAGTATGGCCATTGGCGGGCCGGCCTGTGAAGCCGAAGACCTTGGTGTCGAAGGCTCCGCCACCGAGATACCACAGGTCTTTGCCGGAGGTTAGGTCGAGCCAGTGTAAGTCGCTGCGGAGGTCCCAGGACTTATAGGGCTTGTCGACAACCTGGACGAAGCTGTCGGTCGAGTTCATGAGGTTGTAGAAGGGCAGGCGGGCGTAGACGCGGGGCGTGGGCAGGACCTGGAAGAAGGTATTGTTCTTGTCGTCGGTGGGGTTGTTATCGCCGGTGGCGCGCCACCATCCGCCACGGAACCAGGGGGTGGTGGGGACACTCGTGAAACGATAGCCTCCTTCAAGGGCGGCTGCGCCGGCCGATTGTGTGAGTGCGCCCCAGTTGCCGTTCTGCAGTGCTCCCCAGAAGACGAAGTCGAAGGCACCGGGGCCTGCGGGCTGCGTGGCGATGAGGTCGCCACCATAGGTGCCGAGGCGGATGTTCTTGTGGTCAGCGGCGCGGACGGCGAGGGGGCGGTTGTCGGTTTTGGTGATGCCGGGGCGGCCGTCGTGATAGCCGAGACCGAAGGCGCGCGCGACGATGCGTCCGTGGGCGGCGATGCGCGTGAAGGCGAGGTACTGGATGTCGACGTTGAGCTCGGGATTGCCGTTCATGTTGAAGACGCCCTGGTCGGCGCGGCCGGCCATGGCGGTTAGATCCCAGTCGCCGGAGCCATAGTGGCCGTCGATGCCATCGAAGCTGCGCTGGGCGTTAGTGAAACCGAAATTGCCGACGAGGCGTTGCTGGACGCGGTTGTTCTGGAGCCAGAGGACGGTGGAGTCTTTGGGATGGGTTTCTGTCCCGTCGAAGAATTCGAAGCGGCCGAGGCGAAGGTTTTTATCGGGAGCGGCGTTGTAGCGGAGGAAGCCCTGCTTGAAAAAGGCTGCGACGGGCTCGGTGTTGGCGGCGTTGGAGGCGTAGTAGGTGCCGCCGAGGCCGAGTTGTCCCTGGGCGGAGACGGCAGCGACGGAGTCGTTGGGCAGCGGTCCTACCCAGGTTTGGGCGAGCTCAGCTTGCCAGTCCCAACGGTCGATGCGCTGCGCAACACTGATGCGAAGCAGGGACTGTATGTAGGAATAGCTGTCGTTATCGGGCGGTGCGGCGAACCACATCCAGTTATCGTTGCGGGCGCGCTCATAGATGGAGAAGGTTATGGGGTGCGCGGACGGGGTTGGTGCAGAGGCAACGGGTTCAGTGGCAGGCGTGGCTGCGACGGCCTCGCTGACCGCGGCGTCTGGCGCGGAAATGAGGGTTTGGGCGGTTGCCATGGAGGCGAGAGAAAGAAGACAGAGGAGTCCTGCTGGGGCGCTGAGCATAGGTTATGGCAGCATGCCGGAACATTGCGGCAATGAACAACCAACTTTAGATGGATTTCTAAGTAGTACCCGCGAGGTCGGCAACAGGGAAGGACGGAATGTGGAGTGAATTTCTATCGATCAGTGCGATAGGGCACGACCGGCGAGGGGCTCTCGACGGAGCCCCCGCGGGAACGATCAGAAGGTGAACCGACTACCGATTGTGGGAACAAAGTTGCTGTCGTAGTTGTAGCGGACTCCGGGGCCGTGAGGAATGGCGATGGCCAGTCCCCCTCCTACGTAGGAATACGCAATTCCGGCGAAACCGTCCCAACGCTTTGTGAAGTGATGATCGGTGTAGAGCGAACCCTCGTCGAGGGAGCCCGCGCAGGAGGCGCGGAAACCGGCTGTGGCCGAGCAGGTTTTCGGAACCCGGAAGTCGTTCTGCCGCTGCTCATACCAGGCAACGGTGAAGTCGGTTTTCTCGCGCCAGGTGTACTTCGCGCCGGTCCACCAGATCTGCACCCGCTTTTCAGAATCGAGATTGGTGTCTTCGACACCGCTCATAAGATAGCCGCCCTGGTCAGTGGCGCCGACGCCTAAGGGGCGAGAAGGGTTGTTCTGCCCGATATATTCGTAGCCGGCAAAGAACTTGAATGGGTCCGGCGTATATTTCGCGGCAACCATGACAGCGTTGTTGTCGGTGACGATGCCGTAGACGGTGTTGGTGGTGGAGATCAGATTGACGCCGGTGATTTGGTTTGTATTGATGCTGTCGGTGGTCGACTGATAAGGAGCGGCTGGACTCTGCGGCCCGAGCAGGGGATTCAGTACGCTGATTGCCTGATTGTAGTGTTGGTAGACGGCGTCGGCGGATAACTTGCTGTATTTACCCCCGAGATTGAATCCATAGGCGTCGTTATGGGGCTGTTCGGGCGTACAAGTGGCGGCGGTCCAGGTTGAGGAGGCGGAGTAGCAACCGCCCGTGCCGTCGACAAACTTATACATTGCACCGAAATGGACCGGGCCATAGGTGATGCGATACTTCATGGCGTCATCCCAGCGGGTGTCCTCGGTGTCGCCGCCGCCGGCCATGGTTCCGTTGTAGCCGATGTAGGAGAAGGCATAACCGCCGGAGACTGGATCGTAGAGGAGCATGGTATCGGTGCCGAGAGCGCGCTGGCGGCCGAAGGTCAGCGTGCCGGCCGATTTGTAGGAGATGCCGCCGTAATATTCGTCATTGAAGGGTTGGCCCGCGCGCGCACCGTCGATGGCCTCCGAATAGTCGGCTCTGGGCTGGCCGTTGTTCTCAGTGTCGGTGGCTGAGGCGTTCGCCAGCTGGCCGGACTGAGGGTTGATGCCAGTCGAGGCGTTGAAGACGACGGCCCAGTTATGGGCAAACTCTTCCTTGCCCCTGATGCCAAAACCGGTCTGCGACAGGTTATCCGGTTCGAGGAGAAATCGAGAATGGTTGGCGTTTCGGTTCACCAGAGACGAGCCTTCATAGTTGTACGGATTTTGCGGTAAGCCGTGGCTGACCCAACCGAGGCCGGCGTCATACGCACCGTAGATGGTGATGCCATGCCAGGTCAGCGTGCAATCCGTGGTGGCAAACTCGCGGCCGTTGGCGCAGGGATCGGGGGTCTTCGCGCCGGAGGGTCCCGCTCCGGTCTGGGGCCACGCCGGGAGCGTCAGCGCCGATGAGAAGAAGAGAACCGCTGCCGCGAGAATCAGTTTTGCTTTGTTCACAATTCCTCCATAGCAAAAAATGGCCACGCTGGGGGCACGTGGTTACAGGTTGGGATTGCTTCGCGCGCGAAGCCGATCAGGGATGAAGGCAGACAGAAAGACAGCAAGTCGTCAAGGACGATCCTTTGTATGACTTTATTCGACTAGGTCCGTTATTTCTCTATTGTACTGGATGAATCGGCGAGATGAACAGGGCGGAGGATGGAGGTGTTCCGCCAATCCACGCCGTTCCTGCGGGCGCGGGCTTGCCCAACGATCTGACAAGCGAGGCAGCCGGCGGGCCGATGCTCGAGGAGTGGGAGTTGCTGCGGCGATGGCAGGCAGAAAGAAAAGGACCCGCCGAAGCGGGTCCTTTGTGCTGGAGGTGGATTTTCGACTACGGCATGTAGTAGCGGAACGACGTCCAGAACATATTGTCGATACCCTTCGCGCCGCCGCCGGGGTTTGTGGTGGCACCGGCACCGGACCACAGGTCGCGCTCGAAGCGGGCGTACTGGAGTCCGAAGCGCATTCTGCCCTTCGGGCCGTTGTAGAAGTTGTACCAGTCGCCCATGGTGAACTCCTGCACGTCCTTGTTCTGGTTGCCGCAGCTGCCAGGAGTGGAAGGATCGAAGCCAGTCCCGTTGCCGCCGTAGGTGTTGTTCGTACCGCCGGGCGCCGGCTCGGTGTCGCAGCCGGTCATGGAGGTCAGCGGGGAGCCGTAGCCTTCTTTGCCGTTGTAGTGGCGATAGACATAATCGCCGCCATAATTGAAGTAGACGGTGAAGCGTGGAACTGGGGTGACCTCAATCGTGCCGAGGGCGGAGAATGCCTTCAGCGGATCGATCTCGCCGTCCGGCTTGAGGGTGATGTCGGCGATGGTCGAAGAGCCGTAACGGCCAACGCCCTTGCCATAGAGACCCTTCAGGCCAACCTGGAACTTTTTGGTACCGAGGGGAACGCGAAGGCCGCCGCCGATGCCTGAGCCGATCGCGTCGCTGTTATAGGCTCCGGTGGTGTTGCCGGTGCAGGTGGTCTGGGTGATGCCGGAATTGACGCCGGTGGTGCCGGTGGGGACCGCGGCATTGGTGCAGACTTCGTTGGGGTAGACACGGTCGCGGAAAGTGCGATCGATTCCGAAGACTTCCCAGTGACCCCAGCCTGGCTCGAAGACCATCTTGGCGATGAAATCCGGGGCGACGTTATAGGAGTAGTTCGCGGTCGCGTTGTAGAGACCGCCGCCGACGCCGGCCGAACCGATATCGATGTTCAGAGGCAGGCTGCTGCCGGCTGGATTGAGGGTCTCAGGATTTTCCGCGGAAGCACCGAGCCAGAAGCGATGGGCAAAGTCTTTGGTGACGCGGAAGCTGTACTGGCGGGTCCACACGAAGCCGGCGGTGTACTGGGAGTCGATGGTGGAGGGCAGGATTTCTGAACCGCGCGTCTCACCCTGCGTGGTTTCAGTTGCGAGCGACCAGCCCTGGCCGCCGGAGACATCCAGGCCATTGGCAAACAAAGCATCGGCCCACAGTTGCCGCTGACGCATCACGTAGCTGTTGGACTGGTTGTTATTGGAGGTGATGCCGGTGCCCAGCCAGTCCATTTCGTAGTAGCCGGACAGGGTTGAGCTGGCGAGCTTGCCGGTGGCTTTCAGGGCTAAGCGCGACTGGCGGCCGGTGCCGAAGAACTCGCTCTGCTGCGCGTTATCGGAGTGCTGCAGCGGAACGCTGGTAAAGGGAGTATTCACGTCGCTGCCCGTAGCGCCCTGGCGCCACACCGTTTCGGCCGCGATAAAGCTGCCCGCAGGGGAGAGCAGGATGCCTTTGTAGTGGATGGCATCAGGGTTGTCGAACATCTTCCTGGTGGCTGCCTGCTGTTCCTGAATGGTGCCGGCGAGGGAGATGCTGTTGGCCTTGAGATCGCTGACGGAACTTTGCAGGCTGGAGACGGCTTCCGAATTGGAGGAGAGGGTCTGCTGCTCGGCATTGGCGGCTGCCTGGGCCGCCTGGGCGGCTGCCTGGGCCTGCTGAGCGGCCTGCTGGGCGGCCTGGAGCTGGGCGTCACGGTCGGAAAGCTGCTGCTTCAGCGAGTCGATCTGACCGCGATCCGACTGTTCCTGCTGCCGCAGTTCCTCGATTTGGGACTGGACGCTGGGTCCTTTGGGAACCGGCTTCCTGTAATGATGGACCGGCTTTGGCGTATCTGGGGTGCTGGCCGTGGTCTGCGTGTAGCCAGCGGTCACAGCCGAGCCCAGCGCAAGGATGGCGAGCGCCTTCAATTGGTTAGTCATTCAGCCTCTCAGGAGTTGGAAATACATAACGATGAAATTGCCGGGGGGAAATGCGATTCTTGAGCGGGTCAGGCGATAGCAACGGGTTGCGCGCCAGTTCCGAACTGGCCCACAGGTACCCAAGAGGGATGGTCGCAGGCGATTGTGAATGCCCTGAGAATTTGCGGTAAATGTTCGGGGAAAACCCCTTGGTGGGCCGCTCGGAAATGAGTGACGGCGCAACGGTTACAAGATTTATAACCGTGACCAACTGGATAAGGGGAGCGTCCTGCGGATCGCCAATGACCGGCTGGCTGGTCGCAAGGCGGGTTACGGTTGCGAGGGATTTTTCCCGGCGGCGATGAGATTGGCCAACAGCCGATAGGCCCCTGGGACAGCTTCCGGCAGCTGACGATAGGCGGCATATGCCATATAGAAGTAGTTGCCCTTGCCGTAGCGCGCATAGAGCAGGCCGCCCTTTTGCGGATCCTGGCCGGGATCGTGGACTTCGGTCAGCGGTGCGAATTGCGAGGACCAGGATTCGAGGAAAGAGTGACCGCGCTCCTCGACCCAACCGTCAAAATCGGCGGTGGTGATGCGGTTTGGCCAGGAGAAGAATCGACTGCCTGGGTCGAGGAGGGTCACCGGGGCGTGCTCATCGACGACTTTCTCCGGGTTGCGCCCGAGAGTAAGCGGATAGGGGGCGGGGAACTCGACGCTCTGGTATTGAACCAGGAGGGTTCCGCCGTTTTGGACGTAAGCGAGCAGGCGCGGCGTGGCTGCAAAGAGGTCGGGGATGGCGGAATAAGCGCGGATGCCGACGATGATCGCGTCGTAGGAGGACAGCTCGCCCTGGGCAAGGTCTGAGGGGGTGAGCAGGTGCGGGTGGACGCCGATTTCGGCCAGCGCTGCGGGGACCTCGTCGCCTGTGCCCATGATGTAGCCGACTTTCAGATCGGGCGGAAGCTTCACGTCGACCGCGCGCAGCTTGTATGTGGCGGGGCGGTACAGATAATAAGGACGCAGTCCGGGATATCCCACGGTGGTGAAGCCTTCGGTGAAGCGGTCGTTTCCGCTCTGGGCGATGGCGCCGATCCTATAGGTCTCGTCGGTGAGCAGACCGGGATGGAGCGTGAAGCGGACCTCCTGGCTGCTTTGAGGAGTAAGGTGAAACGGCACTTCCGGCGGTTCGGCGGTCCATCCCGAGGGCAGGTCGAGGTGAAGCGTACCGTCGTCGTTATCCTGCTGTTGGTTGCTGACCGTCACTGTGAAAGGGATCGTCGTGGCGCCGAGAGGGACCGCGCCCGCCGCAGCGGGAAGATTGACGGAGAGCTGCGGCACAACTGCCAGGGGCTGATAGACGCCGCCGATTCCGTGGACGCGATGCACGGTTTGGACGACCTGTCCGAGGCGAACGGGAACGCCCATGTATTTGAACTCCGCCCACCCGGCGAGCGGATAGGGGGCGAAGGGCAGAGTGAGCCAGCGCGGATCGTTGACGTCGTAGTATGCCTGCTCTGTGTTGGGCCGGGTGAAATAAGGACGGGTGAGCGCGGCATTGCGCGGGACGTAGACGCGGAAGATCGTGTCGCCGGCGTTGCTGGAGACGGCGTCGAGTCCGGGCGCGCCGATGCGCGTGATCTGCCAGGAGCTGCCGTCGGGCTGGTCGAGCCAGGTGCGGGCTAACTGCAGGCCCTCGACGGACGGTCCCCAGAAGGGCGCGGCGGTGACGTGAACGCGCACGTCGATCTCGGAGCCGGGGGTGACTGCGGGCGGGGTTTCCTCCGGCACAGTGGGCGGCGTGGGATTGGCGCCAGTCGCCGTGTGCGGCATCACGAGCGCGTTGACTTCGAGGCCAAGGGATTCGGCCAGCGCGGTGTTGAACTGCGCCAGCTTGATGTTGAGTTCGTGAACGACGCTGGCTTTGTCGTCAGCGTTGAGGCCGCTGCCATTGACCCAGGCGATCAGTTGCTGGGTGACTTTGTAGCCGGTGGCGAGCTCGGGCGCGATCTTCTCCGGATGGGTGGGCCAATCGCTGTAGAGAGCCGTGACAATGTGATGGTGAATGTCGGTCAGCGCCGTGACCAGCGGCGCGGTATCTCCGGAGTGGACCAGGGAGGCGATGCCGGGCAGAGTGGTGTCGATGCCGTCGAAGAACGATTCATCTTTATCGGCGGCCTTCACCTGCGATCCGTAGCGGTGATATCCGACGCTGACCGGGCCAGGTAAGGGCAGCGTGCCGCCGCCATTCTGCGATTTCTGCTGGCTCCATCCGGTGCGGGCCATCTGAAAGTACGACTCGCCCAGGATCGGATCCCAAGTGCCTTCGGGAATTTCGATTGTTGCGGCGGGGAAGCTGTCGCTGAATTGCCTGGTAACGTAGTCGTAGAAATGCGCGGGCGCCCATTTGTTGGTCGCGTAGTCGAAGACGCCCTTGCTGCTGGCCGCGAAGAATGGGACGCGCGCGTAGACCTTGAGCGGCGACCATGGTCGAAGGCCGGCGGCGATCTGGTCGGGGCAAACGGTGGCATCACCGGCGGCGGCGAAGGCCTGCTGATTGATCTCCCCCGACACCTGGTGATGGCCGTGACCATCGGTGATGTTGCCGGTGAAAGTGGAGGCAAGGACCAGGGGGCGCCAGGTTCTCACGGCGCGCACCACATCGCAAAGCACGCGATCGTGCCCCCATTGCTGGTGGGCTTCATCAATGGTCTTCGAGAAGCCGTAATCGGCAACGGTGGCGAAGAACTGCTCGGAGCCGGAGTATTGATCGGCGAGCAGCAGCTCATTGGTGCGGATGAGGCCGAGCGCGTCGTAGCTCTCGCCGGACATCGCATTCTGGCCGCCTTCGCCGCGCGTGAGGGTCATGATGGCGGTGCGCGCGCCGATGCCGCGCGATTCAAAGGCCAGCATGCCGCCGTCTTCGTCGTCGGGGTGGGCGACGATGAACATCAGGCTACCCCAGGTGTCGAGCTTGCGAAGAGTCTGCGCGAGGCCGTCGGCGCCTCGATCTTCAGGAAGAGTCTGCGCGTCGGGTGAGGCGGCGATCTGGGTGCGCCATGGAACCGCCTGGGCGGAAGCGGCGAGGGTTGTGACAAGGGTGAGCGCGAGCGCCGCGGCGCTGCGGACAACACGGGGAATCGGAGCAGAGCAGGGAAGCATGAGTTGGGAATTTTCAGTGTACCGTGAGGCGATTTGATACAAAGGCAGAACATGGTCTCCGAACCTGTTGCTCCGGGCGGATCGGGTGGGGGCGCGGGCGCGGCTCGGCCTGAGCCGGTTCTGGTTGTGCCCGCAGCGGCTTCGCCGGGTGGGCCGTCAAGTGCGCCGCATCTGGAGCGCCGCATCGGCCTGGCCAGCGCCGTCTCGCTGAACATGATGTACATGATCGGGGTTGGCCCGTTTATCACGCTGCCTCTGATTGTGGCGGCGATGGGTGGGTCGCAGGCGCTGCTGGGCTGGTTGCTGGGCGCGCTGATCGCGGTCTGCGATGGGCTGGTGTGGGCAGAGCTGGGCGCGGCGATGCCGGAAGCCGGCGGATCGTACGCGTTTCTGCGGGAGATTTACGGCCGTGAGGGCGCTGGGGGATTCTTTTCGTTTCTGTACATCTTTCAGCTGGGATTCAGCGCGCCGCTCTCGATTGCTTCGGGCTGCATTGGATTCGCCGAGTTCGCCTCGTTTTTGATTCCCGGGCTGCGGCTGCCGATCTTTGCGGTCTGGTCGAATGGGCCTCACTGGACCAGCGTTCTTGCGGCAGGCGCCTGCGCGGCGATCGTGGGCATGTTGTACCGGGACATCAATGCTATTCTGCGCACCGCCTGGGTGTTGTGGGCGGGAGTGATGGCCGCCATGGCCATCGTGCTGTTTGCGGGGCTGACGCATTTTCACCCGGCACTGTTACGAATGTCGTCCCACCCCTTCAGCTTTTCGCCCGCATTCTTCGCGGGCCTGGGATCGGCGACCCTGATCGCCACCTACGACTACTGGGGCTACTACAACGTTTGCTTTCTGGGTGGGGAGATACGCAATCCTGGCCGGACGATCCCGCGGGCGGTTCTGATTTCGATTGCGGTTGTCGCTGTGCTCTACATCGCCATGAATGTCAGCGTGCTCGGCGTCATTCCGGCACAGGGCATGGGCCGCACCGTGGTTGCGGAGATGGTGGCTCGCACGCTGGGGCCAGGTCCCGCGGTCGTCATCGTGTTTCTGATTATGTGGACAGCGTTTTCATCGGTGTTCGCGTTGCTGATGGGATACTCGCGCGTCCCGTATGCGGCGGCGCTCGATGGAAACTACTTCCGCTTCTTCGCGCATCTGCATCCGAAGAGGAATTTCCCGGATTTTTCGCTGCTGGCGCTGGGCGCGGTGGCCGCGGTTTTCTGCTTTCTTCGCCTGGCGCAAGTGATTGCCGCGCTGGTGGTGATCCGCATCGTGTTGCAGTATCTGCTGCAACAGGTAGGCGTGATTGTGCTGCGTGTTCGACGGCCGGATTTGCCGCGTCCGTTTCGGATCTGGCTGTATCCGCTGCCGCCGTTGCTGGCCCTGGCGGGATTTTTGTTCATCCTTTTCTCGCGGGCCCAGGGTTTGCACGACCTTTTGTATGCGGGGGCGATTGCCCTGGCGGGCGGCATCTTATATCTGCTGCGGGCGCGGAAGCGCCACGAGTGGCCGTTTAAAATGGAGGAGCCGGAGATGAGGTGAAACGATGGTCGATCTGTCGATAGCCGAAGGCAAGCTGTTGCTTCATGTGCGGGGAATGGATCAGCTGTGGGCGCTCAAGAGCTCGCTTGAGATTCCTCTCGAACACATCGCAGGAGTTCGCGCCGATCCGAGCATCGCCCGCGGCTGGTGTCACGGGCTGAAAATGCCGGGCACAGTCATTCCGGGGGTGATAACCGCTGGAACCTTTTATGCGGATGGCAAGCGCGTCTTCTGGGACGTTCATCACGCCGACAATACCGTGGTGATCGATTTGGTGGATGAGCGTTACAACCAATTGGTGGTCGAAGTCGCGGACCCGGGTGCCACCGTCCAGCTGATAGAGCCGTACCTCCCGCGAAAATAGCCGTGAACGCCTTTGTTCTTGCCGGTGGACAGAGCACACGGATGGGGCGCGACAAGGCACTGCTCGAGGTTGACGGCAGGCCGCTGGTGGAGCACATGCTGGAGTTGCTGCGTGGTATCGGGCTCAATCCGCGCATTTGCGGCTCACGGCCCGATCTGGCCCGGTTTGCTGAGGTTGTTCCGGATAACTTTCCGCAATGTGGGCCTCTGGGTGGGATCGAGGCGGCGCTGGCGGTTTCTCAAACGGGGCTGAATCTCTTTTTGCCGGTGGACGCGCCGGGGTTGCCGGGCGCATTTTTGCAATGGATGATGGAGCGAGCCGAGAGCAGCCAGGCGGTGGCGACGATTCCGCATTTTCAGGACCGGCCTCAGCCGCTCTGTGCTGTTTACAGCCGCCGGCTACGGCCGGGGCTCGAGGGGTTTCTGGCCGCGGGGAACTACAAGGTGATGACGGCTGTGCGGAAGGCGGCCGCGGCTCTCGAGGAAGCTGTCGATGAATTTGACGTGGAGTCTGTTGCGGCAACGCTGTGGCCTGGGGAGTGGCCGTCGCACCTGAGGATGGCGTCGTGGTTTCGCAACGTGAACAGCCCTGAAGACTATGCATCGCTGGCGGCTGTGGCTCGAGCAAAAGCCATCCAATAGTGGAAGAAGAAAGGTAAGCTGAAAGAAGAAGAGGCAGGCGAGGAACCGCGAGGAACATCGCGCGAGGCACACAGGGCGAGGAAACAGGAACGCGTGAGTAATTCCCCGGACGTACCTATCGAGGTCCAGGCAGAGTCCAACGGTCATGGCGACCGTCGTCCCTACATTGCCTTTGAAAATGTCTCAAAGTCTTTCGGCAGCCTGCATGTGCTGAAGGACATCAGCTTTTACGTCAATCATGGCGAGACACTTTGCATCCTGGGGCGGTCCGGCGTGGGCAAGTCGGTATCGCTGCAGCTGATCATGGGTTTTCTGCGGCCCGATGCGGGAAGGATTTTCGTTGCCGGGGAAGACATCACCGGCTTCACCGAAGAACAGATGCAGGCGGTTCGCCGCAAGGTGACGATGGTCTTTCAGAATGGCGCTCTGTTCGATTCGCTCAGCGTCGGCGAGAACGTGGCGTTTCCCCTGCGCGAGGGCCGGGGTCTCTCCGAGGACCAGATTCAGCAGATCGTGCATGGGTTGCTGGAGATGGTAGGGGTGGCGGAGATGATCGACCAGTTGCCATCCGATCTTTCGACGGGGACGAAGCGGTCGGTGGCGATAGCGCGGGCTCTGGCGGCGGAGCCGCAGGCGATTCTCTACGACGAACCGACGACGATGGTCGATCCGCTGATCGCGCGGCTGCTGGGCAACCTGATTCTGAAACTGCGCAGCCAGCTGCACCTGACCAGCATTGTTGTGACCCACGACATGCGCTTCGCGGAGCGGCTGGCGGATCGGGTTCTCTTCCTGCATCAGGGGAAGGCGGAGTTCTTCGGCACGGTGGAGGAGATGAAGCACACCAACGATGAGGTATTGCAGCAGTTTCTGGAACTGGACGCGCTGGTTCTGCCCGAGGTATAGCGGCCGGATCGGGCTCCAAATCATGCAAATCCCCTGACTGCCGATAACGGGACCAGTCATGATTTCAATGCGGAGAAGCCTTGTCCCCCGGCTCCTTGTCCCCACAGTGACGATGGTTGTGGCGATGATGGTGCTGCTGAGCGTATGTGCGGCGCATGTTTTCGAACTGGAGATTCGCGACCGGGCCTCCCAGCAGGTGGCGGAACAGACCGGGCGGGTTCTGGACACGCTGAAGACTGTGGATGCGCTGAGTTCGGCGAGCGTACGCGCCGCGGTGAAGGTGCTGATGCGGGAAGGGCGGGAACGAGGCGAGGCGTCTCTGGGACCGGGGGTGAAGCTGAACGGCAGGCTTGTGCCGGATTTGCGGCTGGACAGGAAGTCCCAGGTGGGCAATTTCGATCTGGTGGATGGAGTCAAGGACCAGATGGGGGGCACAGCGACCCTTTTCGTGCGCGACGGCGACAGCTTCGTGCGGGTCTCGACGAATGTTATTCGGCCGGACGGGGGGCGGGCGGTGGGCACGGTTCTCGATCCGAAGGGCAGAGCTTACGCGGCGATTCGCGAGGGGCAGGCGTTCTACGGGGTCGTGGATATCCTTGGCAAGCCGTACATGGCGGCGTACGAGCCGATGCGCGATGCGACGGGCGCCATCGTGGGCATCTGGTACACGGGGTATCCGCTATCCTCGTTGGGCGATCTTGGCGCGTACCTGGCGCGAGCGCGGATTCTGGACCATGGCTTTATGGTTTTGCTGCGCGACGACGGAACGACAGTCTTCAAGCCCGCGGGCATTGAGGATGCGCTGCTCCGTTCCGTGCTGTCGGGACAGGCGAGAGGCTGGGTGGCGACGACGAGCCGGTTCGAAGCATGGCGTTACCGGCTGGTGATCGCGTGGCCGGAAGCGGATGTTTCGGCGCGGCTGCTGCACATGAAAGGGCTGCTCGCGACCTGCACGTTGCTGATCTCGGCGGTGGTGGTGGCGGTCATCGTTTTCCTGCTCCGGGCGCTGGTACTGGCGCCGGTACAAGGGCTGGCCACGCGACTGGAGAACGCCGATCTGAACACGTTGCTGGGGGAGCGGAGGCTGGATGAGGTGGGCAGGCTGGCCGTGGCCTTCGACAGCTTTGTGCTGCGGGTGCGTTCAACGCTGCTGGAAGTGGCGCATGTTTCATCCGATCTGAGCGACAGCGCCACGGGAATTGCGGCGTCGGCCGCTATCCAGGCCAGGGCATCGGCGGAAGGATCGGAGCAGGCCGGGCAGATCGTACAGGCGGTTGAGGAAATTTCGGCAACCATCGAGCAGGTCTCGAATCACTCGGAACGGGCGGCGCAGGTGGCGCAGGAGACGGCCGAACATGCGCTGAGCGGCCGCGAGGCGGCGGCGGAGAGCGCGGGGAGCATGAAGAGCCTGGCCGCGGAGGTCGAGGCTACGGCGCAGGGGATTGCAGAGCTGGAGGGCCACTCCGGGAAGATCGGGACCGCCATCGCGCTGATCGGCGAGATTGCCGCGCAAACCAATCTGCTCGCGCTCAATGCGGCCATCGAGGCGGCGCGGGCGGGCGAGGCGGGTCGCGGGTTCGCGGTGGTGGCTGGAGAGGTGAGAAGGCTGGCGGAGCGCACCACGGCCGCCACGCGGGAGATTGGCGCAATGGTGAGCACCATTCAGGCGGAAACGCAACGCACTGTCCAGGCCATCACCCGGAACCGGGATGCGGCGGGCGCCGAGAGCCGCCGGTCGGGCGAAACGGGAGAGCACCTGGACAGCATCACGGAGATGACGCGGCGCGTGGGGGAGATGATCGTGCAGATTGCCGGGGCCGCAACCGCGGAGACAGGCAGCATGCGGGTGATCAGAGAAAACATCGATCGGATGGCGCAGGTGGGGGAAACCACGGCGCGGGAGGCGGGGCAAAGCGCCGAGGCTTGCCGCAATCTCTCGGGACTTGCGATGAAGCTCGCATCGCTGGTCGGCGAGTTTCATTTGAAGGGTGAATCGCCTTCGGCCCCGCCCCCCGGTCATGGCTCGACAGCGCGCCGGCCGCTCAGAGCAAAGCCTGCGCCAGACAGATCGGCGGCGCAGATGGATTTCGATTCGACCGCTACTCTGACCGCGGTCTGACCGCCCTTCGCATCGGGGATCCGAACACCGGACCTGTCCATGCCGGTTGCTACACTGAAAGAGTGAAGGTTGCGCTGGCCCAGATCGATCCCACCGTGGGGGATTTCCGCGGGAACACCGCAAAAATCATCGATTTCACGCGCAGGGCGCAGCAGGGTGGCGCTGACCTCGTCCTGTTTCCCGAGCTGGCCATTTGCGGTTATCCGCCGGCCGATCTGCTGGAGAAACCTGAATTCGTCGCACGGTGCGGCGAGTCGCTTTGCGAGATTGCCCGCGCCACGGCCAGGGATCGCATCGCCGTTGTAGCCGGATATGTGACCGCAGCCGAGCATGGGGCGGGGAAACACGTCATGAACTCAGCCGCCCTGGTGCGCAACGGACACATTGAGTTTGTGCAGTCGAAGATGCTGCTGCCCTACTACGACGTCTTCGACGAGCAGCGATACTTCGCTCCCGCGGCGCGGCAGCGCCTCTGCCATCTCAACGGCGCGCCGGTGGCGCTCACCATTTGCGAAGACGCCTGGAATGACAAGAGCTTCTGGGAGAACCGGCTGTATAACGTCGATCCGGTCGAAGAGCTGATGAAGCAGGGCGCGTCCCTCATCCTCAATATCTCCGCGTCACCGTGGTGGCAGAACAAGCGCGCGCTGCGCAGGGAGATGCTCGCGGCCATCGCGAAGCGGCATCACGTTCCGGTCGTGATGGTCAACCAGGTGGGGGGCGACGACAGCCTGATCTTCGATGGATCGAGCCTGGCGATTGGTCCCGACGGAGAGGTTATCGCCCAGGGGAAAAGCTTCGAAGAGGACCTGATCTTCGCCGATCTGGCCGCGCTGACCGGCGATGTGCGCGAGCAGCCTGGCGGCGAAGACGAAGCCATGCTGGAGGCGCTGGCGCTGGGCACCCGCGATTATGTGCACAAATGCGGATTTTCGAAGGTCGTGATTGCGTTGAGCGGCGGCATCGATTCGGCTCTGGTCGCGGCGATTGCGGTCCGCGCTCTGGGCCCTGAGAACGTCACCACCCTCGGCATGCCCAGCCCTTACTCATCGCCCGGTTCGATTGACGACAGCCGCCAGCTGGCGAACAATCTCGGAATCCGTTACGAAGTGGTCCGCATCGATGAGATTTTCTCGGGCTTCAATCACGCTCTGGAGCCGGTGTTTGCGGGGCGCGGGCCGGACATCGCCGAAGAGAACGTACAGTCGCGCATACGCGGCTCGCTGCTGATGGCCTTTTCGAACAAGTTCAACGCGCTGGTGCTCACCACCGGCAACAAGAGCGAGATGTCTACCGGCTACTGCACGCTTTACGGAGACATGGTGGGCGCGCTGGCGGTGATCGGCGACGTCTTCAAAACGCGGGTCTACGATCTTTGCCGGTGCGTGAATGCGGAGCGGGAGGTGATCCCAAGGGCGATCATCGAGAAGGCGCCATCGGCGGAGCTTCGCCCTGGACAGAAGGACACAGACTCGCTGCCGCCGTACGAAGTGCTCGATCCGATCCTCGAAGCTTATGTTGAGCACTACGCGACGCCGGAGGCCATTGCCGCCGAGCGCGGGCTCGATCTGGAAACTGTGCGCACCGTCGTCAAAATGGTGGAGCGCAGCGAGTACAAACGGCAGCAGGCGGCGCCCGTGCTCAAGGTGACCTCCAAAGCCTTCGGGATGGGACGGCGGTTTCCCATCGCAGCTAAAGTTCAAGTTTGAGTTTAAGAATTACCCTGAAAGGACTGTATGCCATTCCGTTCCTTCTCCTGCGTGCTTGTTGCGCTCGCTTTCGCCGGACCTCTTTGCCTGGCTCAAACGGAGACACCCTCCGCCCCCACACCCTCCACTCCAGCTCCTCAGGAAATGCCCGCAGCCCCCGCAGCTCCTGCTGCGCCCGCCGAGCCGCAATTCCCACCCGTCAATCCAGCCAATTTCGACGCGGCCTCACCGACGAAGGCGGACGTCGAGTCGTTCGTAAAGACATCCTGGGGCTACGACCCCAATCGCGTGTGGGAGGTCTACGGCATCCAGAAAACGACGGCGCCGGGGGTGAGCAAGGTCACGATCCTGGTCGCCGAGAAGCAGAGCGCGCAGCAAATTGCCACACTCAATTTCTTCGTTACGCCGGACGGGAAACACCTGATCGCGCAGGATGCCGTCCTCGACTTCGGCGCGCATCCGTACGAGAGCAATTACCGGCTTCTGCAGGAGCGAGCGGAGGGTCCTTCGCGCGGCGCGACGGCCAAGCAGTTTGAGCTGGTGGAGTTTGCCGATTTCCAGTGCCCACACTGCAAGGATGCGCAGGCGATCGCCGAAAGGCTGACGCAGGATTTCCCTCAGGCGCACTTCGTTTTTGAGAACTTCCCGCTCGTGAACATTCACCCCAAAGCCTATACGGCCGCGGCCTGGGGAGCATGCGTGGCGCAGCAAGGCGGCAGTGAAGCCTTCTTCAAGTATGCAAGCTCGGTGTTTGCCGCCCAGAACGATCTGGCGGGCCAGGGGGCCGATCAGGCGCTGAGAAACGCCGCGACCGCGGCGGGCGCCGATCCTGACAAGATTGCCACCTGTGCGGATTCGCCAGCAGGCAAGAACGCGGTGGATGCGTCGGTGCGGCTCGGCCAGCAGCTCAACGTCGACCAGACGCCGATGTTGTTCATCGACGGACGCGCGGTTCCTATGATGGCGGTATCCTACGACCAGCTGAAGTTGATCGTCGAATACCAGTTCTCGCTCGACAAATAAAACGAGAGGGAGAAGCCTGTGGCCATCGATTTCTCTCTGCAGCCGGCCCATACCGCCGTCCTCAGCATGGATATGCAGGCCGGTATTGTTGCGATTTATGCGGGAGATCAGACTGCGTTCACCGAGCGGGCAGCCGAGGTGCTGGGGCGCGCTCGCGAGCGCGGGATGACCATCATCCACGTGCAGGTCGGCTTCCGTCCGGGATTGCCGGAGGTCGGCCCGCGCAATCGGCTTTTCGCGTCGATAAAGAGTTCGGTCGAGCGCCAGCGGCTCTTTCAGGGCGAGGCGGGGAAGATCCACCCCGCCGTTGCGCCGGTGGGCGAGGATATTGTTATCGTCAAGCATCGCGTGAGCGCGTTTACGGGAACCGACCTCGAAATGATCCTGCGGGCTAAAGAGATCGACACCCTCGTCATGTTCGGAGTGGCGACCAGCGGTGTCGTTCTTTCGACGCTGCTCACGGCCGCCGACGACGATTACCGGATCATCGTGCTCCGCGACCTGTGCGCCGACCAGGACGACGAGGTGCATGCCGCGCTGCTGGATAAGTTCTTCCCGAAACGCGGGACGGTGATCACCGCCGCGGAATTTCTGGAGGCGTTACCGGCCTGAGAGCTGCTGGCCTTGGCCGCTTCACTTTCCCCGGAAGAGCGCTCGATCCACCGCGAGGTACCCCGGACCGTCGGCCAGAATCAACAGCGCCAGCGCAAAGAGGCTGAGAGCCATTTCGTAGCCCTGCGGACCCGTAAGGCCGTACTTGAAGTCTACTTTCACGACGGCGACGGCCATCTCGATGGCTACGGCAAGGGCGGCAACCGGGGTAAGCAGACCGAGGATGAGCGCGATGCCGCCGAAGAACTCCGTGAAGGCGGCCACGTAGCCCAGCCAGTAGGGGAGTCCCAGGTGAGCAACGGTATGCGCGAAGTTATACAGCGAGCCGTGGGGGATGACCTTGGTCCAGCCGTGCGCAAGCATAATGGCGCCGAGGACAACACGTCCGATGAGAGCCGCCAAGGGTCGCATTCGCTCAAAATTTTTCGACAAATCGTGTTCCTCCACTCATTTTATTGAGTTTATTCGATTCGACCAGTCGGCGCCCGGGGCTTGTTCAACTTGCAAATGGCTGAGCCGCCATTTCGACAGTACGTTTCGGATCGGAATGACATCTAATTGTCAGGGAAGTGTTTAGTCTCGGGCAGATGTGCGACCGACCAGCATTTTTCTCTTGATTTTCATAGGAAAAATACCTAGAATAGTAAGGTTTGTGACTTCACGGCGAGGTGTGCGGTCCCCCGGATTTTTGTAATGTCACTCATCAATCGTTGAGGGTAAATAATACATGGCAAAGCGTCGTGGTAATCCTAATTGGGGCAAGCCGGAGCCAATCGGTCCGGTCGTCCCCACCGTGACCTCCTTCGAGCAGGTGGTCAAGGAGTTTAAGCTCACCCCGGATCAGTATGTTCGTTCCACCCGTCTCCGCGAGTGGGCTCGCCGGAACCGGAACTCGAAGTACATTCCAGAATCTCTGCTGGAGGCGTGGGGCTTCGAGATCGAATCCACACTCTAGCTGGATCGGGTCAACGTGTCGTATCGGACGCCGCCTTCGGGCGGCGTCGCTGTTTCCGGGGCCCCGTAGCCGACCAGGACCAGAGAGTTTTCCCGCCAGCGCTTCCCGTGGCATGATGCACTCGACCATGTCCGTAACCAACCGCCTGCCGTTCGCCAGCTTGCTATCCTTCGCGCTGGTAGCCTTCACCATCGAGTTCGATAACGAGGCGGAACATCGTCTCCCGCACCGGACCACGAGGCACGGGTCTGGCTTCGCGTCCGGGCCATGGCTGATTTCGATGGTGATGTGGCTCAACTGCCTGCGTTTCGTTCCAGAGCAGGGAATTGTAGTCCGCGAGCTGGAGCGGCTGGCGCGCACAACAACGAACTGGGATGGCATGCGGCGTTGGGGCTATGTCTATTTCGAGCCCGACCCGGCGGATAACCGGCCGAAGCCGCCACACTCCGCGCTCGTCGTCCGCACCACAACAAAGGGCAGGATGGCTCAGGGGATATTGGAGCCGCTTGTCGGCGTGATCGAGGACCGCTGGCGCAATCGATTTGGGGCTGCCGCCATCGACGAACTGCGGAGCGCGCTGGTGGCGATAGCAAAACAATTCGAGGTTCCGCTGCCTAACTGCCTTCCCATCCTGAAGTACGGTTTGACCAACGACTTAGTCTGCTTGGGAAAATCCGGGCCGGGTGCTCGCGAGGCTGAGGACATCGCAGCTCTGCCTTTGCCGTTCCTGCTGGCACGTGTCTTGCTGGCCTTCGCCGTGGAGTTCGAACGAGAGTCGAGCGTCTCCCTGGCCATCTATTCCGACGTGTTGCGGGTCCTGGGCGAGAAGGGAACGGCAGTTAGCGAAATTTCCTCGCTGAGCGGCGTTTCAAAGGAAGCAGTCGCCATGGCCTTGGGATTTCTCGCGAAGCGTGGCTATCTCAAGGTTATGGCTCTGGAAGGGAAGCGCGGCAAGCGGGTGCTGCTCGATTCCCAAGGTGTGGAAGCCTGTGAGGCCTGCATCCGGCTGCTGGCCAGAATCGAACATAGCTGGGCCCAGCGCTATGGCGAAGATCAATTGCAGAACTTGTGGAGCTGCCTGGAGCGCATCGCGGGTGACGGCACGCCGGAAGGATCGCCGCTGTTTGCCGGTTTGGAACCCTATCCGGATGGCTGGCGGGCTAAGGTGCCCAGGCCGAAAACGCTGCCGCACTTTCCCATGGTTCTGCACCGCGGCGGCTACCCCGACGGTAGCTGACAGCGCCAGCCGCGCCCTCGTGACTAACTAAAATTAAGTTAGTAGACATTCAGCTTGCTCGCAACGTAACGAGTGCCATCGAAGCTGGCGCTCACGCTCACATGCGAGCCCTCGTGGAGCTGGCGGCTGTCCGGGAAGCGCGCGGGATCGAAGGCAATAGTGTAACTCCGCTGATCGCGAGGATCGGTAAGCGCGATCGTTCCGGCATGCAGATCGAGAAAGGTCACGTCGCCGCTGAAGTAGAAACCCGAGCCCGGCGTTGCGAGAATGGAAATTTGGTCGGCGACGCCGCGTCCATTGTCAGATTCGAACCTGACCGCGATCAAAGCTCCTCGCATCAGGTCCGAAGTACCCGTTTGCGCCGAAGCAAAAGCGGGCTGGCCCATGCGAGCGATGGTGGTCTGCGGCTCGACACGCAGTTGGATCGGCTCGCCGGATAGCGTGTTGCGCACCGTCAATTCGCCGTTTCGGGGATCAAACGCCAGCACCTGGCCTTGGCAGTCACCTTCAGGTGAGTGCGACAGCATGTGCACGCTGACGGCAAATACATTGTCGCCATCCAGCAGTGTTTCCACCGACGCGTGTTCCTCCGGGCGCAGGTCGCTCAACGGTGTTCGCACTCCATCCCGGAAAAACTGGGTGCGCTCGTCGAAGAGAATCTTCATCGGATGGCCGCCGCCGTAGACCTTGAGCGTCATCTGATCCAGTACAGGATCGACACCCGCGATCACTCCGCCGATGACCGTGCTTTTGCCGCGGGGCACCGCCGGCAGAGGAGGCAGAAATCCGGGAACAGTATCCCCCGCCGCGCCAGGATCTGTGGCTGCGGTCGCGGAGGCCGAGGGCGCTGGCAAGGGAGGTGCGCCCGGACCACTCGCCGGCAGCGAGTTCGCGAAGGCTACTGAAACCAGCACAAGACCCGTCAACAAAACCGGAATCGGATAGAGCCGCATTGCAGTTAGTCTCCGCTCACGAACTTTCAGCGATGGTGGGATGTAGGAGGACGCGCAGCGGTTGGCCTGAGAGCGATTTTTGCGTGCGTTTTCGGCAACACATTTCGCGCATTCGCATCCCAATCGTAGGCTGCAAAAGACCAGCTGAAAGGCCCCGGTGGGCAGGGTGGACGAATGAGTAGTATTTCCAGCATTTTAAGGGGACTGGCTCCCGTAGCCATTATCGTTTGCTTTGGTGCTCCGGTGCCCCGGGCGCAAAACCTGAAGATCACCCTCCCGAAACGCAGCGAGCTTACGCCGGTGCAGAAGCTCAATCGCGAGGGGGTTGACGCCGTCCGCCGTCAACAATACGAGAAGGCCGAAGCCATCTTCTACAAGGCCTATCTCTACGATCCGTCCGATCCCTTTACGCTGAACAATCTCGGTTACATCGCTGAGTTACAGGGACAGCTTGATCGGGCTCAGAGCTTCTACAAACTGGCTTCCGAACAGGGTACCGATGCATTCATCGACCAGAGCAACGACAAAGACCTGCAGGGCAAGCGGATGAGTTATGCCTTGAACAGCCTGCAGGACATACCCATGCGGGTAAACCGCATGAATTTCGATGCGATGACCTTGCTGTCTCAGAACAGGGGGGCCGAAGCTGAAACTTTGCTGCAGACAGCTCTGAAGATCGATCCACACAACAGCTTTACGTTGAATAACCTCGGCGTAGCTGAGGAAGCAAACGGCGACTACGACGAGGCCCTGATTCATTACCAGGAGGCTGCCTCGTCCCGCTCTGCGGAGCAAGCGGTTGTAACTCTGACCGGCGCGTGGCGTGGCCAGCCGGTCAGCCAGATGGCTGGCGCCAATGCTCTGCGGCTGGAAGAGCGGATGCGGGATCTGACCAGCAAAGATGCGCGCGCGGCACTGATGGCTTCGCGCGGCGTCGCAGCCATCAATCGCAACGACTGGAGTACGGCGCGTAAGGATTTTCTTGATGCCTATTCGCTGAATCCCTACAGCGCCTTTTCCCTTAACAATGCCGGCTATGTTGCTGAGCACGACGGCGACATCGAAACTGCCGAATTTTTCTATGCCAAAGCACAACAAGCCAACGACGCGCGCACGCCGGTCGGCTTGGCCACGCAGCACGGCGCGGAGGGCAACCCGCTCGTAACGGTCGCTACAAAAAACGACGAGGAGACGGAGAGCAAGCTGGATCGGGAGCGCGAAGCCCGCCACCGGCAGACCGGTCCGATCGAACTGCTTCATCGCGATGGAACACCCGTCGTGACATCAAAACCAGCGCCTGCTCAGCCCTCTTCGCCAGATGGTTCAGCGCCTCACTCCACAACCACGGCGCCGCAGCCGCAATAGTAAGCTAGGCCATTCGAACTCAGGGACCCTGCCAGCATGCCCAACCTTTCTGCCTATCCGGCGAACAATTCAATGGATCTGCTTTCCGGGCTTTTACTGGAGCCGGAAGTACGCCCGCTGGACTCTCCAGCACAAACACAGCTGCGCGATTCGCTTCTGAACCTGGGCCGCCCGGAATTCGACGAGTTAGCAGCGCTCGCCAGCTCGAACCATGTGATTGTGCGCGGAATGGAACGCATTCTTAACATTATGCGAGCCGTCGGCGATGAGGTGCGTGCAGCCTGGGCCATGGCCGCGCTCGACGCGGAACGCGCTCGCATCCGAAATGCGCTGCCCTTCCTCCACGCCATCTGCAATGCGTTCGAGGAAGAGGGAAAAGATGTAACGGTGATTAAGTCGCTCGATCACTGGCCCGACCTGGGCAGCGACCTTGACCTTTACACGAACGCCGAACCAGCCACGGTCATCGACCTCATGAAGAGACGCTTCCAGGCTCGGATCGCGCCGCGCAGTTGGGGAGACCGCCTGGCCTGTAAGTGGAACTTCCTCATCCCGAGCCTTCCCGAAGCAGTTGAAATCCACGTGGGTCGTCTGGGGCAGACAGGAGAGCAGGTGGTTCTCGCTGCTTCTTTGGCGCAGCGGGCACGCTCGATTGATGTCGAAGGCTGGAGTTTTCGTGTACCGGCGATCTCCCACCGTCTGATGATCTCTACCCTGCAGCGCATGTACCGTCACTTTTATTTCCGCCTCTGTGACATCGTCGACAGTGGTGGTCTTATAGGAAGTGGTGCGGTCGACTACCAGGACCTGCGAGGTTGGGCGCAGGAGGCCGGCATCTGGGAAGGCGTCGCCACCTATTTGGTTATAGTCTCCGATTACGTCCGGCAATTTCGGGGCTCGGGTTATGATCTGCCGGCGTGGGTGGGAACTGCAGCTCGGTTTGGGGGAGAACAGGTTTACTACGCCAGAGAGTTTCTGCGGATTCCCATTCTTCCGCAATCTGCGGGCCTTTATCGTTCACAGTTAACGGGCCTGCTGCGAAGAAGGGAATTAGAGAGTAGCGCCCGCCTTGGCTTGTTGCCCTGGCTGGCCACAGCTGCTCTGTTAGGTCAGAAGGTCACAGGCAGTGACAAAGGAATCTGGTAGCTGACTTTAGCTCGGGGATGCGCTCACGCTTGCATGCCGAATAAATGGCCGTGTGATCCCATATTCTGTCTGTCTCACACCTCGCTCCCCTTCTGAACCCTGCCGTTATATTCATTTGGTCACGGCCCCATATCCGTCGGCGTGCATGGATCGTAGCCGAGCGACTGTGCTGTGACCGGACTCGGCGGGGTCGGTGGCGTCGACCACGGGATATTGGAGAAGTCGAAGAAGTCCAGCAGATTGGGCTGTGCCGCATCGCGGTTGGTAAGGTTCGTGGTGCTGTTAATAAACCGATTTTCAACAAACTTGATAATCGCGGTATGATCCATCGGCGTGTGCGAGACATAGTGCTTGCGGGTGAAAGGCGATATGACAATGTTGGGAATGCGAAACCCCAACTGAGCTGCAAATCCCTGTTCCGCGGCTGCGTCCCCTGAGTTAGCTCCCGGATCGGTAGACACAAGGTCGCAGTGGAGAGTAGGCGTTCCGCCCGGGGGCAGGCATGGATTGTAACTGTCCGCGTTCACCGCGATCTGCGATATGTCGGGAACGGTTCCGAGGGAAGTATTGGTATAGTCGTTCGAATGTCCCGGAACCGGGGGCACATGGTCGTAAGGCCCTCCGCCTTCGTCATAGCCCAGGAAGAAGACGGAATCCTTCCACGAACTGCTGGACATCAAGGAGCCAAGAATGCTGGCCACTTGCGCCTGACCCAGAAGAATCGACTGTCCTGAGCCTGGGTGCTCATCGTTATTTCCGTATCCGGCTTCAATAAAGGCGAAACTGGGCAATGTATTGTTATTCAAGTCAGTGAAATATTGCGACAGCGGCGCAATGTGATTTGGATCGATGCAGAAAGAATTCGATGAATCTCCCACCACGCTGGAAGGCTGCGTAGTACCGGTGCAAGGCGCTCCTGATGGATTCTCGTAGAGGTACATGTACGAATAGCTCAGATTGGAAAAGTCCGTCGCGGGGTACTCGGCATTCGAGCCTCCTGTGCAGTCGTCCTCGTCCAGGCAGAATCCTTCTGTGACCGTGTAATAGATTTTCCACGGTACATTGGCCTGATCCAGTTCTTCGAAAATCGTGGGTATGTCAAGTTGCGTGTTCAGATGGTCATCACCTCCCGGATCTCTGACCAATCCCTGAGTTGTGCCACCCGTGAAAGTGGCGATCCGGTTGGCGATGCTCTTGCTCGAAACGGGCGACAACCAGCGATCGGACAGCGCGAACTGCGACGCCACGTAATAGTAGTAGTTAAGAAATCCCTGGTCGTAATAGCCCATTGACCGTTGGCCCGTGGTGTCGGTAAAGGCTCCGGCGCAGGAACCGCCCCCGCTCTGACAACTCTTTGCATAACCTTCGGCGTTATGCACGAATCCGTCCATCAGAATGGGCCGGTTCGCGAGGAAGTCGTAGCGATTGACGTCGCCGTAACTTGCCACCCAGTCCGAAGTTTCGTCGTCGATGCACGTTGTCTTGAACTTGAAAAGCGGGTAGATCTGGCCCTCGTCGTCCTCGTTACTGATCGAGCTGAGCTTGTCGTCGATGCCGTCGACGTTATAAGTGTTGCCGTCGTCCCCTACGTTATATCCGCTCGCCTGACGATACGGATTGAGCATTCCAAAGTAGTTGTCAAAAGTATGATTTTCCTGGAGCATGAGAATTACGTGATCGACTGACTGCAGGCTGCCAGCCGGGACTACCGTTACGGTTGCTGTTGCCGATGCGTTGCCACCCGCTCCGGTGGCGGTGGCGGTGTAAGTCGTGGTGGCAGTCGGACTAACCACAGCCGTACCTCCAGCCGCCTGCAACGTGTCGGAACTTCCGTCCGTGCCAGTTACTGTCACCTGGGTTGCGTTGGTGGCGGTCACATTCAAGGTCGACGAATTTCCCGCCGTTATGGACGTTGGATTAGCGGTGATCGTCACGGTCGGCGTTGGTGTCTTCGCAGCCGATACAGTCACCGTTGCAGTCGCGGTCGCAGTTCCCCCGGTTCCGGTTGCCGTGGCCGTATAAGTGGCAGTGGCCGACGGGCTTACCGCCTGCATACCGCCTCCGGCCTGCATCGTGTAGGAGCTGCCATCCGTTCCGGTAACTTTCACCTGGGTGGCATTAGCGGCAGTCACGGTTAGAGTTGACGAAGCCCCGGCCACGATCGAGGCAGGGCTGGCCGCGATGCTTACGCTGGGCATAACAGTGTCCCCGATTGTGGCTGCACCCGTGTTCGTGCCGCAACCTGCCAGGGATATAACCACGGGGAGAACGGTGCACAGGGCGAGCAAGGAGGCAAGGCAGCTCGGCAGGTGATGAATCGGTCGCCTTCTCATGATATCGTTCCTCCTGGTTTCGTATAAGGCCACTGAGCGTCTACGGCATTTCCGCGCTATAACTCAACACTCACTTTTTAGGGTTGGGCCGGACGGATACGGGTCGATGACGGATCCGTCTCTGGGAGCACTCGGCTTTTTCGATGCACCCGAATGCGCAAAGCCCATGGTTAGCTTTCTGCCATCTGCTGATTCGAAGCCGTCAGGCGGCCCACCACCACGCAGCCCAATACGAGTTCCATCGTCTTCCACGAGGCCCGGCGGCGAGGGCCGGCCTGTTTGTACGGAAATGGCCGCGGAGTTAACCCCACTTGGGGAAACATCCGGCTGCTGTGCGGTTTCGCAGCCATTACTGATCGCCTTCTTACAACGTTGCAGATCAAACCAGCGAAGATAGTTGCGGACCACGCAGCTCATCGTCATGCGCACACCGGCGGTGTAATTATGTTCCGCCATGCGCCGCTGGAGTTCCGCAGACTGCAGGATCGTGGTTAGCTGGTCCGCAAGATGAAGCGCATTTCCGATTTGGTAGAAGCTGACTGCCATGTCTTCGTCGATTGCCATCTCACGCAGATCGGCGATATCCGCGCACACGATCGGCACTCCGTATTCGCAGGCCTGATGGGCGGGCCCGCTCGATCCTGTCGCGGAATCGTAGGGCATCACCAGCACCGACGTTGTCTGATACAGCTCGGGGATGTCGTCCTCGGGAACGTATCCGCGAAATTCGATGGGCAGGTGCGGGGGCTGCGCCGCGCGGATCGATTCCCAATAACCCGCTTTGGTGTGATGATTGGCTCCAGCGACGATCAGCTTTGCATTGGGGACTTTCTCCAGGACAAGCGGAAATGCCTCCATCAAGGTCTCGAGTCGCTTGTAGGTTCCCCAATGTCCGATCGCCAGAATGCGGAGCTCCGGATTCCCGCGCTTTGCAAAGTCAGGGGGAGTTGGAGCGGACGCAAATGTGCCGTGTGTGCCCAGCAGTACGTTTTGCGCGGCGTACTTCGAAATTAAAGTGCGCTGATAACCGGGAAGCAACACCGAAACGGAGTCGGCCTTCAGCAACGCTCTGGTCGCGATATCCGTTCCTATGCGGTATAGCCGCTCTTGTCGAACTCCGGCAGCAACAAAGTCCACGTGTTCGAGAACATGATGCAGCGTGATGTGGGTGAAAAAGCCGCAGGCGCGGGCCAGAGCCGGCGCAGAGAGACCGGCGAGGGCCGCTACCGGGTTCTCCGGCGTCGCGAAACTGGAGAAGACCAGGTTGAACCAGACAACGTCAGGTTTGATTTGCCGGATGATATTGATGAGGCGTACGGGAGTGGCGAGGCTGCCGAAGTTCCAGCAGCGGATGACATTAAAGCCGGGTAACTCCTCCTGCCTGCGGCCGTTCAGAGAGCGACCATCCTGGTCTGTTGCGAACTCATATTCGGTGAGCTCGTCAGCCAGAATGGTTAACTCAATTTCCGTATGCCGCTGTAACTCCCGCGCAATATGGAACGCATACTCGTTGAGCTGGCGCCCGCTGGGAGGAAACGTGGCAACAAGACAAATCTTCATCAAAGTCCCTTCAGAATAAGGTGATGCTCACATACGGACGAAACTGCTCACTTTGCCCACCTGCAAAATTGAAGAAGGTCTCCTGTTGCACACCCGCCGAAAAGCGGATTGGATACTGCAGGACAACATCCCCCGTTTCGTCTCTGAATTCCCGGTGGAAAGGCATTCCATAAGAAACCGACAAACTGCTCTGGACTGCGTCGTATACGTGAAAGCCGCGGTTGTTGGAGTAAGCTCCGGTGGCCTGCAGGCTCCACTTCCGCGCCGGAATGAACTGCACACTTCCGGCCGGGCGCAAAGCCTGCGCAATTCCCGAGCTGGTTCCAACAGTGCGCCATGCGCGCAGATCCTCGGCTACGGCTCTGACGTCCAGCCGGTCGGTAAATCGGCGATCCAGGCCTATGTAAGAGGATGTGTAGTAATCCTCAATCCTGACTGGCGTGAAAATCTGATCGTTCTGTCCCCACCCCGTAACAAGAGCCGTCTTGCCCCATGGCGCCCCAACGCGGAAGTTGACCGCGGCGGCGGTTGCATCCGCGTGGAGATTGCTCTCTGTGAAAGGTCCCGTTTCGCGCAGGACATAGCCGTCCATCGAAAGCACATTGAAGAATGAACTGGTCGACACGTAGGTGAATACGCGAAACAGATTCTGATCCAGTTCGACTGGAGACTCGGAGTCGCGGCGCACCGTGGCCTGAGCACCACTGTTGAAAGTAATAACATTCGTGCCGAGATGGACAGTGGGATTGAGGCCGAAGTTGAACGAGTAGTCGGTGGTATTGCGATTTACAACGGAATTGGTGGCCGGCACAGAGATAACACCGCGGGCATTTCTCACCTCGAAGAAGCCGCTGGCTGTGGGCAAGTAATTCAGGTGAACATGGAATGCGGCTGTACCCTGCGACTCCAGGGACGAGCGCGGAGGTGGTAACAGGGAGGTATCGGAAATCGGCACCGGAAAGGCCGCGTCCAGCTTGGAATCGAGCACATAGACGGTTGTGTCTTCGAATATTCCGTTCACGGTTGTATCGCCGAGCACGCTTAGCCGGGAATCGACCCTATAGCCTTCGTCACCTGCCGCCTGCAGCAGATTCTGCTCCGCAGTTTGATCTTCGCCTGCTGCGTCGGACGCCTGCGCGAACGCTGTGAGAGCCTGGGTGTTTTGATGTTCCTGCCGATAGACGTTGGCCTTGGCCAACATAAACTGATAATCCGGCTCGTCGTCCGGAGAACTCCTGACCGCGGAGAGCTCGCCCTCGGCGCGCGCCGTGTCGCCCTGAGCAAGGTACGTGTTGGCCAATCCGACTCGCACAGCAGTATCGGATGCGCCTGCCGCCCCGGCACGTTGGAGGTAGGTCTCCGATAATTGGTAATCATGCATCTGACGAAACAGGTCCGCGGCCTCGATCATCTGCTGGCCGGTGGGTGGAAGCGTAGTGCCTGCTTCGGCTTCCATGAGCGCCAGGGCGATTTGGCGGCTTGCATCCTCCGAGTGATTGTCGTTAGCCATCAGTTGGGCGATGGCCAGGCGTACTGTTACGCGATCGCTGGCGGGCATGGTAAGCGCCCTGCGAAATCGCTCCATGGCAGCGCTCTGGTTGCCAAGGTGACTCAGCGCTTCGCCCGTAAAAACAAATACCTCAGGTGCGTCGGAGCGTGGCTGGCTCGCCGAAGCCGGTTTGAGCATCGCGTGCTGCTCGGCCAGCTGCACGTAGTGCAGGGTCTCCTGAGTATTCTGCAACTGCGACCACGATCGCGCCAGCCAGGCGTAAACCAGGTCATCGCCCGGGAGCAGCTTTTGCGCAATGTCCAGTTCGTCGACAGCGTCGTGATAACGCCGCTCCGCGTAGAGCACACCCGCTAAGTCAAGATGGAGAGAACCGTCGTTGGGTGTGTATTTGAGTGCGGCGCGATATTCTTCCGCCGACTTGCCCAACGCACCCTGCATTCCATAAGCCGTCGCGCGAATCAGATGGATCGGCTGCGAGTCGCCAAGGCCCTCTTCGGCAAGCTGGACCTGGCGGAGCGCCATCTGGGATCGGTGCAGATCCAGACTTGTGTAAGCCAGGCCCAGATGCGCTTCCGCATTCTTTGGCTCCCGCTTCAGGGCGGATTCGAAATCCGCCGCTGCCTGGCCGGGCTGATGGAGGTCGTGAAGCACGTAACCGCGATTGACATACGCTGTTACGACCTCGGGGTCTCTCCGCAGTGTCTCGGTAAAGTCGGCGCGGGCATCCTGTAACTGGCCATTATGTTTGTGCACATAGCCGGCCAGCAGCGGAATATCCGGTTCTTTGGGCAGGATCTGATCGTACTTCGAGGTCAGACTAAGCAGGTCGTCGTATTGGTTCAGGTGGAGAAGGTCGTATCCAAGGTAGACCACGACGTCTCTGTCGTTGGGTAAGACACGAATAGCCTGAGCCGCGACGTCGGACGATTGCTGATAGTCGCCATGAAAACTCAGATATCGCTCCTCTTCGCGCAGCACCTGAGGTTCGTCCCGCATGTCCTTCGTCACCCGATGAAACCACACCCCGGCGCCATCGATCTTGTGGGCTTCGATGTCGGCGTTCATGCCGCCAGCGACGATGAGCGCGTTGGCCGGGGCCAGCGCATAGCCCTTGCTGTAGGCGCTCTCCGCCCGCGTATAGTCGCGGCGCGCGGTATACATGTCCCCGAGAGCCAGCCAGGGAATGTAGAGCTTCGGGTAGGCCTGGGCCAGGCGCTGGAAGTACTTCTCCGCATCCTGGTCACGCCCCACGGCGCGAGAGGCGTAGCCAAGGGAAGTCAGGGCGAAGCGGCTGTTGGGATCGATAGCAAGAATCTTCTTATAAACGTCGATCGCTTCTTCGGTATGGCCGAGCTTCATCAGTACATCGCCGTCCAACTGCAGACTGTTCGGGTCGGTAGCGTTGATTGCCAGCGCTTCGTCCATATCGCTATGCGCGCCGGTGAGGTCGCCGGCGTTCAGCCGGATGAGCGCGCGCAGGCGCAGAAACTGTGCTCGCTCAGGCCCATGTTCATCAAGCGCATTGATGGCAGTCTGGGCGGTGGCCAGCTGCTGTTGAGCGGCATCCGGCTGTCGCAGGCTCTGGTAGAGCTCCATCAGATCCATGTGGAGTTGAATGGGGTAGAGCGGACCCTCCGCAGGTTCCGCGGGAAGGCGCGCCAGAGCCGCGGTGAATTCCTGTACCGCATCCTGGTCCCGTTCCTCAATCCGGGCAATCTCTCCGCGAATCGCGTGCAATCGATATTGATTCGGATCGATTGCTGCAGCGCGTTCCAGAAACCTGTTGGCCTGGTCCAGGGAACCGACAGCGACCTGAGACTGAGCGGCTGCAAGCTGCAGATCGATGTTCTTTGGCAGACTATTTGCTACCTGCACGTAGAGTTTCGCGGCTGCCTCCTGTTTTCCGTCGAGTTGGTAAGTGTAAGCGAGTTCGGCGAGGACATCTGGCCGAGGCCAGCGAATCGACTTCAGCGCGGCGATGGCATCGCCGTAGTTGCCTGTCTCCCGGTAGTAGCCGGCCAGCGATCGCTGCACATCGGGGTTATTCGGAGTACGGGCCCGGGCCATGTCAAGATAGCGTCGAGCCAGGTCCAGTTGTTTCAGATGCTCATACGAGATGGCCAACAGTAGCTCCGCGCGGGCGCTCCCCTGCGCGCGCTCCGCGGCGCCTAGCGTTTCGACGGCGGTCTGATAATCCCCGGATCTCATCTGCAGGTCGCCGAGGAGCACAGCGTCGTCGGTCCGCTTTGGATCGGACGCCAATATTTTCGTCAGCAGATCCTGCGCCTCTCTGGTTCGGCCCATTACCGCATACGTCTGCGCGAGACCGGAGAGCCCTTCGAGCGAGGAAGGGCTGAGGCGAAGGCCGTGGTTGTATGCATCAGCGGCCAGCCCGGGCTTCGAGTCTAACCGCGCGGCATAGCCGAGCAGAAACCAAAGATGCGGATCGTTGGGAGCAGCCTGTGCGGCACGTTGCGCGTAGGCGACCGCCTGCTCATGGTCGCCGCGCTTGATGGCCGCCTCCGCGGCGCCTGCCAGGCGAGCATTCTGAATATTCGATCCCCAGCCCAGCGACTGGTCCTGCGACTGCGGCTGATTCGGCTGATTCGACGCGTTCTGCGTCTTTGTCGACCCGTCAGAGCCAACCTTGTATGTCTGCGCCAAAGTCGGGCATGCAAAAGGGATAACGATCAAAAGAACGCTTGCAAATCTCAGGCAGCCAGGTCGAGCAAGAGGTCGAGCAATCAAAGTATCACCGAGGTATTGCACAGAATGTCGGCTTGGATGCCGCGGGCCTCTGCAACGTTGGCTTTTGCGAGGGGTTTCGCAGCCGTTTATCAGGCAACCAGGAGGGTCACCGGTCGAATCCAATGCTTTTCGCGAGGCATTTCTTTGCAGAAGCTCGAAGCTGTTTCTCCCTCAACACGGCCCATCCCCTTGAGCCTCATCTTCATGGCGGTTTTCGCCGTTCATCTGCCGCTGCTTTTGATGGAACTGCCGCTGAAGTCGTACGACACCAACTTCCATATATTTTTCGCGTCGCATTATCTGCACCACTGGTTCGATCCGTGGAACCCGAAATGGTATGCGGGATTCTCACAGACAACGTATCCGCCATTGCCCCAGCAGTGGGTGGCGCTGGTGTCGCACGTCTTTGGTTTGGACATGGGCTATATGGCGGTGCAGTTCGCGGCTGTTCTGCTTCTCACTCTGGGCGTATATCGCTTCGCTCTGCTGTGGGTCAATCCGCGGGCAGCGTCGCTGGCGGCTCTGGCGAGCGTGTTTTTGGGTTCGGAGAGCTTTCTCATCTATTCCGCAGGCCAGCTATCGACCACCTTCGCTGCGCCCCTGTACCTGAACGCGCTGCCGTATCTTTTTGAGTGGGTCCGGGAAGGGAAGTGGCGTTCCTTCGTCAAGGGCGCGGTTCTGTTTACCGCAGCAGCGGCTGCCCACCACGCCACGTTGCTCTTCGGATCGATGTTCTTCGCTATTCCGGTTCTGGCGCTTGTTCTGATCGATCGCCAGGATGGCGAGCGGGTTGCGACTTCCACGTTCCTGATGCGCACCGTGGTCATGACCGTCGTTGTCGGCGCCGCAGTCGCCGTGGTGCTCCTGCCCTTCTGGATCGCGCTCATCCACTATCCCGTTACTCAGACACCCATCCCGCATCCGAGCCGCGCTAACTACATCCTGAGCCCGCAGTGGGGTCTGAACTACTTCGTCATCCCTTACGGTGCGTTGATTCTGGCACTGCCATTTATCTTCGTTCGTGGATCTGCTGTCACCCGTCTGCGTCCACTGCTGCTGGGCTTCTGGGTTGCGTTCCTGGTGGGCCTCGGCGGGACTACTCCGGTTGGCCATCTGCTGCTTGGTCGCGCGTTTGAAGTCCTGACCATGGAACGGTTTAGTTACTGGGCTACCCTGCTGGCATTGCCGTTTGTCGGGCTCCTCGCAGCGGAACTAATCGACCGTTATCGCCTGCGGGCAATGGTGGGTTTGACGATTGCAGCTGCGTTCACCTGCGGGTTGGCGGTCGCCTGGTCCACCTATCGGCCAGCCGATGCCGAAGACTTCAAAGTAGATTCGGTTGCGGCGTGGCTCAACCGCGACGGTCACAATAACTACCGCTACGTGACCCTTGGATTTGGCAACAAGATTTCGCGGCTCGCCGTACTTACAGACGCCAGCAGTGTCGATGGCGAGTGGAATTCCGGACGTATGCTGCCGGAGTTGACGGCCCACGGCGGCGGCGCGCTCACCAGTTCAAAGTATTTCGGTAAAGAAGGCCTGGACGCGCTCCACGCCATTCTGGATCACGCCGATCGCTACGGTCTGAAGTGGGTCTTCGTCCGGGATCCCTACTACGAACCATTGTTGTCATTCGGCGGTTGGCGGCGTGTCGACGATCTGGAGGACCGCACCATTATCGTCTGGAGCAAGGACGGCGTGCCTCCGGCCGTTCCCGTGAACGCGCCCCAGATTCCGCCGCGCTGGCAAGGATTGATGTGGGGCACGTTGCCGTTCGGGAGCAGCGTGCTGGCGATTCTGGTCGTCCTGGTACTGCAGGACAGGCGGCGCCGGCCAGCGAGCGTCGAGCCTGCCGCAACTCACGAAGATCGCATCCCAGGAAGGTTGGTCTCGTAATGGGCGGACGTCTGCTCGCAGTCCTTCTTTGCCTTGCGACCGTGGGGCTGGTCGTTATCGGGACTCTTTGGCCCGTTCCCGCGGCGGCGGCTTATGCGGGCGGCGGCGCCTTCACCAGTTCATCCTCGACTCCGGAGGAAGCAGTTACGAGCTTCGCCAACGACCTGAGCCATCTGGCTTGGCAGAAGGCCTATTCCTCACTCAGCAACAGGGGCGAATTCACCGAGCAGGACTTTGTACGCGACATAACCGGAACTTATCCCAGCCTGCGCAGCTACGCGACTCTGGATAACTTTCAGGTACGCCCGTTGCATGCCTCAGACAATGAAGCGCAGGTTGAGCTGCGGTTGCGCTGGTCAACCGTAGTCGGCACGTTTCTCGACACGCGGACGCTCCGGGTCATCAACAGCGGCGATCATTGGGCGCCGGTATGGCCCATAGTGAAGGAACCGCGCGTCCCGCCGCAGGTTATCCCGGTCACCTACCTGCGCTGGGATGTGATCTACCGCGGTCCGGAAGATGACTGGGGTGCTCAGGATGTCGACGCGCCCCATGTCCGCATCGTCGATATGCATCCGGTGGAGCGGGCCGCTGGGGTTGTCGTCCTTGGCGAGTTGCTGAATGAAGACGTAGTGCCGGCTTATGTTTCGGTGAAGGCGACTCTGTTGGGGAAAAATGGATCGATGATCGCCTCAGGCGACAGCTTCGACAAGATTTCTCACCTGCTCCTGCCCAAGCAGGTCACGCCTTTTCTCATCACCTTCCCCAACGTGTCGCTCTCTCAGGTTGACAGTATCCACATGGATCCGACTTCGAACCTTGTGGCCGCTTCGGCCGATCCAGTCATTGAGATTCAGAATCAGAAACTAAGTCCCGCGCCGGACAGTTACTTTACCGGAAGCCTGGTAAACCAGAGCGGCCAGAATGTGAGTATCGCCCACGTTCTTGGCACCTTCTATGACAAGTCAGGTCAGTTGGTCTGGGTAGCGGATCAATACACCGACCGGGCGCTCCTGCCGCAGACCCCCGTGGCATTCTCCATCCCGGTTCCCGAAGACCTTGCCAGAACAATCAGCACCGAACGCGCCGTGGTTGCGACTTACAGTGCGGGCGGCTTCCAGTGAACGTTACCCGGTCCTTCCTGATTGGCGTAGCGATCTCCGCGTCATCGCTGCCGGCGCTGGCCCAAAGCAGAAAGCTCGACGTGCCGAAAAGCGTTGTGGCCGGCAGCGCGTTTTCTATCGAGACAGAGGGCGGCGGCCAGGGCGTTCTCTACGTCGTCGGCCCCAGCCAGGTGCTGAAGCGCGATGTGCAACTCGGCCAGCCCGTCGCTATTGCCGCCGGAGACCTGGACAATGCCGGCCACTATCTCGCGGTTCTTAACAGCGGGTCTTCGACAGAAACGGGTGAGTTCGATGTTGTTCCGGCCAACCAACCGGCGACCCTGAGTTTCCTGGCCAAGCCGTCGCGTCTTCCGGTCGGATTGCAGAACGGCATTACCGGCGCTGTCTATGTCTTCGACGCGTTTCAGAATCTGATCACCGCGCCAACGCCTGTCTCATTTCAACTGTCGATTCCCTCCGAATCGGTGCAGTCACGAACAGTAGAGAGCCATCTGGGCGCGGCGTGGACCGAGATGAATTCCGGCGCAAAGGACGGCAATGCCAGGTTTGTGGCCCGAGCCGGCGATGTTTCCGCAACGCGCGTCATCGAGCAGGTTCCCGGCGATCCCTGCGGGTTGAAGATGAACGCAAAGAAAGCGGGTGGACAGATCGATCTCGAGACCGATCCGTTGCGCGACTGCAGCGGCAACGCGGTCACCGACGGTACTATCGTCACGTTTACAGAATCCTGGAACGGTGGGCAAACTACGGTGGACGTGCCTCTGAAGCACGGAGTCGCGCAGGCCGAGGTTCCCGCTTACAACGGAGCAAGAATCTCCGTAGCGACCGGCGTGGTGATGGGGAACGAGATTCGGTGGACAAACCAATGATCAGTCGCGCCATAATTCCGCGTGCGGTGATTCTGCTGGCCGTATTTGCGGCATCCGGCGCATTTGGCGCGGATAACGGATCGGTACAAATCGAGCCCACCAATATGCAGGGGCCGCGGCCGCTGGCAAAGCAAACCGCAACCGCGGTGGTGCGCGACTATCTCGAAGCGTGGCAGAGCTTAAACGCCGCTCTTGAGCAAAATCGAACAGATTTGCTGAATCAGGATTTTGTGGGCACGGCCAGGGACAAGTTCGCGGAAACCATCGAAGAACAAGCCAGACTTGGCATTCGCACCCGCTACCAGGTGCGCTCCCACGACATTCGGATCGTTTTTTACTCGCCGGAAGGGCTATCCGTCGAGCTGGTTGATAACGTCCAATACGATGTGCAACTTCTCGACCACGAGAAGACTCAAACCACACAAATGATTCGTGCACGCTACGTTGCTGTGCTTACGCCTGCCGAAGTTCGCTGGAGAGTTCGAGTACTCCAGTCTGATTCACAATGATCCACCTGCCATGCAATCGAAGACCGTACGACCGCCATGCAGAAAAACTATAGGGAGGAAGTCCATGATCTCGGTCGTCGTACCAATCTTCAACGAGGAAGAGAATATCGCCCTCTTCCACGAAGCCGTTGCCGTTGCGTTGAAAGACATCGGCGAGGACTGGGAGCTGGTCTACGTCAATGACGGATCAAAGGACTCCTCACTGGAATTACTGCGCGGTTTGCAAGCCCGGGATTGCCACGCCGTCGTGGTGGATCTGTCGCGGAACTGGGGCCACATGGGCGCTATCTCAGCGGGGCTGCAGACGGCACGCGGCGACGCTGTGGTGCTGATGGATGGTGACTTTCAGGATCCGCCCGAAGTGCTGCCGCAGTTGATTCAAGCCTGGCACCAGGGAGCGCAGGTCGTGGTGGCTGTAAGAAGGAGCCGCCAGGAGCGCCGCAGGCTTCTCGCCAAATTATTCCCCCTCTTTTATCGTGTGCTGGGCGCCCTCTCCGATTTTCCAATCCCACTGAACGCCGGCATCTTCGGCCTCATGGATCGGCAGGCAGTCGATTCCATCAATGCTATGCGCGAAAACAACCGTTACCTGCCGGGCCTGAGAGCCTGGGTCGGATACAGTAACGCCGTGGTCTATTACGATCGGCAGGATCGCGCCGCCGGCGACGGTAAGCTGACGTTCATCAGCCGCATCAAGTACGCGATGGATGCGATCACGAGTTTCAGTTACAAGCCCCTGCGGCTCTGTTTTGCGCTTGCGGGACTTTCCTGCTGTACAGGAGCACTGCTGGTGATTGCGAGCGTCTTATCCGGCAGCGCATTAAATTCAGTCGGATTTGGCCTGGCATCCGCGATATTTCTGGTGGGAGCCGCGGTGCTCCTCTGTCTGGGCGTTCTGGGTGAGTATCTGGGCCGCGTCTACGATGAAGTCCGTCAGAGACCGTTGTCGATCATCAACAAGGTCCACTACGCCTCGGATATGGCCGGGGCTCTGGCGGATCAGTCTGCAGAAGAGGAGCAGCCCGCGGCCAGGATACTGCGGATTGCTTAGGAGCGGTTCCTCAGGGCTGAAAAGTCAAACTTAGCACGCCCTATGGCGACCCAGCCGGGCACGTCGGGATTCCGGGCTCAACCGCGGTGCCTTCCTCATAGTCGTTCCAGGTTTCGATCAGTATGAACGGCAGGGTATCGTCGGATGGATAGTACTGCCGCCAGAAATTCAGCGTGTCGGTAAAGGTCTTACCGCAGCGCGCTGCGATATGGCGGTTGAGGCTCCACGATGCCTTGCTGTCATCGAACTGTGCCCAGGCTCCGCCCACAGCAATCTTATCGGGATACTTCGTTTGCATAGTGCTGTAGAAGTCGGCAAGATAGTCGTCTCCCCAGTTGCTGCCGTCCGCCGCCCAGCCTTTTTTCCCAGGCTGCACCCAGGCGTAGAAGCCGTCAAACGCATCGGCATAGGCGGCCGGCAGGTTCTCATAGATCAGCAGAGGCGCCGGATTCCACTGATTCAGATCCTGCCGGACACGGTCCCAGTCCGTGTGCATACCCTTGGGGAATATGAAAATGACGGGTCGACCCTCGTATTCGAGGTAGGCCTGTCTTCCCGGCGAGTCCTTGGCCATGTAAGTATCGTGAAACATTTTGAAGTCGGAGAGCGCATCGTCTGTAGCTCCGTCTTCGCGGTCGGTTTCGTCGTACATCATTGCGACTTTGAACTTCTGCTCGGCTGCCGCTGTCTGCATCAGGGCGTAGGTCTCGTCGTTGAAGGGATCGCGATCGCCGTACCAGTCGATCACAAAACCGGAAATACCCATGGCCTTTGCCTGCCGAATCTGTTTACGAAGCTCCGCTGGATCATGCGAGGAGTAGCCAACGGAAATGTGGTTCGGGTGGCCGAACCAGGGCTCATACACGGCCAACAGCCGCGGCGCGGCGCTGCCGTGCTTCGGTCTAAGCCGTGTGAACTTCTGCGGTGGCGATTGAGAACATCCGTGAGCAAGCAGAAGAAGAGAAAGAAATGCAGTCGTTATACGAGCCATTACGGAATGAGTCTTGGACGCCCACAAACGGACCCGGGTTGTCCGAGCGCTCCGGTCCAAAGGGCAATGACAGCGTGCCGGGGGGCAGCCGCCATGGTGAGGGTTGCATCCAATGCTCAGTTCAAAAACGCCTCTTGTGAGCGCGAGGCAGCCTCGATGAAAGCGAACGATTTTTCGCCGCTAAGCGCACCGCGACGGAGTTTATAGCTTTGGAGTCAACCACGGCAGAGCGATCGAAGACCCTCCACGCCCGCATTCTGTCGGGCAGTTTCGTGCTGCTCCTGGGTTCCGGCATCGCGACGGCGACGAACCTTGCTTACAACATGGCGGTGGCGCGGTTCCTTGGTCCTACAGGGTACGGCCACGCAACCGCCGTCTACACTCTTCTGATTCTGATTTCAGCGGCCACACTTTCTTTCCAGATTGTCTCCGCAAAGATGGTGGCGCAGCAGAGTTCTGCCGAGGCCCAGGCCGCAGTCTATCGCGGGTTTCACCACGCCGGGTGGGCATGCGGCATTGTCACTGCGCTGGCGCTTCTGCTGTTTCAGACCCAGATCGCGGCGTATCTGAATCTGCCGAGCCCGGTCCTGGTCGCGCTGCTGGCGGCTGGAGTGGCATTTTACGTTCCCCTGGGCAGCCGGCGCGGCTACATTCAGGGCGTTTGCGGCTTCCGCAGCCTTGCCACCAACCTTGTGCTGGAAGGAGTGGTTCGCCTCTTTGGCTCCCTCCTGCTCATTCAGCTCGGTTTCGGGGTTCGCGGGGTGGTCGCCGCCAACGCTGCGGCGGTTGCGGTTGCTTACTTTGCGGCTACACCCAGGCGGACTCCACGGATAGCAAACCCACTCCGGTTCAACTATGCGCTGCGAGAGACTTTCCAGGCACTGGTTTTCTTTTTCGGACAGGTTCTCATCAATAACTGCGACATCGTTCTGGTGAAGCACTTCTTCCTGCCGACAGCGGCGGGACTCTATGCCGCGGTGGCGATGGTTGGCCGCGTCATCTTTGCCTTTTCGTCCGCGGTGGTGAACTCGATGTTTCCGCTGGTAGCCGGCACGCGCCAGGAAGAGAGAAGGGGACTGAAGGTCATCGCGACGTCATCCTTGCTGGTACTGGTGATCGGCTCGGCGCTGGCGCTCGGGTTGCGCCTTGCCCCCCCCGCAATCTGGACAACCTTGTTTGGGAAGGGTTTTTCGATTACCGGGGAATATGGGCTCCCTTACCTGCTCGCCATGTACGCCATCACTACAGTCGTGTACTCACTCAGCGTGGTGATCATCACCTACGAAATGTCCTACAAAATCGCAAATACCAGCTGGATTCAGCTGGCTTTCAGCGGCGTCGTTATTGCCGGTATCTGCCGGTTCCATTCGTCGTTAAGAGAGGTTATCTGGGTCCAGTTGATTGTGATGGTGGTGTTGCTCTTCGTTGTGGCTGTGCCCTTCATCCTGAACTCGCTGGCAGAATCGCGCATTGCGCAGCGATCGGCCGGCACAGGGCCAATCAGGATTCTTCGCCGCGTTTCCGAAAACGAAGTAATCGCCGAGTTTCTCAGGAGCGACTTCAATAGCCCCGCCTTCCATGGATATCGAGAAGCCTTGCACTACCTCGTTACCGACCCAAATCTCAATGATCCCGGAGAAAATGCCAAGAGGCGTGCGCTCCTTTTTATCCGTCATCTCGCTCTGTGGAAGGAGATTCCGAAAGATACCGAATGGTATGAGGTAGAGTTGCGGCCAGCGGAATTCCGGCAGATCAGGGTATTTCCCCGAGCCCAGTGGCGCAAGCTCGCCAGGGGTGATTTCTCAGCTCCCACGATTGTCGAGCGCCTGCGCAGCCCGCAGAGCCTTGCCCATCCAGGCTTCCAGTCGAAGATCGACGCTATACGCGAACGGCTAGGGCAGGAAGATGCCGAGTTGGGCGCTGTGGTTCTGATCGGCATCAGCGATACGGAACCGGTGACGGTGCTCGACGGCAATCATCGCCTCGCGGCGGCCCTGCTTGCCTCTCCGAACAGAGTTGAGAAGCTGCGCTTTTTTTGCGGACTGTCCCCGAGGATGACGGAATGCTGCTGGTACAACACCAATCTTGTCACTCTTCTGCGCTACGGAAAGAATATTGTGCGTCACATCGTGCGGGATCCCGAGGCAGAACTTGCGCGTTTATTGCAGACCACTACCGGTTAGTTCATCGGTTGCGGGTACGAACAGAATAAAGGGAAGGGAATTAGAAGTTATGACGACTGGGTTACGGGCCGTTGCAGTTAAGCGATTTCCCGAAGAGTTGAATGTAAAGCGAAAGGTCACCTTCCTGCACGAGATAGGAAGCGTGATGAGCGTCAACCGTCCACGGCTGGTCATCGACTGCTCGACGCTCGGCGAATGCAACACGGCTGCCATTCATCTTCTCCTGCATTGCCTTGAGGAGGCTATGAAGCGCAATGGAGACGTGAAGCTGGCTGCGATTCCGCCAGCCGCAGCCGTGGCTCTGGTGAGCAACGGGGTAGCGGGGCTGTTCGAAACATTCGACACGACTGCGGAGGCGGTCAACAGCTTCCATCAGCTTCCGAGAGATGCCCAGCAACAGCCGCTTGTGGTCAGGCAGCCGCGGGAATCAGAAGAGGCTGCATGATTTGTGGGTTCGCCGCATCGAACGTGGCCGGATTGGTACGGAGGTAAGACATGAAGGTTGCAGGACTCTGGTTTTATCGGATGGTCGCGGGTTTTCTGATGTTCGTGCTCGCTACTCCTCCTGGCATAGCGGCAACAATACCGCAACAGCAAGGGCAGCCAGCCCCGCAAACAGCGGCAACTCAGCCTGTGCCGCAGACGGCGGGCCCTGCGGCGTCTGAGCAGGCGGCGAACGCTGGCCCATCGAGCCCGCTGCCCGACAGTCCCAATCCCGCCTTGAGTTCGGCAGCTCGCCAATCCAGTTCGGCGAGCCGGCAAGCCAGCTCTTCACAGTCAGCTCCGCAGCAAAATGGCCCGGCTCAACCGATGGGCACTGCGGCCGCGCCCTACGAACCTGGTACCGGAGTTGCCGCTTCAAGGCCGTCCGGCGCCGCCATTGGCCCGGCGCGTCAAAAACGGACGCGATCCTTCGTTATTAAGGTTGGGCTGCTGATCGCGGCCGGCGTTGCTGTCGGATCGGTCGTGGCTCTGTCCAGCGCAAGCCCCAGCCGCGCATCGGGCCAATGAATGAGTCTGCCGCATCGATTCCCGGAGGGCCAGCAATGTCATCGCAAAGGAAACGCAAACTTCCCCGATTCGTAAGCTTCTCTGGTGTCGATGGCGCCGGAAAGAGCACGCAGATCAATCTTCTGCGCGCTCGGTTGCAGGCCGACGGCCTTCGCGTTCGCGTGATCACATTTTGGGATGACGTTGCGGTCCTGACTGGATTGCGCGAGATGACCGGGCACAGAATCTTCAAGGGGGACAAGGGCGTCGGAACGCCCGAAGCACCCATCAGTCGGCGTGATAAGAACGTCCGGTCAGGCTTCATGACAATTGTGAGGTTATTCCTCTATATTGCTGATGCGGTATCACTTCGCCACACAATGAGCAGGGAACTGGCCTCTGATGCAGACTTCGTGATCTGCGATCGCTACGCTTACGACGAGCTGGTGAACCTAACGCTGCATCATTGGTTCATCCGCGCCTACGTGCGCCTGGTGATAAAGCTCGTGCCGCGGCCCGATATCAGCTTCCTTCTCGATGCGGACCCCATTCAGGCGCGCGCCCGCAAGCCGGAATATCCGCTCGATTTTCTCTATATCTGCCGCGAGTCGTATCTGAAGCTCAGCGAATTGGCCGGAGGAATCGTGGTCATACCTCCGATGCCGGTCTGTGATGTGGAACGCCAGATCGTGGAGCAACTCAGCTTGCCGGAGCTGCAGGATACCGTCGGGGCAGCCATTGCTGGCAGGGATGATTTGCGCGTTTCGGCGTGACGGAAATGGCCGGCGAGCCGCCGTTTCCCACCATAGCGCAGTCGAGCGGTTCCTGCGGTACGGGAGGTCTCAACCGATAGTACCCAGCCGGAGATCAAAAGAGTAACGTGCCCTTGCGCAGGCCTCCTGGAAATGGCACCATTTACGTTCAACCGCTGAATTCCGCAGTCCTGGAATTCGGTTGGCGTGGTGAATTGCAAGGCGAATATTTTGGAATCTTAGCCGCTGCCATTTCGGGTCGGCCTTGTTCGAATTTCTGCTTTGGAGCTCGACCGATGACATCGATCACCATGTATGAGAGGCGCGAGCCGGACGGCGCGCCCGTTCCTGTCTCAACCACACTCACGCTCGTCGACGTATCCACGAGGAAGCCAGCGGCGGTCGAGCGGCCGAATCCCGACCAGACGCTCGCCGAACGCGTTTGCCTGTTTCTTGACCGGCGCAGCGCGTAGGGAAATGAACGCAGCTGCGCGGTGCTTCGAATTGCCAGGGTAGCCAAACGTCCATTCAGGTAAGGGCGTCTCGCTCCTCTGCAGCGTTGCTGGAGCACGTCCATCGTTTTTTTCCTGATGTAGAGTTTCCTACCTTGCGCATTTCAGATCACCTGGACCAACGCTCAGCCCAAGACTCGCACTTCACCTGAAATTGTGAGCAATATTGACCATTCAGGGGATTATCTGCGCGCCTATATTGGCGTCGGAAACTCTCGGGGTCGAACCATCGATGGAGTGCCCCAGGAGAAGGCTGCGAATTGATGGACTGGATTGCAAGAGCCCTGCGGAATCCCAATGCCAGGATAACTGGGGCTGTCTATCTGCTTTACTTTCTCACCGCAATTTCCGGTTCCCTCCTCGCCGGTTGGCCGCGGCTGAGTCTCACCGTCAACCTGATCTCAACCGCGCTCTATATCGCATTGACTCTGCTCCTCTATTATCTGTTCAAGCCGGTGAACAAGAGCCTTTCCTTGCTTGCGGCCCTCTTCAGTCTCGCGGGATGCGCCATTACCGCTCTTGCCTTCATTGATCGCGCTCCCTCGAACATCAGCCCGCTGGCATTCTTCGGGCCTTTTTGCCTCCTGATCGGCTACCTCATTTTCCGATCGACATTCCTGCCCCGAATTCTGGCCGTGTTGATGGCGTTAGCCGGTTTGGGTTGGTTGACCTTTCTTACCCCGTTCGCAACTTACCTGGCTCTCTACTTGAAAGTTCTCGGCTTCGTGGCGGAATTATCGCTGATGTTTTGGCTCATCATAAAAGGTGTAAACGTTCAGCGATGGAAGGAGCAGGCCGGCGCGACCAACCGTGCATGATACCGTCGTCTATTGCCGCAACGGTTCGAACGCGTGACCATCACGAAGCGATTTGATACATATGCGCTTGACTCAATCGTTCGTAAGAGGAGAAAAGAGAATGAGCACAGCGATGTGGAAGGAACGGATACGAGAGGTTTCGCCACGGTTAGAAGCCAGGATGGCTGGTGGCCTTTACTTCTTCAGCGTATTTACGGCAATATTCCTCGAGTTGTTCCTTCGCGGCAGGTTGGGTCACGCAGCGAACACCATCCAGATTTCGGGCATGGCAGCGATGACGCTGCTGTCCTATTACATCTTTAAGGCGGCGAACAGTAACCTGTCATTGCTTGCGGCGTGCTTCAATCTACTGGGACTTACATTTGAGGTTTTTCGACTGAATCCTCATGGCGTGAACCTCGCCATTGTGTTTCACGGAGTGTTTTCCACCTTGACCGGCTACCTTATTTTCCGGTCGGCTTTCCTACCTCGAATCCTGGGCGGGCTGATGACGTTTGCCGGTCTGAGCTGGCTGACGTTTCTCCTCCCGTCGGTGGCAAGCTATTTATCCCCCTACAATATGGCCTGCGGCCTCATTGGGGAGGCATCGATGTTCCTGTGGCTACTTGTGATGGGAGTAAATGCTCGACGATGGAGGGTTCAGGCTGGCACAGTGAGTGCGTAGGACGTTGGCAAGTTGGCGTTCGCTGCGCTGCAAAATGGCCCATCGAGCTAATATGGAGGTTACGCGAACCTGAAGAAGGACGCCGATGTGTCGCGGTCGTTCGAGCGGGGCGCTTCGTTCCTGAGGTTGACGACGTAGACGCGACCTTGGCCGCAAAGCAGGCCGCGCCGATTGTAGCGCCGGAGCACAAGACCTTCTACGGATCGACGGAGTTTACGGTGGAGGACCAACCGGCCACTTAATTACGTTAGCGTTCGCCGTGAGGACGTAGACAGAGTCCGACAATTCCCATTGGTTCCCGGCAACTTTGATATCGGCGAATTGGTCACGGCCCAAGAAGCACCGGTCTATCAAGTCGCATCCCCCCCAATGAACAGCTACTCCTGCCTCGTCGTCTTTTGATTCTGAGCAGTTCGAATTCGCTCTAGTCTCAATGTTGGTTTGGCGCAACCAGGTGCATGATTGTTTCCCATCGGATATTTCGGAATGGAGAGTGTCATGCTCGAACATTACTACGTCAAACCTTCAACAATCGATAGAATCCGCGGCAGCTGGCTTGGCTCTCAAATTGAGAACTACGCGGGATGGATGGAAGCCAACGGCTATTCTTCCCGCACTGTCTTTCGCCGGTTGCCAAGGCTTTTCGGCTTTGCTGAGTTCGCACAGAAGAGGGGCTGCACAGATGTTGCTTCTGCCTTTGCTCTCGTCGAGGACTTTGTTTCCGAATGGTTGGTTCAGCACGGGCCGGAAGCAAAGTCATCGGCCTCGCTGCGCAAGCATGCAATTGATGTAGGGAATGCCACACGTCAGATGCTTCGGCTGGCCTACGGTAGCCGGGTAAGGCATAATCGTCTCCGCCGCCCATTTCCACTTGAGTCAGAGGTTCCTGGGTTCCAAGAGTATTTGCGGAGTGAATGCGGACTGATGGAGAGCACAATCCACGGGTACCGTCATCATCTCCACGAGTTCGGGCAATACCTGCGGAAAGCCGGGATCACTTCGCTCGGCGATTTATCTCCTGCGCTTTTGGCATCTTTCATCGTCGAATGTGCGCCGGGAATGGCTCCCTGCACGCGTCGCGATCTCTGTTGTCATCTGAAAGTGCTGCTGCGGTTCTGCCATCGCGAAGGAATTACCGACCGGGACCTCAGAGGTGCAGTCGGTATGCCCCAGGTATACCGTCTGGCCGATGTGGCCTGCCCGATATTTTGTACCAGAGAGATTGTTAGTGTAGCGCAACGGATGAGTTAGTAACTCCGTCGCCGTCGGGGGTGTGGAAAAGTGGGAAGCGTTCTTTGCTTTCCACTTTTCCATGCCCCTTGTTGATTTTCTCCTGCCATGCCCCGGGCGCCGGAGGCCGGTAGCCCAGCGATGAGTGCGGCCGCTCGGTGTTGTAGTAAGTCCTCCATCGTTCCGCCAGCACCTGCGCCTCCTTCAGTGTGTAGAAAATCTCCCCGTTGAGGAACTCGTCGCGCAGCTTCGAGTTGAAGCTCTCGCAGTAGCCGTTCTCCCACGGCGAGCCGGGCTCGATGTACAGCGTCTTCGCTCCGGCTGCCCCCAGCCAGTTACGCAGTCCTCTGGCCACGAACTCCGGGCCATTGTCCGAGCGTATGTGCTCCGGGATCCCGCGTTCGGTCATGGCCTCGGCCAGCACCTCGATCACGTGGCGGCTGCCGATCCTGCGCCGCACGTGGATCGCCAGGCACTCGCGCGTATATTCGTCGATCAGAAAGGATGCAGCTCACACGAAGGCGAGGCCCGCGACCGATTCTGTTGCTTTAGGTTATTGGCGTGAACGGCGTTTGCGCGGGCGAGGTTCGCTCATCGCGGAGTGCGCGGACGCTACTACTTGAAACAGACGGCGGTCGTAAGCGATTCTTTTGGCCCACTGGATGGTGAGCTCCGGGGCGTCTCGATGAAGTGGGTTGAACAGATAATTAAATGACTCGGGACAGACAGCGGACGGCACCTTAAAAAGCGCTGAGATCCCCGCGCGGAGCCACGCGTCGCCGAGCGCGCGCGTCGCCTTCTGGTTTTCGCGCCAGTCATCCGGAAGTGCCTCATCGAAGGACGACAGCGATCCACCCTCCTCAGCCTCGATCCTGAGCAGTTGGTAATCCTGCGGGAAGAACTGCGGATGACCCTTCAGGTGAACCAGGTTCTCAAGAAGGGCGGCCGCCGGATGTTCCGCAAGATAAACGATGCGCTTTCCCGGCGCGGCAGTGTGCCAGCGTGCTGTGAGCCTTTCTCCTCCCAGGCCGGCGAGATCTGCGTGATTGCTGATCCGCCAGAGTGTTCTCAAGCGGAAACACCTTCATCGATCTGCCAAAGCATGTTTTCGACGAGCCGGCCACCGGATTCCGTGCGCAACAGGCTCAGTGGCGTCCGATCCTTCATCCGATCGTCCGGACAACGCAGCCAGCCAAGGGCTTTTTCGTGGTCTCCGAATACCTGTTCCGCGAGGGCGAGAATGCGCGCCACACGCAGGTAGCGGTCGGTCTCGTTCTCCGACAGATTTTCGCGGCGCGCCTTGCGGTGTTTGAGAGTGCGGGGAGAAACAACAATGTCGGAAACCTCGGAAAACGTCAGGCCCTTGCTCTTCAGCAGTTCGATACTGGCTGTGGGCAGCCCCTTTTCCGCGAGTTCAGTGAAATCGAAATCGGATGCGGCCGGAATACCAACGTACTGCGAAAGGCCGGACACAGTGGCCATTGGGGAAATCTCCTGTACGGACATTATGCCACAATGGGCCGTGGCATGTTGTCCGGCCCGTCTCCCGGCTTTCGTTGGTCTTACGTCTGATAACAGATATTCTGTTTACTTGATCGGAGCCTAAGGCTTCTCCTGGCCCCACGCTCCGCTGGCCGCCTGCACCGACAATGCGATCCGATTCCCCGCGCCGACTTTCTTCATCAGCCGGAAGACATAATGTTTTACAGTCTGTTCCCGAAGGCTGAGCGCCTGAGCGATCTCCCGATTCGACCGCGCGAGAACCAGCTGCTGAAGAACTTCCTCCTCGCGCTCGGTAAACCGCGGACTCTTCTGGCGGCGCCGCGCGGCCGCACCGTCCAGAGTGCGGTCCACAAAGGTGGACAAAACCTGTCTCGGCACCCACATGGACCCATTCAGGACGGCGTTCGCGGCTTTCAGTATCTGGATCGGATTCGCGGTCTCTTCCAGCCAGCCCTTGGCTCCGGCATGGACGGCTGCGAGAATTCTCTCCGGCTCCGAACCGGGGCCGATGACCAGAATCTTAACGTTCTGATTCCTCGATCGCAGCCTGGCCAGCAGCGCGAGGGAGAACGGCTGTTCCCGCAAATCCACGACCGCCAGATCGAGGACCTTCTCCCTGAGGGCCATGGCCCACTCTGTTGCCACAACCTTGAGATTGGGCTGGGAGGCGAAAATTTCCCGCAATCCGGCGATGCGGATGGGTTCGAAATCGAGCAATCCTACCCGCAGAGATCCTGGCTGGTGAGAGACGATATCCATAAGGCTTGCAACTTCGGCAGAACAATCCCCTGCTCATTTTGTACTGACTGCTTCCGGCCGGTGCAGCGAAACTCGGGGCCATTCATCCGGCTGGACAGGACAAACTGCACTCACAGCAATGTTTACGGCGTATAGCCTGATTTTCCCATGCAAATGTCTGCAGGTCACGCGAAACTTCAACCAAACGGGCTGTGTGAAGCTGGGGAGGAACGGTCGCTGAATCTTACAGCAAGGCCGGCGCATTGACAATGCGGGAAAACGTTTCTACGATCAGCCTTGGAGCGGACTGTTCGCCTGACCGGAGAAAACCTTGATAAAACAGGACATCATTCACCATGTGATCGAGCGTACCGGCCTTCAGCGCAACAAGGCGGAGGCTGCCGTGGATACTGTATTCGAGAGCCTCAAGCGCGCTCTCGCCGAGGGACAGCGCATCGAGCTGCGCGGCTTCGGCGTTTTCAATGTCCGCCCGCGCAAAACCGGGATCGGTCGCAATCCCCGCACAGGCGCCGAAGTCAGCATCGCCCCCGGTAAAGCCGTCCGTTTCAAGCCAGGAAAGGAACTCCACCTTCTCGACCAGTAAGCTCTGCCCGAAGTTTTGCCGCCGAAGGACTCTGCCGGTAAATTGGTCCTCCTCCGGTGTTTCCTCGATCGGACTCGGCCTCCTCATCGCGTCCGTCAGCCTCGTGCCCGCCGCCAGCTCTGGTCCTCCGCGCTGTTCCCCCAGGCTACCATCGCTGTAACTTACATGCAGGAGCCACGAGGATTCGCCACGAACGCATCCACAACCATCTCGCTGGCGGGCTCTGCGCGCTCCGAACGCTGGTTCGCCACCGGCCCCGCCATCGTCGCGGCTATCGCGATCCTCAAGCTCGCCCTGCAGCTCTTCGCCGCATCGCACTACGGCATTTTTCGCGATGAAATGTACTACCTGGCCTGTGGCCAGCACCTCGGCTGGGGCTACGTCGACCATCCACCGGGGATGCCGTTCATCGCCTGGCTGGTCAGCCACACCCTGGGCAATTCGCTGATCGCGCTGCGGGTCCTGCCCGCGCTCGCGGGAGCCGCGCTCGTCTGGCTCGCCGGCACAATGGCTCGCATGATGGGCGGCGGACGACTCGCTCAAGCTCTGGCCGCTCTTGCCGTTCTCGTCGCGCCGATCTACATGCTCATGCAGCACTGGTTCACCATGAACGCCTTCGAGCCGCTGCTCTGGATGATCTGCGCGTGGTGTGTCCTGCGCTCTATCGAAAGCGCGGACCCGCGCTGGTGGCTCTGGATCGGCATCCTCACCGGCCTCGGCCTGGAGATGAAGTACTCCATCGTCCTCTTTGCCGCGGGATTGATCGTCGGACTCGCACTCACGCCCCATCGCCGCATCCTCGCCTCAAAGTGGTTCTTGCTTGGCTGCCTGGCTGCGTTTCTTATCTTTCTTCCGCATCTTGTGTGGCTCATCCACCACCACTTCCCTTTTCTCGAATACGAGCGCAACGTCCGCAGCACGCCGCGCGATGTGCGCCGCGGACCTGTGGCATTTCTTCTCGACCAGGCCAACATCCTCAACCCTCTCTCAGCCCCGCTGTGGGTTGGCGGACTGGTGTGGCTCTTCACCCGCGCCGGCGCGCGCTATCGCATCCTGGCGTGGACCTTCCTGGTGGTTCTGGTCGCTTTGATGGCCACCCAAGGCAAGAACTACTACGTCGTGCCGGTGTATCCGATGATCTTCGCTGCAGGAGCCGTGGGATGGACGCAATGGATCCGCAACGCATGGCTGCGCGGCGCGTACACCGGTCTGCTGGCCGCCTCCGGCATCCTCCTTGCGCCTCTGGCGATCCCGCTGCTGCCGGTCGAGAGCTATCTCCGCTATGAGCATGCGCTGGGCATCGCTCCGCCTAAAGCGGAAAACCAGCGCACCGGCCCGCTGCCGCAATTCTTTGCCGACGAATTCGGATGGGAGGACATGGTGCGCAAAACCGCCGCCGTCTATAACAGCCTGCCGCCTGAAAAACGTGCCCGCACCGCCATCTTCGCCAACTCCTGGGGCCAGGCGGCGGCCGTCGACTACTTCGGTCCGAAGTACGGCCTGCCCCGCGCCATCAGCGCGCACAATTCTTACTGGCTCTGGGGCCCGCGCGATTACGACGGCAGCACGATGATCGTTCTCGGCAGCGATGGGAGTGGCGACCGCGAACACTTCCAGACCGTCATCGATACGGGTCAGAAGACCGACAACCCCTGGTCGCGGGAAGACGAGCATTTCACCATCTGGCTCTGTCGCGGATTGAAATGGGATTTGCGGACGGTGTGGCCGGAACTCAAACACTGGGGATGAAACGGGTTTCTTTCCCTGGGGGACCATGCCGAAGGCCGAGCAACGGACTTGACCATCTGTAACCCGAGTCGTTACACTACACGAACATGATCCTGCGGTTTCGCCACAAGGTCTGGAACGGCTTTTTGCCTCCGGGCAAACGCGAGGGCTCAACGCTCAACATGTGCCGCGCTTGCGTCGCCTGTTGGCGTCACTTTCGACAGCCACGAGCCCGCTCAATATGAATATTGCCGGATATCAACCTCCATCCGCTCGGGGGTAAGCGCAAAGGCGAGTGGGCAGTTTCGGTGTCGGGTAATTGGCGGCTGGTTTTCCGCTTCGACGGCGAGGATGCAACCGATGTCGATCTGGTCGATTATCACTAACGACAGGAGAAAAGCTTATGGATATGTATGACCCTCCGCACCCCGGCGAGATAATCCGAGAAGATTGTCTCAAGGCGCTTGATCTGACTGTTACCGAGGCGGCGAAGGGCCTGGGCGTTACACGCAAGACTCTCTCGTCGATTCTCAACGGCCACGCCGGCATTACAGCCGAAATGGCGCTGCGGCTGTCAAAGGCATTCGGCAGTACACCAGAGCACTGGCTGCAGATGCAGCTTGCCTATGATCTGTGGCAGGCAAAGCGGCGCACCAAAAAACTGCGCGTCAAGCAGTTCTTCGCTACCGTGGCAAGCCAAGCATGAAGGTGGCTGTGCGCGAGAACGATGGACGAGACCATTTGCAAATTCGCCAGCTTCGAAGAGATGAAGGACGCCGAATACCCTGTAGTGGCCGTTCGATTCTCGCGAAGATGAACAGCACACCCGCTCAGAGCAAGGTCTTGCTTACGACCGGCGCTGGTCCTTAAGGCTGGAGATATCCGCGTCGTGGCGTCCGAGGTCGCGATAGAACTGCCGCAAATCGCCTTCCATCGTCGTCAGTCGCGATTCGATCGTATTGAAGCGCGCGTTGTTGAGGAAAATTCCTAACAGGACGAGGATGGATGGAACACCAACAGTCAGAACCGATTGCAGGTTCGTCATAGGTTCCCCTCCCTACGACGCTAATCTCCCGAGAAGCGGCCTGTGCCAATTCTACAGCGTCTCTGCCTCGATCCTGATGTTCGTCTCGCCCGCTGCCTTCTTCTCCCAGTACTTCCTCACCCAGGCCTCGAAGGTGCGGCCGGCAGCGTTGTCGCGCCCGGTGAACGCCAGCGCGGCGATATCGGAGTACGGGATGCTGAGCTTCGTGCGCTCCTCTGACGGAATAACCCGCACGGCGGAGTCCTGGAGCGTCGCTCCGGTGCGCCGATCGAAGACATACCCATGCACCACGCGGCCGTCTTTCAGCGTCAGGGTCACGTCGCCGCGGTAATCGAATGCTTTCTCGAGCGCCTGGCGAATATCATCGTCGCTCGCCAGCGACGGAATCCATCCCTCCAGCTGCTCGCGCTCGCGGCCCTCCATTACCTCGACGCTGTTCGGATCCATGGCAGCCGGCCGGCCTGTCATACGCGAGTTCCCTCTTCGACCGTCACGTGGGTCTCAATCTGAACCAAAGGATTAAAGCTATGCACCGGCTTCACCGGCTCATGCAGCAGATCGAGCGCGCCCTTATCCGGATACAGCTTCGTCATCGCCTTCGCGGTCTCCCACAGCCCCTTGAGCGAGCCGAATGTGTAGTTCACCGCCGTGCCTTCGTAGCCCGAGTGCACCATGCAGTTCGCGCATTTGGGATTGCCGCTCTCGGTCCCGTAGTTGTCCCAGTTTGTCGCCTCAATCAGCTCCTGAAAGGTATCCGCGTAGCCGTCCTGGAGCAGGTAGCAGGGCTTCTGCCAGCCGAAGATGCTGAACGTCGGCATCGCCCACGGCGTGCACTTGAAGTCCCGCTTCCCCATGATGAATTCGAGATACAAGTAATTTGCGTTGAACTTCCAGCGCTTCTTGCGATTCGACAAAATCGCCCGGAACAGCCGCCGCGAACGTGCCCGCCCCAGGAAGTGCTTCTGGTCCGGCGCCTTCTCGTAGGTGTAGCCAGGCGCCACCATCATGGCCTCGACGCCCACGTCCATCAATTCGTCAAAATGCGCACGCACCGAGTTGGGATCGGCCCCGTCAAACAGCGTCGTGTTCGTGGTCACCCGGAACCCAGCGGCGATCGCCGCCTTGATCCCTTCCATCGCGATGTCGTACCCGCCCTCGCGGCACACCGAGAAGTCATGATGCTCGCGCTGCCCATCGAGGTGAACCGAAAACGACAAGTACTTGCTCGGCTTAAACAGGTGAAGTTTTTCTTTCAGAAGCAGCGCGTTCGTGCACATGTAAACGTACTTCTTCCGCTCAACCAACCCTGCAACAATCTGGTCGATCTGCGGGTGCAGCAGCGGCTCGCCGCCGGGAATCGAAACCATCGGCGTGCCGGCCTCTTCGACCGCGCGAAAGCATTCCTCGGGCGTCAGCTCCTGCTTCAGGATGTGCGGCGGATACTGAATCTTGCCGCAGCCGGCGCATGCCAGGTTGCAGCGGAAGAGCGGCTCCAGCATCGTGACCAGCGGAAAGCGCTTCCGGCCCTTCAGTTTCTGCGTCAGAACGTAGGTTGCAACCGTCCACGCCTGCGATACGGGTACCGCCATTCAGATCCTTCCTCCGTCAATAGCTTTGTCATCCCCACCGGAGCACGCTTTCGTAGGCGTGCGGAGCGAGGGACTTGTTTTTCCGAGCCAGCTAATCAGCCTTTTCCATCGCCCGCTTGTAATCCGTCAGGGCCAGCAGCGGGAAATAATCCCGGTACAGCGGATACGCCAGATAAAACACCCGCGGAAAACCAGTCCCGGTGTAGATCGCCTGCCTTGTCTTGCCCTGTCCCAGGCTCTCGTCCCACGAACCGTCGGTTCCTTGTTTGGCCAGCAGCCATTTGATGCCCTTCGCCACTGAGTCGCTCCGCGTATCGCCGGCCGCCAGCAGTCCCAGAACTCCCCACGCCGTCTGCGAAGGCGTGCTCGCCCCGATGCCTCGCGTAACCGGATCGTCGTAGCTGTTGCAGCTCTCGCCCCATCCACCATCGGCATTCTGCACCGAGCGGATCCACTCCGCGGCCTGCTGCACCTGCGGCTCGTGGTTCCACACCCCGATGGCCTCGAGGCCGCGCAGCACCAGGAAGGTGCCGTAGAGATAATTCACGCCCCAGCGCCCGAACCAGCTGCCGTCGGCTTCCTGTTCGGAGTAGATGAACTTGATCGCCTTCTCCACGCGCCGGTCCTTGCGCGTGTAGCCGTAGGTGGCCAGCATCTCGAGAATCCGCCCCGTAATATCGACGGTCGGCGGATCGAGCATCGCGTTGTGGTCAGCAAACGGGATGTGCTGGAAGATCATCTTCGTGTTGTCTTTGTCGAAGCTCGCCCAGCCGCCGTTACGGCACTGCATCGAGAAAACCCACTCGATGGCGCGCTGGCAAACGTCGTATTGATAGCGCTCGCGCGGATTATCGATCTTATTCAACGCAAGAAGAACCTGCCCGGTATCATCGACATCCGGGTAAAACTCATTGTTAAACTCGAAGTACCATCCACCCGGCGCAGCCCGCCGGTTCTTCACTGCCCAGTCGCCCTTGTGGCGCACTTCTTTCGACAACATCCAGTCGGCAGCCTTCAGCAGCCGGGGATCCTTCCGGTCCAGTCCCGCCTCGCCCAGGGCGTAAACGGCCTGCGCCGTATCCCACACCGGCGACAGGCAAGGCTGCATCCGGAAAGTCGGCTCCGGATAATCCTTCGTCCCCTGAGGCTCGTCGATGCCCAGCTTCTCAAACTCGTCCATCGCCCGAATCACCTGCGGATCGTCGAGCGAATAGCCCAGGCATCGGAGCGCGATAATCGAGTTCAGAATGGCGGGATAGATCGCCCCCAGGCCATCGGACATCTCCAGCCGAGCCAGCATCCATTTCTGCGCCTTCTTCAGCGCGATCGACCTCAGCGGCCGAATATGCACCAGCTCAAACCAGTGCGTCAACCGATCACAGAGGATAAAGAAATTGCGCCAGCCGAAAATGTGCTCGCGATCCCACTGGAGCCGAAGGTCGGCGTTCTCCCGCCCCCCCACAAACAGTTCGCTGATCCCATGCTCCGCCGGTATCTTTTTATAGGGCTTCTTCGCATAGGCGATCGACAGCGGAACCAGGATCGCCCGCGACCACGAAGAAATTTCGTAGATGTTGAACCAGAACCAGCTCGGAAACAGCACGATCTCCGGCGGAATCGCCGGCACCGAGTTGTACTCGTACTGCCCCAGCGCGCACAAATAAATCTTCGTAAACGTGTTGCAGGCCGTCACGCCGCCATGCGCCAGAATCCACTCCCGCGTCTCGGCCATATGCGGCTCGTCTGCGGCAACCCCCATCAGCTTGTTCGCGAAGTAACACTTCACCGAAAGACTGATGTTTCCCGGACCGCCGGGATAGAGCGACCAGCTTCCATCGTCGTTCCGGTAGCGCATGATCTCGGTCAGCGCCCGCCGCATCTTTCCTTCATCGCCGGTGCCCAACAGCACGTGGAGGAAGATGTAGTCGGCCTCGAGCATCGAGTCGCCTTCCAGTTCCCCGCTCCAGTAGCCCTCCGGATGCTGGCGCGACAGCATCGACTCCCGCGCTCGCTCGATCCCCCGCGCAACTTCTTCCGGAGACGCATCGATCCGCCCAAACTTCACGCTTGCGGAAATCGGCCGAACCTCCGCCACTTTGGCAGCGCTGCCGGAACCTCCGGAAGGAGAGGTGGCTCTGGCCGGGATGGTTTCAAAAGGTGTGCTCATGCCGATGAGAAAACCGTTCTTCCCTGATTACCTTTACTGCGTACTCAATGCTCCCTGACTGATGTTTCCCCTCAATGCGTTGCCGATTCGATGCTCGCGCTGTCCGTTTAGACGCGCGCCGGCGCCGGCGCGGACCGGATCGCCTGTACGATCTCCGGAGGAAGCCCAAACCGGACATTTTCCGGCATGACCTCGACTTCCTCGACCGTCCGGAAGCCGTTGCGCTTCAGGTATTCGATGACGCCCTCGACCAGAATCTCCGGCGCCGAAGCGCCCGCCGTCACCGCCACGTTCCTGACGCCCTCGAGCCATTCCGGGTCAATCGCGTCGGCATTATCGATTAGATGCCCCTGGGTTCCCAGGTTCCGAGAAACTTCAACCAGCCGGTTCGAGTTCGAGCTGTTGTTCGAACCCACCACCAGCACCAGATCGGCGCTGTGCGCCACGTTCTTCACTGCAACCTGCCGGTTTTCTGTCGCATAACAGATGTCCTGGGAATGCGGCCCGACAATTTTCGGAAACTTCAGCTTCAGCGCCTGAATAATGTCGCGCGACTCGTCCAGCGACAGTGTGGTCTGCGTCAGATACGCCACGTGTTCGGGGTCCGGCACTTCGAGTGTCCGCACTTCTGCAACGCTTGATACTACCTGCGTCACGTCCGGCGCCTCGCCCAGCGTGCCTTCAATCTCATCGTGGTCTCGATGCCCAATCAGCACCAGCGAGTAGCCCTGCTGCGCGAACTTCACCGCCTCCACATGGACCTTGGTCACCAGCGGGCAGGTCGCGTCGATCACCTTTAGCTTCCGTTCCGTCGACTGCTCGCGAACCGCGGGCGAAACCCCGTGGGCCGAATAGATCACCCGGGCCCCTTCCGGAACCTGGTGAATATCGTCGACGAAGATCGCGCCCTTCTCCGCCAGCTCGTTTACCACAAAGCGGTTGTGGACGATCTCTTTGCGAACGTAAATCGGCGCGCCAAAGGTCTCAAGCGCAATACGCACAATGTCGATCGCCCGCACTACGCCCGCGCAGAAACCGCGGGGCTTGAGCAGAAGGACGCGCTTTTCCTGAGGGTCGGACACAAAATCCAGAGGAGCGACTGGGGTCGCTGATGTGGTAGCACTCACAAAGTTGATTATACCGTGAATGAGGCTGCTGAGCCCGAATGAGGCAGGCGGAGTCCATTGCTTCAAATGGCTCATCGCTGGCTTCAGCATGTAGGCAGTCCGCCCCATTACCGTAAACTCAGAACGGTTCATCCACTGCCCGAGGCCCTGCTCATGCCCATCCTCCTCAGCCCCGTCGAAGCCCGCGTCCTCGGCGCGCTGATCGAAAAAGAAGCCACCACCCCGGAGTATTACCCGCTCTCCCTCAACGCCCTTGTCAACGCCTGCAACCAGAAGAACAACCGCGATCCCGCGATGCAGCTCAACGAGGAAGAGGTCCGCCTGGCGCTGAATCGGCTGCGCGACCAGAACCTCGCCGCCGCCGTCCATGACAGCCGCGTCGCCAAATACGAGCACCACATCCAGGAAGTCTTCAACTTCACTCGCGGTGAGACCGCCGTCCTGTGCGTGCTGCTTCTGCGCGGCCCCCAGACTCCGGGTGAACTGCGCGGCCGCACCGAGCGCATGCACCGTTTCGAGGAGCTCGACGACGTCCTCTCCGTCCTGCAAAAGCTGGCCCAGCGCGAACCCGCCCTGGTCGCGGCCCTGCCCCGCCAACCCGGCTCACGCGAGATCCGCTACACGCACCTCCTCTCCGGCGAACCGGATCTCACGGAGCTCGCCGCTGGCCACGAAACGCCAGCTTCCACTCTCCGCCCCTCCGACCGCGAACGCCTCGACCAACTCGAAGCCGAAGTCATCGCGCTCCGCGAGCAAGTCGCCGAGCTCAAGGCGAAAATCGACGAGCTCTCCACTCAGGCCCCCTGACTGGTTCCGAGGGCCGCGCGCCGCACTCCTGCAGATGCATGCACATGCATGTCCGCGCTATACTCGATCTATGCGTACCACCGTCGAGATGAAACCCCAGCACCGGGCAGCTCTGATCGCCCTCGCGACGAAACGCGGCAAAAAGGGCTTCTCGGGAGTCCTCGCGGAGGCCATCGACACCTATCTGCAGGGTGAGGACGAGCGCGCGAAGCGCAAGGCTCGGTTGCTTGCGCTCGGAGGGTCGCTCTCCGCAAAAGATGCCGAACACCTCAGGCGCGTCTCCCGCAGATTTCGCGAGCACTGGCGGTGATCGTCGCCGACACCGATGTCCTCATCGATTTCCTTCACGGGATTGCACCGGTGCGCGAGCAAATTGCCCGCTACATCGACGCCGAAGAACTCGCTATCACTGTCATTACAGTTTTCGAATTGATGAGCGGGGGCGACGAAGGAAAGCGGGCGCGAGCAACCCGGGAGTTTGCCGAGTCCCTTACGGTTCTACCCCTCGAATTCCATTCCACCGAGCGGGCGGCCGCGCTCAGCCGCCGTCTGGCAAGAAGTGGAAGGTTCATCCCCATGGCGGACTGCCTGATTGCCGGCATCGCTCTTGCCCACGACTTGCCTCTGCTTACCCGCAATCGGCGCCACTTCTCGCGCGTTCCAAACCTGAAGCTTGTCGATATCCGGAAAGTCTGAAGGCGGACGCTCCTTCTGTTCCCTATTGCCTGTTGCCTGTTGCCTGCATTGTGACTCCCATCACATCCCAGCCCGCCCCGCCCCTGCAAACCTATCCCCATGGACATCCGTCAATCCATAACCAAGCTCGACTACGATCGCGCCCCCTTTCTCGCCATCTGGGAGACGACCCAGGCGTGCGACCTCACCTGCAAACACTGCCGCGCCTCCGCCCAGCCGGTGCCCCACACCAATCAGCTCACCACCGCCGCGGCAAAGAACCTCATCGATCAGATCGCCGATCTCGAAGTCCCCCTCTTCGTCTTCACCGGAGGAGATCCCCTCAAGCGCCCGGACATCTTCGAGCTCATCCAGCATGCAGCCGCTAAAGGCGTGCACGCCGCGCTCACCCCCAGCGCCACGCCGCTCCTTACCCGCGACGCCATCTTCCGCATGAAAGCCTCCGGCCTCTCGCGCCTCGCCGTCTCTCTCGACGGCTCCATCCCCGCCATTCACGACTCCATCCGCGGCATCCCCGGCACATGGGAGCGCACCGTCGAAGCCATCCTCTGGGCCAACGAAGCACAGCTGCCCATCCAGGTTCACACCGTCGTCAGCCGCCTCAATATCGCCGACCTCGACAACCTCGCGACGCTGCTCACCCTGAAGCAAATCGTGATGTGGAGCTTCTTCTTCCTCGTGCCCGTCGGCCGCGGCAAAACCGACGACCTGCTTACCGGGCAGGAATTCGAAGACGTCTTCGCAAAGATGTGGGACCTCACCAAGCGCGTCCCCTTCGCCATCAAAACCACCGAGGCCATGCACTACCGCCGCTACCTCATCCAGCAGCGATTGAAAGAAAATCTCCCCACCACCGGCGTGCATGACGACGCCGGCGCGCGCCCCACCGCGGACCCGACCCGTCACCCGGCTGCTCACCCAGGCTGGACTGTAACCTCCGGCCATCCCGGCCGCGGCTCCGAAGATAAAGCAGTAGGCTGGGCCACCAAGCGCGTTAACGATGGCCGCGGCTTCGTCTTCATCTCCCACATCGGCAAGGTCTACCCCAGCGGATTCCTGCCCATCGAAGGCGGCGACCTGCACACCGACACCCTCGCGCACATCTACCAGGAGTCGCCCATCTTCGTGCAGCTCCGCGATTCCGGCCTCCTCCACGGCAAATGCGGCGCCTGCGAATACCGCAACATCTGCGGTGGCTCCCGCGCCCGCGCCTACGCCGTCACCGGCGACATCATGGCCGAGGAACCCTGCTGCATCTATCAGCCGCGCGGCTACCATCCCGACCCGAACGATAAAGAGGCTTCCCCTCAATGCGCCGCCCATGATCTGATTCAGTTAGAGGTTGCGCATTCGTGAAGAGAATCGCCATCATCGGCGGAGGCATCGCAGGCCTGAGCGCGGCATGGTCCCTTGAAAAGGCCCGTCGCGCCGGCGACGCCCTCGAATATCGCCTCTACGAAGCCTCCGGCGACCTCGGCGGAGTCATCAGCTCGGAGACCATCGACGGCTGCATCATAGAGGGTGGTCCCGACTCCTGGCTCACGGAAAAGCCTGCCGCCGCGGCCCTTTGCCGTGAATTAGGACTGGCCGATCAGCTCCTCCCCTCGAACGACGCCGAGCGCAAGACCTACATCGTCGTCAGGAACCGCCTCATCCCGCTGCCCGACGGCCTTATGTTCATGATTCCCACCCGGCTCGTGCCCACTGCCTTCACGCGCCTCTTCTCCTGGCCGACCAAACTGCGCATGGCGCGCGAATATCTCTTCCCGCCCGCGCCCGCGACCCAGGACGAATCCGTCGCCGACATGACGCGCCGACACTTCGGCCAGGAAACCGTCGACCGCCTCGTCTCGCCCCTGCTCTCCGGCGTCTACGGCGGCAACGCTTCGCAGCTGAGCGTGCGCGCCGTTCTGCCTCGCATGGTCACCATGGAGCAGAACCACGGCAGCCTCACCCGCGCCATGCTCGCTGCCCACAAGAACGCCGCGCATCCTCCTTCAAACTCGCAGCCGTCCGGAAAGCCCGGCGCACCTCGATCCCTCTTTACCACCCTCCGCGGCGGCATGCAGCTCATGGTCGACTCCATCGCCGCCCAACTACAGCCCGGAACCGTTCACCTCAGCTCGCCGGTCCACGCCGTCGCGCGCCCGGCACGCGATCCCCGCCGGTCGCGCCTACACCCCGAAACCGAATCCGGCTGGGTTCTCGAAACCTCCTTCGGCCAGGAACGATTCGACGCGCTCATCCTCGCCCTGCCTGCGTGGGCCTCTGCGGGTCTTCTGCGGCCGCTGAATACACCCCTCGCCGAGGCGCTTGCGAGCGTCCCCTACAGCTCCTCGATCACTGTCACGCTCGGCTATAACAGATCGGATCTCGAAAGCCTGCCACCTGGCTTCGGCTATCTCGTCCCCGCGACCGAGGGCCGCAGCATGCTCGCCTGCACCTTCGTCCACGCCAAGTTTGCCGGGCGCACTCCGCCGGACAAAGGCGTCCTCCGCTGCTTCCTCGGCGGCAGCGGCAATGAGCACCTGCTCGACGAAACCGACGCTCACCTCACCACCATCGTCCTTCAGGAACTCTCGGCAATCCTCAAGCTGAAAGCGCAGCCCAACTTCGTCCGCATCCGGCGCTCGCGCCACTCCATGGCGCAATACGCCGTAGGGCACGTGGAGCGCATGCAGATCGTCCGCGACTCGGTAGCCGCGATCCCCGATCTCGCTCTGGCCGGTAACGCCTACGAAGGCATCGGCGTGCCGGACTGCATCCGCACCGGCCAACAGGCGGCTGAAACGGTCCTGCGCTCACTTCAGGAGCAGCCCACCGCCGCGACTGCCTGAGGATAGCCATGGCTGACTCAGCGCTGCCGAAACGAAAGACCATTCGCACCGGACTCGGCATCCTGTTGCTTGTCCTCGGGGGTTATTCGATCTATACAACTCTCGCGCCATCCCCAGGAATGGCTCGCGCAAGCAATTACGGGGAACTTGTGGTCATGCTCCTGGTCGGCGCTGCGCTTGCGGGTGGAGGCGCGATCATGATCATCGCTGGAACCCGAAGGCAGCGTTCCAAACTGGAAGACCCCTACTAATCGCTTTTCGCTATTAGTTTCCTGCTAACAGCCTTTTTGCTAACAGCCCTTTTGCTAATCGCTCCTCGCTGGCCGCTTTTCGCTCGTCTTCCGCTCGCCTTTAGCTCGCCTTTAGCTGCCTTTCGCCGTCTCCGTCATCGGCTTCAAAATATCATCCAGCCGGTCTGGCGTGCCCTCCACGCGCTCAATATGCGGGAAGCGCAACCCATCGTGGTAATCGATGCCAATCACCTTATAAACGCCGGTGTTCACCACGATCAGCTCAATCGGCGCGCTGTTCCCCTTCGCATCGCGGATCGCATCGCTCAGCAATTGCCCGCTGAACTGCCGTCCGTCAACCGCGACAATCTGCATCCCCGGTCCCAGCTTCGCCTTGTCCGCCGGCGAGCCGACCAGCACATCCTCAATGTGCCCATCGCTCGCCACATCGATCCCAATCGACCACCACTCCGGCATCGTTCCCGTCGACGTGATCCTCGCCTGCGTGATGTCATTCGGCTGATCCGTGTACACCAGCTTGTATCCGCCGTTCTCAATCCCTCCAAGCGGTGCATGAGGCGACTTGGTCGTCAGCCGCTCCTTCAGGAACCCGGCCCAGTCATACGCCACCACATTATTCAAACCATGCACCACATCGTCGAAGGTGTAGGGCACCACCTTCGGCGGCGTGTTGCCGCCCAGCCCTTCAAACGCGGCCAGAAAATCGTTGAGGCTCTTCTTATCCTTCGTCAGTTTGCGGATCGTCGTATCCACATCCAGCCAAACCAGGTCGCCTTCGCCGTAGTAGTCCGTGCTGCGCCGCCAGTTGTCCCACTGATCCGATGTCTCATAAAGCAGCTGCGCCGCGGTCGCCGTATCCTGCAAATCGCGCCACGTCCTTCCCGGGCGATAATCGAGCATCGCCGCATCGCTCGCCAGATAATCCCGATACTGCGCGGCCGTCTCAATCTTGCTGCGCGCCGCCAGCACGTTGCCCAGGTAGTCCGTCAGCCCCTCATACACCCACAGCAGATTCCCGATCATCGGGTCTTCGTAGTTGCCCGTCGCCAGCCCAGCCGGCCTCCGATACTTCCCGTTCCAGGAGTGCGTGAACTCATGCGGCAGCAAATCCGCCGACAACAGCAACAGATTGTCGTCGACAAAAGTCTTCTCCGGCACCCGATCGTCGCTCGACTGGTGATGCTCGAGTCCAAAGTGCGCCACCTGATCGCTCGCGGTCACCAGAAAGTGATAGCTCTCATAGTGCCGCGACTGATACAGCGCCCCCGTCTCCCGCACCAGATTGCTGTAGCCCTGAATCGTCTCCGGCGTCAGCTTCAGATCCTCCGGCCCATCCGCCGCCACGTCCAGAAAATGCTTCGGCGTGATCTCGGGAGCCAGCGGCACCTCAAGGAAATACCGCCCCGTCAGCAAGGGCGAGTCGATCAGCTGCTCCAGCGAAACCGTCCCGAAGTCCACGTGAGAAGCATCGCCGCCCGTCTTTGTTAAAGCGGTCCCATACTGCCATCCCTGCGGCAGAACAATCGACGGCTGCACATAAATGTCGGAGTCATTGGCGTGCCCGGCCGGATACAGCACCAATTCATTCCAGCTCAGCAACGCCAGATTCGCGCTCGTCGAAGCGCCCGCAGAAAATCCTGTAGCCGCCGCCGTCGCCAGAAAATCGTCCTTCACATCGAGCTGCGTAACACCGGGCGGCACCGTCACGCGGATCGCATACATGTTCACGTCATCGCGCACCCAGGCCAACTGCTGTCCGTTCGCCGCGATAAACAACCCGGCCAGGTTATCGATTGGCCCATCCGGCATGTGCTCACCCGGAATCCACTTCGCGTAGAGCAAAGTCAGCGGACCGGGGCTCACCGGAATCGTCATCTGCGCATGAATGATCTTGCGCGGCGCATCGGTCAGGTCGGCGGTAATCTTGATCGGACTCGAAGCGGTCTGGGCTTGAAGGGAAAGTACGGCAGCGAACATCAACCCCAACATCGGGCACCGGCGAAATGGCATTCATCCTCCTGAAGCATCGCACTCATCAAAGTGCAAACGTCTAGTGTAACCATTGCCCACCATCCGCCAACACGCCCCTTGCCCTTCTGTTCCGCCGGAGTACACTACTCCGTCCAGAGGTACACGCACGATGTTTGCCTCGACCCCACGCCCCACCCTTTACTGGAACTTCGGCCTGGCCTGGATCGGCTTCGCCCTCGCTGTCGCGTTGCACGTTGCCGACGAAGCCACTCACGACTTTCTCGCCACCTACAATCCGAATGCGCTCGCCATCCGCCGCCGCCTCCACATTCCCTTCCCGCCGGTCTTTACCCTCCGCAGCTTCCTCACCCTACTCTCGGCCGGCGTTTGTCTGCTGCTGCTGCTTTCTCCCTTCGCCCTGCATGGTGTTCGCTGGATTCGCATCGTCGCCGTGCCCCTCGCCATCCTCGTCGGAATCGGCAACGGCTGCCTCCACATCGGAGCCTCGATCGTCTACCGCCGCTGGATGGCAGGCGTCCTCAGCTCGCCAGTATTGCTCGCCGCGGCCGCCTGGTTGTTGTACAGCTGCGCTCAAACATAGCGCAGAAAGTCCTGCCGGTCCGTCCAGTCGGCGCTGCCGAACTCGCGAACAGTCCATGCCAGGGCGCGCACCAGCGACCCGATGTCGCCCGACGACACTGTCCGTTGACTGACGTAGATGACACCAGCGTGACTGCGGCCTTGCTCTCGCCACGACTTAAGAAGAATCGGAATCGTTCTGCAGTCGTAGGTCACCAGGGTGAGCTGTTGCCGCGCGGCCTCAGCGAGTATTTCAGCGTCCGGGCTTCCCAGAAATGTTCCACCCCCCCATTCATTCATTGAATGCACGGGAACCGGCAAGCCCAGCTCGCGCAATCCCTCCGCAATCTTCGGCGACAGGTGCTCATCAAGAATTAAGCCGATCATGTGGAGACTTTCTTTGCTGAATCCCGATCACCCTGTTTTTCGCACGCTCTTTGGCACGCGCAACAACTCAAGATTCGGCAGAATCTTCTTGAGCGCGTCGAAGTCCATGGCATCGTTCTCCGCCAGCGCCTCGTTGATCTCTTTCGGATACGCCTCGGTGTAGTGCACCGCCGCCTTCACCCTGAACTCCGGCCACTCCAGATACTCCGCTGCCTTCTTCGCATTGCCCTTCAATGCGCGGACGATCATCATCACTTCCCACACCGCCAGCGTGCTTCCCTGGATGTAAGCCTGCCGCCCCACCGGCGAGTCGCGAAAATCGATCAGCGCAAATTCCGACCGCCGCAGCCCCTCCTCCACCAGCCGCGCACTCAGATCGCTCGCCGTCCAGCCATGCCGGCGCGCCATGCGCTTCAGCCGCGTCCCGCTCTCCACCGGCAGCCGCATACTCACCACCATCGAACGCGTCGCCTTCATCCGTACCTCCCACAAGCAATGTAACTATTGTAAGCGATGTAAGGCTCATCCCGTTGCGGACCCGTACCCCGCATCGCGGACCAGTCCCTGTACCCTGTACCCTGTCCCCTGTAACCTGCATTTATGGGCTTCTTCCTCACCTTCGAAGGCCTCGACGGCTCCGGCAAAACCACCCAGCTTCGCAAGCTCGCCGCTCACCTCGAATCCCTCGGCCTCCCCGTCACCGTCACCCGCCAGCCCGGGGGCACGCGCATCGGCGACCGCATCCGCGGCCTCCTGCTTGACTCAAAGACCGACCACCTCGCGCCCCAGGCCGAGCTCGGCCTCATGTTTTCCGACCGCGCCGAATGCATCGCCGAGGTCATCGCTCCCGCCCTCCACGGCGGCAACATCGTGCTCTGCGATCGCTTCACTGACTCCACCGAAGCCTACCAGGGAGGCGGCCGTCAGCTCGGTAGCCAAATCGTCCTCGATATGCACCGCACCATGTGCGGAGGCCTCCAACCCGACCTCACCCTCCTTCTTCTCGCCGACTTCGACCAGTCCCTTCGCCGCGCTCGCCGCCGCAACGACCGCAACGCCACCGCCGAACACGACGAGGCGCGCTTCGAGCGCGAAGACGAAGCCTTCTACCGGCGCGTCTACGACAAGTACCGCGAGATCGCCGCGCGCGAGCCCAACCGCGTTGTTGTCATCGAAGGCGACCAGTCCATCGAGGCGATCCACCGCCAAATCTCCGCTCTCGTCGACGACAAGCTCCGTGCCGCCAGTATCCTGCCGCACCGCCCTGAGGAAAGTGTCCGCTAATGGACACTCCGTTACGCAAACGGCCACTCCATCCCCAAAGACCCTCTTCAGCATCCACATAACCCACGCACTTTCAGGCACCTGACCGCCCCCTGGATTGGCGTGGCGCATGCAATTACTCTTGCGGAATGGATATCGCTCGCCCCGATCTTCGAAAAAAGAAGCTCCGCCGCCAGATCATCGTGCTGGCCATCGTTGCGTTAGGCGTGACCGCTGCCGCCTGGGCTGTGATGCGTCTCAAACCGGCCGTCCCCACCGTCGACGCCAGTACCGTCTGGCCTGACACCGTCAAACGCGGAGACATGATCCGCCAGGTCCACGGCCTCGGCTCACTCGTGCCCCGCGAAGAGAGCATCGAGCTCATCCCCGCGCAGACCGACGCTACCGTCATCCGGATTCGCGTTCTGCCCGGCACCATGGTCAAGCCCGATACCATCCTCCTCGACATGACCGACCCCCAGCTGCAGCAGGAGGTTCTCAACGCGCAGTTAGCGCTCAAGGGCGCGCAGGCCGATTACAAGAGCCTGCAGGCCACACTGCAAAGCACGCTGATGGATAAAAAAGGCGCCGCAGCGGCAGTCAGCTCCGACTACGCCCAGGATCAGCTACAGGCTCAGACCGACAAACAGCTGCTGAGCCTTGGCGTCATCAGCGGCCTCCAGTACAACCAGTCGAAGAGCAAGGCCGATCAGCTCACCGCGCAGCACCAGATCAGCCAGGAACAGCTGGACGTGAATCAGAAAGCCATCGAAGTCCAGCTCGCCTCACAGCAAACCAAGATTGACCAGGCGAGGGCGCTCCTTGACCTCTACGAGAAGCAGGAAGCCGCCCTCCAGGTCCGCGCTGGAATCTCCGGCGTCCTCGCTTCCCTGCCCACCCCAGTCCAGGTTGGCCAGCACGTCTCCGCCGGAACCTCCGTCGCCGAGGTCATCGATCCCCACCAGCTCAAGGCCGCGCTGCAGATTGCTGAAACCCAGGCGCACGACATCCTCATCGGTCAGCAGGCCGAAGTCGACACTCACAACGGCATCGTTCCCGGCCACGTCACAAGAATCGATCCCTCCGTATTGAACGGAACGCGCACCGTTGACGTAGCACTCGATGGCCCCCTGCCGGCCGGGGCGGTTCCTCAGCTCAGCGTGGACGGCACCATCGATCTCGAGCGTCTGCACGACGTGCTCTACGTGGGACGCCCGGCATTCGGCAACGAAGACAGCACCATCAGTTTGTTCAGGGAAGATCCCAGTGGCAAAACCGCCACGCGGGTTCAGGTTAAAGTAGGCAGAGCTTCAGTGACGCAGATTCAGATACTCAGCGGGCTCAACGAGGGCGATCGCGTGATCCTCTCCGACATGTCGCGCTACGACGCCACCGACAAGGTTCGTCTGGATTAGCAAGGCTCAGATTCACACGCAGGACGCACATCAATTCGCACGCAGGAGAGAGCAGGATGGAGAACAATCAGGCGTTGATTGAAATCGAAGGCCTCACCAAGGTCTTCTACACCGATGAGATTGAAACCCACGCGCTGTCCGGCGTCCACATGAAGATCGACAAAGGCGAGTACGTCGCTATCTCCGGCCCCTCGGGATGCGGCAAGTCAACCCTGCTCTCGATCATCGGGCTTCTCGACACACCCACCGGCGGCAGTTACACCCTCAACAGCCACTCCGTCGAGAACCTTAACTTCTCGCAGCGCTCGCGCATTCGCAACCAGGAGATCGGCTTCATCTTCCAGAGCTTCAATCTTATCGGCGATCTCACCGTTTATGAAAACGTCGAGTTACCGCTGACTTATCGCTCCGGTATGTCCTCGGCAGAGCGCAAGCGTCGCGTGCAGGAATCGCTCGAGCGCGTCAGCATGGCGCACCGCATCCGCCACTATCCATCGCAGCTCTCCGGCGGTCAGCAGCAGCGTGTCGCCGTCGCCCGCGCCCTGGCCGGTTCGCCCTCGATCCTGCTCGCCGACGAGCCCACTGGAAACCTCGACTCGCGCAACGCCGAAGCTGTCATGGAGCTACTCCAGAATCTGCATCGCGAGGGCGCAACCATCTGCATGGTGACCCACGATCCGCGTTTCGCCCGCCATGCCGATCGCCAGATCCACCTCTTCGACGGCAAAGTGGTCGCCGAAGGTGAGTCGCTGGAACAGGTCCTCGAAGTTAAGTAACCAGCCGGTAGCCTGTAGCTCGCAGCTAGCCAGGCCATCAGTGTGCGTCTCGGATGACGCACAGGCTACAGGCCACTGGCTACCGGCTACAGGCTCCCAGCTACAGGCTACAGGCTACAGGCTACAGGCTCAAATATGATTCAACTAAGAAACATCGAACGCAGCTACAAAACCGGCGCCGGCCAAACCTGGGTCCTCCGCCGCGTCAATCTAGAAATCAAAGAGGGCGAGTTCCTCACCATCATGGGGCCCTCCGGAGCCGGAAAATCCTCGCTCCTCAACGTCCTCGCCCTCCTCGACGACCAATGGCTCGGCGAGTACTGGTTCAAAGACGAAGCTGCGCACCGCATGAACCGCCGCCAGCGCGCCGAACTCGCCAAGCGCAATATCGGCATGGTATTCCAGAGTTACCACCTTCTGGACGACCTTACCGTCCAGGAAAATATCGATCTTCCCCTCTCCTATAAAGACATGCCGCGTGCGCAACGCCAGGGCCTCGTCGCCGATACCCTCGACCGCTTCTCGATCGTCGGCAAGAAGGACCTCTTCCCTTCCCAGCTATCCGGCGGACAACAGCAGTTAGTCGGCGTCGCTCGCGCCGTGATTCACAAGCCAGCCCTCCTGCTCGCCGATGAGCCCACCGGCAATCTGCATTCCAGCCAGGCAAAGGAGATCATGGAGTTGTTCAAGGAACTGAACGAGCAGGGCACCACCATCGTGCAGGTCACCCACTCTGAAGCCAATGCCGCGTACGGCTCGCGCGTCATCGAGCTGCGCGACGGCTGGCTCACTGCCGATTCCTCCAATCCCAACCTCGGCGTGGAGGTCTCCGCATCGTGAAAGAGTGTCATCCTGACCGAAGTATCCGAATTCGTCGCGCCCGGTTTTGGCGCACCAAAATTCAGACGGGAGTCGAAGAGCCTGGCCTGAGCGCAGTCGAATGGCGCCTGCATTTCTCTGTGTTCTTACGCGCATGCGTTCTGCCGATCTGCGCTCTGTTTGCTATCGGCGCCGTGGCGCAAAACGCAACGCCCCAGCAGCCGCAAACCACCCCCGAAGCTCCCGCCCCCCCGACAACACCTGCGCAAGCGCCCCCGCCCTCCATCGCTCAGCAGGCCCAGCAAATTCAGCAACAGACCGTCGTGGCGCCGCAGCAGCCGTTTCACGTGCAGCTGCCGCACTCGCGCAACCCGTTGTCTCCCTATCGGCCCAGTTTTGTGCCCCCTGTCGATCTCACGAACTCGCCCCGTCTGCAAAGCCTGATCCGCGAAGGCAAGCTCTACATTTCCCTGCGGGATGCTATCGCGCTGGCGATTGAGAACAACCTTGACCTGGCCTCGTTCCGCTACAACCTTCCCACAGCACTCACCGATCTTGCTCGCACCAGGGCCGGTGGCTACGCGAATGGCGTCAGCACCAATGTCACCAGCCCAGTGGGAGCGTCGGGCGGGGGCGTATCCGGCAGCACAGTTTCCTCCGGAGCCGGAGCAGGCGGGGCAGGGGGTCTGGTCACCTCCACCCTCGGCGAAGGCACTTATGTGAATCCCTTCGATCCAGTCTTCACCGTAAAGGCTGCGGTCGACCACACCAAGACACCGGAAATAAATACAATCCAAACCGGCGTTAACCTCCTCGAGACCAACACCATTGGCTACACCACCCAGTACACCGAATACTTTCCCTCCGGTACCGGCATTCAGTGGGCTCTTAACGGGCAACGCGTGACCTCCAACAGCCCGTTCAACATTGTGGACCCCCAAATCCAGCTTTTCTGGGAGGGCCTGATTACCCAGCCCCTGCTGGCGGGTTTTGGCTTCGGCACCAACGAGCGATGGATTCGTATCGCAAAGCGGAACCTGCAAATTACTGACTACGCCTTCAAAGCGCAGGTCATCGCCACGGTTACAGGAGTCGAGGACATCTATTGGGATCTGGTCAACGCTTACGAGGACGAGCAGATTAAGGAGCGCTCGCTGGCCTTTACTAATCAGACTCTCAGCGACGACCAGAAGCAACTCGATCTCAAGGCCATCCCCGCCATGCAGGTCATGACCGACCAGTCCGCCGTTGCCACCGCCGAGGGCAACCTTACCGTTTCGCGTGCGAATCTGCGAGGCGCTGAGTTGAATCTGAAAAACGCCCTAACCAAAGCCGACGATCCGGCGATCGACGAGATGCCCGTGGTCCCTCTGGATTTGAAAGGCGCGCCCGATCCCAACGAGAGCAAATCGATCGACGATCTCATGGCCGAGGCCCTGAAGAACCGCCCCGACGTATCCTCGGACCAGATCGGCATGCAAATCGCTCAGGAGAACCTGAAAGCCATCAATAACTCCCTTTTGCCTCAGCTCAACGCTTATGGATTTTTTGCCGGAACCGGACTCGGCGGTCCCCTGAACCCGTTTTGCGACCAGGGCCCTGCTTACTGCAGCACGACACTTCCTGTCGACACGCCCGGTGTGCTCAAGAATGCTTTCGACTACTCGGCGCCCGAATACCAGGTCGGCTTCACGCTCAACATCACCATCCGCAACCGTATTCAGAAGGCCGATCAGTTCCGGGCTCAGCTTGCCTTCCGGCAGAGCCAAATTACCTACGAGCAGCAACAAAAGAACATCCGTTTCGACGTGCGCAACTCGCAGTTCGCCCTCCAGCAGGCACAGGCACGCATCGACGCAGCGCAAAAAGCTCGCGACCTTTCTCAGCGCACTTTCGATATCACCAAGCAGGAACAGCAGCTCGGTGCGAAGTCCAGCTCCGATACCCTGGTTGCGGAGAACGCGCTGGCGCTGGCCGAATCGGCGCTCTACGTTGCGCAGACCCAATATGAAAAGGCCAAAGTCGATGTCGATCGCGCCACCGGCTCGACGCTGGACCGCACCAACGTCTCCATCGACGACGCAAAATCAGGCGTAGTAACCCACGGCCCATAATAGGAGTTGTTCGCTCGGGTTTCGCTCGTCTCTCGCTGGTTGTTAGCTCGCGTTCCGCCTTCCCCCCAACCTGTAACCAGCAACCTGTAACCTGTAACCTGCAACCTGTGACCTGTAACCTGGTATGAGCACAGCCGCCCAACCCGTTCCCGTAGAAATCACCGGCCGACTCGCGCCCTTAGTCCTCATCGCCGACGACCAATCCCACATCCTCGACGCCCTCGAGTTACTCCTCGAACCCGAGGGCTACCGCATCGAAAAGGCGACCTCGCCCTACATGGTCCTCGACGCGCTCAAATCCAGCACCTTCGACGCGCTCCTCCTCGACCTCAACTACACGCGCGACACCACCTCCGGACGCGAAGGCCTCGACCTCCTCTCCCAGATTCGCTCCCACGAGTCGCACATCCCCGTGATCGTCATGACCGCCTGGGCCAACGTCGAGCTCGCCGTTGAAGCCATGCGCCGCGGCGCCAACGACTTCATCCAGAAACCCTGGGACAACGCCCGCCTGCTCACCGTCCTCCGCACCCAAATCGATCTCTCCAACGCAGTCCGCCGCGCCCAGCGCCTCGAAGCCGAGAACCGCCTCCTCCGCACCGCCAACCTCCCCGAGATGATCGCGACCGCGCCAGCCATGCAGCCGGTCCTCGCCACCATCGCCCGCATCGGCCCCTCCGACGCCAGCGTGCTCATCACCGGAGAGCATGGCACCGGCAAAGAAGTCGTCGCCCAAACCCTCCACGCCCTCTCCTCGCGCGCCTCCCGCTCCATGGTCGCCGTCAATACCGGCGCGCTTCCCGAAGGCACCTTCGAGTCCGAGCTCTTCGGCCACGTCAAAGGCGCATTCACTGACGCCCGCACCGAGCGCATAGGCCGCTTCGAGCTCGCCGAAGGCGGCACCCTCTTCCTCGACGAGATCGCGAACGTGCCCATGCGCCAGCAGGCCAAGCTTCTCCGCGTCCTTGAAACCGGAGAGATGGAGCGCGTCGGCTCCTCAAAAACGCGCCGCGTCAACGTCCGCATCGTCTCCGCCACCAACGCCGACATCCGCGCCGAAGTGGAAAAGGGCAATTTCCGCGCCGATCTGCTCTTCCGCCTCAACACCGTCGAAATTCACCTGCCGCCCCTGCGCGAGCGCCGCGAAGACATCCCGCCCCTCGCCGCTCACTTCCTCTCCCGCTACGCGCAGCGCTATCGCAAGCCCGTCCAGGGCATCGACCCCGCCGCCCTCCAGCTCATGCTCCACTACGCCTGGCCGGGCAATGTCCGCGAACTCGATCACACCATCGAGCGCGCCGTCCTCATGGCTCGCGAAGACGTCATCGAAGTCCCCGACCTCGGCCTATCCCCGGCCCGCGTCTCCACCCAGGCCCTCGAAGAAATGTCCCTCGAATCCGTCGAGAGTATCCTCATCCGCAAAGCGCTCTCCCGCTGCAACGGCAACGTGAGCCAGGCGGCAGAAGCCCTCGGCCTCAGCCGCGGCGCCCTCTACCGGCGGATGGAAAAATATGGCATCTGAGCCTCCCCCTTCACGCCCCCAGCGAAGCTGGCCAAAACCAAAAACAAAACCAGCGAGGGCCAGGTTCACCCCATAGCAAGAAGCAAACTCCAGTGCACCCCTCTTATCAACACAATCGATTCCAGCTTCACCCCGAAAGTACTGTCCTGAACCGTTTTGAGAATGTGCTGTCCCAATCCAGCTCCGGCCCCGTGCAATTGCTTCAGCCATCCCGCAGGAAACCCCGGCGCAGAATTATTGACCCTAATCCCCCCGGAAATACGTAACATCATCGGCAATACAGTCTGATACAGGAAAACCCCCTGTGCCGCAGCATCCCCACTACCACCGCAAGCCCAAACGCCAAAGCATCTCCTTTGAGGCGCGCCTCCGCGTCTTCTGCACCGTCGGCGCCCTCTGCCTCCTCGGCCTCTCGGCCATCGTCCTCGCCCTCCTCCACGTCACCATGGGACCCATGCTCGCCACCCTGGGCATCCTCCTGCTCATCCTCCTCCTCGTCTTCGCCGCCTTCATCGAAGAAGCCATCCGCCCCATCCAGACCCTCGCCAACGTCGTCGCCGCCCTCCGCGAAGAGGACTACTCCTTCCGCGCCCGCGGCGCCAATCGTGAAGACTCCGTCGGTCAGCTCTCCCTCGAAATCAACGCTCTCGCAGACACCCTCCAGTCGCAGCGCGTCGGAGCCCTCGAAGCCGTCGCCCTCCTCCGGCGCGTCATCGCCGAAATGGACGCCCCCGTCCTCGCCTTCGACCAGGAAACGCGCCTCCGCCTCCTCAACCCCGCCGCCGAGCGCGTCTTCTCCCTCCTTCCCGCCCGCGACCTCGCCAAAACCGCCACCGACCTCGAGCTCACCAGCCTCCTCAACGAACCCAGCGAAGCCGCCGTCCAGCTCGAACTACCCCGCGCCACCTCCACCGGCCCGCGCCGCTCCGAACCCACCCAGCCCCAGCGTTGGATGATCCGGCGCTCCACCTTCCGCCAGCGCGGCGTCCCCCACACCCTCGTCGTCCTCTCCGACGTCTCGGCCGCCCTCCGCGAAGAAGAGCGCCTTGCCTGGCGCCGTCTCATCCGCGTCATCGGCCACGAAATCTCGAACTCCCTCACGCCGATCAAGTCCATCGCCGGCAGCCTGCGCTCCCGCATCCTCCCCAAATCCCCCAACGGATCGGAACCCGCAACCACAGCCACCGCCAACTCCGCGGCCAACTCCGCGACCACGTCCCACGCCAACCCCACGACAGCTCCGCCTGCCTCTCCGCAATCTCCCGCGGCCGGCGTGCTGCAGCGCGATTTGCAGCGAGGCCTCAGCGTCATCGAAAACCGCGCCGAGTCCCTCAACCGATTCGTCCAGGCCTATCGCCAGCTCGCCCAGCTTCCAGCGCCCGTCCTCAAACGAGTCCCGCTCGTCCCGCTCCTCGAACGTGTCGTCTCGCTTGAAATCCGTCTCGAGGTCCACATCCTCGCCGCCCCCGACGTCGACCTCCTTGCCGACCAGGACCAGATCGAGCAACTCCTCATCAACCTCGTCCGCAACGCCGTCGAATCCGCCCTGACCTGTGCCGAAGAAGAACCCGAACCAGTACCGCGTGTCATCCTGAACGAAGCGAAGCGGAGTGAAGGATCTGCGTTTCCTGCCAGCATCCCCACAAATCCTGCGGGAAATGAAAACTCCGTCACCCTGAGCGAAGCTTCCGAATCCGTTGCGCCCGCTCCTGGGCGCAACAACCAGTCAGAGCGCGAGTCGAACGGACCTGCATTTCCCGTGCCCTCCCCCACGGACTCCGTCATGCTGAGCGAAGCATCCGAATCTGTTGCGCCGGCCTTTGGGCGCAACAAACAATCAGAACGCGAGTCGAATGAGCCTGCCCTGAGCGAAGGTCCCGCAAGGGACCGAAGTCGAACGGGACCTGCATTTGCTGCAGCCGGCCGTTTAACCCCACCCTGCGCCCCCGAAGTCACCCTCCGCGCCACCGACGACGCCGACCTCGTCACCATAGCCATCGAAGACAACGGCCCAGGCCTCGCCAATCCCGAAAACCTCTTCGTCCCCCTCTACACCACAAAAAAAGCCGGCTCCGGAGTAGGCCTCGCCCTCGCCCGCCAGATCGTCGAAGCCCACGGCGGCACCATCGAGCTCCGCAACAAACCCAACCACACAGGCTGCATTGCCGAAGTCCGCATCCCCATCGCCGAACGCGCGTGAGCGCCTGACCAGGTCCGGACTTGGAGCAAGCGCTCCCTTCGTTTTCCTGCAGGAACGGGCGCGCCACTACGATGGTCGCGCCCGCAAAGCCGCTTGCCGGAAACGTGACCTATTTCTCCGTTACCCGCATAGAAATGCGACGGTTTTTCTGCCGTCCCTCGGGAGTGGAGTTATCGGCCACCGGATGCTCTTCGCCGTATCCCTTGGCGCTCAGCCGCGAGGCGTCGACCCCCTTGCCCACAAGCGCCTGCATCACGCTGTCGGCACGCTCCTGGGAAAGCTTCAGGTTGGCGCTCTCGTTGCCCGTGTTGTCGGTGTAGCCGCCAATCCGCATCTTCACCTTCGGATACGCATTCAGGATGGCAGCCACCGCTTCGAGCTGCGGCCCGGATGCCGCCTGGAGCGTGGCGCTGCCGCTGTCAAAGAGAAGGCGATCGAAGTCGAACCAGGTGTGATCGTCGGGCGTCGCATTCGAGTCCAGGTAGTCGAGGAGCTTATTCTCAACCCCCAGCTTGGGAATGCTGATGGAAACTCCGTTGGGCAGCTTGCGCGGAAACAGATCGCCCAGCGCTGCAAAGGCGGAGGAAGCCGCGTTGCCTGCGCTGGCAGCCGCATTGCTTGCCGTATTGGCCACAGCCGAAGCAGCATTTGAAGCCGTATTCGCCGCATTCTGCGCCGCGTTGCTATGGGCGAAGTACCAGATGAGCCCGCCGATGATGAGCACGGCCAGCAACGCGACGATCGGCCACATCTTCATGCCGCCTGCCGGAGCCGGTGGTACGGCCGTTCCCAACTTGTTCGCAGCAGCCGAACCCAGGGAGGAGATTCTTGCCGCGATCCCCCCTAACCCGGCAATGCCTGCCAGACCGGCGGGCAAAGCGGAGAGGATGGAGTTTTTCTGAGAAGCGAGCAGTTCGTAGAGTGACGAAGCGTTGACGCCTCCAGGAAGCGCGCTGGATATACCACCTAAAGTCAGCGGAGCTGCCATCGAGAGCACGGACGCCGCCGAAGAGGAACTGATTCCGGCGTGTGCTCCGATGGCGTTGGCGACCGCGGGGGCTTTGTCCCCGAAAATCGACTGAACGATGTTCTTACCGCGGTCTGCGAGCGAGGATGCACCAGAGCTGCCGGCCAGGGAGGAGAAGTTCTGGAGGATGCTCGCATCTGCGCCGCCCGGAACGAAGAGCGACAGGACGCTGCCGGCGCCGCCGCCCGACACTTTGCTCATGATGCCGGAAAGCAGGGCCGGAATCCCCGCTCCGAACGCCTTTTGGATCGCATCCGGCGACTCGCCGAGCTTGTTGCTGATCGTGGAGATTGTGTCAGGGGTCAACGCACCCTTGACCGTACTAAGCAGATCGATTGGCATGGGTAGTTCCTTTCAAAGTCCGAGTTTTGGCATTCGAAAATATTTACGATTGCTTTTGGGAAATATGCGCGGGGGGGGGCGCAGTTAGGGTCCGAGCACCAGCAATTTTGATCGGCCCTGGGAGGTATCGACCACTGTAACACTCACAGCGAAGGCCTCGTGTAATCGGGGTCCGAAATCAGCCACGGAATGGCCTCGACAATCCCGAAAACTCCGACGCCAATTTGCCGCGAATGTACCTTGTAAGGTACACTTGAGAAGCAGGCTCAGACAGTGAGCGAAGAGAAAAAGCTGGCCGTCGCGTTCTATCGCTCGCGCTCGGGAGCCGAACCCGTTCGCGACTGGCTCAAAAACCTGCCCATTGATGATCGACACACCCTGGGCCGAGACCTGCGCCTCGTCGAGATGGGGCCAATTGGAATGCCTTTATGCCGCTCCCTCGGAGGTGGACTTTGGGAAGTACGCAGCACCCTCGGAAGCAATCGCATCGCGCGCGTCCTTTTCTGCGCGACCGCGGGCCACATGGTCCTGCTCCACGGCTTTATCAAAAAGACGCAGAAGACTCCCGAAGACGAATTGCAACTGGCACGCAAGCGACAGAAGGATCTGACCCTGTGAAGAAGGACCCCCATATCGGCTCCTCCCTCCATGACTTCCTCAAAGAAGAGGGCATCCACGAGGACGCGACCAACTACGCGGTAAAACGAATTCTCGCCTGGCAGATTCAGAGGGCCATGCACGAAAAAGCCCTCACCAAAACTGAAATGGCGCGCCGCATGGGCACCAGCCGCGCCCATCTCGACCGCCTCCTCGACCCGGAAAACGACAAGGTCCAGCTCGACACCGTCGAACGTGCCGCCTCCGTCCTGGGACGCCGCCTCCGCCTTGTTCTCGTTTAGCGGCCGCGACTGCATCCGGGACCACATTCCGTCCGTCACGCATCGCCCCTGCCCTCGCTTCACCGTTCGCCTTCCCTCAGCGCTGAGCGCGCGACAGCGCGGCAGAACAACCTTTCGCTCCTGCGCCGGAGTCTTACTGGATATCAGCTGGACATGCGAAAGCGAACGATGTGCGTTGCAACAGCATCAGGAGCAGAACCATGGCTGAAAATAACGACGGACGCGCCCACAACAGTCCTTCACACGAAGCGCAGGTAAAGGGCGGCGAGCACTCCCAGAGCGGAGGTCAAAGCTCCCAGGACAAGACCGGCAGCGGTCGCAATCAACCCAGCCACGAGGCAAGTGTCAAGGGCGGTGAGCATTCTCACTCCGGCTCAGGCCGGAAATAATTCATTCTCAATCGGCATAGGGGGGAGAGTCACCTCTCCGCCCCTGCCACACCACCGGACATGCGGGTCCGCATCCGGCGGTTCGGATGGATTGAGCTATGGGCCAGTGAACAACCTGGGAACACCAAGCT
>Ga0182012_10000128_pt1 | contig 82188 bp, 81 predicted proteins | sample 612S2SmetaG_FD_120486 | JGI IMG/M metagenome (GOLD analysis project Ga0182012, IMG submission 120486) | Permafrost microbial communities from Stordalen Mire, Sweden - 612S2S metaG | ecosystem: Environmental > Terrestrial > Soil > Wetlands > Permafrost | place: Sweden: Stordalen | collected... | reverse complement strand
GTCGGGACTACCCGTCGCTGTTGGCACCGCGTCGGGCGCGGAAGGTGAACTTCGTACGATTGCACTATCCGCGGCTGGTCGGCCCATTGGCATGTTGGCGCTTCGTGGAATCCCAGACTCGAGCGCCGATAGAGCGCTACTCACAACCTTTGCCAACCAAGCCGCCCTGGCGCTTGAGCGCGCGCAACTACGGGACCAAGCCATGCGTTCGGAATTGCTCGAAGAAGTGGACCGTCTGCGTCACGTTTTGCTCGGCGCTGTTTCGCATGATCTTCGAACGCCTCTGGCTACCATCCGCGTGGCATCGTCAACGCTCTATAACCGAGCGAGTTCGCTATCCGTGGACGACACACGCGAACTCCATCACCTCATTGAAATTGAGTCCGCTCGTCTGACGCGCCTCGTCACGAATCTCTTGGACATGACGCGCGTGGAAGCCGGCGTTTTAGAAATTGTTCGAAACCCCATTAACCTTCGTGCCCTCATCGACGACGCCAAAGCGGCGCTTGGCGTCAGTCTTGACGAAAGTCGCCTCAAAATTGAATTGCCCGTCACCGTACCCGTCGTCGACATTGACCACCTCCTCATTGGTCAAGTTCTCATTAATCTCCTTGACAACGCCATTCGCTTTGCGCCCCCGGCGACGCCCATCGTTATTAGCGCCACGGTAGAAGACGGCCACGTCGTGCTTGCCGTGGCCAACGAAGGGCCAAGTATCGAAGAGAGCAAGAAAGACGCTCTGTTCGATCGTTTCGCCCAATTCGATACCGGAGGTCGAGCCGGCCTTGGACTCGCCATTGCACGAACGTTCGTCGAAGCCCATGGCGAAACCATCTGGGTTGAGAACACTGACGACGTAGGTGTTCGTTTTCTCTTTACGCTGCCTCTAATAACCGCGCAGGAGGAGTAGACAACATGGCAAAGGTATTGGTCATTGACGACGATCCTTCGTTGCTGCGCGCTCTTCGCGTGGGATTGCAAGCGGGTGGTCACGACGTAACCACAGCCACCAACGGTGAAACCGGAATATCCCAAGCTGCTCTCAGCGCACCCGATGTCATTGTTTTAGACCTCGGCCTACCCGACATGGACGGTCAGACCGTGTGTCGTCGGGTACGCCAGTGGAGCGAGGTGCCAATCATCATTCTTTCGGCGAGTGGAACCGAGCACCTAAAAGTCGCCGCGCTCGACGGCGGTGCGAATGATTTCGTTACGAAGCCTTTCAGCATGGCTGAACTCGAAGCCCGAATTCGAGCGGTCATCCGAAGTCGCACGACCGAGTCGACCGCGGCGCTTCCCAGTTCACTTTCGCTTGGTTCGCTGGACCTTGACCTTGTGCACCACGAGGTTCATTTGGCTAACGAGCCAGTGGAGCTGACGTCCAAAGAATTCGACGTCTTATCGTTTCTTGCTCGACACGTCGAAAAAACTTGCACGCACCAAATGATTCTCGCGGCCGTTTGGGGCAAAGGTTACGGCGAAGAAGCCCAGTACGTGCACGCATACATTCACCGGCTCCGAGCAAAGCTTGGCGACGAAGAAGGCCAACTTATCCAAACTGCGCCGGGGGTGGGCTACAGCCTTCACCCCGAAGTCTTAGGGAGTAAGTAGTACTCGCCCGAAGGCTTGGCGAGATTCGATATACGCGTGAGCTTCACCCGCGCGTTCAAGCGTGAACTCCTTGTCCGTGACGGCTTCGAGAGAACCCTTCGCCATGTCGTCCAAAATGTCCGCCACCATTTGATGGGCCCGTGGGGCGAGGAACAATTCTGCTCCAAGAAAATAACCTGTGAGCGATTGATTGTTCCCTCGCATCGTCGAAATATCGAGCTTCGTCGTTTCTTCTCGACCAGCATCACCAAACGTGAGACAGCGCCCTCGGTACGCGAGACAATGCAAACTCTTTTGCAAATTTGAACCGCCGATAGAGTCAACGATCACGTCGGCTCCCCTACCTTCGGTGAGTTCACGCACCTTCACGACAAAATCTTCTCTGGCGTAGTTGATGCCGTGGTCCATTCCATAGGCGCGCAGTCGCTCAAGTCGCTGATCACTCGACGCGGTCGCCAGGACCGTGGCACCAGCCCGCTTTGCCAGTTGGATAGCGGCAATGCCAACGCCACTCGCCCCAGCGTGAATAAGAGCGGTCTCGCCGGCTTGTATTCGACCAAATTCAAATAGGCAATCGTGGGCCGTACCCCACGGCACGGGCACACTTGATGCGGCCCTCGTATCAAGTCCGTCGGGAATCTTCCAAGCAAACAACTCGTTCACGGACCGCAGTTCCGCGTGGGAACCGTCTTGTCCAACGGTGACAACGCGGTCGCCCTTTTCAAAGTTGGCAACACCACTGCCAATGCTTTCCACAACTCCCGCTGCTTGATAACCAACAATGTGCGGGAATACTGGGTGTTCTCCCCTCAAGCGATTGAGCGTGTCGCCACCTTCAATGCTCACAAATTGCATTCGCACGAGAAGATCCTTGGGCCCCACCTCGGGATCGGCGACAACTTCGTAACGAAAGACGTCGGGCCCACCGACTTCGTAAATAACTGCTGCCTTCATCGGCACTTCCCCCTCAACTAAGGACGTGAAACGTCGACGTCAGCCTAGGAGGTGGGGTCTACTTCGTTACCGTGACGGCTTCGCCGACCACGGGTAATTCAACCCAGGTTTGACCAGGAGTCATGGGGATGACTTTCCCTTTCAATGTCTTATAGACAGCGGGTGACGTTTTGGAAGATCGTGACCACGTGCCAACAATTTCTTTGCCGTCTTGGAACACTTCCGCCTGACCAGTTCCATAAAGATCGCCGACGGAATTCATCGTGCCGACGCCACCTTCATAGTTAATCCACATCACCACCACATTCTTTGGCGATAGACGAACGCCGGTACCGGTGATGTCGGGCGCTCCAAAAATGGTGCGGTCCCACGACTGCGTCTTTGCATCCCACGTCCACGTGACGGGATAGATGCTTGGAAAATTAACGGTGAAGCTAGCAACGGTGCTGCCTTTGACTTTCTCTTTGGCGGTGAGATACGTAAATAAAGGCGGCGGTGGCGTCGGAGTTCCCCCAAAGGCGAACAGGGAGGGTGCCACTGCATAGAGATTGTGGGGTGGTTGACGATTCGGATCGCGGAACATCGCGGAACCCGCATTTGATTCATCAATCAGTTTCACCGGTGCCTGCGAGATGGCGTCGACCGCGTACTGGGCTCCTCCGGAATAGGCAAAGATGCCGCCAATGGGCCACACCACACTCGCGTCCGTCGGGCGCACTGATCGAACTGGACCGACCTTCGCGGGCGCGTTGGTATTGAATATGGCCGCTAATCGAGTGATACCACCGTTGACGATTTCTTCGTAGATAACGTCAGCTTGATCAACACCCCAGAGAGGTCGAGCTTCGGGAGTATTTTCGATTTTGATGGTCAGGGCAGAGCGAGTGAAAGCAGTTCCGGAAGGATCGGGGAGTCCCGAGAGTGGGGCGTTGCGGATAATGGCGGGCGAAGTGGTCGTGGTGGCCGGCGACGACTTGGAACTGTGCACCGCAAAGTAGACACCCACCCCGATGGCAGCGACAACGATTATCAAAAGAAAAAACTTACGGATACCAAATGTTACTCGGCGACTACGCCGAGTTCAGTTTCCTTGTCGTTACGATTTTCGCAAATAACGAGAGGAATGTCTCGCTTGGAACGTTTTTGATAACTGGCGTAGGGCTTGTACGCAGCAACGACGTAGGGCCAGAGTTCGATCTTCTCGTCAACCGTGGCAGTTCTTGCAAGCATTGAGCGTCGTTCTCCGTTGATGACCATTTCAATGCTGGGGTTTTGTTCGAGATTCAAATACCATTCAGGATTGCGGTCATCGCCACCCTTCGATGCAACCAGCACAATTCGATTTTCGTCAGCAATGGGAGCGGTCAACATCGTCACTCGCGACTGGCCCGTTTTTCTACCCGTAGTTCTCAGTTCAACTGTTTTCATCCCAAAGGCTGAACCACCGACGTGGCCCGAGCTCAATTTCAGGACAATACGGTGAAATGCATTCAAGGCCTTAAATCCGAGATCAGTAATTGTGGAACGAAAAACCACCAAATTCACCTTTATATCTACGTCAACTTCCGGCCATATCCTTTGCGACGATGCAACGACAATACGCAATCTGCGATGGTCCACTACTTCTTTGTGCTGTATCCCTTCGGGCATACGGGTTTGGTCCCGGTAACTTTTTTCGTAAGTTTGCCCTTGTAACAGGTAATGGTGTGCACGGCTGGCTTCTTAGGAACTGTCGTCGTTGTCGCAACAACGTTGCCTACCGTGAGAACTACCGGCGTTGAAGCGATACCGCTCGCAACGATTCGTAGGTCATAACTACCGCTGGGCACCGAGGAGGGTATTTCAAACTGGGACGTTGAACTTGTTCCCGGTGCCACGGAATACGAGCCAATCATTGTTGTTCGCGCGTAATAAACATTGCTCGTACTCATATTCGTTAGCTGGGCAATCGGATAATCGGTTGCGCTATTCCAGTCATCGCCGTACGCCGCGCCCGTAGTAATTCCCGATAGTTGCGTGCCAGTGACCGAGAACGCAGTTCCCTGCTGCACCGAATTTGGTGCGGCGGTAATTGCGGGAAGCCACGATGCATTAGCGGTACCACTCGGGGTGTACACAAAGAGACTTTGCGCGCCGCTTCGATTGTCAAAAAGAACCTGACCGTTAGGTAAGTCGAGGAAGAATCCACAGTACGAAGCGCAATTAGAGGTATTGGCATTGCTCGATGGATCGGGAATTTGCGCGATGGTCGTACCGTTATAGAGGAAGAAGTGCGCCGGCGGATCTTGGTTACCATTTGTCTCGTAGGGACTCAGGTCCATCAGAACATTGCCATTTTGCAAGACGGCCGAAGGCGCGTCGGCGGCCGTGTACGTGAGGCCGTTGATCACCGGCATTGAGGGCCCCGCGGTCCACGTCTCCGTCGTGGTGTTAAAGACTGCAGTATTACCGTTGCTGCCTTCGGCGAAAACTTTTCCACTAGGAAGAAGTACCATCGGGCCTAATTCACCGGCATTATTCAAATCTTCCGGCACTGGGAGCACCAAGGGCTGGGGAAGATTCTGTTGCGTCCACACACCAGTTGTTGGGTCCAGAATTTCAGAAATGCCAAGACTTGGCAGATAGGAAGGAATCGTCAAAACATCACCATCCGGCAACAACGTGAATCCTGATTCAGGATTGCTTCCAACCCGGCCAATCGGGCTGATCACGTTCCACGTGGCGGATGATTCGTTCAGCGTCGCGACTTGTTGCTGTAACCAATTGCTGACCTGATTATTAAGTTCCAAGCACGGCTGTGAGCACCCACCCGACGGTCCAAACAAGAACGTTCCGTTCGCCAGCATGACGGAAGGCGCATCGCCGATGTGTTGAAATTCGCCCACGCCATTGTTTGGAGGAGCGATTGACGTCCAGGAATTTGCTACTGGATCGTAAATAGCTCCTTGATTCGTCCAGTCAGCGCTGGTTCCATTGTTGTCGCCACCTTCAATGATGAATTTTCCGTCAGGCAGAATTCCAGTACCGGCGTTTTCTGGCGCATAACCACTAGGCGTTGAGGCTGCCTGTTGCCACGTGCCATTCACGTAACTACCTTGAGCGTTGGGAGTGAGTAAGTACCACTTTCCCGTGTCAGTGGCGTTCGGACCAGACTGATCCGAAAAGAGTACTGATCCATTGGTGAGCAGGATCATGCCGTCGGGTTGAAAATTTGGAACACCTTGCAACTGGGTCCAGGTGCCTGCCGAAGTGTCCGCATGGGCGAGGCTTGAAGGTATGACCCAAGCAACAAGCAACAAGACGAAGGCAACAACAAGTTTGCCTTTCGAGAAGAAAAATTTCACAGGCCACCCCCGATGAACTGACCATACAGCAGTCCCGGCTAATTTTGGCAAATGATACGTCTAGTTCCAATGTCAAAGCAAGACATCAATGTTTTTCTGGCAGCAACGTGGGATCACTACCGAATCGAACTACGAGGAGCCGGATTATCGGACGAGCAGGCATCACGAAACATCGCGCAGAACAAGGAGGATTTGTTCGTTAACGGCGAACCGAATGACGCGCAAAGATTCTTTGACGCAATGAGCGATGATTTAAAGGTTGGGGTCCTCTGGCTTGCTTCTAGAGAGGAGCTCAATCCAGGAGAATGGTTTGTCTATGACATCGCCATCGATGAGCCGTTCCGTGGCAAGGGATTTGGTCGGGGCACTATGCAGGCTGCAGAGGAATACGTAATGAGCCAAGGCGGGAAAGCAATTGGTCTCAATGTTTTTGGGCAAAATTCGGTCGCTCGAAACCTCTATGAAGCGATGGATTACCGGGCAACTGCAATCATTATGAAGAAGCATTTATCCTAAATCGAGCGCGATGGCGACTCAGTTCACTAACTTCTTCAAAACGTAAATTAGAAGGCGGTTCGATTGGATTGTCGCCATCAACGCAGACGCCACCCACGTGCGACCCAACGTCATCGAGTCAACGAGAGATTTGAAACGCTATCGAGCGGCTTTGACCTACGAGCTTTTGGGAACTCTAATCAAATTCGGTTCCTTGAAATCAAGTGCATTTCTCGGATGTAACGAACGTCTGAAGTTGGCATGCTTACGAAATTGCTACGAGCCATACGACAAAGATGACGTAGCCAGAAATGATGATCCAACCGGCACGTCTCCTCAAACCGCACTGAACAAATGTAAGGACAAGTACCAACGCAGTGAGTACAACGTAGAAAATCGCGGTGAGATTTCCTGACGCCGAAGGCGCTGCCAACCCAATCACCGCCCCAGGGATCAAAAGACCCGCAACGACATTTAGATTGTTGCTCGTAAGCGCGGTACTGAAAGCTGCCGCACCTCGCCCGGTGGTCGCCAAGTGCACGGCGGCGACAGCATTAGGCAAACTGGTAACCGCCGCGAGAACAATTCCGCCGATCACGGCGTCAGCGACATGAAAATGATGGCCCAATTCTGACGCACCCCGTTCCATTGCAACACTCGACAAAACGACCACAGCAAGTGCTCCCAAAGCAACAATTGCATCAATTGGACGACCTCGAGAAGGACGAACGGACGCTTCGAGTTCCAATTCCTCTTCTATGACGGCAGATGAAATCCACTCGCAGAAACCCCGAGGCAAGTGGAGGCGTTTAAGAGCATTGCGATGAAGTCCGAGAATGCAGAAGTAACCGACAAGAACTGTGGAAGCAAGAACGAGGCCAAACAGCGGCGAAACGAGCCCCGTAATGGCGACGATACAACATCCGGAAATCCACATAGCGACGAAACCACCAAGAACCACAACTCTTCGGTGAAGTGCAATGAAGCCAGAGATTACTGCGCCGAGACCCAATAGCGCAGCCAAATTAAAAACATTGGAACCAATTACGACACCCGCTCCTATTGCGCGTTGGTGCTGAGAGAGCGCTGAAATTGAAGCCGTGATCTCGGGAGCATCGGCGGCGAGCGCGGCCGCCACTCCAAGGAACGCTTCGGAAAGTCCGAATCTCTCGCCAACTCGTTCAAGTCGGATGACGAGAACCCAGCTCGTCGCAAGGCTAACTAGGGCACCAACAATGAACGCAGCAACCGCGAGAGCCAAGACGGTCTCCTCCTTGAACAGGCACTTTGCCGACCAGACTTCCCGGCTCTCCAACAGAAATTCTAATCCAAGTTCGTCATGTTGAAACTGTGGTGAATGGGACTGCTGTCGATTTGATTGACGCTGTCGCTAGTCTTCTATTTTCAATTGAGTCCTTAGACGTAGTGCAGGGCCCACTAAGTCAAAACGATCCGCACCGCTTCAATGAAATTGGACTCTGCACGATGACGTCTGCCTGCAGTGATTTCATGCCCGATACGAACCAAAATTCATCGAGAAAGCAATCAGCGTCGTTAACCCACGACGGAACCAAAACTCGGTGAGTCGCACAGGCGTATCCGACAATGCCCGCCAACATTGCGTCATAGCTTTTGCTTCCCGTCGGCTTCGTCACCGACTCACCAGCGAGCAACAGTTCGCAGACTTGACGACGAAAGGTTTTCGGATAACGCTGAGGCAGAATTACCTCCAAGTGGATCATGACCAAATTCTCATAACCGTGGACCGCTTTTAGGGGTCTAGGTCATAGCGCATTCCCGGCAGATTTCAAGCGCAGTCCCAACGGGATTCGAACCCGTGCCTCCACCTTGAGAGGGTGATGTCCTAGGCCACTAGACGATGGGACCATGATTTGCTGAATGCAATAACGCACCGGCAATTCGCTCGGGGGCAAGGACTCGAACCCTGAATAACTGGACCAGAACCAGTTGTGTTGCCAATTACACCACCCCCGAAGGGCTTAGGAATCCTACCCGACACGTATCTATTCGTTCCAACGAACAAAGGAATGCTAAAGAGAATTGGAAATCGTGCTCAAAGTATGAAAACCAATAGCCCGGCCCACACCCACTTCAAATGTTTCCTTCAAGTAGTAGAGCCACAAGGAATCCTTGGACGTTGGCGAATTCGCCACGGGTGACGGGTACGGCGTGAGGCCCTGAGACGAGGCCGTGGCCATCGCACGATCTTCGTGAAAAGGGTCCGTCACCGTGAGAACAGTCGTAATGCCATGCGCCTTCAGCAGCGGAAGCACCGTTGCCACATTTTGCCACGTGTCCTTGCCAAATCCCTGAAGAATCTTTGAAGACGGTACTCCGTGCGCTATCAAGAATGACTTTGAAACGCCCGACTCGGTATAGATATCACCTGGTCGATTAGCACCGGTCACGGCAATGTAGGGCGCACGACCAGCGTGAAAGAGCGCGAGCGCGGTGTCCAATCGATCAGTGAGCTCCTGAGAGGGCACACCATTATCTTCCGTTGTTCCAAAAACCAAAATCGCTTGAGCTGAACTTGCCGAGTGCTCTCGCCCGGTCATCCACACCTGAACGAACGTTATGGCGAAGTAGAGAATCAACAAAGTAACAATCAAACTGACAATGCGAATTGCTAATTTAAACGGACCCAGTATCACGCGTTCACCCGCTCAAGAGCCAAACGAAATCGTTCCACAACAAGGTCACGACCTAAAAGCACGAGTGATTCAAACAAGGGTGGTCCAATGGTCGTGCCAGTGACAGCGCACCGAAGAGGAGCCTGCGCTTTTCGAAGGGGCAGCCCCAATGCCTCTCCCAGCGAAAGTGTCGCCTCGTGGAGAGAATCAGTGTCCCAGGGCACACTTGCAAATCGTTCAATCGAAGAACGAAGCATCTGCTGGGCGACTTCGTCATTTCGAATGGTCTTATCAAATGAGGCTTCGTCAAAGGGAACATCAGCCAAAAAGAAAAAACTCACCATTTCGGGAATTTCGCCAAACGTCGCAACGCGCTCTTTGATCAGTTCGGCAATGTCTTCATAAATCTTCTCGTCAAACTGCTGTTCGGTCCAAGGAACCGCCACCGAGCTCGGGTTCCAAGAGGTCGACCACGGGCGAACCCAGGGAGCGGAGCGTTCTATAAAATCGTTGACGCTTAAGCGACGAATGTATTCACCGTTCATATGCCTCAGCTTCTTGACATCAAAAAATGCCGGCGAGTGTGAAACGTCCTCGAGACGAAACTCTTCGATTGACGTAGCAACCGGAACAATTTCCTCTTCGCCCCGTGGACTCCATCCAAGCAGTGATAGGTAGTTGATCAGCGCTTCGGGCAAGTAGCCCTCATCGCGGTACGACTCAACGGCCACTGGGTCTTTTCGCTTCGACAACTTCTTTCGCTGTTCATTCACCAACATCGGCAGATGCGCGTACGCCGGGAGCGCCACTTCGTCGATGTTTTTGCATTCGTTAAGGGCCAACCACATCATCACCTGTTTCGGCGTGGTCGGAAACAGGTCTTCGCCACGAACGACGTGCGTAATGTTCATTTCGCGGTCATCAACGGCGTTAGCGAGGGGAAATAGCACCGTCCCATTCGAGCGAACGACCACAAAGTCTTCGTAACTATCGTGAGGAAATTCAACGTCACCACGAATGAGATCGTGCACCACCGTGACGCCCGTGTCCGGAACGCGAAAACGAAGAGCCGTCGTTTCTGAGCGGGGCACACTTCGATCGCGACAGAAGCCGTCGTAACCAGGCTTCGCGTTTCCTTTTATTCGCTCGTCAATTTGTTCGCGAGTGCAGTCACACGCGTAAAGGTAGGCGCCCTCCCACAACGCCTCAGCGGATGCTTTGTGTTGAGGTAAAAACGAACTTTGCAAGTAAGGACCTTCATCAATGTCGATACCGAGCCACGTAAGCGTCAGCGGAATTCCCTCTATGAGGTCAGGTCGATTGCGTTCGGCGTCCGTATCTTCGATGCGAAGCACCAACGTGCCATCGTTGTGACGGGCGAAGAGCCAATTGAAGAGGCAGCTTCTCGCGGAACCAACGTGGAGAAAACCAGTGGGTGAAGGCGCGAAGCGGACGCGCGGCCCCGACATTACCTACTCGCCAATGGAGATAGCGCCCGTCGGACAGCCATTCACGGCCTCTTGCAACTTCTCGTCGAATTCGGGCCCCGGGTTCTCATTGAGCACGTACATGAAACCATCGTCACGAACTTCGAAGATTTCGGGGGCAATGCTCATGCAGACAGCGTTACTGGCGCAGAGATCGTAATCAACGGTGACCTTCACGGGAGCTCCTTTAGAGAAATGGTTGTACTCATCGTAGTTCCCCGGTACTAAATCTCTGGTGCCCGTTCTTCTTTCAGGAGCGCTTCCAAGAATGGGCGGTCCGAGAGTATCGCTCGGTCGGCCAGATAAAGACGGCCATATCGCTCGAAATACATCAATTGCTTGCCCAGCAAAAAATTTCCCCGGTCAAAATCGTTCATGAGCCCGCCACCTTCGACGGCCATGCGGTGAATCTTTCGTTGCAAACGAAGACGGTGGAAGATTTCTCGCCAATTTCGATTTTGGAACGAAACGCCGTTGGCCTTCGCCACTTGAACCTGCGTCATATTCATCATCTCGGCAAAGGAAACCTCGCCAAAGGGTCGAAGAAGAATTGGTTCAATCATCATGCGCATGAACTGCGTTAACTGCGCGTCGTCCATGCCCATGGCCTCACGAATCGAAGGACCATAGTTGCCAATGATGTATTGCGTGACGTCGTCCCAGGCTGATTCGTCGCCGAGGACCGCGCTCAACATCCGCACGAAGAATCGGTGCGTATCAACGTCGAGCCGACCCACGATGCCCCAATCTATGACGCCCACGCGACCATCGCGCAAGAGCAGCAAGTTGCCAGCGTGGATATCGCCGTGGAATGTTCCCCAACGAATGGTCATCATAAAAAAGCCGCGAATCAGTTGGTCAATTGCGGGCGCGGGATCAAGGTCAAGCGCTTGGGCCTGATCAATATCGTCAATCGGGATGCCGTCCAAGAATTCCATGGTCAGCACACTGGTGGAACAAAAATCATGGAACGGCAACGGTACGGCGACCAAGTTGAGCTCTGAATCATCCGTCAACTTTCGAAAGTGGTCAAGAGCACGTGCTTCGTTTCGAAGGTCCAGTTCCTCACCGATTTGAATCCGCAGACCGTCGAGTTGTTGCAGTGTCGCCCCGGCCAGTTGCGCGCCGGTCTGGCGGACCAACACTCGAAAAAAAGGTTCCATGAGATCAAGGTCAGTGGCCACCAAATAATCAATGCCTGGTCGAAGCACCTTGACCGCCACGTCAGTACCGTCGTGCAACGTGGCCCGATGCACGACGGCAATAGACGCACGACCAATCGGATTGGGATCAAAGAAGGAGAACATTTGATCGAGCGTTCGTCCAAGTTCCGTTTCGATGACTCGCTGAATCTGATTGAAGGGAACCAATGGTCCCGTGTCCAGACACGAACGAAATTCATTGCTCAATGCTTCGCCAAATAAGCCCGGTGATGACGCAATGATTTGCCCGAATTTTACAAAGGTTCCGCCAGCGTCTTCAAACGCAACGCGCAAGGGCTGAGCAAAGACTTCGGGCTCTAAAGGACCCTTCGTGATCTTGAACAATTGACGAAAAGCGAGAGGTCCAATGGAACGTCCAAAGATCCAAAGCAGTCGCCAACCTCGTCGCACGAGGGCGATTATTGACGGCTTTGGAAGTATGCGAGCTTCGTAGAGCGGCGCACCCTCGTTCGTAGGTAGAGGCACGCCTTCACCTTACGGGCGACGGGGACTTCTTCCCCCAAGTGCCAGGCTTTGCGTACACTACGAAAAACAAGAAAGAGGATGCGTATGGAACAGCGCCACTTAGGCTCTCTCAAAGTCTCCGCCGTGGGCCTCGGTTGCAACAACTTCGGCATGCGTATCAACGCCGAGGAAACCAAAAACGTCGTCGACGCAGCCATTGAGTCGGGCATCAACTTCTTTGACACCGCCGATATCTACGGTGGTACCAAATCTGAAGTATTTCTTGGCGAGGCCCTGGGCGCTCGAAGGCCCCACGTGATTGTGGCGACCAAGTTCGGCATGCCCATTGACGACTCGCACTTTGGCGCGAAGCCCGACTACGTTCGAAGTGCTTGCGAAGATTCGCTTCGTCGACTCAATACCGACTACATCGATCTCTACCAACTCCACTCTCCTGACGACACTGTGCCCATTGCCGACACGTTGGGCGCACTGCACGATCTCATAAGCGCGGGCAAAGTGCGCCAAATTGGTTGTTCAAATCTTTCGGTGGCCCAGTTGCGCGAAGCCAAGGCTGCGGCCAGCGACGGACCCGCGTTCGTCTCGGTCCAAAACCAGTATTCGCTCCTGTGGCGCGAACCCGAAAACGACGGCGTACTGGCTGAGTGCGACAAGCTCGGGCTGGGTTTCCTTCCGTATTATCCGCTCGCCAACGGACTCTTGACCGGAAAATTTCACCCCGGTGAGCCAATTCCCGAGAACACTCGCCTCGCACTCATGCCGTCGTCGCGCAGTGCGCACTGGCTCAGCGAAGAGTTTCAAGCCCACGTGGCCACCCTGCTCGCTTACGCGGCCGAAATTGAGGTTCCAATTTTGACCTTGGCTTTTTCGTGGTTGCTCAGTCGACCCGAAGTGAGTTCGGTCATTGCCGGAGCAACCTCTCCCGAGCAGGTGCACGCGAACGCGGACGCGGTGTTGGATCTACCTGAAGACGTCATTTCCTCACTCGACGCCCTTACGGCCTAATCATTTCTACGTTCGTGACATCAAAATGGGTGTGAGCATTTCTGAACATTGGAGCGTCCGCGACGTTCCTGATCTTCTCGGCAAAACCGCGCTCGTCACCGGCGCCAACACGGGCCTTGGTTTTGAGATCGCGCGCATTTTCGCGCAGCACGGTGCTCGCGTGATCCTCGCGTGTCGCAACGAAGAAAAAGCCCTGAAGGCAGCAATTGCCCTCCGCGATTTGGCACCCAACGGTGTTGTTGAAGTCCAACTTCTTGATTTGGCGAGTTTGGCGTCCATTGAAGCCTGTAGTAATCGTGTGTTGGCTTCGGAAAGTCGACTGGATATTCTCGTCAACAACGCCGGACTCATGGCCATCGACGAAAGTCGCACTGTCGATGGATTCGAAATGCAATTTGGCGTCAATCACCTCGGCGCGTTCGCGTTAACGGCGAGACTCATGCCCTTGTTGCTCGCTACTCCCGGTTCTCGAGTCGTTGCGATGTCGAGCATGGGACACTACGGCGGCCATATGCACTTTGACGATCTGATGTTCGAACGTCACACGTATCATCGTTGGCCGCCGTACTTTCAAAGCAAACTCGCGAATCTTCTTTTCACGGCGGAGTTGCAACACCGCTTGGGACCAAACGCTCCGACCAAAGCGCTCGCCGCTCACCCCGGCGGCTCACGAACGGAACTTGGAGCCGAAGGAAGTGGCGTCTCTAACTTTTTGATGCGTTACCTCGCTCCCCTTGGAACGCAACCAGCTGCACAGGGTGCACTTCCGGCCGTGCGAGCAAGCGTCGACCCGACAGCCAAGGGTGGGGACTACTACGGACCGCGCTACATGGTGATAGGTCGAGCAGTGAAACAGGTACCCAGCAAGCGAGCACGAAACATGAAGGACGCCGCGCAACTATGGGATATTTCAGAACAGCTGACCCAGCTGCACTTTCCAACGTCGCTCTAGATTACGAAGCTTTTACCGCGGCGAGAAGTTTCGTCAACGTATCTTTCGCGTCACCGAACAACAACACGGTCTTGGGATCAAAGAGTAAGTCGTTCTCGATACCCGCGAAGCCAGGACGCATCGAACGCTTCAAGAACACCACATTCTCCGCGTCACCAGCGTTAATAATTGGCATACCGTAAATCGGTGACGAAGGATCATTTTTCGCCGCGGGATTCACTGTGTCGTTTGCTCCCACCACAAGCGCCACGTCGGCCGTCGTCAGTTCTTGATTCGCCTCGTCCATCTCAATCAATTTCTCGTAGGGAACATTCGCTTCGGCGAGCAGTACGTTCATGTGCCCTGGCATACGGCCGGCTACGGGGTGAATGGCATAGAAGACTTCGACGCCCTTTGATTCAAGTTCCTCGGCCAGCTCACGAAGCACGTGCTGGGCTTGGGCCACGGCCAGACCATAACCAGGAATGATGACAACTTTGTTGGCGTAGGAGAGCAGAACCCCAATGTCCTCGGGCGTACCCGAGCGCACCGTCTGTCCGTCGGGACGAGACGAGTCACCACTGGCACTAACGACGGATCCAAAGGCTGAAAACAAGACGTTCGCGAGGCTTCGGCCCATGGCCTTGCTCATCATGCGCGTGAGCAAAATTCCCGAGGCGCCGACCAGTGTTCCCGCCACAATGAGCAGGTTGTTGCCGAGCGTGAAACCCGACGCGGCAACGGCCAAGCCCGTAAAAGAGTTGAGAAGCGAAATAAGAACCGGTACGTCGGCGCCACCAATCGGGAGAACGAAAATAACGCCCAGAACTAAGGCGACCGCAAGAAGAATCCAGAGCAACGCAGTGGACGAGCTCACGAGAATGATGATGATGAGGGCGAGGGCGCCTAGACCAAAGATGCCGTTGATGATCTGTTGGCCCGGATAGGTCACGGGTCGACCGGTCATGAGTTCTTGCAACTTCGCAAAGGCAATCGCCGAACCCGAGAACGAGACGGTACCAATCAACACACCGAGGAGTACTTCCAAAACGACGTACGTCGCGGGGTGTGAACCCTGCAGGTGAATGAACTCGGTGATTGAGACGAGCGCCGCTGCGCCACCACCCACTCCATTGAAAATCGCCACAAGCTGTGGCATTGCGGTCATCTTGACGAATCGGGCGGTTGGCACGGCGACAATAACGCCAATGAACATGGCGAGCAGGATTAATCCAACGTGACGAAGACCTTGGCCTGACGCGCTCTCGTGAAAAAACGTAGCCACAATCGCCACCAACATGCCAAAGGCAGCAACGGCATTACCGAGCCGGGCGTGCTTGGGACTGCCGAGGCCCTTAAAGGCCAGCAAGAACGTCGTTGCCGAAAAGAGATACAACAGATCAATGAGCGTGCCCCGGCTCATTTGGATTCCTCATCGGACTTGGCCTTGCGCACCGGAGCTTTACTTTTAAACATTTGCAGCATGCGGTCAGTGACGACAAAGCCACCCACCACGTTGAGCGTCGCGAGAATGACGGCGATGAAGCCAAGGATTTCGGTCGTGGTCGTCGCTGCGGTACCGAGCACCAACATGGAGCCCACGATGATGACACCGTGAATGGCGTTCGAGCCACTCATGAGCGGTGTGTGCAAAATGCTCGGCACCTTGGAAACCACTTCAATACCAACAAAGATGCTCAGCACGAGCACAGTGGCGTATTGCAATAATGCGTTACCCATCATTCGCTCGCTTTCGCTACGGGCACGATCGCGACGTGGGCCACGCCAAGCGCGTTCGCCGTGGGCTCGTGATTCACTTCGCCATTTCGCGCCACCGTGACGCCAATAACAATTTCGTCGTTCCAATCGGGTTGCAACTCACCCTTGGCGCCAAACAACGCCAACAATTTCTGAACATTGTTGGCGTACATAAAACTCGCGTGCGTGCCCATCTCCGCGGGCGGGTTGGACAGTCCGACCACGCGTACGCCGTGGTGCTCGACCACTTCGCCAGGCTTGGTGAGATCGCAGTTGCCACCACCGTCGGCGGCCATGTCAATAATCAGCGAACCTTCACTCATTGCTTCCACCATTTTGGTAGTCACGAGAATCGGCGCCTTTCGTCCCGGAACGGCGGCCGTCGTAATAATGACGTCGGCATTTGCCACTTCGCTAAGTAACGCAGCTTGTTGCGCGGCGAGCTCGTCGGGCGAAAGTTCACGGGCGTACCCACCCGACGCGTTGGCGCTGACGCCAAGGTCGACGAAGGTTGCGCCCGCTGATTCGGCCTCTTCTTTGGCGGCCGTTCGCACGTCGTAGGCGCGAACCTTGGCCCCAAGACGTCGCGCCGTTGCAATGGCCTGCAGTCCCGCAACGCCCACGCCCATCACGAGCACCTTGGCCGGTCGAATGGTGCCGGCCGCCGTGGTCAACAGCGGAAAGAAGCGGTCAAAGTACGTGGCCCCCGCGAGGGCGGCTCGGTAGCCTGACACGGTGGACTGGGACGAGAGAGCGTCCATGTACTGGGCCCTCGAGATTCGCGGCAGAAGATCAAACGACAAAATCGTCACCCGACGATCGTTCAACACCTTTACCACGTCCAGGGCCAGCAACGGCGAAAGAAACGACAGGTGCACGGAACCTTCGGGCACGAGTGCCGCTTCTGAAAGCGTCGGAGCGTTCACTCGAATGTTGACGTCGCCACTGGGGGCGTCGCCAATCGTGGCGCCTGCGAGCTCGTAGGCCGCGTCGCTGTAGTGCGACAAAGTTCCCGCGCCGCGCTCAACCGCGACCTGCCAGCCATCGGCCACGAGTGCCTTCACGACGTCTGGAGTAAGCGCCACTCTGGTCTCGCCGGGGCGCGACTCCTTCAACAGTGCAATTCGCATTGGTCAGTTCTACCAGCCAGACAGCGGGTGTTTAACCGCTCGAGAACTTCAATCGCTATGGCGACTGAAAAAATTCAAGGATTATCTCCGCCACGAGCCCCGGTGCTTCCAAGAGAACCCAGTGGCCAAAGGCTTCAAGTCGCCGGTACGTAAAGCCCGCATCGCAGTACTGCGCCGAATTTTTCATCTGCTCTTCGCTGAGTGCCACGTCGCCGGTGGACCAAACACCGAGCGCCGGCACTTGAATGGGCGGAAGAATCGGCGGGTCCGAAACAAACGCTTCCGGAGGCAGATTGGCCCGGTACCAACGTAAGTGCGCCGACATCTGCCCATCTCTTTCGAGCTCCGCTATTACCGCGTCAACGTTCGGGTGTCCCAGCCATTCGCGCATGGCTTGGTAGTCATTCCTTCGCAGGAACCGTTCTCCTAAGCCCTCGTGCCAAAACAACAAGGTGTACCAGCTCTTGATCTGCTGACTTAGTCCGGCGGAGCGAAACGATGTCGGGTGACCAACGGACAGTACCGCGACTTTTTGCACCAATGCCGGCAAAAAGGCCGTCGTCGCCCAGGCCAAATTGGCTCCCCAGTCGTGACCCACGAGCAACACGGGCCCCTCGCCTAACTGATCAATAATCGCTGCAACGTCACCTACCAGTTGGGCCATTGCGTACGCCTCGGTGGCGTCGGGCTTAGAACTCATGCCACATCCGCGCAGGTCAGCAAGAAGTACCCGGTAGCCAGCTCGCTGACAAAGCGCCGCGACGTCGTTCCACACGATGCCCGTGTCGGGCCAGCCGTGCAAGAAGAGAATCGTCGGTCCTTCTCCTTCCACGCGAACACAAAGTTGTACACCGTCTCTTTCCACGATGTGCGTAGGCATACTGGCGAGAGTACTCCGAGCACAACGGGCCCTAGGGTGCTAGAACAAAACCATGACACTCTCTCGCACAATGGTGCAATCACCCGTTGGTTCCTGGTGCGTCGAAGGCGACGACAACGGCATCACTCGCATCTACCTACCGCACGAACGCCAACAAGCCTCGACGGGCCCCGTGGCTGCGCCAGTGAAAAATGCCGCCAAACAACTCGAGGAGTACTTCGCAAAGAAGCGCACGCACTTTGACGTCGACTTGCACTTCGACGAGGGAACTTCGTTTCAACACGAGGTGTGGACGGCGCTTGGTGAGATTCCCTACGGCGAGGTTCGCACATACGCTGACGTCGCGACGTCCATCAACCACCCCAACGCCTACCGAGCTGTCGGAAATGCCAACGCCGCTAATCCCTGGCCGATTGTCGTGCCGTGTCACCGTGTTGTGGCGAGCAGTGGAATGGGCGGTTACGCGGGCGGCCTTGATGTGAAGCGCGCGTTACTCGAGCTCGAGGGCGTCTCCCTCTAAGGGACCAAACACTTCGTCAGGACCGGGCAGTCGCACTTGCCACACTCGCGGTGGTTCTTCGTGGTGCGCTTGGCGCAGCCACGCCCCATTTAAACGGTGCAAACAGCGAACCGACACCCAGTACAGAACGACCGCTCCAGGAATCTCAAGTAACAGGGCCATCAACAGACTCGTCTGAAAATCACCGGCACGAGCGGTCGTGACGTCGTACCAAGCATCCATAAGAAAGAGCGTCCCCGCCACGGCCGAAAAGAGCGTGAGGATCGTTCGTCGTCGCCACGCGGCCCACGAGGTCGCAAGCAACATCAAAGCCTCGGCGCAGTCGAGTCCTACCCAAACAATGTCCCAGTGATCAGCGTTGTAGTGACCCGGCAGATCTTGGCCCAAGAATACTGTCCAAATAATGAGCGAAAAGACTGCGCCGAACGTAAGAACAAGAAAGACCTCGCGACGCCGCTCTTCGCGGGTTCGTAGGGTCTCAACATTCACGTCACTCCTTTAGACAGATGCTCCCGCTGCGTTCTTGATTGCTTCGTCCATTGCGAACGCTCCATCATGAACAGCCTGACGCTCAGCGTCACTGAGGACATCAAAAAACTTGGCGATGTAATCCGTGGTGATCTCTTCGGCACGCTTCTTCTTGGCTTCCAGCGCCGCGTTCACCTCGGAGACCTCCGAATCCTGATACCCATGCATCTTAAAGATTGTCGGATTTTCTAAGTACGCCGCGTCAATGGGCGAAATCTGGGCTTCCTTCACCGCATCAATGTGGACACAGCCTCGAAGTTCGCGCATCAAAATCGCACCGAGGTAGGCCTGATGACGCGCATTCGCTGCTTCGTATTTGCGATAACCGTCGACGAGATGGTGCTTTCCGTAGGGCACCGCCGCGACCACTTTTCTCGTCGCGTCAGCAAACGCTTGGAGTTGTCCTTCGTCAAGGTCGGCGAAGGTCTTATCCGCGTAGGCGTACGCTGACTGCACGTGCTGAATTGCAACCTCGACGGGGTCCGCCTTCTTCTTGCTCTGCGTCCAGAGCATGTCAATGGCACCGGGCGAAAAGAACGTAAAGGCGTCAAAGACCACTTCGGTGTCCACGTTGCCGAGCGTGCCTCCACGTCCAAGTCCGTAGTACTCAAAGACGTTCAGCCCGAGTTCGCTCGCTCGCGCGGCGGTCCCGGGATCAAAGTAATAGGACATGCCGATAACTTGGATCGGAATGGCGATGGCGTCAGCCAGTTCGTGTGAGTTCATTTTAGAACCATAGAACCTGAGAAGGCTTCTTGCCACCCCTTTCGTGGGCACTCTCACTAGCGTTAGCGTTAGTCGAATGCGATTGGTCCCCATTGCCACCTCTTAACCTCGAATCCTGGCGCCAAGCCCTTGACGTGGCGGGTTATTCGATCCGCCGCGAATTCGACCAGCGTAAAATGGGTGTTCGCTTGCCCGGTGAGGCAGCTCAAAAGCCATCACCCATTGAGTGGGACGTCATCAATCGCCAGTTACCCGGCGGGCGCTTTCGTTACCGCGTTACGAACAACATCACCGTTTTTGACGAGCAAGGCATCGAGCGTGAACCCATCTGGGCCATCAACATCCACGGCTTCTTTGCCGGAGGCTCAATGTACGCGCGAGAGTCCGAGCAACTCGCGGCCCGCCTCGGTTGGCGCGTCGTCAATCCGTCACTGCCGGGTTTTGGAGGTTCGGCTCCTTTAGCGGAAGAGGAAATTTCGCTTGATCGCCTCACCGATTTTGTCGATCTCGTGCGCGACGAATTAAGCATCAAACAATGTGTGCTCTTGGGCCACTCCATGGGTGGTGCCGTCGCCGTGCAGTACGCGATGCGACACCCCGAAGAAATTTTGGCGCTCATCTACCGTGACGGTGTCGCCACTCCCCAGTGGCAAGTGCGAAGTGGCGTATCGGCTCGAGCACTTTCACACATAGTTCCCGACGCTGCCCAAATGGTTGACCTCGTTGGCGCCGTGGCACTCGACGTGCCCGACCTATTAGTAGGCCACCTCTTCACGACGGTCAAGGCGCTGTTGCCGGATCTTCGCTCGAACTTCAGCATGATTATGCGAGCCGCGCCCGTGGCCGAAATGCTTCGAACAATTGATCTCACCACGTCCGTGAAAGAACTCGTCAGCGCTGAAATACCCATATATCCAGTCTGGGGATGTTTTGACCGCGTCATCGCCAATGAAACGGCCGAGGCGTTTTCCGAAGTTGCTGGTGTACCCATCCAGTGGGTGCCGGGTGGACACTCGTGGATGTTGGCTCGACCAAGTGGACAATCGGACTTATTAACGATCGTGCCTTCGGGCGTGAGCTTCAACGAAACAATCCTGAAGCGAGCACGCGATCGTCGAGCGACGCCCACAATCAAATAATTTCTCGCTTCACGCGTAATTGCACACATGCGCCAATTGGTACCTGCAGAAATTGAGCATTGCCCCCGTGGCGCTGAGCAATGTCCTTCACAATTGCCAGTCCAATACCCGTGCCGCCTGACTCTCTCGTGCGAGCGTCGTCGGCGCGAACAAACCGATCAAAGAGCCTGTCGCGGTCAAGGTCACTGACACCTGGTCCATCGTCACCAATCGTGATGACGCCGTCAGTGCCGTCGTAGCGACTCGTGAAACGAAGGCTCGACGACGCATGACGTCGGCCATTATCCACCACGTTTCGAATCATTCTTGTGAGCATCGCGCCATCACCCATCACGCGTACCGGTGTCACCGCGGACGTATCGACCGAAATACCGCCCAGCGCTCGTACTCGACGAGCCTCTTCCAACAAAATGTCGTCGAGGTCCACTTCGCGAACGTCACGTAACTGACCTTGTTCGTCGTTGCGTGCGAGCCAGAGCAAATCGTCAATCAGCGCGTCGAGGCGACGACCCTCGAGAACAACCCTCGCGGCCGTGTCGTCCCACCGGGTCCACGAAGGGTCACTGGCCGCTCGTTCCACGGTCGCGAGCAGCGTCGTGAGCGGACTTCGCAGTTCGTGACTCGCGTTTGAAATGAACTCGCTTTGCGATTTCGAAGCAATTTCGAGTCGAGCCAACATGGCGTTCAACGTGAGTGCCAGCATCGAAATTTCGTCGTGTCCCGACGGGACCGGCACCCGACCTGAGAGATCTCTCGCCGCAATCGCGTCAACGCGGCGGCGAATTTCATCCACCGGACGAAACGCGAGGCCGAGCGCGAGCCAGATCAGCAGGGCCGAAATAACAAGGAGTAAAGGAAACGACAGCGAAATGGTGGCCAACAAGACCGTCGTGCTGTGAGCCACGTTATTGCCGTAAGCAAAACCAAAGAGATAGCCCGTACCTACGTCCGTTCGCACCTGACGAACGACGCCGTAGGTAAAGAGGTCATTGCGATCCGCGCTCGTAACCGAAGGCGTGAATTGGTACACCAAGGTCTTTCCCTGCGTGACACCCGTGGCCAACACCGGCCGATACAAGATTGAAGGACTAGCAGCCCAGACCTGTGTTCCTTTGGCGTTGGTCACCTGCACAACAACGCCCGGAGCGGTGTGAATTTCCGTGGGCTTATGTGTGTTCAAAAAACTGTCGTCGAGTGACGCGGCAACGTTCGCCGTCGTTACATTTACTTGGCTTTCGACGCCGGTGACCAATGATCGGTGCACCAGACCTACGAGCAACGTCGCCGTCAAGACGAGACCTACGGCAACGGCCCCTACAGAAATTACAGTGAGTCGGGAGCGAATGGAGAGGCGCTGAAGCCCCAGCATTACCGCGCCGCGGTCATGGTGTAACCCACGCCGCGCACAGTGCGGATGACCGATTCGCTGCCCGCTTCGTCAAGCTTGCGTCGTAAGTAGCCGATGTAGACCTCAATGATATTTGGATCACCATCAAATTCGCTCCCCCACACCGCCTCGAGTATCTCCGATTTTGCCACAGACCTTCCGGCGTTAGACATGAGGTGATTGAGGAGCGAAAATTCGCGGGGAGTAAGAGCCAGTGATTCTTCACCGCGCTTCACGCTGTGCGCTACTGGATCAAGAAAAATTTCGCCGACGTGCAAAGTAGGCGGGCGCTCTCGGTCGCGTCGACGAAGCAACGCGTGAACGCGGGCAATAAACACCACTCGTTCAAAAGGCTTGCGCAAAAAGTCGTCGGCGCCAACGTCGAGACCTTCGGCTTCATCGAGTTCACCCTCTTTGGCGGTCAACATAAGTATCGGTGTCGAGACACCAGCGTCACGCAGGTCGCTACATACCTGGAATCCGTTTCGCTTGGGCAACATGATGTCGAGCACCACAATGTCGTAGTCACCTTGCGTGCCGAGTAGGAAACCGCTGTCGCCGTCGTAGGCTTCGTCGACTTGGAAACCTTCGTCGCTTAACTGGTCTGCTACCGCTCGAGCAATGCTTCGATCGTCTTCAATGACGAGTGCGCGCCGCACGACGGACATCATTTCACGTACAGATTTCCATCGGTCGCTTGGTTAATTGCAACTTTGCTAAGTCCGTGCGGAGCCGGTCCCGAAATAACGTCACCGGTGGCGACTTGGAATTCCGAACCATGACAGGGACATACGAATATGTTACTGGCCTTGTAGTAACCCACGGTACAGCCAGCGTGAGGGCAGACAGCGTCGTATCCAAGGAGCTGCGTTGACGTCGGGCGCACGACCACACCGGGATCACCCGAAGAAGGAATGGTGAACGTCGCGGATTCTCCGACGGGGAGTGAACTGATATTTCCGATCAACGTACCGAGGGACGATGACTTATTTCCCCCACCAGCCTTTAACGTCGCCGACGATCCCTTCGCGACTTTCGCGCCTCCGACGAGGCGTCCACCTTCCGCGACCGCGCCAGCCAAAATTGCGCTACCGATTCCAACGACACCTGCGGCGATGCCACCGAGAACTAGCTCGCGGCGATCGACAGAATCAATTGCAACACGCGTGGCAATGGGTTCTCGCGGCCCAAGCAATACGGGACACGATTCGGGACCACATTTTTTGCCTTGTTGGGCGTTGCATGAACCTTTATTGAACTGACCGCACAACGTGAGAACTTGAGAAAAAACAATGGGTACAACTTCTGGGGACGGAAGACCGTTTTCCTTCGCCGCCAGGCGAGCAATACGTGCGTCCAGTGACAATTTGGTGCCGCTGCCCGAGATGATGAGCGGCATCCAAGCAAAAAAGAACACGATGTCCGCGCCCGTGAAATATGGCGACGAGTGAAAACTCACGGTCAAAAAGAGACTGAAGGACAATATCGCTCCACCGAGTGCGGCAATACGTCCCCACAGACCAATGAGTGTTCCAATACCAATGGCAATTTCCGACAACGAGATAATGATGCCAAGGGGCTTCGCAAATTGCAACAAGTGACCAATTAGAAGATGGATGGGACTAATCCGCGCGGAAGCAATCAACTGCGCCTGAATGGAACTTCCACTCGACGCGTTAAAAAAGTTTGGGTTGGCGAGCTTTTGCAGTCCCGCGTATAAAAAGGTGACGCCAAGAAAGAGGCGCAAGGGAAGAATCGCCCACTCCGAGGACAACCAAGCTCGAGGCGGAGCTCCGAAGGGAAGCGTGCGAACGGGTCGGGCAGTACGACGAACAGGTCGATGATTGGCCATGGCTCTATCGTAAGACCTTCTCTTCGACCCAAGACTCTTTAAGAAGCGTGGTCGCCAAGAGTCTTCTCAGCCGTAACCTTGGAGTAATGCTTATAGCGTCGCTGCTTTCGTGGCCAGTCAACGAAATTCTTAAAGTACCTGGCGGTGTTGTTTATCCCCTCGTCTTCTTCTTGGTGTTTGGTGAAGCCGCGTTGTTCATCGGATTTGTTCTTCCCGGTGAAACATCCGTTTTAGTCGCCGGTGTCGTAGCAAGCCAAGGTCGAGTGAACATCGTTTTACTTTGCGCATTAGTTGTTGTCGCCGCGGTAACCGGTGACTCCGTTGGTTACTTCGTTGGTGAACGCTACGGCGAAAAATTATTAACCATATCGATGATCAAGAAACGAAGAATTGCGATTGATCGTGCGCTCGCGGGTCTCGAACGGCGCGGAGCGACGTACGTTTTCATTGGACGTTTTACCGCGTTCTTGCGAGCAGTAATGCCCGGTCTCGCGGGCATCAGCAAAATGCGTTATCGGCGTTTTCTCGCTGCGAATATGTTGGGTGGAATTATCTGGGGAATTGGTTACACGCTCCTTGGCTACTTCGCCGGCTCCGCCTTGAAGACAATTGAAAATGATGCCAGTTACGTTGGCATCGCCCTACTCGTCGTAGTCGCGGCCGTTCTCATTGGGCTTCATTATCGTAGAAAGAAAAAAGATCAACAACGAGACGAGGAATTCTTAGAACAGAATCCCGACGCGCTAGCCGAGGATGAATTCGGAAAAGAAACTCAGTAACTCGGGATTGGCGCGCACTCGCCACGCACCTTCATCGTTCACGAGTAATCCCGATGGACCTTTGGTGGGACCAAGTCCATCAGTAAGCGACCGAAGATGAATCTCTTGGGCGCCCCCGGCGTCTCCCACAAGTTCTCGCATGGCCTTTGCCGTAATGTTGGCGGGAACTTCGTGAAAATTGGAAACCCATTTTTCACCCATTGATGCGTCATCGCGCATCAATGCCGCAAGTGACCCGAGCTGTTTTTTCGCCGACGCGGCATCATCACGAGCGTCCTTTCGCCACGGTGGCGAAGTGCCGAGTAAATAGCCATCGTTCACAAAGGACGTCGCTCGCGCAAAGCCAACCACGCCGTCCACGCTGTCGCCCAAATATTCGAGCGTTCGTTGCACGTGGGTGCGCACGTATGGGACAACCCACGGCAACAGCCATGCTTCAAGACCTAGCCAGGACGGCCACGCGGCATCAATCAAGACCACCGTGACGTGGAGCTGTTGGGCATGCGCGTGCGCAATGACCTCTTTATAACGTTCGTATGCCGCTTCGTTAACTTCGCCGGGTCGAGGTTCTAGGCGAGCCCATTCCAACGTGAGACGAATTCCGTCGATACCGAGGTTTGGAACAACGTCAAGGACGTCTTCGTAGTGGTGCCAAAGGTCAAGAGCTTCACCGGGTCCGTCGTGACGACCTAGGGCAACGGTAGGCGAATAACACGTGGCGGGTAGAAACGTTCCGTCAAAACCCCCTTCCACCGCGTACCCATCAAGGGTCGCTAGAAGCAGGGGGCGAGGCGTCACGTCCGTCAGTTTCTCACGACTCGACCTTCCCCATTCCACTAGCGTTTATTGGCGGGCGCGAGGACAGCCCCTCAAAAGGAGAGCCATGGCTGACGAAGTATTGCGCGAGCGACGTGGACACGTCGAACTCTTGACCATTAATCGACCCGAAGCGCGTAACGCCATGAACCGAGCGGCCGCAATCGCCCTCGGTGGTGCACTCGATGAGTGCGAAGGCGACGATGACGTTTGGGTTGTCGTACTAACGGGTGCCGGTGACAAGGCGTTCTCCGCTGGCATGGACTTAAAGGCGTTCGCGACGGGCGAGTTCCCGATCACGGAGCAGGGTTTTGGCGGCATTACGCAACGCGAATTCTCAAAACCACTGATTGCCGCCGTCAATGGATCGGCTCTCGCGGGTGGATTTGAAATGATGCTCAGCTGCGACATGGTGATAGCTGCCGATCACGCAAAGTTCGGTATTCCCGAGGCCGCTCGTGGTCTCGTGGCGGGGGCGGGTGGACTTATTCGTCTGCCCAAGCGTGTGCCCCTCGCCGTGGCCTACGAAATGGCGTTAACCGCAGATCCCATCGACGCCACGCGCGCGTACGCGCTAGGTCTCGTCAATCAGGTAGTGCCGAGTGACCAGGTGGTGTCGGCTGCCATGACGCTGGCAGAGCGCATCGCCAAGAACGCGCCACTCGCCGTTCGAACGTCCAAGAGCATCATCCACCAGTCCTTGGAACTCACCGAAGAAGCATCGTGGAAAGTCAACAACGACGCGTTCGCCATGATTGGTCGTTCGGCCGACGCCATGGAAGGCGCCATTGCCTTTGCTGAAAAGCGCGAGCCCAATTGGCAAGGTAAATAGGTCCAAGCGCCGGCGATCAAAACCCGTCTGGCCTCTGACTCGCAAAATGAGCATCCACTAAGTGGAACGCTCCGTAATAGATACAAGAGAAACTGCTTATTAAACGAGCGCGGCACGAACAAAGCCGCACCCCCGCGCTGGTCGAAGAGGCACTACTCTAAGGAGAGCCCTTACTAGAGGAGTACGCCATGTTTATTGGTGAAATTTTTGGCCCAGATCTATTGATCGTTGTAATTGTCGTCGCGGTACTCGTCTTTGGTGGCGCGGCTATTCCAAAACTGGCGCGCAACCTCGGTTCTGCGAAGTCTGAGTTCGAAAAGGGCATCAAGGAAGCAAAGACCAGCAGCGATGCCAAAACGGGCAGCGATGCTGACGAAAAAAAGGCTTCCGAAGAGAAGTAACCGACGTGCGTCACGACGTACGCTTTCGCGATGGAAGATATTCTCGGTCTCGCTGACCGTCTCTGGACGGGTGAAGCCACCACCACAGAGCATCACCCTGTCGCTCTTAATTCCGGACTCGCCGAAGTCACCGATGGCGTGGCGTTTCTTCCAAACCTAGGCAACGTCTCGGCTTTTAAGACGAGTGGTGGACTCTTCATGGTCGACACGGGCTCGTCGTTAATTGCGCCTCTCATTCATAAAGAAATTCGCCACTGGACTCCGTTGGCGCTCAACACTGCCGTCTATTCCCACGGACACATTGACCACGTTTTTGGCGTTCCTGTTTTTGAAGAAGAAGCCAAGTCAAATGGCTGGCAAGCGCCACAGGTGATTGCCCACGAGGCTCTGCCGCACCGTTTTGATCGATACATCTTGACCGCGGGGTATAACCAAACAATCAACAGACGTCAATTTGGTTTCAAAGATCTCGTGTGGCCCACCGAATATCGCTATCCCGACGTCACCTACGTGCTCGACCATGAACTGCAAATTGGCGACACGACCGTACACCTGCATCACGAAAAAGGCGAGACCGACGACCACACCGTGACGTGGATTCCATCGAAGCGGGTCTTGTGTTGCGGTGACCTCTTTATATGGGCCAGTCCCAACGGAGGTAATCCTCAAAAGGTCCAGCGCTACCCACGTGAGTGGGCAAAAGCACTGCGCCGAATGATTTCGTTAGAACCGGACTATCTCCTTCCGGGACATGGTTTTCCCATTGTTGGCCGCGACCGGATCCAACAGGCGCTGGGCGATACCGCCTCGTACCTTGAATCCCTGGTCGAACAGACTCTCGCGCTCATGAATGAAGGCGCTCGACTCTCGGACATCTTGGACGCAGTAAAACCGCCAGCGAATCTTGCGGAACTGCCGTATTTGAAGCCCGTCTACGACGAGCCGGAATTCATCGTTCACAACATTTGGCGTCTTTATGGCGGCTGGTACGACGGCAACCCCGCCAACTTGAAGCCCGCCACGGACCGGGCAATTGCGCAAGAGATGTGCGACTTAGCGGGCGGAGCTTCTCGTCTGGCGGACCGGGCGACCATGCTCGCCGCCACCGGCGATGAAGCCCAGCTTCGCTTGGCGGGGCACCTCATTGAATATGCTTGGCTCGCCCAGGGTGATGACGACGCCATTGCTCAAGCCCGACAGATCATTTTCACCCTGCGTGCCGAGCTCGCCACCTCCACCATGGCGAAGGGAGTCTTCAACTGGGCTGCTCGAGAATCCGCCGGTGAGCAATTCTGATCTGATTTCTTAGTTCCGAACAGTAGAAATGTCGGCCACTTTGGGTCTGATGTGCCGAGACAAAGTTAAAAACTGACTAAGGTTTGCCCAGTGGAACTGACGCCCCAATCCCCCAGGGACGCAGCAGGCCCCAAGCGTGCGTTGAGGCGCGTTCGAAACCTGCTCGCGCTTCCAATAGCTGCCATTGTCCTCTCGGGATGCACACTCCCTTCTTTTGGGGCATTCAAATCTGACACTAAGACGGGTCAATCGACGTACCACCTTTGGCAGTGGTTCTCGGTAGGAGCCATTGTCATTGGTGGCTTCACGCTTCTCTTGATGGCCTACGTAATGATTCGTTACCGTCGACGTAGTGACAGCATTCCCAAGCAAACGCAATATCACTTGCCACTGGAAATTACGTACACAATTATTCCGATTCTGATTGTCATTGGCCTCTTCGTTTCTACGGTGGTGGTAGAGAATAAGGTCACGGCAAATCCGCCGACGAACGTCAAGATTGACGTCAACGCGTTCCAATGGGGCTGGAAATTCACGTACCCCGGCTACAACGCAGTCGTGGTTGGACAGACAACGCAGGCGCCAACGATGGAAATGCCCGTCAACACGAACGTGCATATTTCACTGACGTCGAGCGATGTTATTCACGGTTTCTACGTGCCGAAGTTCAATTTTTCTCGATACGCTTTACCTGGTGTTGACAACATTTTCACGTTTGACGCCATTAACACAGGCACTTTCTTTGGTCAGTGTTCGCAGCTCTGCGGCCTTTATCACTCACTCATGTGGTTCCATGTGAAGGTAGTTACCATGAGTCAGTACAAAGCGTGGCTTGCATCCTTTAACACGCCCGCCGGCATTGCTGCGGCAAAGGCCGCAAACGAAGCTACGAATCAGCAGACGTCTACGGGCGTCGCCACGAAGAATGCTTACGGAGGTAGTTGATGACTGATCTGCTCGATCCGCCCGTCGTCGTCCACGGTGATGACCACGGCCACGACGAACACCACGGTCCTACGGGGCTAGTCAAGTGGCTGACGTCTACCGACCACAAAGTCATTGGTCTCTCCTACACCATCACGTCAGTCGTGATGCTGGTCATTGGTGGTGCGCTCGCTGAAGTCATCCGCGCGCAACTCATTTCGCCCAACAACCACCTGGTCTCTCTGGCGCAGTACAACGAGTTGTTCACAATGCACGGTTCAATCATGATTTATCTATTCGCCGGACCGTTCGCGTTCGGGGCCCTCGCCAACTTTGTCGTGCCGCTGCAAATCGGCGCACCCGACATGGCCTTTCCACGACTAAACGCGCTTTCGTACTGGCTCTATCTCTCGGGTTCCATCACGATGTTGCTCGGTGTGTTCACAGCTGGTGGCGCCGCAAACTTTGGTTGGGTCGGTTACGCACCGCTTTCGAACGCCGTTAACACTCCTGGTGCTGGTGCGGACTTGTGGATCGGTGGACTGTTACTTACGGGCTTTTCCGCCATCTTTACGGGCGTCAATTTAACCGCGACAATCTTCTACTTGCGAGCGCCCGGAATGACCCTCTTCCGGATGCCCATTTTCACTTGGAACATGTTGGTTGTCGCAATTCTGATTCTGTTGGCGTTCCCCGTGCTCACGGCCGGTCTCATCATGCTCTACGCCGACCGTCACTTTGGCACTCACATTTTCACGGTATCGGGAGGTGGTGTACCCGTTCTGTGGCAGAATATATTCTGGTTCTGGGGCCATCCCGAGGTATATATCCTGGCCCTACCTTTCTTCGGCATGGTTTCTGACATCATTCCCGTCTTCTCGCGCAAGCCAATGTTCGGCTACAAGGGAATGGTTTTTGCCACACTGACCATCGCAGCTCTGAGCCTCGGCGTGTGGGCCCACCACATGTTTACGACCGGAACAGTGCTGCTTCCCTTCTTCTCGATCATGAGTTTGTTGATCGCCGTACCAACGGGTATCAAGATATTCAACTGGATAGGCACGATGTGGGGCGGCACCGTCATCTATTCCACTGCCATGTTGATGTCTATTGGCTTTGTCATCACCTTTCTTATTGGTGGTCTTACTGGTATCTACTTGGCCAGTCCTCCGCTCGACTTTTTTACGCACGACACGTACTTCGTCGTGGCACACTTCCACTCGGTGGTAGTTGCTCTCGTCATGGGTGGCATGGCTGGGTTGTACTACTGGGGCCCCAAGATCACTGGTTACATGCTTAACGAACGACTTGGGAGATGGCAATTCTGGTGGTTGTTCATCGGGACACAATTGTTCACTTTCCCGATGTACCTTCTGGGTCTTAAGGGCATGCCTCGACGCATTGCCGTGTACCTCCACGATCCATCGTGGGCGAATCTGAACATGTGGGCCTCTATTGGTGCATTCATGATTGGTGTTTCTACGATTATCTTCGTGATCAACTGCGTTTACTCGTGGAAGAGGGTCCCGGCGGGTGACAATCCATGGGATGCCAACTCGTTGGAGTGGTTCACGACGTCGCCCCCGCCTCACCACAACTTTTATCGCCTCCCGAAGATTCGCTCTGAGCGTCCGGTATGGGACTACAACCACCCCGAGGCTCGTGCGCTGCACCACGGTGAGGACCACGAAGAAATCCACGACATGGCGAAGCACGTATGAGAATAGAAGCTCGCATCCTGCTGCTCCTTGGACTGTTCTTCGGCATCATGTGCGCCGTCTACTGGCCCACCAGCAACGAAGATGGCGGATCAGTAATGATGTTCGGGGCCATGTTGCTTGGCTTCTTGCCCGGTGGTTATTACTACTACTGGAGTCGCCGCATGAAGCCGCGTCCAGAGGACCGCGACGCGACACAAGAAGAGGGCTCCGGTTTCGTCGGGGCGTTCCCCAGCACGTCGATCTTCCCTTTCTTACTCGGCATGGGCGCTTGGTTCGTTGTGCTCGCCATCGTGTTTGGTATCTGGCTCTTAATTCCGGGTTTTGCTCTCGTTCTTTGGGCGTTCATCGGCGGTACCCACGAGAGCCGCCGCGGCGGTCAGCGCTAAATCCTGAGTTCCTCAATCAGTGTCGTCAGTTGATTGAACTTGGTTGCACGCCAATACCGCCCTTGGCACTACTCTCGTAGATCGCTAGAGCGAATTTAAGGATCTCGAGGGACTCTTCAGCGCAGTAGAGCAGCCGACCTTCACCGCGTCGCAGCCAGTTAATCCAGTGACGGCCCGAGTCTCGAAAACTGCTTGCCCAGTCGTCATCGAGGGCGTGCTGCGAACGCATTTCGCCATCGAGATAAAGCTCAAAGCTTGGTTCTTGAATTCCTCGTCCGGTGCATCGATTCACCCGAGCAAAACCACGCCGTCCCGTGACTTCCCACCGCTCGTCGTTTGTGTAGTAATCAGAACGCAAGTACATATCAACAGCCAGCGTGATATCCCACACTCCGCGAATTCCATTTTCGTGCTCCCACACCACCGTCGAAGGGGCATCGACGCTGATGCCCGGAACAACTTCCGTCGAACCAACCCACGCTCGAACTTCCCGTACTGGTCCAAAGAGCCACAGAGCAGTCGCCAACTTGTGCCAGCCATCGTCAAATACCAGAACACCCCGGCCAAGTTCTGCTTGCTCAAATTGCCACTGGTAGGTGTCGCCCGGCACGTCCCAACCACCGCGTCCACTGGCCACCATCTTTAAGACGTATCCGCTAATGGTTCCAATTTCACGTTGGTCGACGACCCGCTTCAAGTGAAGGAGCGGTTCATAAAAGATGTAGTTCTCCATCACGCGTAACCGACGTCCTGCCAGTTTCGCTGCGGCAATCATTCGATTCGCACTGGCCACATCGGTCGCAAAGGGCTTTTGCAAGTTGACGTGCCAACCATTCGCGAGGCACGCGAGAACGCCTTGCTCGTGCAGCGCTATGGGCAACAGCACTTCAACGGCGTCGATAGCCAGCCCGCTGCTCGCTAATTCATCAATGGACAAAAATGACTCGGCCTGAGGCCACTCGGCGGAACGCTCGAGCAGACGCTCGTCATTGGAGTCGACCAGAGCAACGACGTCAACGTCAGGATTATCGACGTACGCGAGAATATTGAGGTCGTAGATGCGCCCCAGACCAATAATCGCGACCCGAATTGGTCGGTCGTAAGGCACGAAGGACGAGGTTTGGTCACTTCGTGGCATACCGCATAATAGTTCGACCGAGGAAATCGTCCCTTCAGAGCAGTCTTTGAAGGTTGCGTATGCTGCAATTGCGCGAATTCGCTACTGCAATTCGCCTAAAAGGGAGACGAACAATGGCCGCAACGGGGAACGAATCAAAGCAGGTCCGAGGACGCCTCGTAGCGCCAGAACCTTCCGTCGATCCCATTGCCGGAGTCGCCGAATGTCCGGCGCCCAATCGCGATCCCAGATTCGTCGTGGGCAACCGGGACGCCGAGGCGAAGCGCAAACTTGACGAATTCGTGGCTCGCACCGGCAAACGACCCAACGTCATGGTGATCTTGATGGACGACGTGGGCTGGGGCGATTTTGGCTGTTACGGCGGTGGTATTGCCGTTGGAGCACCCACACCCAACATCGATCGACTCGCGAGGGAGGGCCTCTTGCTGACCTCGTGTTACAGCGAACCGTCCTGCACGCCCACACGAGCGTCCATCATGTCCGGGCGTCTCCCGATGCGACACGGGTTGCTCGTACCGCCGATGTACGGCATGCCCGGCGGGCTGCAAGGAGAAGTGACGCTGCCCGAGATTCTTTCCGAGGCGGGCTATCGAACCCAGGCGGTGGGCAAATGGCACATGGGAGAAAATATTGAGAGCCAACCCCAAAACGTTGGCTTTGATGATTTCTACGGCTTCTTGTCCGTGTCCGACATGTACACCGAATGGCGTGATCCGTACTTTTTCCCCGAGATTGTCTACAGCGAGGCTCGCACGGACTGGGTTAAGAACATTCCCTTCAACAAGTGCTTTGTCCACGCCGAACGAAATGGCGAAATTGAAGAAGTGGAAGAGGTGGACATTCCCGCGCTTTCATTACTGGACGACAAATGGTGCGAATACTCACAGTCTTTCATTCAGTCAATGGCGTCGTCAGAACAACCTTGGTTTCTCTACCACTGCACCCGAGGTGCTCACTTCGACAACTACCCTCATCCGGATTTTCTTGGACGCTCACCCGCCAAGCACCCATACAAGGATGCTCTCATTGAACTCGACGACATTTGCGGTCGCCTCATTGAGACGTTGGAACAAACGGGTCAACTTGACTCCACGCTGATCTTCATCTCGTCGGACAACGGTCCAGAAATGGAAACCTGGCCTGACTCGGCTTACACGCCGTTTCGTTGTGCCAAGGGATCAACCTGGGAGGGTGGCGTTCGCGTGCCGGCCGTAGTTTCGTGGCCCGGCATGATTGATTCAGGTCGCACCAGCGATGGTCTCGTGCACTTGATGGACCTCTTTGCAACGTGCGCCACGTTGGCGGGCGCGGAAGAAAAAATTCCTACCGACCGCTACATCGACTCGATTGATCAGTCGTCGTTCTTACTCGCGCCAATCGACGAAGGTGAGATCGTCTCCAATCGAAAGTTCCAACATTATTGGTTGACGATTAACTATTCCGCCATACGACTAGGCGAATACAAGTACATGATGTCGTCTATCTCCGACAACGACACCGACGTTCTCAACCCTGGAGGTTTCACTGGTTCGATTCAGCAGTACGCGTATGGTCGGCTCTACAACTTGTACCTGGATCCAAAGGAAAGCCATTCGTACATGATTCGAAAGCTCGTCTACATCGACATGATCCAGCAAGAAGTACGTCGACACCGGATGACGTTTGGCCAATGGCCCAACAAGCCGCCAGCGACGCCGGGAATTCAGCGCTAGGAAACCAAGGAGTACGTGTTCTCGAACTCGTCTTGGATGACCGTCGCGAAGGACTCCGTGGTATCAATCTCGAGTTCGTGATCCAAGGACCGTGTCCGGTAGGTCCAGCCAGCGGGTAGCGCCAGTCGCTCGCCCAGCGTCTCGAGGGTCTTCTCGCTCATTGCGGGGTCAACACCGGTGCAGTAGGCCTGCATGACATAGACCTTGCCGTCGGGACTCAGAAGTTCGTGGACTTTCTTTCCGGCGTCGAAGAGCCAGATGGCCCCGCGATTGACGTGACGCTCAGTGTAGAACTGGCGTTCCATGTTGCCCTCTAGTTCGAGAGTCGCGACTCTACGCATATCAATGCCACCAAAGTTCCGAAGAATCGGCTCGACGGGATCTACTTTGCCAATGCCGTCCATCAACCAATAACGAGGGCCGTTCAAAATGACGACCGCGGCCCCGAATTCTTCGGCTATTCCTTCGTGCGTCAATTTCGTCCACTGTTCCTCAGGGCAGTCATTCATCGGAAACGAGTTGTAGACCTCGAGTCGAATGCCGTCGTCGACGAACGCCATAAGCACTTCGCCGTAGCGCTTGCCTCGAAGATTGCTTAAAAGACGAGGGGTGGCTTCTGTCGTCACGATGTTCTCCCGGTTAGGTTCCCTTGCTGGTTTAGCAGAAAGCAAACCTAGCGAAGACGCAAAACTAGCAACAAGCCCTTTGGGATACCTCCACCAACTGGCTTTCGTCACTCGTAACGCAGCATCCTTCACCAACGAGGGGTGTGTCCGCTGGAGCGTCCGCCAAAACGGTGTAGTACTCCCATGGAGCACCGTCAGGGTCATTGACCCACACCTTGTCCTGGACGGCGTAGCAGCAGGTCGTTTCGAGTTCGTCGCGGGTAAGGAGCCCGGCGTCAGTGAGGCGTTGGGCGGCCAGTGTCACTTCGTCGGCCGAGAACACCTCAACTCCGAGGTGATTCATGGTTCCCGCTTCGGATGGGTTCTCGATCAGCACGAGCTTGAGAGGTGGCTCCTCGATCGCAAAATTGGCGTAACCGGGTCGAATTTTGCTAGGTCTGGTGTCAAAAACCTTGGAATAAAAGGCAATTGCTTCATCAATATCGGAAACGTTGAGGGCGAGTTGAACACGGGACATTGGACTTCCTTTCTCTCAATAATGCAACCGTAGCCTATACATTGATACTTGTCAATGTATACTCCTGCCATGACCAAAATTCCTGTCGACGTACTTTGCTGCGAACCGCTCTCGAGCCAGGATTTTTCCGCGACCGAAGCAATGGATCTCGCTAGTGCCTTTGGTGCATTGGCCGATCCCATCCGACTTCGATTGTTGTCCATTGTCGTTGCCCAGGATGAAACGTGTAGTTGCCACCTGGAAGGTCCACTGCAGCGCAGCCAACCGACGATTTCGCACCACACTCGCGTCCTCAGCGAAGCTGGACTCATCAGTGGTGAAAAGCGAGGACGCTGGATGTACTGGCGGGCGAATCCTGAACGGATTGCTCAATTGAGGAGCGTGTTGGTGACACGATCATTGGCGACCAAATGAAACACGATCACATTGCTCGGCGTCTTAGTGCAGAATTTCTCGGTTCGGGTCTACTCGCTGCGATTGTCATTGGTTCGGGTATTGCCGCCCAGCATCTTTCGCCCGGCAACATTGGTCTTGAGCTCTTGGAGAACGCCGGTGCTACGGCTGCGGGGCTGTACGCGTTAATCGTTACGTTGGGTCCCGTCTCAGGGGCGCACCTCAATCCCGTTGTTTCCATCATGGACGCCGTCACCAAGAATATGCCCTGGCGAACCGCGATTTCGTATATTCCGGCGCAAGTAGCCGGCTGCACGGCTGGTGCCATCCTCGCCAACATTATGTACTCGAAGCCAGCCGTCACTCTGTCCACTCACCACCGCGCGAGTGCGCCGCACTTCTTGTCCGAGGTGATTGCGACGGCCGGTCTTTTGATCATCATTTTTGGATTGTCGAGAAGCGGCAACGACCGACGTACCCCCGCAGCCGTCGGTTCCTACATTGGCGCTGCCTACTTCTTTACGAGTTCAACGAGTTTCGCTAACCCGGCGATTGCGGTCGGGCGAATGTTCTCCAATTCATTTGCAGGCATTGCACCCTCGTCGGTCCCCTCGTTCGTGGGGGCCGAAGTCGTTGGGCTCATAGTGGCACTCGGGCTCGTGTTTTTCTTGTATCCGGCGAATAGGAAGGTACCGGCGTGAGTGAACCGGTCGTTCTTTTTGCGTGCACGCATAACGCGGGACGTAGTCTCGCTGCGCGGGTCTTGCTCGAGCACTACGCGAAAGGCCGCGTGCAAGCGCTTTCTGCCGGTTCTGAGCCTGGATCACAACTGAACCCAGCGGTTGTTACCATCCTCGCTGAACGAGGACTCGACACGAGCCACGAACGAACGAAGCTACTTGCCCCCGACATCGTGCGAGAAGCCGACGTTGTTGTCACGATGGGATGTGGCGAATCGTGTCCGGTATTTCCTGGCAAACGTTATCTGGACTGGGAACTTGATGATCCCGCCGGCCAACCAATCGACATCGTTCGACCCATTGTCGACGAGATAGACCAATTAGTACAGGATTTGTTGCAAGAACTACTGCAATCCGAGAGTTGTTGAAATTTAGGTTGGTCTGATAAAAAGACGTAGTGGTTGACGACGAAAAAGTAGTGCCCGAACAAGAGCATTGCGAAGTCTGCAATTTTGTTTGGGATCTCATAACGATTGACGAGATTCCGTCGCGCTTAGATGCGGCCACCAGCCAGATGATTGACGTTGTTCGTAACAACATTGCTCGCTGTTCTGAACGACCTTCGCCTGAACGCTGGTCAATTCTTGAGTACGTCTGCCACACGCGCGACGTGCTGTTGAACGTCAGAGATCGTTTGATCGTGGCCTGTGTCGAGGACACGCCCGTTCCCCCACCGCTGTACCGCGAAGAACGAATCGCGATGGGTCTGTATCAATTTGACGAGCCTGATGATGTTTGCACTGAACTCGCCGTAGCGTCGGGGCTCTTCATAAAGTTTGTGAAAACGTGCACGCCTGAACTGCTTCGTCGTGAACTCTTTTATGGTTACCCAACACCGGTAAACCGAAGTGTTCTTTGGGGCTCGGCCCAAGCACTGCATGAATGCGAACACCATCTCACTGACGTTCAAGAGAACGTGCGACTACTCGGCCACTAGGCGCTCACACCTTTTGCTGAGCGTCAGAGATTTGACGCTTCAAAGTCCAAGGCGTTCTTGATGGTCGCGCGTCCAATTGCTTCGTAGGTAGCGCGTCCCGAACGACCAAGTTCAGTGAAAAAGACGCCAAACAGCACAGCCCAACCCACGGCGCGCAGTGTCATTGCCGGATCAGATGCACCATACGAATCAAACAGGATGCCCCACGTTGGTCCCGGTAGCAACATCAGTACCGCGCCCAAATCCGTGGCGGGGTCGCCTTGACAAAGATCCCCAAAATCTAAAACTCCTGTTGGGATGCCATCTTCCAAGAGAATATTGCCGGGATGAAGGTCGCCGTGGAGCCAGACGTTGGGGCTTGTCCACAACGGTGCAAAGACGGCCCGTTCCCAGAGAGAACGAATCGCTACGTGATTAACGCTTTCGCCCAGAATGGCTAATCGTTCGTCAATGATGTACGAACGTTGTTCCAAGGGAACGCCACGCCACTCGTTGTGAGGCGCGGATTTTGGCGCTACTTGGTGCACCGCTCGCAAGAACGCAACCATTGTCCGAGCAGCGTCGGGGCCACTTCGAAGAACCCCTTCGTCAGCGGTCGTTCCGTCGAGCCACGTCAAAACGGCCCAGGGCCACGGAAATTCTTCCGACGGTTCACCTCGTCGAACAATCTTGGGCACCCGAAGGTTTACCTTCCTCGTGACTTCAGGCTGCCAGCGAAGTTCGTTGGATAATAGATTTGCGCCGATGGCGTGACGCGGTAATCGAAGTACGAAGTCGTCACCAAGGCGCCACACTTCGTTATCAAAACCAAGTCCAACGCGCGTAAACGGCAGTTCCGCGAGATCGCCGTGCTGCGCTACCAGCAGTGTACGAATGAGCGCCTCGTTAATCGTCATTTCGTCTTTGGGCCAAGGCACATCTCAATGTTACGAAATTCGCTGCGCCTTCACGGTCGCAGCCACTTCACGTTGAAAATCTACGCCAGTTCACCGATGATTTCTTCAGCAGTCGTCGTCACCAAACCCTGGCGAACAAAGTCAGCGGCGGCTTCAAGTTGTGGCGAAACGTAGCGATCAGGTCCCGGCCCAATCCCGAGGGCTGCGACTTGTTTCACGAGAGCTTCGCCAACGGGAGCGGGACCAGGTATCCCTCGAAGCGCAATGGCCCGCGTCGCCGTCACCAGTTCAATCGCGAGAACGTAGTTCAAATCCTCCACGGCCTTTCGAAGTTTTCTCGCCGCGTGCCAACCCATCGACACGTGATCCTCTTGCATCGCCGAGGACGGGATTGAGTCAACGCTCGCTGGTACCGCGAGTCGCTTCATGTCACTCACGAGTGATGCTTGGGTGTACTGCGCAATCATCAAACCCGAATCCACGCCGGGATCGTGGGCCAAAAATGCATTCAGTCCATAGTTTCGATGTGGATCAAGCATGCGGTCGGTGCGGCGTTCCGACATCGAAGCAACGTCCGCGAGCACTATGGCGCAAAAATCGAGCACGTACGCAATGGGGGCGCCATGAAAATTTCCGTTGGACGACAGATGACCGTCGGGCAGCACTGACGGATTGTCAATATACGAAGCGAGCTCGATATTCCCGACCTTCGCGGCGTAATCTAGAGTGTCTCTCGCTGCTCCGTGCACCTGAGGAGCACAACGAAGCGAGTAGGCATCTTGGACCTGCGTGATGTCGCCACTGTGCGAGGCGACAATGGGCGAGTTGGCGAGCAAGGCACGCAGATTCCGGGCACTTTTTTGTTGTCCCGGGTGTGGTCGAAGCGCCTGCAGGTCTTCGCTGAAAACCTGATCTGTACCGAGGAGCGCTTCGATACTTAGTGAAGCCGTGACGTCCGCCGTGCGCATGAGCTCACGTGCATCACCCAGCGCCAGGACCAACATGCCAAGCATGCCGTCGGTGCCATTGATAAGCGCCAGACCCTCTTTTTCGGCCAGAATGACCGGCGCCAATGCGGCCTTCGTGAGTGCATCAAGTGCCGGCACGAGGTCACCATCAGCGTCTCGTACCGTCCCCTCTCCCATCAAGGCAAGCGCGACGTGCGCGAGTGGCGCGAGATCGCCCGAACAGCCGAGGGAGCCAAATTCGTGGACCACCGGCGTGATCTGCGCGTTCAGCAGCGCCGCGTACGCGAGAGCAGTGTCGGGTCGAATACCCGACACGCCCGAGCACAATGTGGTGAGCCTCGAGGCCATCATGGCCCGGACGACTTCCTTTTCGACTTCGGGTCCCACGCCAGCGGCGTGCGAACGAATAAGCGACTGCTGTAAGCCTTGGCGCTTCTCCTTGGAAATAAACGTCGTGGCGAGTGAACCAAAGCCCGTTGAGACGCCATAGACCGGACGCTCCTGCGCCACGAATTCTTCAATCATGGCTCGACGCTGTTCGAGCATGGCGAGCGTCGAAGGCGCAATGGTGATCGTTTCGCCAAACCGAGCGACCCGGACTATGTCTGAGGCGCTGAGGGGCGTTTCACCGAGAATCACGCTCATTGTGCGACTCCTGGTTCGCGACGTGTAAACACAAAAAGCGTTGGGGGGCAATGCAACAAGGGCATGCGGCCATGCTAGGCAAGGCTCGACCTCGTGCCTACAAATGCCTTCGAGGCTCACTTCTTTGGTTTTACGACCTTCTTCTTTGGCAGACAGTCCGTGCCGAGCAGTTTCACGTTATGAGTAACTGGCGGTTTTGAAAAAATGGACGCACCGACGGTGCTGGTGGTCACCACACTTGAAGAAGGGTTGGTTGTTGTGGTCGTCGAGGGTGTCCAACCCGTGGAGGCAATCGTGCACGTGGCACTTGCCGGTTCGGCCATCGCGACAAAGAAGTCTCGCTCCCAGCCGGTTTCAAATACTTGAGGACTGTGTTCCGAACCGGGCAACGTGACGTCAAAACTCTGAGTCGGCGCGTGCAACGGCGAAGACGCGAGGCCCATGATGGGCCAGAACGGATTCATGTCCAACTGCATACCAATGACCGCTCCCGCCTTCACGAGCGCTTGAGCCAGTTGTCGAGGCAGCACTTTGCTCATTGTGGCCACGTAGATAACGTTGCCTTTCGCGTCGATGCCGATGCCCGTTCGAGGCTGCAGCGGAAAATGGTTGAGCGGCGATCCCCACACGGGCCAATCGTCATCAAGCGCCGTCGTCGCGATGAGTCCGTGATTCACGAGAATCCCAAGATTTTGTCGGTACACCAATACCTTGGTGTTGTGCAGTGGCATCGTGGTGCCCCACTGGCCAATACTCAGATGGCCGTACTGATCAATTGCGATCGTTGCTTCACCGCTTAGCATCGGCTCTAATTGGTGGCCATCAAGGATGATCCCTCCGGCGCCTCCAATTGACTTAAATCCACCGTTGAAGGCGCCGACGACACCCGCGAGGCCTTCGGTTGCCCAATCAATGCTCGGCGCTGCCTCACTCGTCACGATGTCCGTCGCTCCAGGAGGATCAATGGATCCGACGTGCCAATGAAACGCAGTGGTCGTGGCTCGAAACCGAGCGACGGTGAAGCCAGAGGGAGCAATTGAAGTGGCCACTCCGTGAAATGTGAAACTCGAACGAGGAATATTGATGACCTTGGTGTCGACCATGACGCCCCGTGTCGACGTCGAGACCACGGTCCAACCAACCTGAGGTAGTTGGGGTGGCAGGGTCGTGGTCGTGGTCGTGGTCGTGGTCGTGGTCGAAGTATCCAAAGTGAAAACGGCGCCGGTACCGAGAATGACGGCGACAATAAGGGCACCACCGATTCGAAGGAGCACGTGGCGTGGCAGGTACCGTTCGAATTTCGCCACGATTTAGGTTACCGAGAGGGAACGGTTCCGATCAGCGCGGAACTGTGCGAACTCCGCCCGGACTCTCAGGAATCTCTGGCTCAACGACAAACTTGGGAACCGGAATCGCTTCGAGTTCATTGTGGACGTCGTCTTCATAATGAGGGGCCGACACCGAAACGTATTCACCTTCGGGCGTTCGCGAAACGATGTTGGCGGTCTTTCGCTTACCGGCGTTCGCGAATCCCTGCAATTCCTTGCAGATGACGTAGGCGATTGGGTACGCCACAAACGGCGACGCAATAATCAGAATTCGCATTGCCACCAGTACGTCGTTAAGCGGCAAGTCCAAGAAGTGGGCTATCACATCGGTCGCACTGGCAATGAACGTCATGCCGAGCAACGCCAACATCGCAACACCCGCGGCCGTTCGCTTTGGACGGTCCCTTGGTCGATCGAGCAAGTTATGCAGGGCGTAATCCTTGGTATAGCGACGTTCAAGCGCCGGCCAAACGTAACAAATATTGAAAATGATGCCTGGGAAAATAACTGAAGGGATGGTCACTTCCCAAGGGATCGTATGACCAAAAACGACCGTTTCCCATGAGGGGAACACTCGCAGGGCGCCGTCGAGCCAACCCATGTACCAGTCCGGTTGCACCGCGTAGGAGATATGGTCCGCGACGTAAGGACCGAACTGCCAAATTGGATTTATTTGTGCAAAGGCACCGAGGAGTGCGGTAACACCCGCCACGATGAAGAAGAAACCATTGGTCTTCGCAATAAACACTGGGAACATCGGCGATCCCACGACGTTATGTTCTGTTCTTCCCTCTCCCGGAAACTGGGTGTGCTTTTGACGGACCAGTAAAAAGAGGTGCGCTCCAACTAATCCCAAAATTATGAGCGGAATGATCAAAACGTGGATAAAGAAAAAGCGCTGGATGATATCCGTGCCAGGAAAATTACCACCAAATAAGAAGAAGGCTACGTACGTACCAAGCAGTGGTATCGAAAGAATAATCGAGTACGCAATGCGGATACCGGTTCCTGACACGAGGTCGTCGGGCAACGAATAACCAATGAAGCCGTTGACGATTGCCAGTGTCAACAGCGTGACGCCAATAGTCCAGTTGAGTTCACGGGGCTTACGAAAGGCACCCGTGAAAAAGACTCGCGCCATGTGCACCACGATGGCGCCGACAAATATGTCACACGCCCAGTGGTGCATCTGACGCATCAGTAGTCCCGTGCGCACTTGGAAACTCAAGTTCACCGTTGAAGCAAACGCTTCGGAAACTCGCTGGCCGACCAAGGGAGCGTAGCTGCCGTGATAAATCGTCAACGCCTGACTCGGCGTGTAAAAGAAGCAGAGGAAGATTCCAGTAATCAACAACACGAAGAATGAATACAGAGCAATCTCGCCCAACATAAACGACCAGTGGTCGGGAAAAATCTTGTCGAGAAACGTTCGCCCGCCCTTGGCGACACCCAAGCGGTCATCGAGTTCGTTGAGCGTTTGTCCTAATTTCCCGTAGGGGCCGAGTGCCTGTTTCTTGGTCCGTTCCGTGTTCACCTCGGTGCTCATGCGCGCTCCCAGAATCCAGGTCCAACGGGCTGGTCAAATCCATTTTGCGATCGCAGATTGCCACTCGCATCCACGTACAGCGGCAACTGCGGAAGTGGTCGAGGCGCGGGTCCAAAAATTGGAATCGCCGCCTTCGTCACGTCAAATTGCGACTGGTGACAGGGGCAAACGAGCAGTTCTAATTGCTGCTCGTAGAGCCCAACGGGACAGCCGAGGTGCGTACAAACCTTGGAATAGGCAATGTAGCCATGGGGTCCCCAAGTTTCTCTGCCCTTACCCGTCACGACATCTTCGTTCGAAATTCGAATCAGCACCGTCTGGTCAACTGCTTGACCGTTCTCGCTATTTTCAAATCCCTGGGGAAAGACGGTCACGATGGAACCAATACCGAGGTCGCCCACTTGCACCCGTCGTCCCGTGGAGTCAACGAGGTACGAACCCTTTTTCCAGTTCGTCTTAAAGAGCGTGCCCTTGGGTTGTGGACCAAAACTCCGCATTAAGGGAATGAGCGCTACGAGGCTGAAAATCCCCACGCCTCCTCCGAGCAAGCCAAAGAGGAATCGACGACGCTTGACCGTGCCGCCGCCGCGGTCGACAATCGCGGCCGCGAACGCGGAGCGCTCCGTCTCAGAACTCGCCAACTCGTGACGCTCTTCAACAAACGGCCCGCGAGGCATCAAGTACTTGCCCCACGCCACTTGGCCGACGCCCATGAGAAACAGACCCATACCGAGAGTTGCACCGTACGTCCACGCCGGCGCGTCCAGGAAGTACGTCACCGCAAAACCAATGAAGCAGGCAATACCAAGAACGAACAGCAGGCCAATGACTTGTTCTACGCGACGGGGATTCTTCGCTGCGGGCTGCAGGTGAGGATCGTCCGCTCGAACATTCGCCAACGACACGGGCGTTCGGTGTTCCATTTCGTCGCTCATTGACGCTCTCCTACCCAGAATCCAACGAGGGCCAAGATGCCGACCCCTAGTGCTAATCCAACAAATCCTTCAGCCACTGGGCCCAGTCCACCAAGTCCGAATCCTCCGGGATTGTTCGGGTGTTGGATCTCGGTCGTGACGTACTTCACAATGTCACGCACCTGGGCGTCACTGAGGTTGCCGGTGAAACGTGGCATGTTGCCCGGTCCCGTGCGAATGGCTTCCACTACTTGGTACGCCGGGATGTGGCGAAGCGATGGTGCGTAGGTGTCGAGCGCTAAGGCGTCGCCGTCACCTTCGATGGTGTGGCACGCCGCGCAGTTCAACGAAAAGAGCGCTTCGCCGTCGGAGACGTTCGCCGTCTTCAAGTTAGGCGTTGGAATGTACGGGTACGAAGGATCAAGTGAATTGACGTACGCAGCGAGCGCCAGGGCTTGCTTGGCGTCGAGGCGACCAGTCTTGCGTCCGGCTTGTACCGAACGAGGATCGGCCGCGGGCATGCGACCCGAAACGACCCAGAAGTCCACCGTGGCGGGTCCAAGACCACGAAGGTTCGGGTAGGCGCCCGCCGTGCCGTTCGCCGGCACACCGTTCGCGTCCGTGCCGTGACAGCTCGCGCAGTTTTCTTCGAAGAGCGCCTTGCCCAGCGGAATCAGGGCGCTACTTGGCAACTTGTAAATAATTGCGCCATCACCGTATTTCGTTACGGTGCCGGCTTTGTTCTTCACCACGATCGACGAATTGGGCGTTCCCGAATTCGATCTCGTTGTTTGCAGTGGGGAATTGTTCGCCGCACCGGCGCTCGACTCGTAGAGCGAAACCGTGCCCAACAAAAGAACGAGCAGTGCGGCGACCCAATGGAAGCGCTTAAGAGAAAGTGTTCGCACGTTGTTCACTTACTTCAAAAGGAAGAGGGCGGAGTAGAGACCTACCCACACCACGTCGACGAAGTGCCAGTAATAGCTAACGCCCTGAAATGCCGCAAGTTCACCGGGGTCACCCGTTTGACCCTTCATGCGAACGAGCAAGAAGGACATGGCGACAAGACCAATGATGACGTGTAGTCCGTGCAGACCAGTCGTGATGTAGAAGACGGAGCCGTACGCATTGGTGTACCAACGAGTGGTGAGGTGAATCCATTCGTACGCTTGATTGCTCACGAACAACGCACCCATGATGATGGTCGCAATGATCCAACGTCGTGCTTCTTTTCTTCGACGGTGCTCGACGAGCCACACCGCCCACTGCATGGTGAACGATGACGCGACGAGGATGATCGTAAAAATCCCCGATTGCAACGTGTCGAGTTTCGTGCCGGCGGGCGGCCACGAAACGAGGTGGGCACGAATAGTGAACAGCGCAGCGAAAAGCCCTGAGAAAAACATCAACTCCGAACCGAGCCAAATCATCACACCGATAGCCAACATCGGTGGACGATCGTGAACGATCTTCTCCGGCTTCGCCGAGCTATCGAGGGGAATAGCTTGACTCACCCCATTAGTTCTAATAGAAATCGAGTGACCAATGCCACATTTGAAAATGGATACTCACACCAGCGTGTGAGGAAGTGCCAGAACATGGACCAGGCTGAGACGGCGGGTGGGACGGGTCAGCGCAACGTAGAGGGTTCGAAGACCTTGGGGGCTAAGTTCGCCCGGTGCGGCCCCTCGAGAGGCAATCTCAGCAGGCTCCACCACCACGACGGCATCGAATTCCAGCCCATTTGCCCCTTCCGCGGCCAAAACCACAAGGTCGGCCCCAAGACCCTTCGAGTCCGCGACTCGGGGGTCAATCGCGTCGAGACCGTTCACGCGCAAGATATCCACAACGTCAGCCACTCTTCTCGCCGCGACAATAACGGCGACTCGGCCAGGAGCAACTGCCTCAGTCTCACGCTTCGTGGCAGCGACCAGCGTGGCGGCAAACGTGTCCTCGCGGGCCCCTTCAATAATCGGCGACGTTCCCGCCCGACGAACCGGTCGAGGTGGCTCAAGATCGGGCGTCGATGCTCGAAGCGTCGCGCGAGCAAATTCCAGTACCTCTTCGGGTGTTCGATAACTCACCGTGAGATCAACTCGCAAAGGAGCCCGGCGAGGATCAAGGAGTCGCAACACCGTGTCCCACGACGCCGATGAAGCGGGCGTCGTCGCCTGACCCATGTCGCCCACGATGGTCATGGAACCCGTGAGATCGCGACGCTTCAAAACACGCAGTTGCATCGGTGAAAGATCTTGTGCTTCATCAACGACGATATGACCGTACGTGATGAACTCCGCTTCGTCAAAGTCTTGACTCTGAGTTGGGGCATTGCGGCTTGCTTCACGCAGCGCGGCTTGGCGAACGTTTCCTTCGTACGCATCAAGATCAATGCCGTCAAGCACGCCTGACGTATCAACACTCTTTATCGGTGGTCGGGGCCTGCGTCGTGGCCCAAGTAGCACTCGCGCCTCATCAATCAACGCGGCGTCGGCCGTGGTCCAAGGAATCTCCTCGAGTGACGACGAACGAGGGCGAAACAGCATCGCCATTTCCTCATCATTTAGGACATCTTTCCCTGCGGCCTTTATGAGAGCCGGGGCTCCAAAGAGGTCGTGCAAGAGTTCTTGACCCGTAAGGCGAGGCCACATACGACGCATAGCGTCGCGAAATTCGGGCGAAAGTCGAATCATTTCAGCTAGTTCGCTCACGACGTTCGTCTCTTCAACCCCTTCTCGGACAAAGCGTTCGTGGTACTCGTTCGCCAATCGATTCGCGAGTTCACGGCCGAGGGCTGAACGTCGCTGGTTGTGATTACCCGGGCGTCGGCGCGCGTGTTCCACGGCGTCGGCTGTGTACTTCGCTTTTAAGACAACCGTGGCTCGGCCAACAGGAATACGAACGTCTTCGCGAAGTGGCCGCTCCCTGATGCGAACTGCCCGGGCAATGAACGTCGCCATCCGCTCAGAACCCTTCAAACGGTCCAGTTCTTCTGGCTCTTCGGCGCGCACTTCCACGTTCTTTACGAGGCCAGTAATTGTTGAAAGCGTTACACCCGACTCGCCCAGCGAAGGAAGGACGTTTTCAATGTAATTAAGAAACAGCGGATTGGGTCCGACGACTAGGACGCCCTGGCGCTCGAGCGTCACACGGTGCGTGAACAACAAATACGCCGCTCGGTGCAGCGCTACCGCGGTTTTGCCCGTTCCCGGACCACCCTGCACGAGCAATAATCCCGCGAGAGGAGCGCGGATGATCTCGTCTTGTTCACCTTGAATCGTGGCGACGATGTCGCCCATGCGACCGGTGCGGGCGCGACCCAGTGCGGCAAGAAGGGCGCCCGGTCCACCGAGCGCTAAGCCACCATCGACCAAGCCCTCGTGCGTGATGTCGCGCACGTCACCGTCGGGAAGTACCAACTCGCCGTTTGCGTCGGCAAAGTATTCGTCTTCCACACTCAACACCGTGTGTTCGCGAATGGAGACGTGTCGGCGACGAGCGAGACCAAGGGGCTCCACGCCGGTTGCGCGATAGAAGGCTTCGGCGACCGGCGCACGCCAGTCCACCACCAGCGCGTTTAGGTTCTCGTCGGACACCGCGAGACGACCTACGTGGTACACCGGCGATTCGCCGTCGGCATTTTTGACGTAGTCAATGCGGCCAAAGAAGAGGGGCTGATCGCCGATTGCCAATTGATCCAACCGGTTGAGCGCTGTTCCCATAACAACGTCACGCTCGACCAAATCGCCAGCGCCACGCATATTGGCCACCATGGCGCTGTCGCGAAGCGACCGGGCCTCTTCGCGCATTTGCTCGAGGGCCGAAAGAGCGCGACGAAGAAATTCCTGCTCTTCGCCAATCTCTCGCTCGTGCGCCATACTTCTTTCCTCTCATCGTCTAAAAGACGGATTGACCATTCTAGGACGTTTTGTCTCTGAAGTCTCCTCGCCTCCCCCAGGTCCGGTGCGCCCTACGATGAAAGGGCCAAAGGAGCAGTGTTGAGCGATCCAGTCTTTCTTCGAGCCTGTCGGGGCGAAAGCGTTGAGCACGTGCCGGTGTGGTTCATGCGCCAAGCGGGACGTTCCTTGCCCGAATACCGAGCCCTTCGAGGCACCGGTTCAATTCTCCAGGCAATTGCCGATCCGTTTATTGCCGCCGAAGTCACCCTGCAACCCGTTCGACGCTACGGCGTTGACGCCGCAATTCTCTTTTCCGACATTGTGGTTCCGTACCACGCGATTGGCTTTGGTGTTGACGTCGTTCCGGGTCGAGGTCCCGTTATTGCACATCCGTTTCGAAACGAATCCGACCTCGAGCGCCTTCGTCCTCTCACCGCCGCGGACATTTCGCACGTTACAGCAACGGTTGACCTCGTGGTCAAAGAACTCGCCACCGACGACACTCCACTCATTGGCTTTGCCGGTGCCCCCTTCACGGTCGCGAGTTATCTCATTGAAGGTGCCCCCACCCGTACCTTCGACGTCATTAGGGCCTTCATGCACGAAGAGACGTCGCTCTATGAACGAATGGTCGAGCGATTAGTCGACATCACGATTTCGTTTCTTCGAGCGCAGGTCGCCCACGGTGCTCGCGCCTTGCAGCTCTTTGATTCGTGGGCGGGATTTCTCAGCCCTAGCGAATACGAGCGGTTTGCTTTACCCGCCACTAAACAGGTTTTTGAGGGCGTGGCTGATCTTGGCGTACCGACCATATTGTTTGGCGTTGGAACGAGTGAATTACTTGCACTCATGGCCGGCGCTGGTAGCAGCGTCGTAGGCATTGATTGGCATATTGGCATCGACGAAGGACGACGTCGCGTCGGGAACAAGCCAGTGCAAGGGAACCTCAACCCGAACCGTTGCCTCAACGGCGTCGAAGAAGGCGTCGAGGCCGCTCGCGAGGTACTCCGTCTCGCGGGCAGCCGCGCCGGTCACATCTTTAATCTGGGACATGGCGTACTGCCCGAAACCGATCCCGACGTGCTCAGTGCCGTCGTCGCGGTCGTGCACGAAGAAGGAAAGGCTGGAGTCTCTTGAAGAAAACCGGAGTTTTGGTCATGGCGTACGGAACGCCCTCGACGCCCGCGGACGTCGAGGCGTACTACGCGCGAATTCGACACGGTCGTGCCCCCACCCCGGAACTACTCGCCGACCTCGTTCGTCGCTACGACGCCATCGGCGGCACGTCACCTCTCGCCGAACGAACCGCCGCCCAAGTTGACGGCATACGTCGCGCTCTCGAAAAAAAGCGCCCCGGCGAATTCGACGTACGATTTGGCTCGAAGTACGAGCCGCCCATGCTTGAAGAAACAGCAGCGACCTTCGTCGACGATGGTTTCAGCAACGTCATCGGACTTGTCCTCGCGCCCCACGAGTCGTCAATGTCGACGGTGCAGTACATGTCGCGAGCCAAAGAGGCGTTGGGAAGAGAAATCGCTTTCTTTGAAATTGGTGCATGGTGGCAATCCCCTGGGTTCTTGGAGCTCATTGCCGCGAGGGTGATTGAAGCTCTCGCGCAGATCCCCACTGAGCGACTTGCCACCACGCAGGTGCTCTTTAGCGCGCACTCACTGCCGATGAAGATCCTCGAAAATGGCGACAACTATCCCGAGCAGTTGCGTGACAGCGCCGAACAAGCGGCAAAAATTGCCGACATTGCGAACTGGGATATTGCCTGGCAGTCAGCGGGTCGAACGGCCGACCCGTGGATTGGTCCGGACATTTTGGAAGTGCTTCGCACGAAACACGACGCGGGAATTACCGACATCGTGTCGTGCCCCATTGGCTTCGTGGCCGACCACTTGGAAGTCCTCTTCGACATAGACCTCGAAGCCCAAGGAGTTGCGAAAGAAATCGGCCTCAATCTGGTGCGCACTCGGTCCTTGAATGACGACGCGACGTTTATGGACATCTTGGCGGACGTGGTGCTGAGTGCCGAGTCCAGTGCCGCGTAATTCTGTCGTCATTGTTGGCGCCGGCATTAGTGGCCTTTCGGCCGCGTGGGAACTTTCCGGTGGCGCGAATGGACCAACTGATGCAACACCCCGCATCGAAATTATCGAAGCCAGTGAACACGTGGGTGGCCTTACCGGAACTCGGGAATTCGCAGAACGTACCGTTGATCTCGGTGCCGATGGCTTTTTAGGACGACGACCCGAAGTCGTCACTCTGGCGCGTGAACTTGGTATCGAGAATCAATTAGAAGCCATCAACGCGAGTGGCGCGTCACTCTTTTTACGAGGAAAACTGTACGAACTACCAACGGGACTCATTCTCGGTGTTCCTACGTCACCAAAATCCTTGCGATCGCTTCGCGGTCTCAGTTGGCGTGCTCGTCGAGCCGCACGACGCGACTACTACCTGCCACGAAAGTTCAAGGTCAATGGCGACGTCAGCATCGGCGCCATCGTCCGCGCGAAACTCGGCGAAGAACTCGCACTTCAAGTTATCGAGCCGATGATTGGTGGCATCCAAGCGGGTCGCATTGACGACCTCAGTGCGCAGAGCGTGTTTCCCGCTTTAGTAACGGCCGCCAAGTCCGGCGGATCCTTGATGCGAGCGATGGCCAAACTTGGCGCAGCGCAACCTGGTCCATCGAACGCTGCTCCTAAAAGCCAAGGTGCAATGTTTTATTCGTTGCAGTCCGGTGTGGGTTCACTCGCCACCGCACTCGCCGAGCAATTAGAAAGTCGCGGCGTCGTGCTGCGACGTTCGACCCCGGTCACCGCTCTTCGACGAAGTGTTGACGAGCACTACCCCTGGGAAGTTGACACGGCGTCCACCACCACGCGAGCTAATGCACTCATCGTGGCCACACCCGCCGTCGTCACGGGCCAACTCTTGGGATCACACGATGCTCGACTAAAGGCGCTTTTGCAAATCGACAGCGCAGGAGCGGTCATGGTGTGCTTTCACGTACCGCGTAACGAAGCAAATTTGCCGAGCCACGGGACTGGCGTCTTAGTACCACTCGCCACTCCCTGGCACGACGGCGAAAGCATGATGATTACGGCTGTGACATTTCTTGATCGTAAATGGCCGCGACTCATGCGCGACGACGACTGCGTGCTGCGTGCGCACGTGGGCCGAATTGACGACATTCGCTGGGAAGGAATGTCGGACGCCGACTTGACGACCCGCGTGGCGAAAGAACTCGCCACGTTGTTTGGTAGTTGGCCCCTCGAAAGCGACTCCTTCGTTGCACGATGGCCAAATGGACTACCTCAATACCGAGTCGGGCACGAAGAATTGGTTCGCAATGCCAAGGATGCCGCGGGGAAACTGCGGATCGCGCTCGCCGGAAATGCCTACGACGGTGTAGGGATTCCGGCGAGTGTAGGTTCGGGGCGAAAAGCGGCCCAGCACGTTAAAACGTTTCTTGACGCTTAATTCAAATTTTTCAAATACAGATGTCGATTACGAAGCGACTCGAACGGTTTTGACAATTGGCATTTGTTTTGCCAACTCGTCACCGTGCAGGTCCATTCCCTCCAAATGAAATTCGATGGCCTCTCGCATGTTTTCGACAGTGTGGCTGCCCCGCTGTCTCGAAAGGAACCTGCCTTGATTTTCGAGCTCATGGATGACTTCGCGAATTTTCACAAGTTCTCAAAGCTTGCAAGTGCATCAACGTTCAAAGCTGAACATGCAATCATCCGATTGCCGCCACTAGTCGACGACCTACTGGTAGTAGCCGGAGTGAATGTAAATACAGGGGACGCCTTCGGAAACGTACATCACGTGATTTTTGGGATCGTCGTCAAGCGCTAGTCGCAAATCGAAGCCGTAAGCCAAAAGGTCGCGCACCACGCGGCGTTTGAAATCATCTACACCCGAGTAATCGCCGTACTCTCGCATAATTAAGAGGTCCCAACGAATGGCGTAACGCGATAACCATCCGAGAGTGTGCGGCTGCACCCGGTGCGGTCGCCCCGTCACGAGAATGACCGTGAGCGAAGCGTCCAATAGTTCGAGCAGACGTTCAATTTCTTCAATAACGGGGTCATCCCCACAGGCGTCAAAGAAGCTTCGCCAGTCTCCCCAGTCGAGGTAGTGCTGGCGACCGGCAGCGTCAGCCAGGACGCCATCAATATCGAATATGACGGCCGGACCAGTGGCGCGGGGTTCTTCGCGCCAGCGCCAGTTTTCTTTGGAATAGTCAGGTAACTGCGACATTTTCTCAGCGATCTTCTGAATTGGGTACGTCTATCTCTGCGAGACTAGACGGCGTGGCATTGACTGATCGGCGGACACTTCCCGTCCCCTACGGACACCGCGTTTTCGTCATCAACGATCTCCTTCTTTCACCCCAAACCGACCCGTCGTCTCGACCGGTACACGAACTGGTGAATTTGTTAAATGACACTGACGACGCCGCCATTGTGGTGTTGGCCGGCAATATCTTCGACGTCAGCCCCACGACTGATCTTCGAAAATTCATTAACGCGACATTTGCGCAACTTTCCGAACTTGATGCAGCCGTTGCTCACTTCGTATCCGGCGGTCAACGCGCCATCGTTCTCCTGCCCGGCGCTGTTGACACCGAGATCTCGACCGACGACCTGGCCCACGCAGTTCTTAACGAACGACATATTCAAATCGCGAGCGATCTCATCTTGCAGGTAGCCAGCGCCCATGACGTACGCGACGTCGCGATCGTTGCGGGAAGCAGTTTCGTCGACGAACTTCGCGTTCATCCCGCCGACCGTGCCGACGCTCGCCGACTCGATGACCCAGAAGCACTTCAACGATTTGTCGCCTCGCGCGTGCTGTACCGGAAGCTTTCAAAATGGGTGTGGTTCCCACTTTGGGCCATGGCCATTTTTGACTTGACGTCGACCGTGCTTCGAGTTGTCAATCACTTCACCCGTCATCACCTCAGGGTTCGAACATTTCACCCTTCTAACTTGTGGGCTGACGTTTTTATCAATTTGATTATCATCGCGGTCTTTGAAGCAGCGGTTGTACTCGTTGCCGGCCTCACGGTGCGTTGGCGTTTTCGAACGGCTTCAAAGGTCTCCGCCTTGGTCGCCACCGTCGAACCTTTAAGCGCCACCATGGTCGATGACGTTGACGCTCTCGAACTTGCACGGCGAATCAACACTCGTGGTGGTGTCGGTGCTGTTGTTGGCGGTGCACCACGACCAGCGCTGGCTTTTTTGGATAATGGCGTCAGTGCGGCGGCGGGACCGTCGCGCATTGTGTTCATTGAACGCGAAGGACGTCTGGGCCTTCCGCCGGTATTTACACCCGTAGAGCGGGTGGGCATTGTTGAAATCGAGGCCGCGAGCGACGTCCAAGTGCGCTTATACGTCGGTGGCACCACACACGCTCCGGCCACGTTGCTCGAACGATTGGTCGGCGGCCGAGCTGCCCAGCCAACACCTCCCGACACGACGGCCATTGTTGGTTCATGGCCCACGGGCGATCCTTGGCCGATTCCTTCGTCGCGACTTCGACTGCAGCGTCGTCAACGGACGATTCGTCGCCTCGTGAGCTTTCTCTTGTTCTTAACAGGAGTAGCGAACGTCGTCGTCGCGGTGTCCCCGCCTTTGCGTTCACGCTTACACACCGTGCTCTCCGTACTTCCCATTGGTGTTGCTCAGTCCGCCGCTGCCGTGACGGCGGTCGCGGGCGTCGGGATGATCATGATGGCTAGAGGCGTGCGACGTGGACAACGCCGCGCGTGGTTAGTTGCCTCGGGACTTCTCGCGGTCACGATTTTTGCCCACTTAGCCCGTGGTGGAAATCCTCGAGATTCACTCCTCGCACTCTTCGTCCTTGGTTTCTTGATCGTCGAGCGTCGCTACTTCAAAGCCACCACCGACCGAGGCAGCATTCGTTCAACGTTCCCACGTTTAGCGCTCATCGGAGCCACCGCGGTTATTGCGGCGACGATTGGCATTGAACTTGGACAGCGCCACCATCACCTTCCTTCGTGGCCGACAGTCATGTTGGCGTGCGCCGAACGACTTGTCGGCATCTCGCTTATTTCGCTACCCGACGCGGCCGCAGACTTTGTTGGTCCGGCGCTCTTGTTCGTCGGTGTTTCGTTGATTGTTACGGGGCTCTATCTCCTTACCCGACCCGTCGTCGACCGACGACTTTCACTGCAAGGCACGAGTACGGAACGTCGCATCGCCGAGCTACGAGCACGCGATATCGTTCGTCGCCATGGTCGAGGCAGTCTCGACTACTTCGCGTTGCGTGACGACAAGCAGTTCTTCTTTTTCCGTGATTCCCTCGTTGCGTACGCCGTATACGGCGGAGTCGCGCTCATTTCGCCCGATCCCATTGGTCCCGTGGCCGAACGCACCGAGGTCTTCAGCAATTTTCGATCCTTCGCCGAAGCCAACGGCTGGACCATTGGTGTCATGGCCGCCGGTGAAGATTGGCTGTCGATTTACCATGCCGCCGGACTTCGCTACCTCTACTTTGGTGACGAGGCCATCGTCAACTGTTCGACGTTCTCGCTCGAGGGTGGAAAGATGAAGGGGCTTCGCCAGGCCTGCACGCGACTCGAGCGAAAGGGCTACACGATCGAGTTTCTTGATCCGGCAACGATTGAACCTCGTCGGGTGAGCGATCTCGTTGACCTCATGGGTCTTCTTCGTCGCGGCGAAGGCGAACGTGGTTTTTCTATGATGCTCGGTCGTCTCTTTAATCCAAAGGACAAGGGTCTTCTTCTGACGGTGGTCTATGGGCCCGACGAAAGACCAGCCGCACTTTGCCAGTTCGTTCCCTCACCCGCCATCAACGGATTTTCGCTCGACATCATGCGTCGAGACCCGGGTGATCACCCGAACGGTCTAATTGACTACGCGCTCTGTTCCACCATTGCGCACCTCGCTCGCCACGGTGGCAGTCACTTGAGTCTTAACTTCGCGGCGTTTCGTTCCGTGCTGGACGGCGAAAAAGGCGAGGGTGCCTTCACTAAGGTCGAGCGATGGGCGCTTCGACGCTTGTCGGGCGTGCTGCCCATCGAAACTCTCTGGAGCTTCAATGCGAAGTACCACCCAGACTGGCTACCGCGGCACATTTGTTACCCTGCCGCCGAAAGTTTTGTTCCCGTGGTTACGGCAATCCTTCGAGCCGAGTCGCTGACTGAGATTCCTTTGCTCGGTCGATTACTTACCAATGATCCAACGAATCGCCCCGCCACTGTCGTACCCGACGAAATTCTCGAACAAGCGAGAAATTCGGACTCGTTGCAATAGCCGCAAGTTTTGATATTCGCCGCTGGGCATCCGAAAAATTTTGGCATCGTGAAGTGAGCGCTGAACTCCACGCCACAATTTTTTGTACCAGAGCGAAGGCTAAAGACTGAGGCGACCACGTATTGCTGAGGCCAAGCGAGTAGCGGCATCGGGCACAAAGGTCAAAAACAGCGAGGGTTCGACTAGTTCAAGTTCCATCACGGCCCAACCTTGCGGCGTTGACACAAAATCAATACGCGCGTACAAAAGATCTGAGAATCCCTTCGTCTCCAAAATATGTTTGGCAATGGCCGCAACTTCGGGTTCGACGGTCGCGACGGACATCTGCTCCATGCGAAACAAGAAATTCCGATCGACTTCTTTTACGTTTAGCATCGCGCGCTTGGTCATGGCGTGCGAAAACGTTCCGTCAATGAAAATCACTGCCCGCTCGCCCATTTCATCGACCGACGAAACATACGGCTGCACGAGAACATCACGGCCGTGTTCATGAAGAGCCGCCACGTGTTCGCGAGCCGTCGCCACTTCACCCGGTCGATAACGCGCCGCGTCCCACGAACCCGCTCCCACCGCTGGCTTCACGACAAAATCGCCCGGCGGAAACGTGGGCGTCGTGCCAACATCGAAGAATTGCCCGGGTATTACTCGAACGCCAAGGCCTTCGAGGTCGAGCAAGTAATGCTTGTCGCTTGAGTATTCGAGCACGGGATAGGGATTCACGAGTCGAGGTACCGATTGTGCCCAGCGCAAGAACTCTGCCCGACGTGGTGAATAGTTCCACGTTGAGCGAATGACGTTCACGTCAAAACTGTCCCAATCGACGTTTTTGTCGTCCCATACAACGAGCTGGGCGTCGAGACCCGCGACCTCGAGCGCCGTGAATAGTGTTGCATTGTCGGGATCAACGTTCTCGCCCTCGCACGTGACGATGGCCACGCGGTTACTCACGGGAGAAAGAGCAGCGTTGCCTTGTGCGCGAGGTCGGCAAAGGGACCCACCCAAATACCAAAGACGATCGTGGTCACGACGCCAAAGGCAATGACCAAAGCGGTAGGCCAAGGCACCACGATGCGCGGTGCGTCAAGTGCGTCTTCGGCGTAGAGCGAAAGCGTCCATCGCAGGTAGAAGAAAAAGGCAATGGAAGCCGCCACCATCGCAATAATCGCAATAGGGGCACCGCCCGCGTCCACGGCTGCCGACAGCACGGAGAACTTGGCGAAGAAGCCCGTAGTAAACGGTGCGCCGGCTTGTGCGAGCAGCAGTATGGCAAAGGCACCGCCGAGCCACGGTTGGCGTCGGGCGAGACCGCGGTAACTTTCGACGGCGTGCGAAGTGTCGTTGGGTCCACCCATGAGCGTCACGATGGCGAACGTCGCGATCACCAAGGGCGCATACGTAATGAGGTAATACAACGTCGCGGCGGCACCTCGAACGGTTCCCGCCCAGAGTCCAAGCAGCATGAAGCCCGCGTGGTTAATAGACGAATACGCGAGCAGTCGTTTTGCGTCACGCTGGACGAGCGCGAGTCCCGCACCAACGAACGTCGTGAGAACAATGAGGACCCAGAAAATTGGACGCCACGTGTCTTGTTGGGTTCCCAGCGCTGAAATAAGCACACGAACGAACGCGGCGAAGGCTCCCACTTTGACAATGGATGCCATAAATCCTGTAACGGGCGACGGCGCACCTTGGTACACGTCGGGGGCCCACGAGTGAAACGGTGCCGCGGCGACTTTGAATGAAAACCCAACGAGCAATAAGGCGCCACCCGCAATCAGGAGACCGGGTCGCAGCAATTCATTTTTCCCAAGAAAATACGAAATGCTCGAGAGATTCGTCGTACCGGTGGCGCCGTAAACAAGCGCCGCTCCGTAGATAAACACGGCGGAGGCAAATCCACCCATCAAGAAATACTTCAACGCGGCTTCAGATGAAGCGGCGCGGTGACGATCAAAGGCCACCAGAACGTACAAACCAATCGACAATATTTCGAGAGCGATGAAAATGACCACGAGGTCGTTCGCCTGCGCCATGATGACGGCGCCCGACGAAGCGGCCAGCGCCAAAATACTGAATTCACCATTTCGAACGTTGGCTCTCTTCGCCCAGTCGTGGGCCACCAACGTCGAAAGAAGTAATCCAACGCCGACAATCGCGCTCGCGACGATCGAGAACCCATCGAGCGCAATCGCGTGGTCAATCGTGGTGCGGGCCCCATGACTCGCCACGTCCGACCACTGGAAAAACGCAATGACGACAACGGCAATCGAACTTGCCGCCGTTACTACGGTGGCCTGCAGGTTCGAGATGCGAGAAGGACGAAGTGCGCTCGCGAAGAGCAGCAGCAGCGCGCCACCCAGTAATGCGAGCTCGGGCGCTATGGCGAGGTAGTGAATCGAGGGGGCGACGAGCTTCACTTGCTTACTCCCGTCGGCGCCACGTGCACGACGATTTGCTGCACGGAGGGTGTTATGCGATTGAGCAGCGGCTGTGGAAAGACACCCAAACCAACAATCAGCATGATGAGCGGAAGGATGATCAAGCGTTCGCGACCCGATACGTCCTTAATAGTGGCGTTGGGACCCTCGGCCTTGCCCTGGAAGACCTGCTGATAGGCCCAGAGTAAATAGAGAGCGGAGAACAACACGCCCGTCGTCGCGACAATGCCCCACCACTGGTGCGTACCAAAGGTGCCGAGTAAAATGAGGAATTCGGAAATAAAGCCCGAGAGCCCCGGCAGTCCAATGCTCGCAAGCATGACCACCGTGAACAGTGCGGCCAACACCGGAGCGGGACCCTGGAGGCCCTTCAAGTCCGCCAACAGGTACGAACCTCGTCGTTTTTCGATGTAACCAATGATGAGAAAGAAAGCCGCCGTAATAACCCCGTGGTTGAACATCAACAACACGGCACCCACCATGGCCAGTTTGGAGCCCGTCACGGTACCAAGCGTGATAAAGCCAACCTGCGCAAGTGAGGAATACGCGACGAGCCGCTTCATATCCTTCGAGACAGCAGCGAGAGCGGAGCCGTACAAAATTCCAATGACGGCGAGCGTTAAAACGTAGGGCTGAATGGTGTGCAACGCGAGCGGAAAAAGACCGACGGCAAATACCAACAAACCATACGTGCCGAGTTTCGCCAACAATGCGGACAGTACCATCGAACCCGACGTGGGTGCTTCGGCGTAGGCAATGGGTGACCACGTATGAAACGGGAAAATTGGCGACTTAATGGCAAACGAAATCGCGAACGCAATGAAGAGCCAGACTTCAGTGCCGTGCGAGAGCGACGTGCCCGACAGTATGCCGTAGGAGAAATTGAGATCGCCGCCGGCTTGATGGAGGTGAGCAAATCCCAGATACAAAATTCCGACGAGCAAGAAGCCTGATCCAAAGAACGTGTAGATAAAGAACTTCAACGCGGCGCGGGCGCGTTCAGGTCCACCCCACTGGGCAATGAGGAAGTAACTCGGGACCAGCGTGAGCTCAAAGAACAAGAAGAATTCCAAAAGGTCGTGCGACACGAAAGCACCCATGGTCGCCATCAACAAGAACAGCATCCAGCAAACGAACGCAACTTCGTGTTTCGTTTCTCTCGCACCCAGCAGCGCCACGACAACGACAATCGCCGTCAAAACAATCATGACGATGGAAATGCCGCTCACGGCCACGTCGTAGGCAAGTCCAAACGGCGCCGCGACAATCAGGCGGTAGGCGAAGTCGAACGTTCCCGCACCCTTGATGCCGGAGTTATAAAGAAACAGGACAACGAGCGAAATTGCGAGTTCTACAGCAGCAGTCGCCACCCCAACGATGTACGCACCCTTCGTGACTTTACGAAACGGAATGAGCAGCGCCATACCAAGGAGTGGCACGACGAGTAGCGCGGTGAGCCATAACGAAGAATGCATGGCTACCAGACCCGTCCAACAAGAAACAGCACGATGACAGCGATGCCGAGCACCATGGCCACGGCGTAATGGCGAACAAGACCGTCCTGCAGTTTTCGAAGACCTTCGGACGACTTGCGAACTGAGACCGCCGTTCCCATCACGGCACCATCGATGACGTCGGGTTCAATAACGTCACTCGAGAAATCAGCGAAAGCGGTGAGCGGTCGACCAATTGTGGCGTCATAGAAGTCATCCCAGTGCCATACGTGATAGAGGAATGACGATTCGTAAAGAGGCCACGGCTCGGTGCGTCGCCACAGAGTGAACGCAGCCAGGAGGCCAAACACTGCCGCGATCACGTCAACAATCCCGAGACTCCACTGCACGGTCGTGCTCGCGTGACTCAGCGCCGGCAAGGCGCCAAAGACGGGATTAATGAAACCCTCGATTGACGACACGTGTATCCACGGCAAGCCGAGCACGCCACCCAGTACGGACAGCACCGCCAAAATGACGAGCGGCGCCGTCATCACCCACGGCGACTCGTGGGGATCGTGGTCGTGCGTGATGCCACGGAAGCGTTCGGTGCCTCGGAACGTCAAGACGAAAAGACGACTCATGTAATACGCCGTAAGTACGGCCGTGAGAAGACCAACGACCCACAATGCTTTGTTGTACTCAAAGGCATTGACCAACACGTCCCCCTTCGCCCAAAAGCCAGCAAAGGGCGGAATGCCCGAGATCGTCAACCATCCAATAAGAAACGTCGGAAACGTGAGTGGCAAGTATTTGCGCAGACCACCCATGAGATGCAGATCTTGTTCACCGTTCAAAGAGTGAATGACGGAACCGGAACCAAGGAACAAGAGTGCCTTGAAGAACGCGTGCGCAACCATAAGGAAAATCGCCGCGGAATACGCGCCACAACCAACCGCCAAAATCATGTAACCAATCTGAGATACCGTCGAAAAGGCCAGTACCTTTTTGATATCGCGTTGCGACGTCGCAATTGTTGCCGCTACCAACGCCGTCGCCGCACCGATGATCGCAATCGTGAGACGGCCGCTCGAAGAAAGTGCGAGGACTGGACCCATCCGGCACAACAGATACACACCCGCGGTGACCATGGTGGCGGCGTGAATCAACGCCGACACCGGCGTGGGGCCTTCCATGGCGTCGGGGAGCCAGTTGAACAGAGGAATCTGCGCTGATTTTCCGGCGGCCGCGAGCAGCAGCGAAAGCACCACCAACGTGGCTGTTGTCGGCGAAAGCGATGACGTGTGGCTAAAGATTGTCAGATACGTCAGCGAGCCGGTGTGGTGAAACAACAAGAACATGGCAAATAAGAGCCCGAGGTCACCAACCCGGTTATAAATGAACGCCTTTTTGCCCGCAGACGCGGCGGCCGGCTTTTCGAAGTAGTAGCTCACGAGCCAGTAGGAACAAACTCCCACACCTTCCCATCCCACAAACGTAAAGAGCAGAGAGTTCGCGAGTACGAGAACCAGCATTGAGAAAACGAACAAATTCAGGTAGATGAAAAACTTGTTGAAATCCTTTTCGCCATGCATGTAGCCAATCGAATACAGATGAATGAGCGCCGATATACCGGTGACGAAGAGGCACATAGTGATGGAGAGCGGATCAAGCAGCAGTGCGACGTGTACGTGAAAGTTCCCTACTCGTATCCAAGAAAAAAGATTGACCGTCGCTTCTCGCGAGTGTCGGTGAAGAAGCAGGACAAAGGCAATAACGGTCGCGATAAACGATGCGCCCACGACCGACGTCGCAATCCATCCCGACGTCGGCTCCTTGATCTGATTACCCATAGTGATCAGAATCAAAAAGCCCACGAGGGGCAATAACGGAATCAGTACGGCTACGTGCGCCATGTCAGTCCTTCAACTCCGTCAATTCGTCAACGGACGTCGACGCGCGCTTTCGAAACACCGCGACGACGATCCCGAGCCCAACGGTGACTTCCGCCGCGGCCACCACCATGACAAAGAACACCGTCACCTGTCCACCAATGTCGCTGAAACTACGAGAGAACGTGACAAACGTCAGATTGACCGCGTTGAGCATCAGTTCAATACACATGAACATGATGAGCGCACTGCGCTTTGTAAGAAGGCCAAAGGCCCCGATGCCAAAGAGCACAGCCGCTAAGACGAGATACCAGGCAATGGGGATACTCACGCGTCGCTACTTTCAAGCGTGCTCGCCCGTTCGCGTCGCGCTAAGACAACGGCTCCTACGACGGCAATGACGAGCAACGCTGCGGTTGCTTCAAATGCGAAGAGATACGTCGTGAACACCGCTCGACCGAGCTCTTGCACGTTCGAGTTATTCCCCTTGGTCGCCACGCCCGTCGCCACGTGGGGAACACCGGTAATCCAGTGTGAACGGGCCATCAAGAAAATGATTCCAGCAATGGTGATGACAACACCGACGCCCGCAAATGCTCGTTGGCCCACCAGTGGGTCAACACGAACTTCATCTCGCCGGTCTACCCCCAAGAACATGATCACGAACAAGAAGAGAATGACAATGGCGCCCGCATAGACAATGATTTCCACCGCCGCCAAAAACTGGGCTTCTTGCTCAATGAATGCAATGGCCACGCCAAAGAGCGTCATGATGAGACTCAGCGCACAATGGACGGGGTTTCGAAAACTAATGACGCCGAGCGCTCCCACCACAATCATGAGGGCCGCCACCACGTACACCACGACATCGGGAATGGTCAGCGCGACAGCAATCATTCGTGCAACCTTCGAATTTGAATCTTGTTACGCAGTTCTTTCAAATCGCTGATGAGCTTCTGGGGTCCCTTGAGGTGCAGAGGCACGTCTATGGGTTGGAGGTGGCGAGGGAAACTTTCTCGAATTTGCTTTGAGCCCGTGGCGTCATCGTCTCGGTTCTCTGACTGGCCGCCTTCGGCCGCTCGAATCCCGACGCCCAGGTCACCGGACCACTGCGTCAGACCTTCGTAGGCCGCAGAACCTGAAGGTGACGTTGCTCGCATCCAGCCACCGGTCATGGCGGCTTCGCCCTCGCGCCAGTCTTCCCAGGGCAGGTGCTTAGGTAGTCCGGCGTCGTCGACAACTAATTCGGCTTTCGTGTAGATAGCGTCGGCACGATTCGTAAACGAGAACTCAAACATCTTTGATTCCGTGATGGCTTCAGTGGGACAGGCCTCCACACAGAGGTCACAGTGAATGCATCGCAAGTAATTGATTTCGTAGATGTAGCCATAACGCTCACCGGGACTGACCGGGTGATCGGGTGGATTGTCAAGACCGCGCACGTAGATGCAGTCAGCGGGACAAACGCCGGCGCACAATTCGCAACCGATGCACTTTTCCATACCGTCTTCGTAACGATTAAGAACGTGACGACCGTGTTGGCGAGGTTGCTTGGCGCGCTTTTGTGCGGGGTAGCCAGTGGTGACTCGCGCACGACCAAGGTGCTGGAACGTGAGTTTGAAGCCCCCGAAGAAACTAAGTGCGTTCGCCATTACGCCTTCTCCCCGTTGCTACGTTTACGAAATAGGTCGCCGCGCACGGGACGTTCGCCCACCGTTGGCAAGAACGAATCGAGACTCGCTGCTCGTTTTTGGCCCAAGCGAAACGCCTGGTCGAGAAGCAACCAGCCAAGCAGTAGTGCCGCAATCATTCCAAAACCCCAGGCCTTGGAAGCAATGAAGCCCGCGACAATAAGCATCCAGCCGAGTGATAACGGAATGAGTTTCTTCCAGCCAAGGTCCATGAGTTGGTCGTAACGAAGTCGTGGCAGGGCGGCTCGAAACCAGATGTAGCAAGCCGCAAACGTTGTTGTCTTTAACAGGAACCAAATGATTGGGAAAAGCCATCGCAGGTGAGGAATGTTCGGCACCCATCCCGCCGGTCCACCAAAGAAGAGCGTCACCATGATGGCTGACATGGTGATCGTGTTCATGAACTCCGCCAAAAAGAACAGTGCGAATCGCAGCGAGGAATATTCCGTGTGATAGCCGCCGACGAGTTCGCTTTCCGCTTCCACTACGTCAAACGGTGGCCGACCAAGTTCGGCCGTAATGGCCGTAAGGAAAATCAAGAAGGGAACAACGCCGAGTCGAATGACGTTCCAGTGCCAAATCCCGTCAGCCTGTGTCACCACGATGTTGTGGGTGGAGAGTGAACCCGACGCCAAAATGACGGTAACGACGGTGATGCCAAGAGCGGCTTCGTAGGAAATCATCTGCGCACTTGCTCGAACGGACGACAACAGCGGATACTTGGATCCCGAGGACCAACCCGCCAGGATTACGCCGTACACAGAAATTCCCGACATGGCGAGAAGTAACAAAATGCCAATCGGCGGATCGGCAACCTGCAATAGGAACGTGTGATGAGCGACGGTAACGCTGCCACCAATGGGCACAATCGAGAACGTGATGAGCGCCGGCACGAGCACGAGGTACGGCGCCAACTTGAAGACGAAGCGGTCCGCTTGGTCCGGAATGAGATCTTCTTTAAAGAACAACTTGATACCGTCGGCCAACGTCTGCAAAATACCGAAAGGACCCCAGCGCTGCGGTCCGATTCGACTTTGCATATCCGAGATCAGCTTTCGTTCAAACCAAATCATCAAGGTCACTGAACCCATGAGTGCCGCGAACGCAATCAGCACACGCGCCAGCGCAATGATGACCACCGCGAGCGTCACCCCGTGCGCATACAGAGGATCAACGGCAAACTGGTGCATCACCGAGACTCCAAACGAACTTCACTCACGAGCGCGTTGGCCGAAATCAACGTGCCGACAACGTTTTCACCCGTGTCACTTAGAGTCCCAAAGGCCAGCTCAATGCAGCCTCTTGGAACCTCGTCACTGGACTCAACAGTGAGATCGAAAGAGCCTCGCTCACTCGATAGTCGTGCCACGTCGCCCGTCTTTAGGCCCAGCCGGTCGAGGTCGTAAGAATGCGCCAGCACGCGTGTGGTCGCGATGAGCGCGTGCAGTGCCGGCGATCCCTGCATGGCAATGCCTCGGTCGTAGAGACGACGAGTCACGTTCAAGAGGACAGAATACGAATCAGGCTGAGGAAGTTCGGGGGCGGGAACGCCCATCACGTCACTCAGTCGCGCGCTGGCGAGCTGGATGCCTTCCCCTGACGCGGGCAATGAAACATCGCCGGCCCAAGGGGATAGTCCGACCTCATCGGCGGAGCGCACACCGGGATTCGCCATCGGGTCAAGCAGTGTGCGAGTAGCGATTTCATTCTCACGCCCCACCAACAACCCGTCGCTGGGAGCTTGGCGAAGGACACTCGTCGCTGGGTAGCCCGTCGACGATTCAATGGCAGACGAGGCAGCTTCAAGTGAATCAAGATCGAGACGCTCGCCCATCTCCAAAGCCAATTCGCTCGCAATCGCTACGTCCGACCACGCGGATCCTGGCGCTACTAACTTGGCGGCCACGGCACTCACGCGACCTTCAATATTCGTCACGGTGCCAAAACGCTCGTGCTGAACGTGGGCGGGCAAAATCACATCGGCGTAGGCGAGGCTTGCTCCACCATGACCCGTCACGGCGATGACGCGCGCTTCAGTCAATGCTTGCGTCGCGAGTGCGCGGTCACCAACGTTGCCGAGCAAGCAACCACCAAGCAACACGAGTGCCGACTGTTCACCAGAAACAATGGCCTTCAATTGTTCGATGGCACTTCGACCGCTCTTGCCGGTCGTGCGGCCCGGGCGAAGTCCGGGGGCGAGTCCCATATCGAGTGCACCAAAAACGTTGGACCGACGAAGAGCCGGTAAGAACTTGGCCTGAGGATAACGAGTAGCAAACGTGCGGATGGCGGATTCGACAACGGCACTCGATTCGGCCAAATTGGGTCGACCAACAACAAACACAACACCTTCGCCGGTATCACCAATGAGCTGCTTTGCCAGGTCAACTTCCTTCGAGCTAAAGCCTGCACCTTGGGGGTGCGTGTTGAGTTTCGTCAACGCCGCTTCGTCGCCGGCCAGCACGCGCGCCACGAGGTGGGCTTCGCCCGGACGGGTCGCGAGCGCGACTTTTGAAAGTCCTCGAAGCGCACTTGTACCGGTAGCGAATTCCACAATCGACGTCGAACCCTTGACGGCTCCCTTTCGAAGTCGCAAGAAGAGAATCGGTAGTTCTTCTCGAAGATCACCTGACAGCACAACCACGGTGCACGCCGCGGCGGCTTCGTCAATAGTTGCCTTGGGAAGTGCCTGCAACAAAACAGGATCCAGCCCATCACCGTATTGAGCGTCAATGTTTTCTGTACCGACAACGCCGCGTAGGAAACGCTCCCAGGCAAATGCCCCTTCGTTCGTGAGTGCGGCGCCGCCAATTGCCCCCACGTTGTTGGTTGATTGTTCAGAAGCCAACTTCAAAATGTTCGCGGCTTCAGCGAGTGCTTCTCCCCAGCCCACGGATTCAAAAGCGCCGCCACGGCGGATCATTGGTTCGCTAATGCGAGTCGCCGCGTCCAAAATGTCGCCAGTAGCAATTTCTGATTGCACGGCCTCAATAGTGAATCGTCCCTTATCGCACAACCAACCGTGATTCACGGGCTCGGAATCAATACCGAGCACTCGTGAAAGGCGACCACCAGCCGACTGCACGGCCTCGCGACAACCGACGGCGCACGTGGTACACGTACTTTCCACTTGTTCAAGGTCCCAGGGCCGTGCGCTAAATCGGTAGGGCTTGGCGGTGAGTGCTCCCACGGGACAAATCTGTACCGTGTTGCCCGAAAAAACCGAATCGAAAGGTTCCGTGGGAAACGGGGCAACTTCAATCTCGTCACCGCGGCCTGCGAAGTCAATTTGGGGATCACCGGCAACCTCGGCGGCGAATCTCGTGCACCGTGCGCACTGGATACAGCGCTCACGGTCTAACAGCACCAACTCACCAATACCTATGGGCTTAGCGAAGTGTCGTTTTTCCTCAACAAATCGAGTCTCACCCGATCCGTGCGTCAACGTTTGATCTTGCAGAGGACATTCGCCACCCTTGTCGCACACGGGACAGTCCAAGGGGTGATTGGCGAGGAGGAACTCGAGGACACCGTCTTGTGCCTTCTTCACTTTTTCTGATTCAGTGTTCACCACCATGCCCTCAGCCACGGCTACAAAACACGAAGGCTGCAACGTCGCTCCGCGGGGACCTTCTACTTCCACCAAGCACATGCGACAAAACGCCACGGGCTCCATACGGGGGTGATAACAAAAGCGAGGAATGTAGGTGCCAGCATTTTCGGCGGCGGTGATGATGAGTTCACCCTTTTGTGCTTCGACCGTTCGGCCATTAAGCGTCAGTGAAACCGTTGTTCGAGTTGGCGCGAGGTCAGTCATACGTGCATCCATCATTGTGTACGTGGGCTAGGTACTCGTCGCGAAACATCACAACACTGGAATGAATCGAACTCGGAATAGAAGAACCCAGCACACAGATTGTTGTTTGCTGGGGTGGCCAACCAAGCCCCGGCGCGATGTTGTCGCAGAGATCCAAAAGAAGATCCAAATCCTGGGTCCTGCCTCCTCCGAATTCGAGGCGCGACATCACTCGCTCCAACCATCCAGAACCTTCACGACACGGTGTGCATTGACCACACGATTCGCGCGAGAAAAACTTCGTAATCCGCCACGCGGCCCGAACAGGACACGTCGTTTCATCAAAAACAACAATGGAACCGGATCCGAGCATTGAACCCTTTTCTCCCACTTCGTCTTGTCCCAGTGGGAGATCCAAAAGATCGGGTCCAAACCACGGGGCCGAAACGCCACCCGGTATAAACGCCTTCAATTGTTTCCCGTCAATGATGCCGTTACCTAAGCGTGGATCATAAATAAGGTCACGGAACGTGTTCTTCACCATTTCGAGCTCGAACATATTCGGGTTATTGACGCGACCCGAAAGAGCAAAGAGTCGGGTGCCTGTAGAGCGCCCCCCTCCGAGAGCGGCAAAGGCCGCGCCGCCGTTCAAAACAATCCACGGCAAATTGGACATGGTTTCAACGTTGTTGACCACGGTGGGCGCACCGTAAAGACCAATTGCCGCGGGAAAAAACGGCGGCTTAATACGCGGAAATCCCCGCTTGCCTTCAAGAGCCTCAATAAGTGCTGTTTCTTCACCGCAGATGTAGGCACCTGCTCCGGGCTGGAGAACGATATCGATCGAGAAACCGGAACCGAAGATGTTTTTTCCAAGCGCTCCTTGGTCGTACGCGTCGTTGATGGCTTGTTGAACGTGCTCAAGTCCGAGTGCAAATTCGCCGCGCAAGAAAATGAAAACTTGTGAAACTTGCAACGCGTACGCCGCGATGGTCACACCTTCCACCAATTGGTGGGGCTCTCGCTCTACGAGGTAGTGATCCTTGAACGTCGCGGGCTCCGATTCGTCACCGTTGATGACCAAGTAACTAACAGGAGCCTTCCGAAGCATCGACCATTTGCGACCAGCCGGGAAACCAGCGCCACCGCGACCCAGCAACGACGCGGCGTCGACCTGGGCCGCCACGTCTTCGGGGTACATGGTGAGGGCCTTTTTCAGTCCCTCATAACCACCGGTCGCGAGATAGCGCTCGAGCGTGTACGAATCGACGAATTCACGACGTGACGAAACGATGGGGGTTGCATCCAGCGTTGCCACTACTTGTCTTCTTTCGGCGTTCGAGCTTCGCGCGCTTCTCGGGCAGCGGCGCGCTCGGAAACTAACTCTTGTTCACTGACGCGAAGTCCCCCTGAACGTCGCACGCGAATAAGAGTGCCGTGAGGCGGGACTTCACTTTCGCGTCGCCCACTTCGCAGATCTGTCACAAAGGCATCGAACGTTTCCGGCGTCGTTGTTCGCACGAAACGGTGATTTACCTGCACGCAAGGTGCGATGTCGCAGTCCGCTAAACACTCCGTTTCTTCGAGCGTGAATAGACCGTCGGGACTCGTGGATCCAACGGCGCAGCCAAGCGTGTTCGATGCGTGCTCCAACATTTCGAGTCCGCCCGCCAAAAGGCACGCAACGTTGGTGCAAACGCCGACAACGTATTTGCCAACGGGCTCAAGGTGGTACATGTCATAGAACGAAGCGGTACCGCGGACCTCGGCCGGCGACGTATCGGTCAATTCGGCGACCTCCGCCATTCCTTCATCGCTTAAATAACCGTCTTGTTCTTGCGCGAGGTGTAGCAACGCGAGCATGGCCGAACGTTTCTTTGGATACAGCGTCACAACTTCTTCGGCTCGTTGCCGAATATCTGATCGAAAATAACTCAACGGTCAACCTCACCAAGTACGGGGTCAATGGTCGAAATGATAGGTACGGCGTCGGAAAGAAAGCCGCCACGCATCAACAGAGGGATGGCCTGCAAGTTCACGAAACTCGGAGCGCGCACGTGAATTCGGTAGGGCTTGGGTCCCCCGTCAGAAACGAGGTAGCAACCCAGTTCACCGCGGGGTGACTCCACCGCCGAGTACACCTCGCCCGTTGGTACGTGAAAACCTTCCGTGAAGAGTTTGAAGTGATGAATCAAGGCTTCCATTGATTCATCAATGCGAGCTCGCGGCGGCGGCGTCACTTTAGGATCTTGTGATCGGTAATCGCCACGAGGCATTCGCTCGATGCACTGGCGAATAATGCGAATCGATTCACGTATCTCATTGAGGCGAATAGCAAAACGATCAAAGTTGTCCCCGTACGTACCAACGATCACGTCAAACTCAACGTCGTCGTACGCGAGATACGGCATCGTTCGACGAAGGTCCCAGGGCACGCCCGTCGAACGAAGAACGGGTCCCGTGACGCCAAGAGCCAGCGCTTCTTCGGCGAGAATCGCTCCGACACCCACCATGCGGTCTCGAAAAATCGGCTGACCAGTCAGTAATTGGTCGTACTCGTACGTGCGCTCAAGAATTGTGTCGCAGATAACGAGAACGTCGTCTTCCCAGCCGTCGGGTAGGTCTGCCGCGACCCCGCCGGGACGGACGTAATTGAGGTTGAGTCGAAGGCCCGCCGTCTTTTCAAAAAACGCGAGAATTAGTTCTCGTTCACGAAGGCCGTAAATCATCATCGACGTGGAGCCGAGGTCCATGCCGTTGGTGGCCATCCACACGAGGTGCGAAGAAATGCGATTGAGTTCGGACATCATCATGCGTATCCACGTGGCTCGAGCCGGAATTTCGATGCCGAGCAATTTCTCAACGGCCAGCGAATAATTGAGTTCGTTAATCACCGGCGAGAGATAGTCCATGCGCGTCACGTTCGTCGCGCCTTGTACGTAGCTGAGTTCCTCACCGGTTTTTTCCATGCCCGTGTGCAAATAACCGACGACGGGCTTCACGCGCAGGACTATCTCACCGTCGAGTTCGAGCATGAGACGCAGCACTCCATGGGTTGACGGATGCGCCGGACCCATGTTGATAATCATTGTTTCGTCGTCACTGCGCTCAATGTCGATTGACGAGGGATCAAGAACGCGACCGTCGACCTCCAAAATGGCGCCGACCTCGCGCCGAAGCTCCGTGGGTGGCGTCAGTGCTCGTCGTTTAAGTTCTTGGGCTCCTTCAGACGTTTCACCCACCAACAAATCCGGACGTTCCGTTTCGCGAATTGTTAAGTCGCTCATCGTGGGCCCGGCGCTTCTTTAAATTGCACGGGGACTCGACCAACGCCGTAGTCCTTTCGAAGAGGGTGACCTTCCCAGTCCTCGGGCATCAAAATCCGTGTGAGATCAGGGTGTCCCGTAAACAAAATTCCAAAGAGGTCAAAAACCTCTCGCTCCAAGGCTTCCGTACCCGGATAGATGCTGAACAACGAATCAACTTCAGGGTGCTGGTCGTCAGCTTGCACGCGTATGCGAACTCGCTCTCGCTTGGAGAGACTGAGCAGATTCACCACGACTTCAAATCGTTCGGGCTTTACGCCCTCGGGCAATACCCGTCCTGGGTGCGTCAAGTAATCAACCGCGCAAAGGTCGGCGCACAACTCAAAACCATCGTCGCGAAACGAACGCACCAAGTCGAGGTACTGCGCGCGCTCGGGAAAACAGGCCAAGTCCGCATTAAGTCCGGCCTCGGTCAACACGCCAGTCGGAGCACCTGGAGGCAATTGCGTCATTTAGGTGTTCCGAGTCGGACCGATACGGGCACTTCGGGTGTCCAGGGGCTTTGCGCGTTGTCGTCGTTAATGCGTAGTCCCGCACCGCGACGCTTGGTGAGTTCTCCGGTACGAATCTGTTCGTGCAACGTCAAGATTGAGTGCATCAATGTTTCTGGGCTCGGAGGACAACCCGGCGCGTACACGTCGACCGGCACGATCTGATCAACACCTTGCACAATGGCGTAGTTGTTGAACATGCCGCCACTTGAGGCACATACGCCCATGGAGATGACCCACTTGGGCTCCATCATCTGGTCGTAAACCTGACGAAGAACCGGCGCCATCTTTTGTGAAACGCGGCCGGCCACAATCATGAGATCGGCCTGACGAGGTGAGTTACGAAACACTTCCATGCCGTAACGCGCGAGGTCAAAGTCCGCGCCGCCCGCCGCCATCATTTCAATCGCGCAGCACGCCAGACCAAACGAGGCCGGCCACACCGATGCCCGTCGTGCCCATTTGACGAGATCCTCGAGACGACCAGTAAGAAAGTTGTGCTGGAGGTCTTCGAGTGCCACGACTACGCAGCCTTCTCTTTGTCGCCCGTAATTCGCGTAATGGTTGAGTTCGTCGTGCGTTCGGGTACACCCTTGGTGAGCCGCTTGACGGGTCCCCACGAAAGGGCGCCTTCGGAAACGAGGAACAACAGAGCTGCAAAAACTACGACGGAAAATGTCAGGACTTCCACGAGTCCAAAGACGCCTAGTTGGTGAAACACCACGGCGAAGGGGTACATGAAAACGATTTCGATGTCGAAGATGACAAAAATCATGGCCACCAGGTAAAAGCGGACTGGAAACCGCAATGGTGGCTCTTCTTCGGGGACAATTCCGCACTCGTAGGGCGCTAATTTCGCGTCCGATGGTCGCTTTCTTGGCGCCAGCAAAGCCGACGCCACGAACGACCCCGAAGCAAACAACGCTCCAACAATGAGGAGTCCCAGTATGGGGAGGTACTGGTCCACTCCGTAAGTTCTATCAGAGATTTTCGACCAGTTTTTAATTGACGCCACCTCTCGCCAGTCCACCTAGGGTGTGCTCGTGGCAAAATCGAAAATTTTTGACGTCGTCATTGTCGGGGGCGGTCCGAGCGGATCGAGCGCCGCGTATTGGCTCGCCAAAGCCGGCTGGTCCGTCTGTCTCGTCGAGAAAAAGACCTTCCCAAGGGAGAAGACTTGTGGGGATGGGCTCACACCGCGGTCAGTCCACCAACTCCAAGAGATGGGCCTCACCTCGGTGCTCGCCGCGAAAGGGCACCGGTACAGCGGTCTTCGAGCCTTCGGGTTTGGTGCCTCACTGGAGCTTCACTGGCCCGAGCACCCCGTTTTTCCCAATTACGGCTACACAATTACGCGTTTCAACCTTGACGAACTGGTGGCTCAAAATGCCGCCGACAACGGAGCAGTGGTTCTCACGGGCCTCGAGGCCCTCGATCTTTTGGAGCCAACAACGCCGCACGACGGTGCCCTTCGAGGTGCTTCGGGAATACTGGCCAAAGAAAAATCCACTGGCGAGATTCGCGAGATTCGAGGTCGTTACTTGATTGTCGCCGACGGGCAAAATTCTCGAATTGGTCGTGAACTAGGTGCGACTCGACGTCGCGACTGGCCAATGGGCATGGCACTTCGTGGCTATTACACGAGTAATCGTCACGACGAACCCTGGATTGACTCACACCTCGACATTCGTGACTCGAACGGCGCCGTTGTGCCGGGCTACGGATGGATTTTCCCTTTGGGCGATGGTCGAGTGAACGTCGGCGTTGGCCTCCTCTCCACGGGTGGTGCCTGGAAGGGCGTTAATACGACCAAATTGCAGGAATATTTCGTCGCCCAAACTGCCGACGCGTGGGGACTCAACGACGAAAGTTGTTGTGGACCCGCCACGGGCGGACGCCTGCCTATGGGACTTTCGGTTGGTCCGCACGTCGGACCAAATTCCATCACGATTGGTGACGCCGCGGGCACCGTGAATCCCTTTAATGGTGAAGGGATTGCCTACGGTTACGAAACCGGGCGCTTCGCCGCGAGTGTCATTGGTGAAGCCTTGCTCGAGAATGATCCAAAAATCTTGCACCACTACGAGGAGCAACTCGAACTCGCCTACGGCGACTACTACAAAGTTGCTCGCGCCTTCGTTCGATTAATTTCAGAACCGAAAATTCTCGCCGCGTGCGTGGGGCTGGGAATGCGCGTTGAGCCACTCATGCGTGAACTGTTGAACATCATGGCAAATCTCATGCAGAACGACCGTCAAGGACCTTCCGAGATTGGCTACCGCGCACTCGTTCGCCTCGCGGACGTCATTCCCGACCGCGCGTTTGACCTGTTGCTGGGTAACGAAAAGGTATCGGCCTAACCAACAAAATGCGTGTCGAAGCGAGCTCGTATTGCCTCGTTGTCTAAACGGCTCGAACCGATCCGCTAGAGGTCATGCGTGCTAAGACCGTGTTCACCACGCCGTCTAGGAATGCTTCGGACTTTGGCCATTGCACGACAATCGCCAACAACGTCTCTTCCACGTGTCCCGCAGAAGCTTGCACCGCAACGAGATGCAATGGTGACGAATTAACTGACAAGGTCAACGTTGCCACGGCCGCCCTTCGAAAACCTTTCGCGAACGTAACGGGCACCCACGGCGTCGTGTCCACTCTTTTATCCACATTGGAGGGCTTGAACGATGCGTACAGTTCATCGGCGAGGTTCGCCGTGAAACACGACGCGTACTTTGGATTCTCAAATTCCTTGGTGTCTTTTTTCACCATGGTCGTCGTCGCGTAGTACTGCGTCGTCGAAACTACTTCGACGCCACCGAAATCTGTCGATCCATACACCGGCGACGACACCTGGTAATCCGGCGCTTGTCCTGCGCTGCCGTAAGCACGATCCTTGGCGTACGGGATGCCAATGCAGGATTCAAATTCAGCAACCACTTTTTTGAAAAGCTTTGTCGCCGTGGTCGGAGGTTGTGAAGTGGTCGTCGTTGACGTTAAAACTACGTTGCTTGGCGCCACTAAGTTCGAAAGCACCGCGGCCGACTGGGCGCTGTAGCCCGCAGGGAAATCTTTCAGCGTCAAATTGATTGCGCGCACCGTCGCGAGTTCTGACGATGGTGCCGACGACGACGTATTGACAATGGATCCAATAAGTCCACCGAGTGACGCAAGAAGAACGGCCAACACCAATAACACAGCACCAATGCGGCGGCGGGACCGCACACGTCGACCGCCGTGAGCGGCGACGAAGGCGTCAAGATCGTCAATCTGCAACACGTTCGAAGCCGTCCAACGGTACGTGACGGCACCAATCGTGGCACTTAGGACCGTGCGACGTCGCTGCGTGCGCAGTTCTAACTGGCGCACTTCGTCCCACGGCGTCTGCCAGGCCACGTTGGGCTCACCGGCAAGTTGTGTCAAGTGCGCGTCGTCGAGCAGCAGCGTCACGGGCGACGTAGGCGCGTGCGGGGCAAAACTCGGCTGCACCTTCCATCCCTCAATGCGAAGTGCGTCACTCATGACTTTGCGACTTCCTTCGCGGCATCAGCAGCGGCGAAGAGTGCGCGCTCGAGGTCAGCTTGCGAATGGGCCATTGAGACAAACAGGATTTCGTAAGCACCGGGAGCCAGCGCGACGTGACGTTGCAGCATTTCGTGAAAAAACTTCGGGTACAAACCGTTCTCGCAGTACACCTTTGCTTCGCTGAAATTTTTTGGTTCGACGATGGGCTCACCCGAAAGAAACAGTCCCACCAACGGCCCCTCCACCGGCGCGCAGGCGTAAAGTCCCGAGGCCGAAATGGCGTCGACCAATTCGGTCGCAAACGTCTGGGCGCGTTTCGTGAGCAGTTCATAATCGGCCCGCGTGACGTTGTTGAGCACCGTGAGACCTGCGGCCGTCGCCAAAGGATTTCCCGACAACGTGCCGGCTTGATACACGGGTCCCGTTGGAGCGAGATTTTGGAGAAGTTTCGCGCTGGCGCCAAAAGCACCCACGGGAAGTCCTCCCCCGATGACTTTTCCAAAGCACCAAATATCCGGCGTCACGCCAAAGTATTCCTGTGCGCCGCCTGGAGCGAGCCGAAAGCCCGTGATGACCTCATCGAAAATTAAAAGCGCACCAACCCGGTCGCATTCGGTACGAAGCGCGTCGAGAAACCCCGGTACGGGACGAACCAAATTCATATTCGCCGCGACGGGCTCAACGAGTACCGCAGCGACCGTTTCGTCGAGCGTCGGCACTTCGTTATAGGGCGACACGATCGTGTCCGCTACCGCGCCCTCGGTCACGCCGGCCGATCCCGGCAGACCTAGTTGAGCGACGCCACTGCCCCCGGCCACCAACAACGCGTCCGAATGTCCGTGGTAACAACCATCAAACTTCAAAATCTTTGAGCGTCCTGTCGCGCCACGCGCCAAGCGCACCGCCGACATCACCGCTTCGGTACCTGACGAAACAAGTCGAACTTGTTCGAGCCCGGCAACACGACTCGTGATGGCCTCAGCAAGCAACACCTCGCCCGGCGTTGGAGCACCGAACGTGGTGCCGCGAAGCGCCGCCTCTCGAATGCGCTCAATAACTAACGGATGAGCGTGCCCGAGCAGTGAAGCGCCGTAGGACTGGACAAAATCGAGATACTCCTGTCCCTCCACGTCGGTGACGTAGGCACCGCTTCCTGACGCCACGGTGTAGGGCGTGCCTCCGACACTTCGAAAAGAGCGCACCGGTGAATCAACACCACCGGGAATGACACGAACGGCGCGGTCGAACCACGCCTGGTTGGTTTCACTCACCCCTGAAGCCCTTCAGCAATCTCTCGAGCGAAGTAGGTCAAAATGAAATCGGCTCCGGCTCGGCGAATGGCCATCAATTGTTCGAGCGCCACCGCGTCAGCGTCAAGCCATCCATTCGCGCCGGCTGCTTTCACCATGGCGTATTCGCCACTCACGTGGTACGCGCATAACGGCACATCGAATTCTTCTCGAAAGGCGCTCAAGATATCGAGGTAGGTCATTGCGGGCTTCACCATCAAAATATCCGCACCTTGTTCAAGGTCCGCGCGCGCTTCGAGCAAAGATTCCCGAGCGTTGCGGTAATCCTGTTGGTAGGAACGCCGATCGCCACCATCGGCGATTTCAACACCCACGGCTTCACGAAAAGGACCGTACAGCCCGCTCGCGTACTTCGCGGAATACGCCAGAATGATTGTGTCAAGAAATCCAGCGTTGTCGAGCTCTTGTCGAATGGCGCCGACTTGACCATCCATCATGCCGCTCGGCGCAACGATGGATGCACCGGCGTCCGCCTGCACCACGGCGGTTCGTGCGTACAACTCAATAGTCCGGTCGTTGTCAACGGTGCCGTCGGAACGAACAATGCCGCAGTGTCCGTGCGTGGTGTACTCATCAAGACAAAGATCCGCCGCGAGCACGATGTCGTCACCAAATTCATCTCGCAGGGCTCGAAGCGCTACCTGTGCGATCCCGTTTGGATCGTAGGCGCCACTTCCCCATTCGTCTTTTGCCTCTGGAACGCCAAAAAGAATGACACCACCAACGCCAACGCGTTGCAGCGCGCCGACTTCTTCAACCAACGAAGCAACGGTGTGCTGATACTGGCCCGGCAAGGAAGAAATGGCTTGTTTCTCTGTACGCCCTTCTGCTACGAAGAGTGGCGCCACGAGATCATCGGGCGAAAGCGTGGTTTCAGCGAGCAGTCGGCGAAGGGCCGGCGTGCGTCGCAAACGACGAGGGCGATTGTGGGGAAACACGCATCTAGCCTATTGCCCGACCGCGAGTAGGCCCTCGGGTCTAGGAATGTTGAGTTTCAAGAAACAATCGCAGGTCATTTCCCCACGCCACACGTACGCGCTCATGTTCATGACGAATCTCGTCAGCGGTGGTTTCGCCCGGAACGACTACCCATGTCGACGCCGAGACGAACGGCTTCGCGACGTGCCACGCGGACGGCGCGCCGATTACGACGACGTCCGCTTCTTTCAGTGTGGCTTTTCCAGCTGGACTCAGATTGAGCGGTGTCGTCTCGTAACACGTCGCGGCAAAAAACTCGAAATCCCTCGCTCGCACGCTTTCTTCGAGTTCGGGTCGCGGATCCTTGGCTCCGACAAAAAGTACCGGTCCTTTGGTCACCATCGCACCGAGAGCTCGGGCGTTCGGTACTTCGGGCGCCAACGCCACGACGTAGCCGAGGCCTTCGAGAGTTTTCTTCGTAACGACACCCACCGCTCCAATCACGGGAGAAGAAATCGCGTAGTCAAGGGCCACGTCAACGTAAGGCGTCGCGCGAGCACTCGAGAGCACAATGGTCTGGTAGTCGCCGGCCCACGTCGAAGCGGCGATTGACCTTCGGACTTCGTCTCTCGCGGTCATGGTCGTCGTCGTCATGGGAACTTCGCGCACTGTCATGTCAGGTGGTACGTGCGATCGAAGTTCACCGTTGAGACCAGCTTCACGAGTGAGTACCACGAGTGTCATGCGTTAACGCCAACCCGAGAGTTCGGCGCCACCCATTTCGTCGCGCAAGGTCATCGCCAACTTCGTGCCCAGGGCCTCCGCATTTTCGCCCTGCAGTGTTGCGCGAAGCACCGTCGAGCCATCAAGAGAGGCCATGATGCCGGAGAGTTCAATGAGTGCACCTCGAAGGGTGGCGTACGCACCGACCGGCACGCTGCAACCAACACCGAGTTCACGAAGAAATGCCCGTTCGGCTCGAACGCACGTGGACCATTCGTGATTGTCGATCGAGTGAAGCGCCTCCAAGGTGTCGACGTCCATCTCACCTGCTTCGAGCGCGAGCGCGCCCTGTCCGACCTGGGGAACAAACCACGATGGCTCGAGGCGTTCGGCAACTTGATTCGTTAAACCAAGCCGCTCGAGAGCAGCGGCGGCGGCCACGACAGCGTCTATGCCGTCACGTCCCGCTTTCGCGAGTCTCGTGGCCATGTTGCCACGAAGTTCCACAATGGTGAGGTCAGGTCGACGCTCCAGTAGGAGTGAGCGTCGTCGAGGCGAACCGGTAGCGACCGTGGCCCCGGGACCGAGTCCGGCGAGTGATCGACCAACGAGGACGTCGGCCGGGTCTCGCCTATCGGGCACGCAGGCCAGCAGTATGCCGTCGGGTGTCACGCTCGGCAGATCCTTCGCCGAATGCACCGCGACGTCAGCGTCACCTCGTAGCACGGCCCGTTGGACTTCGACCGTGAAGATACCTTGACCGCCAATTTGCGAAAGCGGAGCGACATCATTCGTGTCACCCGACGTTGTTACGGGGACAAGCGAAACCTCGTGGCCCTTTTCACGAAGCAGCGACCCGACGAAATTGGCTTGAGCAAGCGCGAGCGGCGACGAGCGAGTGGCGAGCCGCAATCTGCTCACAGATCAAACAGTGTGCGTGTTGCGTCTGCCAAACGTTGTCCACGATCAGTTCCCGCGGCCTCTTTCAGCGCGATGGTCGGATCGTGCGCAATTTTGGCGACGATAGACCTCGTCAACGAATCGACTCGCTCGTACTGTTCAGCCGTCAAGTCACTCAGATCATTTGCTCGACGTTCCAGTTCATGAAGGCGAAGGGTGTCGAGATACTCACGCAGCTCCGACACAATCGCGGCGGCACCGCGGCTTCGCCGGTCTTCGTGGAATTTTTCCACTTCCTCGTCCAGTATTGCGTTGGCTTGATCTAACGCGTCGTAGCGACCGACCAGGGCTGCCTGCACCGTGTCATGGAGAGCAGAAATATCAATCCGTCGTACGTTCGAACGAGCGTCAATGCTCGTTGAAACAACGCGCGGCATACCTAGATCAATGACGAGCAGCGATCCCCTGTGGTCCGCTACGTGTTCATCCAGCAATAGCGGCTTCATTGACTCAACGGCGGTAATGACAAGTTGTGCTGCTTTCACGACGTCCGCGAAGTCGTCGAGGCCCTTCACGTCAATTCTTGGATCAGCCAGTTCGTCGCGTAAAGCGTTGGCTTTTTCAGGCGTTCGATTCACAATCGTGATCGACGCCAGTGGTGCCGAACCGGTCACGAGATTTCGGACAATGCCACTCGCGAGTTGTCCTGCGCCAAAAACAACGACGTTCGCGCCGTTGAGTTCTTCTCCCAGTTCGCGCTGCGCCATAGCCACCGTGGCCTGGGCAAAACTCGTCGTACCGCGCGCAATCGTAGTTTCGTGTCGAACTCGTCGCCCCGCCACCAGCGACCTTCGAAACAGTTCCGCTAACTCGGGCCCAACGGCGTGTTCTTCGTCGGCTCGTTCGAGAGAGCGCCGCAGCTGTCCTAAAACTTCGTGCTCGCCAGGCACGACCGAGCGAAGTCCTCCGGCAACTTGAAAGAGGTGACTCGCTACGCCGCGGTCAAAATGAATGGTTAAAAACTCGGTGAGTTCTTGGGTCGAAACGCCAGTGACGTTCGAGAGCGTTTCGGTAATTTCCTCGACGGCGCCGTGAAAACGGTCAATGGACGCGTAGACCTCGGTTCGAAGACACGTTGAGAGAAACACCGCCTCGTGAATATTCGCGTTGGCGAGCAATGCACCGAGAACCTTGCCCCATTGATCTTCGACGACCGTCGCGCGCTCCAACAGATCAAGCGGTGCGTGTTCGTGATCAATTCCAACTGAAATGAATGACATAGTCCTCCGGCCCTAATGCTAGGTGGAGCGAAGAGCAACCGGCGGAGTGATGCCCAAGGTGTGCAAAATGCCTCCGCCCAAGGGGCCAGTTCCGTTCGTCAGGTGGTACATAACTATTTGCAGTTCGATCGAGAAATCCACGTAGCGAACGACCGTACCAAGAGGAACCGTGAGTACTTGCGGGGCAAAATTCAATATCGCGGACACCTTGGACGCGACGAGTTTTTCGGCAACGCCCTGCGCTTGTTCGGGAGGAACGCAGATAACACCCACCGCCGCTTGTTCTAATCCACCATCAACGGATTGCACCTCGTGGTCACCGACCTTTGTTCCAATCACTTCAGGATCAATGTCGTAGATGCCAGCGATTCTCGCTCCGTGCACGAGAAAGCTCGTGGAGTTAACCAGCGCCCGACCTAGATTGCCCATACCAACCATCACCACGTCGTAGTGCAGTTGGCTGCCCAGAACCTCGCTAATTTTTTGAAAGAGGGTGTTGGGGTCATAACCCGATCCCCTCGTGCCGAGCGGCCCCAAATACGAAAGATCTCTTCGAACGGTGGTTGAACTCGCTCCCGCCAAATCACCCAAATTCGTTGAGTCGATTTGTCGTTCCCCACGTTTGGCCCACTCACCGGCGATCCGCTGGTAGATCGGGAGTCGATGCAGCGTTGGCTCGGGCAAATGCTTCGGTCGTAGGAGTCGGGCCACGGCCGGTTAACTCACTACCGGCCCAGTTGACGTGAACGTTCGGCGGCGGCGGCTACGGCTTCTAAGAACGCCGAGCGAACCGCTCGACTCTCGAGGACGCGAAGACCGGCGGCCGTCGTGCCACCGGGCGACGTAACTTGCGCACGTAATTCCTCGGGTGATGATCCCGTGCTCTTTAGAAGAGCGGCGGAACCTTCAAACGAATCAATGACCATGGCTCGAGATACATCACGCGGCAAACCTTGGTGGACGCCCGCTTCGATGAGTGCTTCCACAACCAAATAAAGATACGCCGGCATTGGTCCGGACAGTCCGGTCACGGCATCCATATGTTTTTCAGCGAGGCGTACCACCGAACCAACCGACCCAAGAATGGACTCGGCCCAATCAAGATCGTCTTTTTTCACGTGCGAGCCGCCAGAAATGGCACTCACGCCCTTTCCAACGAGCACCGGCGTGTTGGGCATCGCTCGAATGACGGCCACGGGGCCGGGGAAAACGGCTTCGATACGAGCGCACGATAATCCGGCCACCACCGACAAGATGCGAAGTGCGCCGCACGTACCCGCGAGTCGCGCGGCGCCTTCGGCTTGATCAGGTTTCACGGCGAGCACGACGCCCGTGCTGGGTGACACCTGATCCAATTCCATCGCCGCGAATACCCCAACGCCCGGAAATTCCTTTTCGAGCTCTTCTCTACGAGCTTTAACGGGTTCGATAATGGCCAAGTCGCTGGAATTCGCCCACGATGAATCGAGAAGTCCCTTCACGAGGGCACTGCCCATGCGCCCACCGCCGACCACTACCAATTCGTACGCCATACAACAACGCTACAAGTTTGAGTTCCTAGGTGCGTGACCGAGGTCGACGGCGATATAAAGAGGCCAGTCCCATGGACATTGCCGTCGGGAAAATCTCATCAACGTAGTGGAGCGCCGCTCCGCAGAGCTCGTCGAGACGTTCAACACTAAGTTCGCCAACCGGAACGCGACCTACCAAATAAATAGCGGACTCGGGACCCAACGCCAAGTGCAGGCCGTAGAGATCGGCATTCTTTGCAAGCAAATAGCGATAGACCGCTTCAATGTTTTCTTCGGGCGCCGGCATGACTTGCGTCTCAATGTGCACGGTGCGTTGGCGCAACGTGAGCCACATAGTCACAAAGTCCTTCTCGTCACCAGAAAATCGAAGGAGCCAACGATAGTGACCTCGTTCGTCGACGTCACCGGTTGTTTCAATGGCTTTTAGAACGCCATTAGCGAACCATTCTTTTGACCACGACGAAAGAACGTCGCCGATGTGATCAGCGCTTCCCGCTGCAGCAATCGGAGTGGAACTCACCTCAGCAACGAACGAGTTGCGAAGACATAAGGGTCGCCACAATGTCAGTTAGTCGCTCCGCTGCAATGCGCCACGTGTACTCTCGAGCTCGAAGCACCGCACTGGTGCCGAGACTGCGGGCGTGATGTTCATTGAGGAGACCTTCAACGGCATCAGCCCACGAAGTAACGTCGCGATCTTTTAGTAAAACACCATTCACGTTGTTTTCAACGAGCGTGGTTAGTCCGCCTACTTCGCTCGCCACTACAGGTGTTCCACAAGCCGACGACTCCAGAGCAACGAGACCAAAACTTTCTGCCCTGGACGGCACCAACGTAACGTCGGCCGCTCGAAACCACGTGGAGAGTAGTTGGTGTGACTGTGGGGCCACAAAGTAGACGTCGTTAATCACGCCCGCCTCTTGCACTCGCTCATGCAGTGCTCGAAGCGTGCTGACGCCGTCAGGTCCACTGGGTCCACCCACGATGGCCAACTTCGTCGGCACGCCACGTCGACGAAGTTCGATATGCGTCTCGAGCGCTAAATCGACGCCTTTTAGTTTCTGGAGGCGGCCAACGAAGAGCAGCAGCGCGCTTTCGACGTTGTGGCCGAGGGCTCGTCGAGCCTGGGGGCGATAGCCCGGCGCAAAAAAAGCGTGATCCACTCCTAGAGGAACCACGTGCACGCGAGCGGGGTCAGCCTTATAGAGAGAAATAATTTGTGCGGCTTCCACGTCGCAGCTCGCGAGCACGGCTTCAGAACAACCAATAATCCGTTCTTCCTCCATTGCTCGCTCATCGGACTCCGCCTCGTAGGTTTCGGCCTTGATGCGTTCAAGTGTGTGAAAGGTTGTGATCAGCGGTACGCCTAGTTCGTGCTTCAATCGGTGTCCCGCGATTGCGCTGAGCCAATAGTTCGCGTGAATGGCGTCGGGAACGTCACTCGCGCGTATCAAAGTGGCGACAGCGTCGGCGAATTCGTCGACGAACAGTGGCAATTCTTCGCGGGTGAGCTCGCGCACGGGCCCGGCATTGACGTGGTGCACCCAAAATCCAGGCTCAACGAGTACAGAACCAGGTTGATGGTCGTTTTCTTTTCGCGTATAGACATCGATGTGATGACCACTCCGGGCGAGGCCCGATGAGAGTTCGCGAACGTAGACGTTCATGCCGCCACCGTCGCCCGTGCCTGGCTGCGCCAGGGGCGACGTGTGAAAAGAGAGAACGGCTATTCGGGCCATACAAAAAGCCTAACGGTCTGGTGTTTCGTCTTCACTTTGAGCGTTATCAGCGAGAAATGAGCGATACACCGTCAAGAGCGCTTGACGCTGGGAATCGCTGATGCGATGGTCCGTCATTATTGCGTGCTCAGTTGATTCTGCTCGCTCTTCGTCCAAAATTCCTGCTTGCACGTAGAGCGACTCGGCCGAGATTTCCAAGGCCTTGGCTATTTTTTGCAGAATTTCGGCGCTCGGACGTTTCAGTCCACCTTCAATCTGGGACAAGTACACATTGGAAACGCCGGCGAGTTCGCCTAATTTCCGAAGCGAAATTTGGGCTTTGGCGCGCTGTTCGCGAAGGAACGGCCCCAAATCCTTGACCCGAGGGGGTCGCTCGTCCGTCAT
>Ga0182012_10000127_pt1 | contig 82432 bp, 75 predicted proteins | sample 612S2SmetaG_FD_120486 | JGI IMG/M metagenome (GOLD analysis project Ga0182012, IMG submission 120486) | Permafrost microbial communities from Stordalen Mire, Sweden - 612S2S metaG | ecosystem: Environmental > Terrestrial > Soil > Wetlands > Permafrost | place: Sweden: Stordalen | collected... | reverse complement strand
CGTCCGCAGAACCTGACAAAACGGACGGTCTGGACCCGCGCGGACGCATCTGGAGCCCTACTGCCGAGTTCAGGTCCGTGTCCTGGAAACGGGGTGGAGGTTCGAGTCCTCTCATCCGCATCGAAGGAGAGCCCTGCTCGTCGGGGCTTTCCTTCGCTTCGGGCTGCTTCGCTGGACCTGCGCGCACTCCTATGCAGGCGCAGCAAAGCTCCTATTTGGTTGCGCTGCTCCGTGCAAGCGGCGATCTCGCGGCCGTGTGGGAAGCCCGGGTCGACGCAGCCTGAGCGCGATGCCATCGCCGGCTGAATCTCGGCTCCGAGCGCGCCAAAGCCGCCGGCTGAGGGCCGGCGGCTTTGGGCGTCAGGCTCGATGCTCGGGTGCGCTCAGCCGCGCTGGCGGCGCTGCACAGCCACAATCGACACGCCGGCGGCGATCAGCACGATGCCGATGGCAAGCGACCAGCGGAGGTCAAAGCCCGTGAAGGGAAGCGATTTTTCGGCGGTGGGAGTTGCCGCTTCTTTGGTCGGGCTGGTTTTTTCTTTGGACGGCGAGGTTTCTTCCTTGGGCTTGTTGGGTTCCTGGTTGTAGCCCGAGGTGGTGTTGGTTTCAGACGCTGCCAGCGCCGCGGCGGGTGCCATCAGCGCGAACGCCATCAGCAACATCACCGGGAGCACGCGCAGCCACGTCTTCAGGCGGGAACCTCCCCGCGTGGGCAAAGAGCGCGCTGAATATGGCCTGCTCGAGGCCATGACATCGGTCCGAGTCATGCCAACCTCCTGATGTGTTGTGAACGTTGCGGAGCCCCGTCCGGGCCCGCTCCAGTTTGTGCTCCGGGAGCTTCTTACTGGCAAGGCTTCGTCCTTGGTTCGCCGTTTCCAGGCCTTGGCCTGCCTGCTAGACCGCATAGTCCTATCATCTATCGCGGTCGCACCGGTGCGCGGGGTATCTGCGGGCCCCCCGGCCAAGCGCGTCAGCTCAGCAGTACACGCCCCTCCAGCGAGTCCTCGGCGAGGCGCATCCGCAGGACCTTCTTGTCGAACTTTCCCACACTGGTCTTGGGAATCTCGGGCACGAACGCGAACTCGTCCGGCAGCCACCATCGGGCCACACGCGGGCGAAGGTGCTCGAGCAGCCCGCTCGCGTCCACCGCAGATCCCTCGCACAGCACCACGCAGCACAGCGGCCGCTCCGCCCAGCGCGGGTCCGGCTTGGCGATCACCGCCGCCTCGAGCACATCCGGATGGGCCATCAGCTCGTTCTCGAGCTCCACCGATGAGATCCACTCGCCCCCCGACTTGATCACGTCCTTGGCTCTGTCGGTGATCTGCATGTAGCCCTTCTCGTCCACCGATGCGATGTCGCCGGTCCGCAGCCACCCGCCGTCGAACTTCTGCTCTTCGCTGCTGTCGCGGAAGTAGCTGGCCGCGACCCACGGACCGCGAACCTCGACCTCGCCCGTGGACTCTCCGTCCCACGGCACCTCCTGCGTCTCGTCGTCCACCAGCCGCAGCTCGACCCACGGAAGCGGCCGGCCCTGCTTGGCCCGCTGATCCCAATAGTCCTCATCGTGCGCGCCCTCACGGGGACGGGAGTAGGTTGCGATAGGACTGGTCTCCGTCATGCCCCAAGCCTGGAAGATGCGGACGTCGTGGCGCTCCTCGAAGTCGCGCATCAGCTGGCGCGGCACCGCCGAGCCGCCGCACGCGGCGTTGGTCAGCGAGCTCAGGTCCGCCTCGGGGTGGGTGTCCGCGTAGCGCAGAAGGTCCGCAAAGATCGTGGGAACGCAGCCCACCTGTGTGGGGCGCTCGGCCTCGATCAACTTTGCCAGCGGCTCGGCGCCAAGGAAGCGGTCGGGCAGGACCAGGTCCGCCCCGGCCAGGGCAGCGCCGAACGGTAGGCCCCACGCGTTGGCATGGAACATGGGCACCACGGCGAGCACCTTGTCTGCACGCGACAGTCCGTTGGCGTCGCTCATCAGCGTGGCGGTGGAATGCATGCTGATCGAGCGGTGCGAGTAGAGGACGCCCTTCGGGTTTCCCGTGGTGCCGCTCGTGTAGCAGAGCGCGGCCGCCTGGCGCTCGTCGAGATCCGGATAGTCGTACCGGCCCGCACCGGCCTGATCGAGCAGGTCCTCGTAGCGAAGCGCCCCCGGGATGCTCCCGGGGTCGCCATCGCCGATCACCACGTACTGCTCGACGGTGCGCAGCGTCGGTAGCAGCTTCTCGAAGACGGGCACGAGCGAGTCGTCGATGAAGATCACGCGGTCCTCGGCGTGATTGATGATGTAGGTCAGCTGCTCCGCGAACAGCCTGATGTTCAGCGTGTGAAGCACCGCGCCCGTGCATGGCACCGCGAAGTACAGCTCCAGGTGCTCACGGTTGTTCCAAGCAAACGTGCCCACGCGATCGCCCTGCTCGATGCCCAGCCCGGCGAGGGCGCGCGCCAGGCGATCGACGCGGTCTGAGAGCTGGGCGTGCGTGATCCTGTCCAGCGACTTTCCGTCCAACTGGTCCCCATCCAGCAGCGTGACCACCTCGGCGCCGTGGTTGCACGTGCGCAGCCTTCCCCGGATGTGATTCACCGTCAGCTGGAAGTCGTCCTGCATCAAGCCCAGCAGCTTGCCGCTCATCCCCTACCCGCTCCTTCCCTCGGCGCCAGTCGGCAGAGCTCATCGTAGATGCCCCGTGTGCGCTGGGCGATGTCGTCCCAGTCGAAGCGCAGCACGTGCTCCGAGGCCTCCGTCACCAGGCGGTCGCGCAGCCTGTCGTCGACCAGCAGCCTCTCGATCATCACGCCAAGGTGCTGCGCGTCGCCTCCGTTGAAGCGCAGACCAACCCGCTCTCCGCGGGGAACGACCTCGCGCAACCCACCCGTGTCGGCCACGATGCAGGGGCAACCGGAAGCCATCGCCTCCAGCGCCACGATGCCGAAGGGCTCATAGATGGACGGCACCACGCAGAGGTCCGCGATGCGGTAGAGGGAGTGCAGCACGTCGTCGCCGATCCACCCGAGGAATGTCCCATGCTCGTCCAGGCCCAGGCGCTTGGCCTGAGCCCTCAGCTCCGCCTCGTGGGTGCCGCTGCCCGCGACCAGGAAGCGCACCCCTCCCACCTTGTCGATCACCTCGGGCAGCGCGTCCAGAGCCAGCTGGAAGCCCTTCTCATAGACCAGCCGGCCGACCAGGAGCACCAGCTTCTCCGCGGGCGCCGCGAACTCGCGTCGCAGCGCCGCCAGGTCGCCGCTCGGGCGCAGTTCGGTGGGGTCCACCCCGTTTGGGATAACCGCCACCCGGCGCTCGTCGATGTCGAAGATGTCAGCCACGTGTCCGCGCATGTAGTAGGAGCAGACGATCACCGCGGCCGCGCTGCGCGCCATCGCGCGCTCCTTGCCGTGGATCTGGGACTGCGGCGCCTTGTGGACCCAGCCCTGGTGGCGACCGTGCTCGGTGGCGTGGATCGTGGTCACGTACGGAACACCCAGCCGCAGCGCAAGCGCGGAGGAAGCCTGCGCCACGAGCCAGTCGTGGCCGTGGACCAGGTCATAGCTGTGCTCCTGCGCCAGCGCTTCTCCGGCTCTGAGCATGTCCTCGTTCATCTGCTCCACCCAGGCCACGAAGCGGCTCAGGTCCTTCGGCCATTGCGGCTCGCGGACTCTGTGCACGCCAACCCCGCCGAACTCCTCGGTCTGTCCGCGCGTGTCGGAGATACGGCCGGTACCGCGGGTCAGCACGTCAACCGTGACACCCTGTCGCACCAGCGCCTCGGCCAGCTTACGGACATGGCGCGCGAGACCCCCCTCGATCACGGGCGGGTACTCCCAGGAGAGCAGCAGCACTCGGTTGCTCACGCCTGGACCCTAGCTGGCAGCCGCTTGAGGCCCCCCGAGGCCCACATGCACCGACGCGCAGGCGGACCCCGCGGCGCGCGATGATCGTCCCGTGACCGACGCTCCGCGCTTCTACTTCGCCGCCATGTCGCCGTACTCCTGGCTTGCCGCCGAGCGCATCGGCACGGTGTTGCCGCGGGCGTCATGGGTTCCGCTGACAGCCGCGTTCGTGTTCAAAGCCAACGGCCGCACCTCGTGGGGGCTGACCGAGGAGCGGGAGCGCGGGATCGCCGAATCGGAGGAGCGAGCCCGAGTGCACGGCCTGGGGCCCATTCGCTGGCCGGACCCGTGGCCCACCAGCGACGTCCCCGTTGCTCGCGCGATGACGTTCGCCGCGAGCATCGACCGCCTGGCCCCCTACGCGCTCTGCTGCATGCGGCTCGCGTTCCTGGAGGGAGGCGATCTGCAGGAGATCGAGGCGCTGCGCGATGCCGCGGACCGCTGCGGGATCAACGCCGACGAGCTAACGGCGGCACTGGCGCGAGAGGAGATCAAGCGGGCGCTCCGGGAGGCCACCGACGCAGCGGTTGCGCTCGGCGTCTTCGGAGTGCCCACCGTGATCGTGGAAGGCCAGCTGTTCTGGGGGGATGACCGCCTGGAGGATGCAGCCGCAGCGGACCGGGCGGCGATGGGCGGCTGAGCCGGCCGAGCCTCAGCCCGGCGGCTCGCCGGCGCCTGGCGAGAGGTCGAGCTCCAGCTGGCGCGGCGAGGGGCGCAACGGCTCGCTGGTCTGCTTGGGGCGCCCGCGGCGCGACCAATGCCCGACCACCTCGCGACTGCGGCAGCTGAAGTGGTTGACGCGACGGTCCGTGGGCGCGAGCGCGAGGCCGCCGGGGGCTGGGCCGACGACGACGGCGTGGAATCGCCGGCCTTTGTGATCGACCTCGACTATGTCGCCCGTCTGGATTCCCTCGAGCCGCATCAGAGCGGGGACTCCATCAGGATCAGCGGCTGGAGGCAAACGGCACACCCCGCGAGGCCCCCACACCCGGCTTGCCCGCGCCGCGCATCTACGTAGGCTAGTGCCATGAGGTGGCTCATCGACGGCATGAATGTGATCGGCACGCGCCCCGATGCCTGGTGGAAGGACCGACATGGGGCGATGGTCAACCTCGTGGACCTGTTGGAGCGCTGGGCGGCCAGCAGTGGCGCGGAGGTCACCGTCGTGTTCGAGAAGCCACCCTCCCCGCCTATACGCTCGACGGTCATCGAGGTCGCCCACGCCCCCAGGCCGCGCAGGGACTCCGCCGACGATGAGATCGTCCGCCTGCTGGTCGCCGACCCCGAGCCCGGATCGGTCCGTGTGGTCACCTCTGACCTCTGGCTCAGCGACCGCGTGATCGCCGCCGGAGCGAGCACCGAGCCTGCCGCTCCCTTCCGGGCGCTGATCGAGGTCGACTGATGCACCCGGAGACCCGCTACACGCGCAGCGGGGATACGAGCATTGCCTACGCGGTGAGCGGCGAGGGCCCTCTGGACATCCTGTTCCTGCCCGGCTGGATCTCTCAGATCGAGCAGCTGTGGGAGGCACCGGCGCTGCGCCGCTTCAACGAACGGCTCACCACATTCAGCCGCTTGATCATCTTCGACCGTCGCGGCAGCGGGCTCTCGGACCGGCTCGCGGAGGAGCCCACGATCGAGCAGGAAGCCGCCGACGCGCTGGCCGTCCTGGACGCCGCCGGCAGCGAACGCGCGGCGCTGTTCACCTACCAGCTCGGCGGCATCGTCGGAGTGGAGCTCGCCGCCCAGCACCCGGAGCGGATCGGCGCGCTGATCATGTACGCGTCGGTCGCGCGCACCTCGTGGGCGCCCGACTACGACTGGGCGCTTACGGTGGAGCAGCGCGAGGCGCTCAACGACGCCAACGCGGAGGCCTGGGGCCGGGTCGAGAACCCGGTGTTGCGTGCGCTCGCGCCGTCGGTGGCCGACGATCCTGCGATGCGCGACTGGTTCGCCCGCCTGCAGCGGCTGTCCGCGAGCCCGACCGAGGCGCGCATGCTGTTCGGGACCGTCGCCGGCCTGGACGTGCGCGAGGCGCTGCCCCGCATTCGCGTGCCGGCGATGGTGATGCACCGCCGGGGCGACCAGGCGTGGGACATCCGCCACTCTCGCTACCTCGCCGAGAAGATCCCCGGCGCCCGCTATGTCGAGCTGGACGGGGTCGACTCGCTGCCCTTCGTCGGTGACTTCGAGCCCCTCATCGCCGAGGTCGAGGAATTCCTGACCGGAGGGCGCAGCGGCGGCGGGCTGGCCCGGGCGTTGCTCACCGTCATGTTCACCGACATCGTCGATGCCACCGCGCACGCGGCCGGGCTCGGGGACGCGCGCTGGCGCGATCTGCTGGCCCATCACGACGAACTGGTGCGCCAGGAGCTAGCCCGCTACGGCGGCCGCGAGGTCAAGACGGTCGGCGACGGCTTCCTGGCGGTGTTCGACGGGCCGCCCTCGCCCGCCCTGCGGTGCGGCCTTGCGATCACCCGCGCAGCTCGTGAGCTGGGAATCGAGGTGCGCATCGGCATGCACACCGGCGAGTGCGAGCTGATCGGCAGCGACGTGGGCGGGATGGCGGTTCACATCGCCGCGCGCGTCAACGGGCTAGCGAGGCCCGGCCAGGTGCTGGTGTCCGGCACGGTGTTCGGAACCGTGGTGGGCGGTCCCTTCCAGTTCACCGATCTGGGCATGCACGAGCTCAAGGGCGTCCCCGGCCGCTGGCCCCTGTTCGCCCTCGACGACTGATGCTGGCTCGGCGACTCGCGGCCAGGGCGGCCCGGGACGGGCGAACACGAACCCCTGCACCAGGGTCACGCCCAATCTCCTGACAGCGGCCAACTCGGCTGCGCTCTCAACGCCCTCCACGACCAGCAGGCAGCCCACCTGGCGCGAGTAGCCGGCGAGCGCGGACACCAGCGCTGAGCGCTCGCTGTCGCTGTCTATGCCCGTAACGAGCGAGCGGTCCAGCTTCAGATATCGCGGCAGCACAGCGGTGATCTGGCGAAGCCCCGAATATCCCGCGCCCATATCGTCCACCGCGAGGCATGCTCCACGTTCGCGCAACGGCCGGAACGCCTCCGCCAGGTCCATCTCGCCCTGGGCAAGGGTCTCCTCGGTGATCTCCACGATCAGTCCGCGCAGCCCATCCTCTCCCCCGCCACCGGACGCTTCGATCATGTCCTGCGTCTGCGGATCCAAGAGCACCGGTGCCGACAGGTTCACCGAGACGCCCGTACCGGGCGGGCGCGTGCGGTAGAGCTCAAGCGCCCCGGCCAGACAGGCGCGCTCGAGCTCCGGCCGCCTGCCCAGTCTCTCTGCCAGAGCGAACCAGCCCAGCGGCCCGTCCTGGATGTGCGGCGAGCTGAAGCGTGCAAGCGCCTCGAACGCGTGGGCCCTGCCGGTGTGTATGTCCACGATCGGCTGGACCACCATCGTGAGGCCCTCGCCGGCGATCAGCGCACCGATCGCACTGCGCACCCCCTCGAGCTCCCGCTGTCCCAGCGCGGGAGGCGGCTCGCCCGACTCCCTCGCACCCTGCGGCCCGTCGGCGCGGCGCTCAACGCGCGAGGCGATATCTCCCGCCAGCAGCAGCGTCTCGGCGCTGTCGGCCTGCAGGCGGGCGCGGCCGAGCAGGTCGTTGAGCTCTCGCGTAAGTCGCCCGCTGGTCAGCAGCAGACCGGTCACGGCCACGCACAGAGCCGCGTATTCCGCCGAGAGCCCTCCGTAGCGGAGCACGGGCGCCAGCAGCGAGGTCACAACCAGCGCGCGCCCCACCCAGTGCAGGCGGCCCCCACGCGCAAGCACGCCACTGGCCACGGCGGTGAGCCACAGGATGCTGAGCACGCTCACGCGCTGACTGCCCAGTCCGATGATCAACAGCGCCGAGGTGCCCGACAGCGACTCCTCCAGGCTCAGCCACGCCAATCGCGGGGCGGCCAGCTGGACCAGCGATGTCAGCTGGATCAACACGAAGCCCGCCAGCGCAGCGGCGGGCACCGGCACGAGGCTCGGATGGGCGAGCAGCAGCAGCACGCCCGCGGCGCCCACGGCCACGCGGCTGACCGCCGCCGTGCGGCGGGCGCGCGCGACGTGATCCTCGGAACTGTCAACCATCCCGTCGAGCGCGGGCATGTGAGAGATTCGGCGCTGATCGGCCGCAGCTTGAGCCCGCCGTGACGCGCTCATCGCCCCACAGGGCCGAAATCCGCATCCCGCGCAAAATTTTTCGTCATCCGCGAATAAAGCTGGCTCCCGGCGGGTAAGTGGGCGTCGACCCGCGGGAGAGGCGGGTTATAAACAGCCCGTCCGAGTTCCCCCCGCCCTGGCGGGCTCACGACACGCGAGGGGGCCCCGCCCAACGCGGGGCCCCTTCCTGTCGAGTGTCCAGCCCATGCCACGCGCCGCCGACCGCGCCGCGCCGCGCCGCGCCGGGCGGCGCCGCGCCGGGCGGGCCCACTGTCTGACGAAGTTCTTCCGCTCGCCAGAGCAAGGACTTAGGGCGCGCGTGAAGACTTGCCGCATGACTCCACCGGCGAGCAGACCGACCGTGAACAGACCCACCCTGAATCTCGGCGCGCTCGAGCAGCGCCGCGGGACCACCTCGCTGCGCGGTGACGCGCGGCGGGTTCCGGCGCCGGTCTCCCATCTCCGCAATGAGTACCCGCCCGGATATCTCGAGCAGCTGGCGCGACCCCTCACCCACCGCGGGGGCACCCCCGCGGTGGGTCGGCCGGGCCGCCCCTCGATGCGCGCTTCAGGGGGTGGGGCCGGGGTGCGCTGAGACGGCCGGCCTCCCTCGCCCGGCCGCCCTGCGGGCATCCCCTCTTCCGCCCGGCAGGGCGCGAAGCCAGGCGATCACCTGAGCCTCGGTCTCTCTGCCCGCCGCGCGCACGGTGCGTAGCGGTACTCGGCCGGGCGCAACCGGCCGAGCTTCGTGCGCCGGTGAGGCCGGCCGGAACGAAAGGCGCTCGTTGCTCATCGGGTCTCCTTCGTCTGTTTGAACATGGTCCGAGATCACGCCGAGCGCGCTCATCGGTGGAATTGCCTCACGCGCGCTGTTGCGCTCGGAGGAGGTCGGTCCCGGCAGACTCCCCAGCTCTCGTCTGACGCGCCTGTAGCCCTCCACGCCTCCGAGGGTCGGTATCCAGAAGGCGATGGCGTGGTAGATCAGCACCCCCGCTGTCGCCTGGGCGACCGGAGCCCCGTACAACACCAGCGTCCCCGCCAAGCCCCCCTCCAGCACTCCGATGCCGCCCGGAACCGGAAGGAGGTTTGCCAGGTAGCCGATGATGTAGCCGAGCATCAGCACCGCCAGGGGCGGGCTGTAGCCGACGCCGCCGAGGGTCGCCCAAAGCACCGCGATGTCAAAGCCGAGGTAACCCGCCGCTCCCGCAAGGCGCCAGTTCGGGCGACGCAGCGCCCCGAGCGCCTCGCCGACACCGGCCACGATCGAGCTGAGCCTTGGAGACATCTGCGCCATGCTGCTGCGACGCTCGCCCAGCCTCGCCGCCAGCAGGACCGCTGCCACCGCTGCGACTGCGCCGAGCATCGGCAGCACCCAGAGGGCTGTGCCACCCCCACCGGCGGACAGCCCGAGGCCCAGCGCCGCAGCTCCGGAGATGAGCGCGATCACGTTGATGGCACTTGTCAGAAAGAACAGGCCGGCCGAGCTCCTGAGGATTCGCGCCGTCCCCATGCCCGCCTCGTGCAGCAGCCATCCACCCACCGCCAGCGAGCCGACGCCTCCCCCGGGCAACACCGCGCCGGAGCCCATCTCCGTCCACGCCAGAGCGCGGGCCGCGCCCGCAGGCAGTGGCGCGAAGAAGTGGCGGAAGATCACAACGAAGCTCGAGCAGGAGGCCAACTCGAGCGCCACCGCCAGCAGTGCCCAGCCGGCGCCCAGGTGCGAGATGTCGCGACGCACCGCACCTAGGCCCGGCAGCGCCAACAGCACGGAGCCGACCGCCAGGAACAGGGCACCGGAGCCAAGCAGTCGCATCCGCAGCCTGCCGGGCGCCATCGGCGCCGCTGCGTGAGCGTGCCCGGCCGGAGCGGCGGCTGCCATTGGTCAGGCCGCTATCGCCGCTGTGGAATCTGCGGGCAGCGCCAGCAGCTCAGCCCAAAGGCGAACGTGGTGTGGGATCGCCACACCGAACATCTCCACCCGCCACGGCAGGTCGATGCCGAAGGTGCGCCTGTCGAGCTCGGCGTCCAGTGCCACGCTCAGCGCGAAGCCGCTTTCCTGTCGCGGGCCGGCCTGGATGCGCGCATGGAAGGACACGTCGCGAGAGATGTCCCTGACCGTGAGCGTGCCGGGCACCCGGAAGCTCGCGTCATCGCGCGCCTGGATCCGGCGGGATCGGAACGTGATCTGAGGGAAGCGCTCGGCGTCGAGCATCCCGGAACCCAGCAGGTAGCCATCGAGCCTTCTGTCGCCCGTGCTGAGGCTGGCGGTCTGCGCGCAGAGCGACGCGAGCACACCGGCGCCGCGGGGGTGCTCGAACTCGGCTGCGAACTCTTGGAAGCTGCCCCGGATGGGCCCTCCCAGCGCATGCAGCGCGAACCCCACCCTGCTCGAGGCCGGCTCCACTCTCCACCTCCCCTCGGGCACCAACTGGCGCTCGGGCAAACCCTCGACTGAATGGATGAACATCGCTCTGCGCTCCCTTCCTCCCGTTGGCTGCATATGACTATGCGATATAGCAGATCCTTTCTAGTTACCAAGGATCTTTACTGCTATATTGTGGTTGTGCAGGGAGCGATCTCAGATCAGGCGCCGGTTGCCGTCGGACGGCCGATCGGCGAGTACAACGGCTATCTGCTCGCGCAGCTGGGCAGAGCGGCGACGCGCCGCTACCGCCACGCGATGGCGCCCACGGGACTCTCCCCGCGCGAGACCGCGGCGCTGCTGCGCCTGGAGGCAGGTCCCCTAACCCAACAGGACCTGGGCGCCGCGATCGACATGGATCCCAGCAACCTGGTGGCGCTGCTCAACGACCTCGAAGCGGGCGAGCTTGCGAGCCGCAGCCGCGACCCGGAAGACCGCAGGCGCCACATCGTCGCCATCACGCCCCGCGGGATCGAGATGATGAACGACGTTCGGCGAATCGCCGGCGAGGTAGAGGATGACCTGCAGCCGACGCTCTCAGAGCAGGAGCGCGAGACGCTCCGCTCGCTGCTCGCGCGTGTTGCGGATGCGCTCGATGTGCCTCCCCTCCCCGACGCGTCAGTCGGCGAGGAAGACGCCTGCTAGAAGCAGCGCCTTCTCAGCGGTCCCCCAGCGGCTCGCGCAGGAACACGACCATCAGCACCGTGCCCGCCACCAGCCAGACGGCGAGCGTGCGCATGTCGCCGGCATCGATGCCCGCTCCTGACGTGTAGGGGTTGAAAGCGTGCTGCAGGGCGTGAGCCAGCGCGTGAACAGGGAAGATCGACGCGAGGTCCCGCAGCCACGCGGCGAGCCCGTCCGTCACGAACCACACGCCGGATATGAACGTCAGCGGCAGGATCGCGAAGTTGACCACCGCGGGCGCCGCCTCGGCGCTGCTGATGAACCGGACGATCCCGATACCAAGGGACGTAAAGCACGCGGACCCGAGCGCCAGGGCGAGCAGCAGCCCTGGGAGCGTCGCCGCGCGCACGTGCACTCCGTAGGCCACGCGCGCAATGAGCAGCGTCAGCACCGTCATGGCCAGCATCGTCAGGGCAGCGGAGCCTATGCGCCCGGCGATGTAAGCCCAGCGCGGCAGAGGCATGCCCTGCATCCGCTTGAGCACACCGGTGTCCCGCAGGATCGCCGTGCTGATGGCTATGTTCACGAACGTGGTGGTGATCACCGCGTAGGCGAGGATTCCCGGGACGAAGTAGTCGTTGTAGGGGATGCCTCCGCCGCGCCCGCCCGTCGTCTTGCCTTCGTAGATCGTCCCGAATATCACCAGGAACATGATCGGCATCAGGATCACGAAGAACGCACGGCTGCGATTGCGCCAGAACGCGCGCTGCTCATAGCGGACCTGCCATGCGGCCAGGCCGAGGTCTCTGCGCGCGCCGGGCGCAGCGGCGATCACCCGCTCACCAGGCCCGGTTCGAGATTCACCTCGGCGTCCTGCTGCCCGGTCAGCTCGAGATAGATGTCCTCCAGCGTCGGCTGGGTGACCGAGAAGTGCCCGAGCGTCACGTCGTTCTCAAGCGCCCACGTGGTCACCCGGGCGCTGACCAGTACCGGATCGGTCGTGCGCAGCAGGACGCGTCCGTGATCGCTTGAGCGCTGCACACCCGGCACGTGCGGGAGATCCTCCAGGGCGTGCTCCGCTGGCAGCTGGAAGCGGATCTCGGCCGGATGCGCCTCGCGCCCGCCGAGCTCCTCAGGGGCGCCGACGGCGATTATCTCGCCCGCGCGCATCACGGCGACGCGGTCAGCCAGAGCCTGCGCCTCGTCCATGAAGTGAGTGGTCAGGAAGATCGTCTTGCCCAGCTGACACAACGCGCGGATGGTCGACCAGGCATGGCGGCGAGCCTGAGGGTCGAAGCCCGTGGTGGGCTCGTCGAGGAAGACCAGATCGGGGTCGCCCACCAGCGCCAGCGCCAGGTCGAGCCTGCGGCGCTGGCCGCCGGACAGGCTCTTGGCACGGGTGTCGCGCTTTGCCTCGAGCTCGACCAGCTCGATCAGCTCCGCCGCGCCGCGCCGGCGGCGGTGGTAGCGGCCATACATCTCCAGCAGCTCGCCGACGGTGAGATCGTCCTGGACCCCGCAGGACTGCAGCACGATGCCCACACGCTCGCGCAGCTCCCGCGAGCTCTCGCCGGGATCCATCCCCAGCACGCGCACGGTCCCGGAGCTGCGGTGGCGATAGCCCTCGAGGATCTCCGTGGTCGTGGTCTTGCCCGCCCCGTTTGGACCGAGCAGGCAGAAGACCTCGCCGGCGTCCACCGTGAAGTCCACGCCGCGCACGGCCTCCAGCTCGCCATAGCGCTTGCGAAGATCTGCAACCTCGATGGCAAGCATGAACGGGGTCGATAATGGCAGGCCTCCGTGCCCCGGGGCATCGCGGCGGGCAGGCGCACCACCGCTGGCATGCTCGCTCGCGGCAGCGCACCGCCAGGGCACTGCGCGCCCATAGCGCCCAGCCGAGTGGGCCCGGTGGACGCTCTGGCGCCCCGCTCGCCCACACGGCCCGCTCGCTCACGCGGCCCGCTCGCTCACACGGCCAGCTCGCGCTCCTGCCTCGTGCGCCTGGGCTTCCAGCCCTGCCCGGGGACGCAGCTGAGCAGCAGCTTGGTGTAAGCGTGCTGCGGGTCGCCGAAGATCGCCTCGGTGCTCCCGCGCTCGACGATGCGCCCGTCGCGCATCACGATGACCTCGTCGGCGACCTGTCGCACCACCGCCAGGTCGTGCGTGAGCAGCATGTAGGACACCGTGGTGCTGTTGCGCAGTTCGGTGAGCAGGTTGAGTATCTGCGCCTGGATGGACACGTCAAGCGCGGAGACGGCCTCGTCGAGGATCACGATCCGCGGCTCCACGGCCAGCGCTCTGGCGATGGCTGCGCGCTGGCGCTCACCCCCGGAGAGGCCGCGTGGAAGCGTGCGTCCGCGCCGCTCGTCCAGGCCCACCTGAGAGAGCAGCGTCGATACCCGCCGCTCGAGCTCGGCGGCCGTCAGGTCGAAGTGCAGCGCGAGCACGTGCCGGATCGAGTCGGCGACCGGCTGGCGAGGATCGAACGAGGAGTACGGATCCTGGAAGACCATCTGCACGAGTCGCGCCCGGCGCTTGCGCGCGGCCGAGCCGCGACCGAGCCGGCGCGGGTCCACCCCGTCGATCAGGAAGCTGCCCGAGCTGGGGACCTCCAGCCCGGCGATGATCCGCGCGATCGTGGTCTTGCCCGACCCTGACTCCCCCACGACGCCCAGCGCGGTGCTTTCGCCCAGCTCGAAGGAGACGCCCTCGAGGGCCGTGACGGCAACCCCGCGGCGCGGGCCGTGGCGCGGCGCGAACGTCTTGCGCAGGCCCGCCACCTCGAGCACGTTCTCAGCCACGGCTGCCGCCGGCGGCCGGGGCCAGGGAGGGAGCGAGCGTCTCGGCACGGATGCAGCTGGTGCGCCCCCCGTGCAGCGGGCGCATCACGGGAGCACTCGCGCTACAGCGCTCGAGCGCCAGCGCGCAGCGATCGGCGAACGGGCAGCCGTGCGGAGCCTCGACCGCCGACAGGGGCCGGCCGGGGATCACCTCCAGGTACTCCGGTTTCAGCGTGAGGCTGGGCCGGCTGGCCAGAAGCGCTGCGGTGTACGGGTGAAGAGGAGCATCGTGCATCCTCGCGGAGGCCTGGTCCTCCATTATGCGCCCGCCGTACATCACCAGGGTGCGGTCACAGACCGCTGCGGCGAGCTCGAGATCGTGGGTGATCAGGACCAGGCCCATCCCGCGATCGCGCCGCGCGTCGTCGAGGATGCTCATCACGTCGGATTGGGTGGTCACGTCGAGCGCCGTGGTGGGCTCGTCGGCGAGGACCAGCCGAGGCTCCATGGCCAGCACGGCGGCGATCATCACCCTCTGCAGCAGCCCGCCGGAGAGCTCATGCGGGAACTGGCGCAGCCGCGCCTCGGGACGTGAGACACCCACGTCGTCCAGCAGCTCCACGACCCTTGCGCGCGCCTGCTGGCGGCTCATCCCGCGCAGTGTTCTGAGCGGCTCGGTCAGGAAATCTCCGACGGGCAGAACCGGGTTGATGCTGGCGCGTGGATCCTGGAAGATCATCCCGATGCCGTCGGTCCTGTAGCTGCGCAGGGCGCCGGGCGACATCGTGAGCACCGGCTCGCCCGCGAAGGAGATATCGCCGCTGGTGCGCGATCCCGGCGGAAGCAGCCGGCCGATCGCACGCGCGGTCATCGACTTGCCCGAGCCCGACTCGCCGACCACGGCGAGCGCCTCTCCGGCAGCCACCGTGAACGTGATGTCGCGCAGCACCGGGCGCAGCGAGCCCTCCAGCTGAACCTCGACACCCAGCTGCGAGACCTCAAGGAGAGCCGTCACGCGCGGATCCCGGCGGTGTCATCGCCCCCGAGGCGAGCACTGAGGACAGTGGCGGAGACGATCGTGAGCACGATGAAGACGCTCGCGAACAGCGTCTCCCACGGGGCGCCCTGCAGGATCGAGTTCTGGCCCTCGTTGACAAGGACGCCCCAGTCGGGCGTGGGCGGCTGCACGCCCAGCCCGAGGTAGTTGATGGCCAGCAGGTCGGTCATCCCATAGGTGAACGTGAGAGCGGCCTGCGCCCAGATCGTGCGGGCTATGTTCGGCATCACGTGGCGCAGGCAGATCGTCAGGCCCGAGAACCCCTGGACGCTTGCAGCAGCGACGTACGGGAGCGAGCGCTCTCGCAGGGCGGCGCTGCGGATGATGCGGGCCACCCACGGCGTGTTGGCGATGGCGAGCGCGACGACCGGCGCGGTCAGCCCGCGCCCTAGGATCGCCACAGCCATCATCGCCAGCAGCAGCCCGGGAAAGGCGAACAGGATCTCCATGCCCCGGGAGAGCAGCGTGTCCGAGACCCCGCGCTTCCACGCGGCCAGCACGCCGATGAGCGTCCCCAGCGCGGTCGCTCCGAGCGAGATCAGGATCGGGCCGAGAATGCTCGGCCGAGCTCCCGCGAGCACGCGCGAGAATATGTCGCGGCCGGTCGCGTCGGTGCCGAACAGGTGTGCGGAGGAGGGACCCTGCAGCGCGATTTCCAGGTTCACCGCGTTGGGGTCCTGCGGGGCGATCAGCGAGCCGAACAGAACGAAGATCGCCATCGCCACCAGCACCAGAGCGCACAGGACCAGCACCCTGTCGCCGGCACCAGCCAGGCGAACCCGTCGGCGGCGTCCGGCGTAGGCGGCTATCGAGGACATGCTGCGGGAACGCTCACTCGAGCGTGATCCTGGGATCGAGGCGGGCACAGATCACATCGACGAAGAACCCGATCACGACGAACGCGGCGACCGCGATCAGCGAAACGGCCTGGATGACAGGGAAATCGTCCTGCGAGATGGCGCTCACCAGCAGTGCCCCCAGCCCATTGAGAGAGAACGCCGTTTCCACCACCGCCGCCCCCACCACCAGGTAGGCGATCACGATGCCGGCTGCGGTCGTGACGGGGATGGCCGCGTTGCGCAGCACATGCCGGCGTATCACCCGTCGTCGCGGAAGGCCTCTGACGGTGGCGGTGGTTACGTGCTCCTTGCCGAGCTCACCCTCGACGGACGCCTGTGTGAGTCGCCCGATGTAGGCCACAGATGTCAGTGCCAGGGCGATGGCGGGCAGCGTCAGATGCCACAGCTCGTCCAGAAAGCCCGAGCCGGAGCCGTACACCGGGAACCAGCCGAGCTGCACGCTGAATACGGCGATCAGAAGCAGCGAGGCCACAAACGTCGGTATCCCCAGTCCGACGGCCTCCGCGAACACCACGGCGGTCCCCAGAAACCCGCGCTTCAGTGCGGCGACGGCGCCTGAGAGCATCCCGGCACCCAGGATCAGCAGCGAGCACATGCACACGAGCAGCAGCGTCGTGTCGACGCGCGGCGCCATCACTGCGCTGACGCTCTCGCTCTCCACGTAGGACGTTCCGAAGTCGCCCTGCACCGCGCGCCCGAGCCAGTCGGCGTACTGGACGACGAACGGGTCGTTGAGGTGATATTGGGCTTCCAGCAGGCGGCGCGTGTGTGCGCTCACGGGTCGCCCTGCGGTGAGCGCGGTCACCGGGCTGCCCGGGGCCAGGAACAGCGAGCCGAATATCACCACGCTGGCCACGAGCACCGCGAGCAGGCCATGCACGAGGCGACGGAGGATGAAGCGTCTCACCGGCGGCTCACAGCTGTCCGCGGGGCCGCGCTAGCCGGACGCGCCGAGTTCCGCGGCCCACGGATAGTGGAATGCGTATGGCCAGCTCGAGGCCGGCCCGGTGACCCGCTTGTTGATGAACATCCTCTCCGGCGTGTAGAGGAGCGGGATGTAGCGGTCTGATTTCACGACCACCCTGTCGACGGCCACCGTCAGCTGTGCGCGGCGGGTCGGGTTGGTGGCGGCGTTGGCTTCGTTGAAGTCCTTCAGCGCGGCGGGCGGCAGCGTCCACTGGCTGAGGTTCGTCGGTCCGGGCAGCGTGTTGACGGCCATCGCCTCGAGCGGATCGGTCATGTCCGTCCACAGCTGGAAGCTGAGCAGCAGGTCGTACTTCTTGCGAGCCGCCGGCGAGAGGTACAGGTTGGTGACCGCGGCGGGCTGCAGCGGCACCGCCTGCATGGGGATGCCCACGCTTTCCGCCTCCGCCACGATCGCGGTGGCAATCACAGACTCGGTGGTGATGCCGGCCGTGTAGACCATTGTCAACGGCTTGCTGGGCTTGCCCGCCTTGTCGACCAGCCGCCTTGCCTCTTCGAGGTTGGCCTTGTGTTCCCCAAACTGCTTTTTCAGTTCTTCGTTGTAGGCGGCATAGACGGGAGCGGCTTCGGGATATTTGATCGGGAACACCGAGGATGACCAGATCGGCGAAGCGGCGCCGCTGTAGCCGATCTTGGCGAGCGCCGGGCGATCGATCGCCAGAGAGAGCGCCCCTAGGAGCTGTGTCTCCTGCGAGGTGTTGCCACCGATCGCCACCATCCCTGCGAGATCCGTGGCAGGCCCGAGGTAGAGGTGCCCCTCGGCCGTGTGGCTGAGCTGACTGACAGAGCTTCCAGGCGCTTCATAGGTCCCGTCGATTTCACCGGTGAGCAGCGCATCCGTGAGCGTGCTCGAGTCGGTGACCCACTTAAAGGTCACGCTGGCCACCTTGGGCTCGAGCGCAGCATCCCAGTAGTGGGGGTTGCGCACCATGACCAGCTGCTGGCCGGGCGTCCAGCTCTTGAACTCGAACGGGCCGCTGCACATGACGCCCTTCTGGGCGGTCCCGTAGCTGCCGCCGGCCGCCTTGGTGAAAGCTTCCTCGGTCACCACGCCCATGCCCGTGGCCATCATCTCGTTGACGAGCCCGTTGGGCACCTTGGTGGTGAGCGTGACCTGCAGCGGGCCGGTCTGCTTGACGCTCGCCACCATCACGCCCATCGGTTCGAGGTACACCGACGCATCCGCCGGGTCTATCTGCCGATCCAGGCTGTAGACGACGTCTTTGGCCGTCAGCGCTTTGCCGTCCCAGAACTTCACCCCCGGGCGGATGTCGTACACCCACTCAAGCGGCGTGGGATGGCTGTATGACTGAACCAGGTCCGGCACTATCTGCATGGCGGCGTTGATCTTGAAGAGGCTGTCGCACATCTGCGCGAGCACCTCGTTTTCGGGCGGGTTCCAGTCCTTGATGGGATCCAGCGGCACCGGTTCGCCCAGCGGCAGGTCCCACACGACGTTGGCGAGCTGGCCCTTGGGAGCGGGCGTGTAGGTGTCCAGCGCGAGAGACGCGCTGGAGGAGCTCGAGCCGGAGACGCTTCCGCATGCGCTGAGAACGCTCGCGCCGATCAGGGCCAGCACGGGCGCGAGCCATCTACCCCATCTCGTGGTGCGTCCCGCGGGCCTGCGGGGATCTGCGAAAACCGGTCCTGCCACGGGATCTCCTTTGCGCTGGGTGTGGAGCGATGCGCTGGGTGTGGAGCAATGATCCGGGCCGCCGGCGGGTTTGCGTTAGCGACCCCTGGCCAGCATCTAGGACGCGCATCTGGCCATATGGACAAAAATCGGAATCGGCTGGCGATCCGGTTCCGTTCTGCGGTACAGAGCGAGTAATGTGCGAGGGAACCAGCGGCCCGACCGGGTCGTTCTGCCACTCTGCGGAATGTTGATACCCAGCTATCCCGCTTACTGGACCACTGGCCCAATGCGGCCGGGCAAGTTTCGACGCTCGTCGGTACACGCCGATGCCGGCAAGCCCGGAGAATTGCCCAGCACGTGACCCCGCAGAACGCGATCCACACGCCCGCGGGCTCCGCGATCGCGGAGCCATCTCTGCTCCAGAAGGGCGAGGTTCACTACACGCTCGCTCCCACGCATCCGCCACGAATGCACCTGAACCCAGGCGATCGCGTACGTGTGGAGACCGAGCTGAACATCGGCGACCACCTCAGAGAGCTGGGCGACGAGTTCGACATCTCGATGGCGGTGGCGCCGTTCCTGAACGGCGCCACCGGGCCGATCTACGTGCGCGGAGCTCAGCCCGGCCAGATGCTGATCTGCGACATCGAGGAGATGCAGCTTCTCCCGCCTGGCTTCACTGCGCTGGCCCCGGGCCTGTGGACGTTCGCGGAGGACGGCAGCATGCCACCGGGGGGCGCGGCGCACCGCGTGGTCGACGTGCGCGACGGGCACGTGATCTGGGACGAGCGCACCCGCATCCCCGCGCGCCCGATGGTGGGGGTGCTTGGCACCGCTCCGGCCCTGGAGGCGATCTCGACCATGGACTGCGGGCCGCACGGGGGCAACCTGGACGTGCAGGAGTTCGCACCCGGTACCCGCGTGTTCCTACCAGTGGCGGTGGAGGGCGCGCTGCTCTACCTGGGCGACTGCCACGCCGTGCAGGGCGACGGGGAGCTCTCGGGCTTCGGCGCGATCGAGATCCGCTCGCACGTGACGATACGAGTCGATCTGGCCGCACGTCCCTCGAACATGCGCTGGCCCCGCTTCGAGGACGGCGAGACGATCGGCACGGTCGCATGCGCCCGCCCGCTGGAGGACGCGTTCCGGCTGGCGGTCAGAGAGCTGGCGCACTGGCTCGCAGAGGAGCACGGGTACACGCTCCCCGACGCCCTGCTGCTGCTCGGTCAGGTGGCGCAGGCACGCTGCACGCAGATGGTCAATCCACACTTCACCTACGTGTGCAAGATCGCAAAGCGCTATCTGAGCGGCGGATCCGAACAGGCATGAATCCTCGCGCGGACCCGCGAGACCCACCGCGATGAGGGAGGAAGCCGTGCAACGCATTCCAAAGACCGGGCTGCTGTACACGTATGAGCGAGGCAGGCGTCCCGTTGCGAGGGTGCGCTCGGGCGAGACCATCCTGGTGGAGACGCGGACGGCCTTCGGGGATGCAGAGTTGCTCCAGGGCGTCGAGGTGTCGCAGGACGAAACGGATTACGCCGACCCGCTGACCGGGCCGATCCACGTCGAGGGCGCGCAGGTGGGAGATGCGCTGGCGGTGCACATCGAGCGCATCGACCTCGTTGGCGCCCCGGTGATCGGCCCGATCAGGGGGTGCAGCGCGATTGAGTGGGGGCCGCTTCCCGTTGACATCCTGGCGGTGCGCGACGGGTGCCTGCAGGTCGGCTCGCTGTCGCTGCCGATTCGCCCGATGATCGGGTGCATCGCGGTGGCCCCCCGATCGGGAAGCACGCCGAGCACCTCGGTGGGTGACCACGGCGGCAACCTCGACACCAGACACATTGCGCCCGGCTCAACGGTGCTGCTGCCGGTGTTCGAGCCTGGCGCGGGCCTGGTCCTGGGCGACTGCCACGCGCTGCAGGGCGACGGCGAGATGACCGGGTGCCCGCCGGAGACCGACGCGGAGGTGACCCTGCGCCTGGAGATCGTCAAGGGCCTGACGCTGGCGCGCCCGCGCGTGCTGACGCCGGCGCGATTCATGACGCTTGCATCGGCCGCGGAACTGGAGCGCGCCTGCTCGCTGGCGGTCTCCGACATGATCGCGGCGCTCGAGAGCTCCACCAGCCTCAGCGCCGACGAGGCATACGTCCTGTTGACGCTGTGCGGGGACCTGGAGGTCAGCCAGGTGGTCAACCCGTGGCACACGGTGCGCGTCGCGGTGGACCGTACGCTGCTGGAGGTCTGATGGGCGCCGGCGCGGAGGCGGCTGAGCTCTGCACGCAGACGGCGGGGGAGCTGGTCGCGATGATGAGCGCCGGCGATGTGTCCAGCGCCGAGGTGATGAGCGCGCATCTGCAGCGGATCGCAGACTTCAACCCAGCGCTAAACGCGATCGTGACGCTGGCCGGCGAGGAGGCGCTGGCGCAGGCTGCGCTGGCTGACCGCGCGCGAGCCGGCGGGGAGAGACTCGGCCCGCTTCACGGCCTGCCGATCGGCATCAAGGACCTGGTGGACACGGCCGGGATCAGGACCACATACGGCTCCCCGATCTTCGCCGAGCACGTGCCTGACCGCGACGCGGCGGTCGTGAGCAGGCTCAGATCCGCGGGCGCGATCGTCGTGGGCAAGACCAACACGCCGGAGTTCGGCGCGGGCTCCCACACGTTCAACGCGGTCTTCGGCATCACCCGCAACCCCTATGACCTCGAGCGCTCGCCGGGAGGAAGCAGCGGAGGCGCGGCCAGCGCGCTGGCGAGCTGCATGCTGGCGCTGGCGGACGGCTCGGACCTGGGCGGCAGCCTGCGCAATCCGGCTTCGTTCTGCAACGTGGTCGGCCTGCGCCCGTCTCCAGGCCGCGTGAGCACGCTGCCCACCGGCGATCTCTGGGATCCGATGTCGGTGAGCGGCCCGATGGGGCGCTGCGTCGCCGACGTGGCGCTGGCGATGGACGCAATCGCGGGAGCAGACCCTGGTTACCCGCTCTCCGCCGGCCAGGGCGATGGCGCGCACTCCTTCGGCTCGGCGCTCGGCCGGGACGTGAAGGGTCTGCGCGTGGCCTGGAGCGATGACCTGGGCGGCCTGCCCGTGGAGCCCGAGGTGCTGCAGGTCCTGGGCGCCCAGCGCGCCGTGTTCGAAGCGATGGGCTGCGTGGTGGAGGACGCCGAGCCGGATCTCTCTGGCGCGGACGAGGCGTTCGATGTCCTGCGCGCCCTGGGCTTCGTTGTGTCCCATCATCAGAAGCTCCTGGAGCACAGGAGCCTCCTGAAGGACACGGTCATCTGGAACATCGAGCAGGGCCTTGCCCTCACACCGCCTCGCATAGCCGCGGCGGTATCCGCGCGCAGTGCGATCGTGGCGCGAACGCTGGCATTCTTCGAGCGCTTCGACGCTCTCGTGCTGCCGGTCTCGCAGGTCCTGCCGTTTCCCGTGGAGACGGACTGGGTTCGCGAGATCGACGGTACGCCGATGGAGCACTACGTGGCATGGCAGCGCACGTGCAGCCGCATCACCGTGACCGCGCACCCGGCCGTGGGCGTGCCCGGGGGCTTCACCGCGGGCGGGTTGCCCGTGGGCCTGCAGATCGTTGGCCGCTTTCGGGGAGAGCGTGAGCTGCTGCGCCTGGCACAGGCGTTCGAGTCGGCAACCGGCTTTGGGCTGCGCAGGCCCGATCTAGGCTGAGGCGGCCAGGGCCCCGGCGACCCGGTCCGCCGCCACGCGTATCTGCCGGCCCAGCTGCTCGAACTCGTCCGGCAGCAGGCGCGAGGTCGGGCCCGACACGCTCAGCGAGGCGATCGGTGCACCCGCGGCGGGAAGAATGGCCGCGGCGACGCAGCCCGCGCCGAGCTCGTGCTCCTCGAGCTCGCTGGCCCAGCCGCGCTCGCGCACCGCGGCCAGATCCACGCGCAGCGCGAGGGGGTCGGTGATGGTACGCGGGGTGAAGCGAGCCAGGCCGGCCGCGAGCAGCGGCTCGAGGTACGCGTCCGGCTGCCACGCGAGCAGCGCCTTGCCCGCGGCGGTCACGTGGGCGTCCATTCGGGAGCCAACCTTCACCTCGACCCTGATCGTGCCACTGCCGAGGACCTGATCGATGAAGACCACCTGGGAGCCGTCCAGGATCGTCAGATGCGCCGTCTCACCGCACTCGGCGGCCAGCTCGGTCATGTGCGGCAGCGCGGCCGCACGCAGGGCCGCGAGGCGGTGCTCGGCGGCGGAGACCAGGCCGAGCAGCCTGTGACCCGGCCCATACTTTCGCGACTCGCCGTTCTGACGCACGAAGCCAAGGTCCAGCATGGTGTTCAGCAGCCGATGGGCGGTGCTCGGCGCAAGCCCGGTTGCGCCGGCCAGCCGCGCCAGCGGCAGCTCCTCCCCGTGTGCCACCACACTCAGCAGCTCGAGCGCGCGCTGAACCGACCTGACGGGGGTTTCCTCGGCTGACATGGCTCACCTTATATCGCGAATTTGGGCCCCAGATTCTGCGTCATGCAAAGAAAAACCGGGAATATTCCGCCTGCTGGTGCAGGTGTCCGAACGGTGGCCCGAATCGTTCGACGTACGTAGATATCGAGCGCGTTTGCAGCGCACGCAGAATGGGCGTGTGCCGGGGTTCCAGTTCCTCCAGACGCCGGGTCCGACCAACGTTCCCGGCAGGGTTCTGCGGGCGATCGGCGCCCCGACGATCGACCACCGGGGACCTGCGTTCGCCGAGCTCACCCGCGCGCTGCTGGAGGGAATGCGCACCGTGCTGGGCACGAGCTCGCACGTGGTGATGTTCTCCGGCTCGGGCACCGGCGGATGGGAGTCCGCGCTGGTGAACACCCTGACTCCCGGGTCGCGCGTGCTGGCGTTCGACACGGGCCACTTCGCACGCACGTGGGCAGAGGTGGCCGCGCGGCTGGGCTTCCAGGTGGAGCTTGCGCCGGGCGACTGGTCCAGGGGCGTTGATCCCGCGACCGTGCAGGCGCTGCTCGGCGAGGATCCCTCGCACAGCCTCGCGGCGGTGCTGATAGTGCACGGGGAGACCTCCACCGGAGTGGTGGCGGATGTCCCTGCGTGCCGTGCTGCGATCGATGCCGCGGGCCATCCCTGCCTGCTGCTGGTGGACGTGGTCTCCTCGCTGGCAGCGGTGGACTACCGGCATGACGACTGGGGCGTGGACGTCGCGGTGGGCGCCTCGCAGAAGGGGCTGCTGCTCCCGCCGGGCCTTGCGTTCGTCGCGGTGAGCACCCGCGCCCTGGAGGCCGCGCAGGGGGCGGCGTCCGCGCGCTCCTACTGGGACTGGCAGGCGGTCATCGGCGCCAACGATGCTGGCATGTTCCCTGCCACGCCGCCCACCAACCTCATGTTCGGCCTGCGCGAGGCCCTTGCGATGCTCGAAGAGGAGGGCATGCCGGCGGTATTCGAGCGTCACGCGCGCCACGCCGCGGCAACGCGCGCGGCGGTGACGGGGTGGGGCCTTGAGACCGTGTGCGCCGCCCCCGACCGCCATCACCCCGGCCTCACCGCGGTGCGCCTTCCGGACGGGCTGGACGAGCGCGAGGTGCGCGCGCTCATCCGCGAGCGCTACGGCGTGTCGCTGGGCGGAGGCCTCGGGCCACTGACCGGCAGCGTGTTCAGGATCGGCCACCTCGGCGACTTCAACGACGCCATGCTGATCGGGGTGCTGGGAGCCGTGGAGATGGGCCTGCGCGAGAGCGGGCTCGGCTGTGCGGGGGGCGTGAGCGCGGCGCTCGAGTCGCTGCTTGGGCAGGCCTAGAGCTCGATGGTCTCGCCGACCTTCAGTGGCGTGGCCCGGCTCGTGGCCGCGGCCAAGCGCCCCAGGGGCTCGAGGACCGGCTCGTACACGCCGGGGATGTCGTACCCGCCGTAGTGCAACGGGACGATTCGCTCGGCCCTCAGAAGCTCGGCGGCCAGCGCCGCCTGCTCGGGATCCATCGCTCCGGGCAGCGAGCTGGACGGCTGGCGATGGGGGAACGTGAGTCGTGCGCCGTTGATCGGCGCCAGCACGACATCGGGCGCGCCGTATCGCTCGCAGATGCGCCACCACCACCCGTGCCACATGGTGTCACCGAGGTGCAGCGCACGCTTGCCGTCCGCCTCGATCAGCCAGGACACCTGCGGATCGCCGGTACCGTCGACTGCGGGCAGCGCGGTCAGCGTGAAGGCACCGGCCATCGTGCTCGTCCAGGCGACGGCGGGATTCCGGGCCAGGCCGGCGGCGGTGAGCTCATGGTCGGCCTGGACGACCGCCAGGCGCTCGCGAGCCTTTCCGCCATAGTCGGCGGGCTCGTAGACGGGGGCGCCCGCGGTCAGAGCGCTTGCGAGTGCGGCGCTGTCCGCATGATCGCGGTGCAGGTGGGTCAGCAGCGCCGCGATCGCCCCCGGCTCGGCGGACACGACCTCGGGGAGCGTGATCGCGCGAGAGCGCTCCCCCAGCCACGAGAACACCGCCGCGGCATCTCGCAGCGGATCGACCACCACCCGTTCTCCCCGCGTCTCGAACTCCACGCCCGCCCAGCCGAGCCACCTGATCCGCATGTGTCGTCCTCCATTCCATCGACGCTAAACCGAACGCTCGTCCGCAATATATACAGGACGCTCGTGCGCTTTGTAAGATCCTGAGATGGCACGCCGCTCCGCCACGGAAGTAGCGGGCTCGAGAGCTCAGACGCTCGACGCCGCCGTGCAACTGGCTTCCGTGGTCGGCCTCGAGGGCCTGACCATCGGGCGGCTTGCCGATGGCCTGGGCATGAGCAAGAGCGGTCTGGTGGGCCGCTTCGGCTCAAAGGAGCAGCTGCAGCTGGCAACGCTCGCTCAGGCCTCCGACGTCTTCCGCCACACCGTGTATGAGCCCGCATCTGCGGCGCCGCCGGGGCTGGCTCGCCTGAGCGCGATCTGCGACGCCTGGGTCGCCTACCTGGGGGATCCTCCGTTCCCCGGCGGCTGCTTCCTCACCACCGCCATGGTGGAGTTCGACGCCCGTCCGGGGCCCGTCAATGATGCAATCAAAGAGGTGATGCGGCGGTGGGTGGCCCTCCTGGCGCGCGAGGCGAGCATCGCGACCGAGAACGGTGAGCTTCCAGGCGACACCGACCCCAGGGACGTGGCGTTCACGATCAACGCACTGGCGGTGGGGGCCAACTGCGACTTTCAGCTCAACCGGACCCCGGACTCGCTGCGCCGCGCTCGGCGGGCAATGGCGGTCGTGCTCGGAGGCTGACGGGCGCAAAGTCCCGGCTTGGCCGCGCGAGCAATCGCCTCCGCGGCAGCGGTCGGCGCCCCGGCGGCTGGCCGGGACTCGGCGGTCATACCGCAAACCCGCATCGCAAAGCCAAAAACCCAATCGGGGCGGCGGGATTTGAACCCACGACCCCCTGCTCCCAAAGCAGGTGCGCTACCAGGCTGCGCCACGCCCCGATGACGCTAAGCGTAGAGGTCCGGGCCGGCGGCGCCGGCGATGCGCCCGCAGGGACGGCCGCGCTGCTAGCCTCGGCAGCCGCGATGGCGGAGGTGCGAGCACTGAGGGCGCTGCACTACGACCCCGCTGTGGTGGGTCCGCTGAGCGCGGTCGTGTCCCCCCCGTACGACGTGATCGACGCGAGCCAGCGCGAGGAGCTGCTGTCGCGCTCGCCGTTCAATGTGATCGCGGTTGACCTGCCGCAGGGCGAGCCGGACCCGTATACGGCTGCGGCGGCGCTGATGGCGAACTGGCGCGCGAGCGGCGCGGTGGTGCGCGATGAGCTCCCGGCGCTGTGGGCGCACACGCAGCAGTACACGGGACCGGATGGACGGCGGCGCACTCGCAGGGGCTTCTTCTGCAGGGCCAGGATCGAGGGAGGGTCGCCCGGGGCGATCCGCGGTCACGAGCGCACGCATCCGGGACCGAAGGAGGACCGGCTGCGCCTGACACGCGCCACGCGCATGAACATCTCCCCCATCTTCTCGCTGTACTCCGATCCCCGCCAGGCTGCCTGGGCGGCGCTGGAGCCTGCAACCGAGCTGGAGCCGTGGGCGGAGGTGAGCGACGCCCAGGACACGGTGCACCGCGTCTGGCGCGTGAGCGATCCGGAGGCGATTGCGGCTGTGCAGGATGCGGTGGCACCGGCGGAGCTTCTGATCGCGGACGGCCACCACCGCTACGAGACCATGCGCGACTACGCCGCCGAGGTCGACGCAGCTGAGATCGACGCCGGCCCGGCAGCGCATCCGAAGGCCAGCGGCGCACGCGCGGGCGGAGCGGGCGCCGAGTGCGGCGCCCGCGGCGGTGAAGAGCATCGCTTTGCGCTGATGTGCCTGGTGGCTCTGGAGGACCCTGGCCTTGAGATCTTTGCCACGCATCGCGTGGTTCGCGGATTGGATGATCAGCGACACGACCGGCTGCTGAACGATCTGCAGCGCGACTTCGAGATGAGCGAGGTGGCCGAGCAGGACCTCGCGCCGGCGCCGGGCGCGGGGCCGCTGGAGCTGGGCTACATCGATGCTTGGTCCAAGCGCCCGACGCGTCTGCGCCTGCGCTCGCAGTCGATCGCCGACGAGGCCCTTCAGGGCCGCTCTGAGGCATACCGCCATCTGGACACGGGCGTGCTTGAGGCTCTGGTGCTCAAGGGGTCGCTGGGCCTGTCCGGCGAGGACATTGCGAGCTTCAACGGCCTGTTCTACGCACGTGATGCGCGCGAGGCGGTCGAGATGGTCCGCCGCGGCGAATACCAGGCGGCGTTCCTGATGCGGCCCACGCCGGTGCAGGCCGTCAGCGCGCTTGCTGAGCTGAGCGAGAGCATGCCGCCCAAGTCCACTTATTTCTATCCGAAGCTGCTCACAGGGCTGCTGTTCAACGAGCTGTATCCGCAGAGCCCCTGAGTATGATGTTTAGAGGTATGAGCGAGGGACCAATTGAAGGGATCTGGCATGGCTGAGACACAGCGGCTGAGGATGAAGGCCACCGCCCGCAGGGACGGGGCGACGCTCAGGCACACGGTTCAGACGGGTGACCACCAGGTGGTGGTGGACGAGCCGCTGGAGTCGGGCGGGGAAGACACAGGACCAGATCCGCTGGAGCTGCTGGCGGTGAGCCTGGCCTCCTGCACGGCCATCACGATGGAGATGTATGCCGCGCGCAAGGGCTGGGACATAGGCCACGTGGAGGTGGACGTGGAGTACAGCCCTGCCGAGCGGGGCTGTCCCACCAAGTTCGAGCTGGTGATGCGCCTCCCCGACAATCTTCCCCAGGAGCAGGTGGACCGCCTGCGTGTGATCGCAGCAAAGTGCCCGGTGCACCGCGCGCTCGACGGCGAGGTGATGTTCCAGGAGCGCGTCGACCTCGTGCACCTGGCTGTCTGAGCTCCTGCAGCAGCCCGGGCCCCGACCGCCGGACGGCGAGCCGGTACCCGCTGCGGTGCTGGCGCCGCTGTTCGTGGGCGGCGCGCTGCACGAGCCTCACCTGGTGCTTACGCGCAGGCGCGCGGACCTGCGACGGCACGCCGGGGAGATCTCCTTCCCGGGTGGACGCCGCGACGAGGCCGACGGCGATCTTGCGCAGACGGCGCTGCGGGAGGCCGAAGAGGAGATCGGCCTACCGCGCTCGCAGGTGAGCATCCTCGGGCAGCTTCCGGAGGTGTCGACGTTCGTTACCAACTACGTGATCCACCCCTATGTGGCAAGCATTCCCGCGGGCATCGCCTGGGTGCTCTCGCCGCTGGAGGTGGACGAGGTGCTCGAGCTGCCGCTGGCGCAGGTGCGAGCCGGCCGCGGGCGCACGCGCATGCAGCGGCGCGGGATCACCTTCGAGACGGACACCTACACCGTCGGCGAGCACTTGGTGTGGGGCGCCACGGCGCGCATCATCGAACACCTGCTGGAGCGGCTGCGCACCGACGCTCCGGACGGCGCGCTGTCGCTGAGCAGCTGACGCGTCGGCGTCAGGCCTGCGGGGTCCAGCCGGATAGCCCTGACCACGTGCTCTCGACGCGCGCCTCCGACGGCGCGCCGGGCGCGGGCACCCTTGGCCACAGGCCGCCCACGAGCATCATCAGCCCGCCCAGCAGCGCCAGCCAGGCTCCCTCCCGCAGCGAGAGCCCAACGAGGCTGCCTTCGGGCACGGGTCGGTCGATCATGCGGAACGCCACGCATGCGCTTGCAACCAGGCCGATCAACACCAGCGAGCGACCGGCACCATCGGGAACCGCGCTGGAGAGCACCAGTGGCAGCAGCGCATCCAGCAGTGCAAGTCCCGCGAGCACCAGGAGCACGATGCTCATGTCCTTGAGCGTCTGGTGTGCGCTCACCGCGACCACCTGTTGCCCCGCAAGCGAGGCAACGCCGGCGTGGAAGCTTGGCAGAAGGCTCTGAAGCTGGGAGTTGCCGTATTGAGAGACAACCTGCTGGCCGGCCTGCTGCACCTCGGCGATGCCCGCTGGGGTGAGGCTGAGGCTGTACCACGGCAGGAACACGGCCACCGCCATCAGGATGGCTCCGAGCGTGGAGACCAGCAGCCCGTACCTGGATCGCTCGCCCGCCATACGTGAGCATCGGCACGATGGCGGGCGCGCTTGACCCCTGTAGACGCCCGCTGCGGCGAGCGCGCTGCTCGCGCTGGATGCCCGCACGGAAGCGGCGCGTCTCGGGGCGCCGGTAGCTCCGCGGCGTCAGGCGGGCGCCTGGCCGCCCAGCAGCGCGTGTACCCCTGCGCGCGCCTCCGCCAGCCAGCCTGAGCGATCGGTCAGCTCGGCGCGCACGAACACGGCGGGAATCGAGTTGAGATCGAGCAGCGTGCGTGCGCGCCGCTCGCCGTCCTGCACCAGCGTGGCGGTTCGCGCGGGTGCGCTTGACTCGTAGAGAAAGCCCCTGACGGTGGTGTCGATGGCCTGGGTGAGCAGGTACTCGAGGCGGGTGCCGTGCAGGGATCGCAGCTCCTCTGCGCTGCCCTCGGCGCTGCCCAGCAGCCAGCACAGGACGGTCACGCTGTCAAGCGCGCCGCGCAGGGTTGACAGCCTGTCGGGCGTACCGATCCAGCACTCCGAGCCGGTGGCCTCGATCGCAGCGCGCCCGTCCTCCGTACGGGTGGTGATCCTCACGGCATGCCCCTCGGCGAGCATCTCGCTCGCCAGCGCCAGGCCGCGGCAGCCCCCGCCGAGGATCAGTATGCGCGCCACTGCGCGGGCATCCTATGCCCCGGGGCCCGCCTCCGGCTGGTGGGCGGCCAGGCACTCCAGAACCTCCTGGCGATCGGTCCCGTGGATGCGCAGCACGCGGTCGAAGTCGACTCCATACACCTGCATCACGGCCAGCAGAACGTCTGCGGCGCCAACCGTCTTGGATTGGCGGTCCGCTGCCAGGCGCACAGCGTGCTGGGTGACCGCGTCGACCATGTCCCCCCTGCCCGTCGCGTCGGGCTCCCCCTTCCCGTCGGGCTCCCCCGTGGCGGCCGCGGCGGCGACCTGGGACGCCTGTGCTTCGAGCGGCGCCTCGCTGACGCCCACAGCCTGCAGCGCAGCGCCGGCCTGGCCGTGCATTCGCAGGATCCTCAGCCAGCGCTCGGCCTGCGCCTCGGGCGACCGCGCGAACGGCATGGCGGTGGAGGCGATGCCCAGCACCATTGCGGCCTCGGTGTCGGGAACTGGTGTTGTGGCGCTCATTTCAGACTCCTCATGTGAGTGCGCTCACGCGCAGCGACGGCTCGAGAATTGACAGGTTCTGAGGTTGGATGCGGATCTCCGGCGGCCCCTGGCGCAGGTGCAGCTCGAGCAGCACCGCGCCGTTGCGCGCCACCGAGGCGCCCGCCGAGCGCACCACCTCCTCCGCTTCCACGACGCTCATTCCGGTTGCCAGAAGAAAGCGCTCGAGGCGATCGCGGCGAAGCTCCGCGCGGTCCAGTTCGATCTCCTCGACCAGCACCACGGGAGCGCGCTGCTCGCCGTCGATCCGCAACAGGCACGCTGCCATGTCGTCGGGCCGGCGGTCGGCTTCCTGGGCGACACGATCCAGCAGGTCATCGGCGCCCCGGTCCTGCGCAAGCGCGGCCAGCGAGCGCGAGAGGCGTGCAGCGCCGAACAGCTCGCCGCCCACTCGCGCCTCCACCAGGCCGTCGGTGTAGAAGCACGCCACGCAGCCACCGGGGATCGAGACGGTGGTCTGACGGGTGCCGGTGGGCAGCGAGGCTCCGATCGGCGGAGCCGAGCAGGCGGTGACCGGCGTGACGGCGCCGTGGCCGATCACCAGCGGGGGCGGGTGGCCGGCGCAGGAGTAGGTGAGCGTGCGCTCGCGAGGGTGATATACGGCGAGCACCACGGTGGCGAGCGATCCGCCCAGCTGGCGCTCGAGCACGGGCGCAGCCCTCTGCAGCGAGTTGCGCGGGGACAGCCCGGCCTCCAGGTAGGCGCGCAGCGTGAAGCGCAGCAGCGCGGTATGCGAAAGCGCCCCGCGTCCGTGCCCTGAGACGTCGCCCACGATGACGGCGATGCGGCCGTCGGCCAGCGCGAAAAGGTCATAGAAGTCCCCGCCCGCGGCCGGTCCTGACGCTGGCCTGTAGGCCGCGGACGTGAGCACCGGCCCGATGCGCGGGGGCGGCGCGGGCAGCAGCGCCTGCTGCAGCAGGCCAACGTCCTCGAGCAGCTCGCCGCGCTGGCGCTCCAGCCTGCGCGCGCGTGCGGAGGACAGGCGTGAGCTTGCTGCCAGCGCAAGCGCGAGCGCCATCAGGCAACCGAGTGCGATGCGCACTGTCAGCGGGACCACGCCGATGATGCGCGTGACCGTCCTGACCAGCGGCGATTCGCCGGGCGCGCCTGCCGCCTTGGCGTGCCGCGTGCCGGCGAGGGTGGCGCTGCGCGTGCGTGCCTGAACGCGACCCACCCGCGCCGCCACGGCTGTGCCGGCGCCGGACGCGGTGCTCGCAGTAGCCGAGGCGCGGTCACGGTGCGCACCGCTGCGCCCGGCGTTTGCGCCGGGCGCCCTGCGCGCAGAGGGCCGCGACCGCGCCTGCGAGCGCGAGCCCGCGGGGCCGGCGGGCGCGGCTGCGGAGATGCTGGGCGCTTCGGTGGAGTCGCTGGGCGCCGCCTGCGCGGCGGAGTCCGCTGCCTGCGCCGCGGCTGGGGAGACTGGCGCGGCGGGGGCGACGGGTGCGCTGGACGGGGACACCGACAGCCCGGCTCCGCCGCCCTGGATGTCCTGCGTGACCTGCACGGGAGCCCTTGGCGTGTCGAGCGGGCGCCCCTGTGCTTTGGGCCTGTCGTGTTTGATGCGCGCGCGTCCGGGTGAGATGATGAGTTTGCCCGACGCCACGCCGCCTGAGGGTTGCGGGCCGCTTTGGGCGTTGGGCGAGGATGCTGCTTGGGAGGAGCCCGGGGCCGCGGCTGCAGGTGCTTGCCCGCCGGCGGGCAGCGGGGTGGTGGCTGTGCCGCTGTGGTGGGGCTGTGTGTGCACGGGCGGGGCGGGCGTGCCCGCGGGGCCTCTGCCGGCTGTGATGGTTTTTACGGGCGCATGCGCGGGCGGCAGGTGGAATGCGGGGGTCCGGGCGTATGCGGGCGCGGGAGCGGCCGGCGCCTGCGGCGCGACCAGGGTCGGCTGCGGGACATGCGAGGGGTGAGAGCGGCCCCCGGTGATGTCCGCGGAGGCGGGCAGCGCGACGGCGAGCGCGAGAAGGATGAGAGCTACTGTCACGGCCGCAGCGGCGGCCGGGAGTGGTGTGGTTGCGCGTCTCGAGCGTGCGCTCGCGGACATCAACCTGCCGCGGCTGCGCTTCCTCGGACCCAGGACAGCGCGTCCTCGACGGAGGGAAGCATCTCGAAGGTTGCATCCAGGCCGGTGAGCTCGAGGATGTTGCACACCTCGGCTGTGGCCGCTGCGATTGCGATGCGTCCCTCCTGCGGGAGTGCGCGCTGAACACCCACCAGCACGCTGAGGGCGGTGGAGTCGATGAAGCTGACCCGCGAGAGGTCGAGCACCATGCGTTGAACGCCCGTCTGCAGCAGATCGGTTAGCGCCCACTTCAGCGACGGCGCGGATGCCAGGTCCAGCTCGCCCTGAACGTGGACCATGACGCCGGAACCATCGAGGGCCTCGTGGGTGATTCCGAACGCTCCATCGCCGCGCATCATGGTTTGGTTCGACAGCGCCGGCGGTTAGCTTGAGCGCCTCGGTGCTTTGTCTCCAACGTACGTCCGTGCCCGGCGCAGCGGCTGTGGGGCCGGCGCTTCGCTAGCCTCTCCACTCCGCGGTCGACGGGCTGATCTGCGCGGTGCACGCCCTGGCCGCAGGCCCGAACCCGCCCCCGGAACCCGCCACCCGCTCCCGCATCCGCACCCCGACGATCGGCGATCACATGAACAGGCCCCGCTGGAACATTTACGCAGCACCGAGCAATGGCTGAGCGCGAGGCGCAGGCGACGGGCGACGCGGTGACGATGGAGAAGATCGTGGCGCTGTGCAAGCGCCGCGGGTTCGTGTTCCCCTCCTCGGAGATCTACGGCGGCGTGGGCTCGACGTATGACTTCGGCCACTACGGCGTGCTGTTGAAGAACAACGTCAAGGGCGAGTGGTGGCGCGCGATGCTGCAGGAGCGCGACGACATCGTGGCGCTGGACTCGGCGATCCTGCAGCATCCTCGCGTGTGGGAGGCGTCGGGGCACCTCGAGGGCTTCACCGACCCGCTGGTGGACTGCCGCACGTGCGGTCAGCGCTTTCGTGCGGACCACCTGGGCGAGTTGGCGTGCGGGCGCAAACCATCGCAGCACCCGGGCGCCACGGATGAGTGCTCGCTGACGGAGGCCAGGGATTTCAACCTGATGTTCGAGACGACCATCGGACCGGTGAAGGAGTCCGGTTCGGCGGCGTATCTGCGCCCGGAGACGGCGCAGGGGATCTTCATCAACTTCAAGAACGTGCTGCAGTTCTCGCGCAAGCGCCCGCCGTTCGGGATCGCACAGGTTGGCAAGTCCTTCCGCAACGAGATCACGCCGGGCAACTTCATCTTTCGCACTCGCGAGTTCGAGCAGATGGAGATGGAGTTCTTCGTGCCGCCCGCGGAGGCGCAGCGCTGGTTCGAGCATTGGCTGGCAGAGCGCGAGCGATGGTACATCTCGCTGGGTATCCGTCCGGATCATCTGCGCCTGCGCGCGCACGACAGCGCGGAGCTCTCGCACTACTCCTCGGCCACCAGCGACGTGGAATACCTGTTCCCCGGCAGCGCGGGCGGCGAGCAGCGCTGGTCGGAGCTTGAGGGCATAGCCAACCGCGGCGACTTCGACCTCTCGCGCCACGCGGAGTTCTCGGGCGAGAAGCTGGAGTACTTCGACCAGGCGAGCGGCGAGCGCTACGTGCCGCACGTGATCGAGCCGGCGGCGGGCGCGGACCGCGCGATGCTGGCGTTTCTGGTGGACGCCTACGACGAGGAATTCGTGGAGCGCGAGGGCACGGGCGAGGGCGAGCGGCGCACGGTGCTGCGCCTGCATCCGCGCCTTGCGCCGGTGAAGGCGGCGGTGCTGCCGCTGGTGGGCAAGGATGGCCAGCCGGAGCTTGCGCGCGAGGTGCAGCGAGCGCTGCGCGTGCGCGTGCAGGCGGAGTACGACGCGGGCGGGGCGATCGGGCGCAGGTACCGCCGCCAGGACGAGATCGGCACCCCGTTCTGCCTTACGATCGATCATCAGAGCATGGAGGACGCCACTGTGACGTTGCGCGACCGTGACTCGCTGTCGCAGGAGCGTCTGCCCATCGATGGGATCGCGGAGGAGATCGAGCGGCGCGTGCACGCGCCCTGGAGCACACCCAAGCTGGGCTGAAAGGAGCGGCATGGACTTCGAACTGACAGACGAGCAGCGCCTGATCAAGGACACGGCGCGAGCGTTCACCGACAGGGAGCTGATCGAGCGCACGCGCGAGAACGCGCGCAATCACCATTTCGACGTGGATCTGGTGAAGATGATCGCCGCGCAGGGCTATCTGGGCGCGATCGTTCCCACGCAGTACGGGGGTGCGGGCCTGGACTACCAGAGCTACGGCCTGATCGTGGAGGAGATCGGCAGGGGCGACTCGGCGATCCGCACGGTGATCTCGGTGCAGACCTCGCTGGTGTGCTCGGCGATACTGAAGTGGGGAACGGAGGAGCAGAAGCAGCACTACCTGCCACAGCTGTGCTCCGGCGAGTGGCTGGGCTGCTTCGGCCTGACCGAGCCCGACACGGGCTCCGACGCGGCCAACCAGAAGACGAGGGCGCGGCGCACGGACTCGGGCTGGGTGATCAACGGCGCGAAGATGTGGATCTCGATGGGCAACTACGCCAAGCTGGCGCTGATCTTCGCCCAGACGGACCCGGAGCTTGGCTACAAGGGCCTTGCGTGCTTCCTGGTGGACACCGAGCAGCCCGGCTTCAAAGCTCAGGCGATCGAGCACAAGATGGGCCTGCACGCCTCCGACACTGCGTCGATCGCGCTGGAAGACGTGGAGGTGCCCGAGCAGAACATGCTCGGCGGGATCGGCGACGGCTTCAAGGTGGCGATGTCGGCGCTGGACTCCGGGCGCTTCTCCGTGGCCTCGGGCTGCGTGGGGATCTGCCAGGGCTGCGTTGAGGAGTCGGTGAGATACGCCAAGCAGCGCGAGCAGTTCGGCCGCCCGATCGCGAGCTTCCAGCTGGTTCAGGCGATGATCGCGGACATGGTGCTCAAGACCGAGGCGTCGCGCATGCTGGTGTGGCGCGCGGGCTGGCTGAAGGACATGGGCCGGCCCAACACGCTTGAGACCTCGATCGCGAAGCTGCACGCCACCGAGGCATCGCTCGAGTGCGCCAACCTGGCCATCCAGGTGCACGGCGGCGCGGGCTACGTCGACGACCACCCGGTGGAGCGCTACTTCCGCGATGCGCGCGTCACGACGCTGTACGAGGGCACCTCGCAGATCCAGAAACTGATCATCGGCCGCGAGATGACTGGCATCTCGGCGATGGTTCCCCACTGAGGCGGCGCGGCGCAGCGTCCGTGGGCGGTGATCAGCAGATCGATCTGGATGGGGCCGGCCAGGCCGGCCTGGATGTGTCGCCTGCTGAGGTGATCGGCGTGCTGGGTGCGGGCACGATGGGCGCGGGCATCGCCCAGCTGGCATGCAGAGCGGGTGCGCGGACGCTGCTGCACGATCCGTTCCCGCAGGCGCTGGCGAAGGGCGTGGAGCGCGTGGCGCAGGGCATCGAGCGCGAAGTGGCGAGGGGCCGCCTGGACGCGCAGGAGGCGAGCGCCGCCGCGGCGCGCCTTGAGCCGGTGCAGGACATGGCGGCGTTCGAGCGGTGCGCGCTGGTGATCGAGGCGGTGCCCGAGCGCCTTGCGCTGAAGCACGAGATCTACGAGCGCCTGTCGGGCATCGTGGGCGAGCAATGCGTGCTGGCCAGCAACACCTCCTCGATCCCCGTCACCGCGATCGCGGCGGCTGCCACGTTTCCCGAGCGCGTGGTGGGCATGCACTTCTTCAACCCCGCGCCCGTGATGCGCCTGGTGGAGGTGATAGCGGGTATGCGCTCGGGAGAGCGCGCGCTGGCGCTGGCACAGGCGACGGGTGAGGCGATGGGCAAGACCGTGATCCGGGCACAGGACGGCCCGGGCTTCATAGTGAACCGCTGCAACCGCCCATTCGGCCTGGAGGCGCTGCGACTGCTGGCCGAGCGGGTCGCGGATGTCCAGACGATCGACCGCATCTGCCGCATGCACGGTGGCTTCCCGATGGGCCCGTTCGAGCTGATGGACCTGGTGGGAGTCGATACGGGCTTCGAGGTGTCGCTGAGCTTCTACGAGCAGAGCTTTGGGGAGCCGCGCTGGCGCCCCTCCCCCATCGCAGCGCGCTACGTGGCGGCGGGGCTTCACGGCAGGAAGTCCGGCGGCGGCTACTACGACTACGCGGGCCTCGCCGGCGGCGGCTCCTACCGGCCGGCCGACCCGGCGCCGCTGCAGTCGCCGGCGCCCGGAGAGGGCGTCGTGGTGATCGCGGGCATGTTGCCGGTGGCGCAGGAGCTGCGCGCGGCGGCCGAGGCGGCGGGCTATCGCGTGATCGGTCCTGACACCCATCTCGAGGACGAGCTGCCGGCGCTGTTCGTGGACTGCGACCCGGCTGCCACGCTGGCGGGCGCCGAATCCGCCCACGGCGCGCGTCGCGCGGCTCACCGCGCGCCCGGGGGTGCTCACCTGGTGCTCTGCGCCGCGGGCACGCTGGGAGCGCTTGAACCGATGGGCAGCGCCGTGGGCTTTCACGTGCTGCCTCCGCTCGCCGGCGCGGGCCTTGCCGAGCTCACGCGCACGCCCAGCTCCTCGCCGCTGGCAGCGCAGCGGGCCGAGCGCTTCTTCGATGCGCTGGGCATGCACACCGCCTGGGCCGGGGATGTGCCGGGCCTGGTGCTGGGCAGGATCGTCTGCCAGGTGATCAACGAGGCCGCGTTCGCGCTGGGCGAGGGTGTTGGCAGCGCCCGCGACATCGACCTGGGCATGGAGCTGGGTCTCGGTCACCCGCGCGGGCCGCTGCAGTGGGCTGAGTTGATCGGCCTGGATCACGTGGTGACGGTGCTGGACGCGCTTTGGGAGATCTACCGCGAGGAGCGCTACCGCGCCGCGCCGCTGCTGCGCTCGCTGATGGCCGAAGGCCGCGTGGGCGCCGGGCGGGGTGAGTGCTTCCCGCGCACGTGATCTCACGTTTTGGCGCCAGCGGCGGTTAAGCCATCGTGAGCGAAGCGCTGCCGCCCTTCCAGACGTTTCTAGAGGACAACCGCGAGTGCGTGTGGCGTTTCCTGCGCGGCTCGGTGGGCGCGGTGGAGGCCGAGGACTGCTTCCAGGAGACGTTCATCGCGGCGCTGCGCGCGTATCCGAGGCTGCGCGCGGACTCCAACCTGCGCGCGTGGGTGCTCACGATCGCTCACCGCAAGGCGCTGGATGCCCACCGAGCCCGCTCCCTCCGGGCGGTCCCGAGCGCGCGGGCGCACGAGCTGCAGGGCCGTCGCGAGGAGCCCGGCGAGCGGGACCCGGTCTGGGAGGCGGTCAGGGAGCTGCCCGCGCGCCAGCGCGCGGCGGTGGCGCTTCGGTACATCGCGGATCTGCCCCACCGCGACATCGCCGTGGCGATCGGCTGCTCGGAGGAGGCGGCCAGGCGTTCGCTGCACGAGGGGCTGACACGACTGAGGAAGGAGCTTGCGCGATGAGCGATCTGTTGGAGGAGCAGCTGCGGCGCGGCCCGTCCGCGGCGCACACCGAGGGCGGCTCGACCGCGGCGTTGGAGCTGCTGCTGGAGCGCATCGGCAGCGAGGACCTGGCTGACGTGGTCTACACCGAGCTGGATTCACCGTTCGGCCCGCTGCAGGCCGCAGCCACGCGCAGGGGCCTCGTGCACCTGGCCTTCCCCGAGCAGGATCGCGGCGAGACGCTCGCGCTGCTGGCGCGCCGCATCTCGCCGCGGATCGTGCGCGCGCCGCGCAGGCTCGAGCAGCTGCGCCGGGAGCTGGCGCAGTATTTCGAGGGCACCCGCCGCGAGTTCGAGGTGGCGCTGGACTGGTCGCTGATCGGCCCGTTCGCCACGCGCGTCCTTCGGCGCACGGCGTCGATCCCCTACGGCGGGCATCTGAGCTACGCCGAGGTGGCCGCCGCGGCCGGCAGCCCGGGCGGGGCCCGCGCGGCGGGCAACGCGCTGGGCTCCAACCCGATCCCGATCGTGATCCCCTGCCACCGGGTGCTGCGCGCCGGCGGCGCGCTGGGGGGCTATGGCGGCGGCCTCGAGCGCAAGCGGCTGCTGCTGGAGCTCGAGGGAGCGCTCACGCCGCCGCTGTCCGGCTGAGCTGACGGGCGCCGGTCGCAGCTGAGCGCCGGTCGCAGCTGAGCGCCGGTCGCAGCTGAGCGCCGGGCGGGCGTGGCGGCCCGCCCGCGCGGCCAAGCGGGCCGCGAGGGGGGCTGCTCCTCCCTACGCCTGACCCGCGGCCTCGGCCGCGGGCGCCCACTGCGCTTCGGCCGGGTCGCCCACGGGCATCCCTGCGGGCACGGGCACCCCGGGGGTGTCGCGCAGGTACCACTCCGCGTCCAGCGCGGCCTGGCAGCCGGAGCCGGATGCGGTGATCGCCTGGCGGTAGGTGTGGTCGACGAGGTCACCCGCCGCGAACACACCGGGCCGGTTGGTGCGGGTGGAGCGGCCCTGGGTGACCACGTAGCCGTTCTCGTCCACGTCGATCTGGCCCTGCACGATCGCGGATTGAGGCTCGTGGCCGACCGCGATGAACGTGCCCGACACCTCCACGTCGCGCTCCTCGCCGGTCTCGGTGTTCACGAGCGCTGCATGCCCGAGCGCACCGTGCTCGCCGGCGTGGAAGCCGCTGACCGTGTAGGGCGTCAGGAACTCGATGTTCTGCTGCGCGCGGGCACGCTCCAGCATGATCTTCGAGGCCCTGAACTCCCGCCGGCGGTGCACCACCACGACCCTGGAGGAGAACTTGGACAGGAAGATCGCCTCCTCCATCGCGGAGTCCCCGCCGCCGACGATGATCGTCGGTGCGCCCTTGAAGAACGCGGCGTCGCAGGTCGCGCAGTAGCTGACGCCGCGTCCCGCGAGCTCCTCCTCGCCGATCACGCCGAGCTTCTTGTGCTCGGCGCCCATCGCGAGGATGACCGTGCGCGCCAGGTGCTCCTGATCGCCGACCCACACCCGGTGGACCCCGCCGGGCTCATCGGCGAGCTCCACGCGCTCGGCCTGGTCGGTGAGCAGACGCGCCCCGAAGCGCTCCGCCTGCGAGCGGAACCGCTGCATCATCTCGGGACCCATGATCCCCTCGGGGAAGCCGGGGTAGTTCTCCACGTCGGTGGTCTGCTGCAGCAGCCCGCCCCACGCGAATCCCTCGATCACGAGCGGGTTGAGATTGGCGCGCGCCGTATAGAGCGCCGCCGTGTAGCCGGCGGGACCGCTGCCGATGATGATCACATTCTCGATGTCGCCCATCTTCTCTCCATTTTTCGCGTGCGCTTGATCAGGATCCGCCGGGCGCTGCCCTGCGCGCTGGGGCCTGGCTGGGCCACCGCGCGACCGCGCACAGAGGGCACTTCACTTTGTAAAGTATAGCATCGCCATTGGCTGTGGAGCCAGGACGGCCGTCGGTGCCCGCCATCAGGACCCCTGCAGCGCCCCTGTGCGCTGGGGCTCGGGGAGCGCGGTGGCTGCGCGCGACTCGATCTCCTCCTGGCGCCAGCGAGCGACGGTGCGGCGCAGCTGCAGATAGGCGACGCCGCCCGGGAAGGTTGGCAGCCAGAAGGAGATGGCGCGATAGGAGAGGACGGCGAGCACGGCCAGGTCGAGGCTCACGCCGAACGCTGCGAACGCCCCGATCATGCCTCCCTCGACACCGCCCAGCCCGCCGGGCAACGGCAGCAGGTTGCCAAGCGTGCCGAGGAAGTAGGCCATCCAGATGACCGTGAACGGCGGCGGCGAGCCGAACGCGTGAAACATCGCCCACAGCACGCTCATGTCGAACCCCCACCAGGCAACCGCGCCGAGCACGCCGATCTCGCGTTCTCGCACCAGCCCGATGGCCATGCGAATGCCGCTCGAGGCCAGTGCGGGCACGGTTCCGGCCCGCGCCACCCAGCGCGCCGCGCGCCCCGAGCCGCTGGCGCGCGCGGCCAGGCGGCGCTCCATGTCCCCGGGAAGCATGGTCATGAGCCCCGCTATGGCGAACATGGCGCAGGCGGCGATTGCGGGGACGATGGTGAGAGCGAAGGATCCCCCGCCCGGGAGCAGCCCTGTTCCCAGACCGATGCCGTCGATCACCAGCGAGCCGGCGTAGACCACGTAGAGCAGCACGAAGAAGCACAGCATTCGGCTGGCAACGGTTCGTGGCTCCATCCCGGCACGGCGCAGCGCCCATGCGGTCAGGGCGACCCCTCCGGCTCCCGCCGCGGCGAACAGGCGCGTGGCCGCCAGGCCGGCCATCGTGATCTGGTAGCTCTCAGACCATCCCACGCGGGGCTGGCCGCGCACCAGCACGGTGCGGAACAGCAGCACGTAGCCCGCGAACGACAGCGCCTCCAGCAGCACCCCCACGAGGATCCACCAGCGATCGCCGTGTTCGATGTTGTGAACGGTGCTGTCCACGCCCGCGAGATTGGGCAGCACGAAGTACAGGAACGCGACGCCCGAGAGTATGAAGATCCCGAACGCCAGGATCTGTCGCCTGCTCAGCAGCACGCGAGGCATCGGCTCCGCTGCCGGATGCGCTGCCCCCCTCTGCTCCCGCGTCACGCCCCGCCCACCAGCCTCTCCCTCAGCACCCGGCGTGGGCGGCGCCCTCCAGCGCCGCGACGCCCCGTCCCACCGCCCCGATGATCGGCCCCGCGCGCGGGGCCATGCGCCGCACCGCAGCGGTCAGCGCGGCGCCGGCGAGGAGGTCCACCACGTAGTGCTCGCCAAGGTAGACGAGCGCGAAGCCCAGCGTGCACGTGTAGGCCCATCCGACCGCGCCGGGCAGCGGCCCGGCCTCGGCGAGCAGCGTCGCGGCCATCACGGATGTGGCGAAGTGCAGAGAGGGCATCGCGGCGAGGGGGTTGCCTCCGAAGACACTGTAGAGCGACGCCCAGCCGTCCTGCCAGAAATGCTCGCCGTACTCGACCATCATGCGCCGGACGCCGGAGGCGCCCTCGCCGGTCATCTCCTGCGCGCCGCCGGCCCACCACGGCGGCGCGGTGGGCGCGACCCAGTAGACGATGGCACCGAGGTTGAACACCGCATAGGTCATCACGGCCGCGCGGGCGAAGCGCTCGGGATGGCGCAGGCGCAGGAACAGAACGGTTCCATGGGGAACCATGAACCACGACCAGTGCGCCCACACCAGCACACGATCCAGCTTCCGCCACTGCGGGCCGGCTGGGCCGACGCGGGCGAGTGAGCGCTGCAGCCTGAGGCTCGGCAGCTCTCCAAGCCCCAAGATGCGGTCGGCGCGGATCGGGTAGCTGACGTGCACGCGCTCGCTCTGCGCCTCGGCGTCGTCGTGGGGCGTCTTGTAGGCGGCCAGATACGCCCACATCTGCAGCCCGCACGTGGCCAGGTCCCGGGCCATGGAGCGCCGCGCAGCCACGCAAAGCCCGAGCGGCGCGCTGTAGGCCAACGTCTGCATCGCGAGCGGCGGCGCGCTCACGCGCCTGCGCACCAGCGGAGCCGCGGCGCCCGCCGCCACCAGGCCCCAGGCGGCTGCTCTGATGGCCCCGGAAGCCCGCACTGGCCGGTGAGTATATGGGCCGCGTGAACGGCTCAGGAGTCGCGCGCGGCACCCGCCACGCGCACCGCGCCGTCCTGCGTGGCGCCCTCAGCGGAAGCCGCCACGAACGCGTCGATCACCGAGCTCGCCGGGTCGGCCTCCGGGTGCCACTGGACCCCCAGCACGAACCGCCTGGCGGGCAGCTCGATCGCCTCCGGGAGCTCGTCCAGGGTGGAGAATCCGCTGACGAGCAGCCCTTCGCCCAACCGGTCCACGCCCTGGTGATGGTGGGACTTGGTGGAGTGGGACACCTCACCCGCGGCCGCCGCCGCCAGTGAGCCCTCTGCCAGCACCACGTCATGCTCGGCGCCGTCGAAGGACCCGATCACCCGCCGGTGCTCGTCATGGCCCACCAGCTCGGGGACGTGCTGGATCAGCGTGCCGCCGCAGGCCACGTTGATCAGCTGCATGCCGCGGCAGATGCCGAGCACCGGAAGATCGCGCTCGATCGCGCCGCGCGCGAGCGCTATCTCGAACTCGTCGCGCCGCGGCACCGTCTCGACGGTCAGCGGGTGGGGCGCCTGATCGTAGGCGCCCGGGTCGATGTCGGCGCCGCCCGCCAGCATGAGCCCGTCCAGCAGCTCCAGCACCTGGGCGGGCGAGCGCGCGAGCGCCTCGTCGGGCGGCAGCATCACGGCGATGCCGCCGGCCCTCTGGATCGCGTCGATGTAGGCGGTCGGCAGCAGCGCGGCGGCCTGGTCCCAGACGCCCCAGCGCGCCCGCTCCAGGGCGGTGCAGATGCCGATGACGGGCCTCATCACAACCCACACCTTAGGATCAATCCGCCCGCGATGCCGGGAGCGGCCCGCGCGCGAGCGACTCGGGCGCCCGTGCGCGCCCGCTGCGCGCACGGGGCTCAAAGGCAGTGACCAAAACCGACGGAGGAGAGCAATGAGCGACTCGACGATCGAGCTGGAGACGGTAAACATCGCGATCGCGTCAGGCGTTGCGCGCATCGAGCTCAACAGACCGCAGGCGCTGAACGCGTGGAACGCCCAGCTCGGCGCCGACCTGCTGAGCGCGATCGGCACGGTGGCCGACTCCGAGCACGTGCGCGCGGTGCTGCTCACCGGCAACGGCCGCGGCTTCTCCTCGGGCGCGGATCTGAAGGACATGTCCGGCGGCTGGGTCAGGCCGGACGGGCGACCTGACGTCTACCGGACGCTCACCGAGCGCTACCACCCGATCATGAGGGGCATCCGCGCGCTGCCCAAGCCGGTGATCGCAGCGGTGAACGGCCCGGCCGTGGGGATCGGGTGCTCGCTGGCTCTGTGCTGCGACCTGATCCTCGCCGCGCAGAGCGCGTACTTCCTGCTGGCGTTCGTGAACATCGGCCTGGTGCCCGACGGGGGCTCCTCGCTGTTCGTGCCCGCCCGCGCGGGCATGGCACGGGCGGCGGAGATGGCCATGCTGGGCGAGCGCGTGGGCGCCGAGCAGGCGCTGCAGTGGGGTCTGATCAACCGTGTGGTGGCCGACCAGGCGCTGCTGGAGGAGGCCGGCGCGCTGGCCGCGCGGATGGCCGCGGGCCCCACCCGCTCCTACGCGGGCACCAAGCGCCAGCTGAACAACTGGATGTTCGCGAGGATGGAGGAGCAGCTCGAGCTGGAGGCCAAGAATCAGGACGAGATGGCCGGCAGCGACGACTTCGTGGAGGGCGTGATGGCGTTCTCGCAGAGGCGCCAGGCGAACTTCCAGGGTTCCTGACAGCGCGCGCCGTGAGGTCTCGTGACATTTGTCATCAAGCGCGTCCGGGCGCAGCCTGACTAGAATCCGGCGCGCCGTGGGAATCTCCCTTGCCTTCACGCCGCTGCTGGCGTTCTTCGCGCCCGAGTCCGGCGGCTCGCCGAACGCGAACGAGATCGACACGCTCTACAAGATCACGCTGGTGATCGCGCTGGTCATCTTCTTCGCGGTGGAGATCGCGCTGGGCTACGCGCTGGTCAAGTTCCGCAAGCGCAAGGGAGCCGTGCCGGCGCAGATCCACGGCAACACGCGCCTGGAGGTCGGCTGGACCTCGGCGGCCGCGGTGATCCTGGTCGGTCTCGCCATCCTGACGTTCGCAAAGCTCTCCTCGATCGAGGACCCGCCCAACACCGGGCCCAACGGCGCGGCGCTGGTGGCCGACAGCGCGCCGCTGATCGAACACAACTCCGCGCGCCGCCTGCCGCCGAACAAGAAAGTGCTCAACATCACGGTGATCGGGCGTCAGTACATATGGCAGTACATCTATCCCGGCGCAAACGAACCCGACGGCCTGGGAGCCCCGTACTCATATGAGCAGATGGTGGTGCCCACGAATACGACCGTCAGCCTCAAGATCGTCTCCGAGGACGTCGTGCACGCCTGGTGGATCCCCGAACTGGGCGGCAAGTTCCAGGCGGTCCCGGGCTACAGCAACTACACCTGGTTCAAGATCTCGAAGCCGGGCGTCTACCGCGGGCAGTGCGCCTTCCTGTGCGGCCGCGGGCATGCGAGGATGATCGCCGAAGTGAAGGCTGTGCCTCCGGCCCAGTTCGAAGAATGGCTGGCCAAGCAGAAGCAGCTGATCGCGCAAGCCAATGAAGAAGCGAAGGCTGCGCGCGAAAAACTGAGCTCCCAGGTCGGCGCCGGCCAGGTCGAAAACCCCTAGCAACCGAGGAGACCAGCGTCTTACATGGCCACCTACACAGCCCCCATCCCCCAGATAGTCGCCCACAAGGCGCAGCGCGAGGCGACCGGCTGGACCAGCTGGATCACGACCACCGATCACAAGCGGATCGGGATCATGTACATGGTTCTCACCTTCATGTTCTTCTGCCTGGGGGGCGTGGAGGCGCTGATGATGAGGCTTCAGCTGGGGGCTCCGAACAACACGCTGGTCAGCCCCACCGTCTACAACCAGCTGTTCACGATGCACGGCACCACCATGGTGTTCCTGTTCGTCGTGCCGATGATGGCCGGCTTCGCCAACTACTTCCTGCCCCTGATGATCGGGGCACGCGACATGGCCTACCCGCGGCTGAACGCGCTGTCGTTCTGGCTGCTGCTCACCGGAGGCATCGTGTTCTACGCCTCGATCTTCTGGAACCCGCCGGAAGCGGGCTGGACGAGCACCGTGCCGCTGGCCAACTCGACGTTCTCGCCGGGCGGCGGCCAGGACGCCTGGATCTTCCTGGTCCACCTCACCGGCCTCTCCTCGATCCTGGGCGCCATCAACTTCTACGTGACCGTTGCCAACATGCGCGCCAAGGGCATGAGCTGGGGTCGGCTGCCGCTGTTCGTGTGGGCGATGCTGACCTACTCCGTGCTGATCATCTTCGCGATGCCGGTGATCGCGGCGGCGGTCACGATGCTGCTGACAGACCGGCACTTCGGAACACACTTCTTCGACCAGTCCGAGGGCGGCTCGCCGCTGCTGTGGCAGAACCTGTTCTGGTTCTTCGGGCACCCGGAGGTCTACATCATGGTGCTGCCGGGCTTCGGCCTGGTCTCCGAGATCCTGCCGGTGTTCGCGCGAAAGCCGATCTTCGGCTACAAGGCGATCGCGGCGTCGACCGTGGCGATCGCCTTCCTGGGCTTCCTGACGTGGGCCCACCACATGTTCGCGGCGCCGATCCCCGAGGCGATCCTGGTGTTCGTGATGCTGAGCTCGTTCCTGATCGCGGTGCCGACGGGCGTGAAGATGCTCAACTGGATCGCCACGCTCTGGCGCGGCACGATCGAATTCAAGACGCCGCTGCTGTTCTGCGCGGGCTTCTTGGCGCTGTTCCTGATCGGGGGAATCTCCGGGGTGTTCCTGGCGGTGTTCCCGGTTGACTGGCAGCTGAACGAAACCTACTTCGTGGTGGCGCACATCCACTTCGTGCTGATGGGCGGCGCGGTGTTCACGATCTTCGCGGGCATCTACTACTGGTTCCCCAAGATCACGGGGCGCATGATGAGCGAGAGCCTGGGCAGGCTCAGCTTCGGCCTGATGTTCGTGGGCTTTCTGGCCACTTTCCTGATCCAGCACGTACTGGGGCTTGACGGGATGCCGCGCAGGATCTACGAGTACAACAACGTGGGCAACCTGGCGCTCTACAACCAGATCTCCACGGTCGGCTCCTTCATCCTCGGCGCGGGAGTGGTCGTAACGATCCTCAACGTCGTGCGCAGCCTGAAATACGGCGCCGTGGCAGGACCCGACCCGTGGAAGGCCAACACGCTCGAGTGGTTCACGAGCTCGCCGCCCGCGGTCAACAACTTCGACGTGATCCCGCGGGTCCGCTCGGCAGAGCCGATGAAGGACATCCGCCGGGAGGTCGAGCGACGCACGATCGGCACCGGCGGCGGCGTGACAGCGCCGGCGGGCGCCACGCAGGTGGGCCTCTGATATGGGCGCCGCGCCGCAAACGGGCGCGGCGGCGCCCGCGGTGGACGCGGGAAGGCTGGCGCTGGGGTCCCGGACCCGCCAGACGCTGAGCGACTACATAGAGCTGACCAAGCCCAAGGTGCAGTCGCTGCTGCTGCTGACCACCATCGCCACCATGTACGTGGCGGGCGACCCCTCGCCGTGGCTGGTGGCACTGACATGCCTCGGCGGCTATCTCTCCGCGGGTGGAGCCGGTGCGGTCAACCACTGGTTCGACCGCGACATCGACATCCGCATGGCGCGTACGGCCAATCGCCCGGTCCCTGCGGGGCGCATCTCACCGCGCGCGGCGCTGCTGTTCGGCTGCGCGCTGGCAGCGCTCTCGCTGCTGGAGCTGTCCGTGGCTGTCAACCCGCTGGCAGCGGCGCTTTCGTTCGGCGGGTTCCTGGGCTACGTGTTCATCTACACCGTGTGGCTGAAGCGGCGCACGCCTCAGAACATCGTGATCGGCGGCGCGGCCGGAGCTGTGCCGCCGCTGGTGGCCTGGGCGGCTGTGACCGGATCGGTGAGCGGCACGGCGGTGATGCTGTTCTTCATCGTGTTCTTCTGGACGCCGCCCCACTTCTGGGCACTGTCGCTGCTGATGAAGGACGAGTACGAGAAGGTCGGGGTGCCGATGCTCCCGGTGGTGCGCGGCGAGCAGGAGACCCGCCGCCAGGTGCTGCTCTACTCGGTGCTCCTCTATGCCGTCACCCAGCTTCCGTTCTGCGCGGGCGGGTTCGGGACGGTCTACCTGGGAGCCTCGATGGTGCTCGGCCTGGGCTTCATCGGCGGCGCCGTGCGCCTGTACCGCCGCGCCGACCGCGCATCGGCTCTGCGCCTGTACCTCTACTCGCTCGCCTACCTCGCGCTGCTGTTCTGCGCGATGGTGGCGGACGTGCACCTGTGATCCGCTCCGCGCCACGGGCTCGGCAGAGGGGACCTGCACGGCCCAGAGACGGTATTCTTCCTATCCCATGATGACGCGCCGGCTGGCCCAGAAGAACATCCGCACCGGAATGATCGTGGCGGCGATCTGCATGTTCATGTTCGGCATCACCTTCGTGGTGGCCGCCATCTACATCTCGTGAGCCCACTCGATCCCGAGATCCCGCCCGCGGGCGAAGAGATCCACCTTCCCGGACCGTCGATCCTGCCGCTGCTCACGGCGGTTGGGATCACCCTGGCGCTCGTGGGCGTGACCACGTTCATCGAGCTGACCGTGATCGGGGTGCTGCTGACGCTCTATGCGGTCGGCCGCTGGATCAAAGAGACGCGGCACGAAATCGACGAGCTTCCGCTCGACGCGCCCGACCACTGAGCGCTGCCCGTCGGCGGGGACGCGATCCCCTGGACCGCACCCCCGCCGTGGACACGGCGCGCGCACTCCCCCAAGCGGCGCGCCCGCTCACCCCGCGACCGCGCTCATAGGCACCGGACAGGCAGCCCCGTCGTCTGTCCAGCAACGCACAACGTCGCGGACGGACAGGATGCCGACCGTATCCCCGCGGTCGAGGACGATGAGATGGCGGAAGCCGCCGCGCACCATCGCACTGGCGGCCTCCTCAAGTGACCAGTCCGGCGCGGCATAGACGACCTCGCGCGTGAGGTGATCGGCCACCAGCTCGCGGTCGGGGTCCTCGCCGGCGCCGATGCAGCTCAGCACGTCGCGCTCGGTGATGATCGACGGCGCCTGTCCGTCCGGGTCCATCACCACGGCCGCGCCGACGCGCCGCTTTGACATCAGCCGCGCGACATCGCGCACGGTGTGCTCCGGTCCCACGCTCAGCACCGTCGGCGTCATCCCGTCGCTCACCAGCATGCGGACACCTCCCTGGCTCGTGCTTGGCGCGGCTCGCCTGACGCGAACCACCATGCTTGCAACTATTGACTCAATGTAGTCCCTGCCACCTCGCGCGTCAAGGCCCGCGAAGCGCCGCTCGTGGTCGCCTGCGGCGCCTAAGGATGCGCTAGCGCCTCGAGACGACCCGCTGCGGCATCGAGCACCCTGCGCGCGACTCCCTGCCAGGACCACAGCTCGGCAGCGGTTCGGCGCAGCCCCTGGCGGGTCTGCTCTCGCAGGTCCGCCTCGGCCCCCAGCCAGCCCGTCAGGCACGCCGCGATGGAGCGCACCGAGCGCTCATCCACGGCGAATGAGAGCCATCCGGCGGCCTCGGCCGGGACGGCGAGCGCGAGCTCGCGGCTGACCTCCGCCAGGCCGGAGTGCGCGGCGCTCACGGGCAGCACGCCACACGCTGCAGCCTCCGCGGCGACCATGCCGAACGCCTCGGGGAACGTGCTCGGTACCACCAGCGCCTCGCACGCGGGCAGAACCTCGGCGAGCTCCTCGTGCTCGAGCCTGCCGCTCAGCAGCACCCTCGTGTGAAGACCCGCAGCCGCCTGCATGTAGCGCTCGAGCTCAACGCCGCCGAGAGATTGCAGGAAAGCCTGCAGATGGCGCAGCGGCACGGCCTCGGCGGTGGGGTCCTCGAGGCTCCTGCCCGCGGCGGCGACTGCCAGCGCGGCGTCCAGGTCCCCGCTTCCCAGGGCCAGGAGCAGACGCTCACAACCCTCCCGGTAGGCGCCGAAGCCCACCAGCAGCAGCCGCGCACCGGGAATGTCCGCGAGCACCAGCGGGAACGCGGCGATCAGCAGGTCAACGCCCTTGCTGACTATCAGCTTGCCCACGAACGCAACCACCCGGTCACCCGGCGCAAGGCGCTCGAGCGCCGCGGCAGCCTCGCCCTGCGAGCGCGAGAAGGCGCTGAAGCTCTCCGCACCGGCCTCGCCGCCGACGGCCTCGCCGCGCAGGCGCTGCGCGAGCTCGGCGACGCGGGCGCGCGCGGGCGCCGGAGCGCTGGGTGCGAAGCGCTCGACGTCCACGCCGGGGGGACCGAGGCGGGTGCGCGCGGGCAACCACGGCTCGCCGAGCGCCAGCCAGAGGCTCTCCGCGGTGTGGCGCGAGCCCACCAGCACCGCGGCGGCTGCCGAGAGCCCCTCGCGCGCATAGGGCAGGAAGCGCTCGGGCTGCGCCTTGACGGTGTACTCGAGCGCGCTGCCGTGCACCTTCACGGCGAACGGCGCCCCGCCCCGCATCCCCCTGGCCAGGATCGCGGGCCCCATCACGAGGTGGTTTGCCAGAGCCAGCTGCGGGCGGACCAGATCGCACAGCTCGGCCACGGCGGACACGTTCGCCTGCACGTAGCGCTCCACCTGCCCATCGCTGCAGCGAGAGAAGGTCGTTGCGGTCAGCCCCTCGTAGCGGTCGGCGACGTACACCGGCAGCAGCTGCCCGATGTTGGGGCGGTACACCGTGCAGCTCCCGCCGGAGCCGGTGGCCTCGCGCGTGCTGCACGCGTGCAGCCGACGCACGCGAAGCGCGCCCGAGTCCCAGTCGCCGGTAGCGCCGATGAACGCATGCTGCTCGGGATGGCGCTCCTGGCAGAGCAGATGCACGTCGTGGCCCATGCCCACTAGGGCTTCAGCCAGGCGCGCGTTGTAGACATTCGAGCCGGTGCCGGCAAGCAGGTAGCCGTGGAAGATCAGGATCCGCACCGGCGCCCAACCCTACCCGCGGCGGGCCCCGCCGCGAGGCGGGGACCGGCTCAGGTAAAGTGCACGGCGTGAGCGCCAACCAGAGGTATCGCCTGCGCAACCCGTCCACCGGCCGCGAGATCATGATCGACGCGGACCCGGATGAGATCTACGTCGACCGCGACACGGGCGACCACCTGGAGGTGGTGGGCAAGGTCCTTCCGCTCGCCCCGTCCACCTCGAAGCTGCCGTGGGCGGTGGAGAACCTGCGGTTCTGCCCGTGGTGCGACCAGCTTGCCCAGAAGGACCTCAACGACTGCCCCACCTGCGGCAGGCGCATGGGCCCGCTGGGCCCCGCGACCAAGACCGGCTGAGTCAGGCCGGGCGCACGGAGCCAGTGCAAGCGGTGCGCGGTATCGACCGCCGGCGGGCAGGCGTGCGGCCGATGTGGGCATCATCCGTCCGCGGCCGGCGCACGCTGCTTGCTGGCGCGGCGCTGACGGGCGCCCTGATGCTCGCGGCCTGCGGCGGCAGCAGCGTCTCGGACGCGATCCCCAAGAGCACACCGGACATAATCCCGCCCGCCAACACGTCGGCGGAAAAGGCGGCGCTCTCGGCCACCTCAACCAGCACGACCAAGACGACCACCACCTCGACCGCGGCGACCTCGACAGCAGCGTCCCCCACGGAAGCCACCAAAAGCGAATCCACCGAATCATCCTCCACGGCGGCCCCGACCGGCGCCGGCGGGGGCACGTCGGCGACGATCGAAAAAGAAAAGACGCCCGCCACGACAGAAGGCGCCAAAGGCACTGAAGTGGAATCGGAAGCAAGCCCGACCGGCGGGGCGAGCGCACCCTAGTCGCCGCTTCCCTCCCGGGGCGCCCGGCGCGACTCCCGCTCGCCGGCGGCCCCGGCCCCGGTCGCAGGCGGCGCTCAGGATCGCCGTCGTAGCCGGCGCTCAGGGTCCGCGGCGCAGCTAGGGCGTGGAGATCAGGGTGGCGCTGTAGGTGAGGCGCGCTGTCTGGTAGAGACAGAAGTACTGAACTGCGCCGCCGATGATGGTCTGCGTGGTCTGGGCGCTGGTGCTGGTGCACTGCTTCTTGGGCCTGCTGGCCCGCCAGGAGGTGTCATTGCCGAAGCCCAGCGCGAGTGCGGGCGCCCACGTGGGCACGGTGAGCGCCACCACGTAGCCCTTCTTGACCGGAATGTTGGTTTCCAGCGGGAACTGGGCGGTCTTGCCGAAGTAGGGCGCCAGCTTGACGATGGGGCTCTGCGCGACGAGCTTGTAGGTCAGGTTGGGCTTGGGTTGGGGTGCCAGCACCGCGATGCCGGCTTCAGCGACCCCGCCCTCGTTGGCGTCGAAGAACTTGACCTGGGTCGGGTTGGGCGCGCCCAGCGAGATCGTCCACGCCACGATGCTGCCGCTGCGCGTGATGCTCAGCGGGTTGTGCAGCGTGGCCACCTTGACCTGGAAGCCGGTTGTGCGGCTCACGGCCAGGCATGGGCTGGCGGGGCAGCTGGGGACGGTGGCGGGCGTGGTGGTTGGGATGACACCGACTTCGGTGATCGTGGCAGGGGCGGCGGCCGGCAGCGCCAGGGCGATCGCCCCGGAGGCCAGGATTGCTGGATATATGCGTCTCATCGTTGCCATACAACACGCCCCGCAACTGTTTGTAGCGGTATCGATATTTCGCTAGAACCCGGTCAGTTCCTGCGCCGCCGCGGCGATCTCCGCGGAATCCCCCGGTGCGGGCACCCATGGTAGCCGCAGAGGATCGCCCTCATAGCGGGGGATCACATGCACGTGGAAGTGGAACACCGTCTGCCAGGCGGCGGCGCCGCAGGAGTTCAGCAGGTTCACGCCATCCGCTCCCAGGCGCTCGGTCATGTGCCCCGCCAGGCGCCCGGCGGCCAGGATGCAGGCGGCAAGATCCTCAGGCTGGATGCTCAGAAGGTCCCGCGCGTGGCTGCGCGGGATCACCAGCGCATGCCCGCGTGAGGCGGGCGCGATGTCCATGAACGCGATCGTGCGCTCGTCCTCGTCGACCACGCGCGCCGGTATGCGCCCGGCGACGATGCCGCAGAAGATGCAGTCCGCGTCCTCCATCCACGGCACCCTAGATGTTCTGCGCCAGCTTGCGCGTGTACGCGAGCGCCTGGTGGCGGTCTGCCACCTCGCCGGCGTACTGCGCGCAGGAGAGGCGCTCGAGCAGCTCCCCCAGCTCCGGGCCGGCGGGGATGGCCAGCTCGCGCGCGAGCTCATCGCCGCGCAGCAGCGGCCGCGGCGGGCCCTCCGAGCGCCAGCGCAGCGCGTCGCCCAGCATTCGCCCGGCGAGCGCCAGGTGCGCCGCGATGGCCGGCTCTGCGTTGTCCCCGCGGGTGCTCAGACGATCCAGCACGGAGAGCACAGTCACGTCGACCTCCACGGGAGAGCAGGCACGCATGTAGGCGAACACCGTCTCCCGCGCCAGCGGCTGGGGCTCGTGCACCAGGAATCCCAGGCGCAGGTGCGCCGCCACCAGCGCGGCGACGTGGGAGCTCAGGCGCTCGCTGGCACGCAGGCGCCCCAGCACCGAGCGTGCGAGCTCGGCGCCGCGCTGGTCGTGGCCGATGAAGCTCACGCGCGCTCCGGGCTGGTGCACCTGGCGCGTGAGCGGCTTGGCGGCGTCGTGCAGCAGGGCACCCCAGCGAAGCGCCTCGCCGCGCGTGTGCTCATCCGCCAGCGGCTCGGCCAGCAGCGCACGCACCGCCGGGGCGCTCCCGCCCAGGCACTCGGCCAGCTGGGGGTCGAGCGCCGCCTGCTCGGTCCCGGTGAGCGCCACGGTGCGATCGAGCACCTCCAGGGTGTGGCCGTGCACATCGAGGTGGTGGTAGCGGTTCTGCTCGACCCCGCGCATCGCGGGCAGCTCCGGCAGCACCACGGCGCAGGCGCCCAGCGCTTCGAGCATCTCGATGCCCGCGCGGGCCCGCGCACTGCAGAGGATGCGGCGCAGCTCCGCGAACACCCGCTCAGGCGAGACGTCCGCCAGCGAGGCGGCGTGTGCCCGAGCGCGCTGCGCGGTCTGGCGCTCGGGCTCGAGGCCCAGCTCCACCGCCAGGCGCACAAGGCGCAGGATCCGCAGCGGATCGGCAGCGAACGCTCCCGGCCCGGCCATCCTCAGACGGCGCTCGCGCAGATCGCGAGCCCCTTCGAGCGGGTCGATCGCCTCCCCGCCGCCCAGCGGCTGCGCGATCGCGTTGACGGTGAAGTCCCTCAGCGACAGGTCATCCCGCAGGCTCCCCCCGCGGAGCGGCTCGAGGTCGATCTGCCACGAGCGGTCCCTGGCGAGGACCCTCCACGACCCGAACTCCTTGGAGAGCGCAAAGCACACAGCCCCTCCCGCCGCACGCGCGATCGCCGCGGCGCTGCCGGCGGTGTCGGCGGCGGTGACCACGTCGATGTCAGCGGTGGGGCGCCCGAGCAGGCTGTCGCGCACGGCGCCGCCCACGAGCCAGGCCTCCTCGTCCCTGAGCGCTGAGCGCGCAGCCTCGAGCGCGCCGGCCATCAGGCGCGGCTCTCGGCGCCAGGGCCGTGCTGGACAGCTCCCGCCGGCCAGGCGTCAGGCACGAGCTCCCCATCGCGGTGGTAGACGCGCGGCACCCTGGCCGTCAGCCCGCAGGTGATCTCGTAGTTGATCGTGTCCAGCCGCTGGGCGATCTCCTCGGCGGTGATGCGCTGGCTGCCCTGCATCCCGATCAGCACCACGCGCTCGTCGCGCATCTGCTGCGCACCCGGCTGGGCGCCGAGATCGACCGTGAAGCTGTCCATGCTGACGGTGCCGACCAGTGGCTCGCGGCGACCCGCCACCAGCACCTCGGCGTTGTTGGAGAGCCCTCGTCGCCAGCCGTCGCCGTATCCGACGGGTACCACGCCGACGGTTGTCTCTGCCTCCGCGACGAACCGCCTGCCGTAGCCCACGCTCTGGCCCGGCGAGCAGCGCTTGACCTCCGCCACGGCTGAGCTGAGCTCGAGCGCCGGCTCCAGGCCCCGCGCGGCGGGGTCCACACCGAAGGGATCCAGTCCGTAGACGGCCACGCCGCAGCGCACCATGCCGAAGTGCGCACGCTGCTCCCGCAGGGTTGCGGCGCTGTTGGCGGCATGGACGAGCAGGCCGGGCTGCTGTGCGCTGATCCTGCGAGCCCATTCGGAGAACATCTGCAGCTGCGCGCTGAAGAAGCCGCCGTCGGACAGGTCATCGGCGGTGGCGAAATGCGTCATCACGCCGGCCAGCTCGATGCCCTGGGTCTCCCTCGCCGCGCGCACCACGCGCGTGGCCTCGTCCGCGTCGCGCGTGCCCAGGCGCCCCATGCCGGTGTCGAGCTTCACGTGCACCCGGCCTCCGCCGGCGCGCGCGACCTCCGCCAGCTGGCGCTCGCTCCACACGATCACCTCGCCGTCGGCCGCGAGGGCCTGCTCCAGCTCACCGCCGCGCATGTCGCTCATCACCAGCAGCCGCACCTCGCTGAGCCCACCCTCGCGCAACTCGCGGGCCTCGCGCGCGTCGGCAACCGCCAGCCAGCCGGCGCCGCCCGCCAGTGCGGCGCTCGCAGCGGGCAGTACCCCGTGGCCGTACGCGTCCGCCTTGACCACCGCGCACAGCTCCGTTCCAGGCCCGAGCTCGGAGCGAAGCCTTGCGCAGTTCCGCTGGATCGCTGCGAGGTTCACCCGCGCCTGCGCCCTAGGCACGATCGGCCCCCGACGGCGCCTGCCCCCCCGCGGGGGCACCGGCTCCGCTCCTGGCGGCGGGCAGCGCCTCGATCACGTCCGTGGCGATCACGCCCTCCGCCGAGCCCAGCGCCAGCGCGGCGGCGCGCCCCGCGCAGGCGTGCAGCCAGACCGCCGCGCAGGCGGCCGTGAAGGGCTCGAGGCCCTGCGCGAGCATCGCGGCGATGACTCCGGTGAGCACGTCGCCGGTACCGGCCGTGGCCAGCGCGGGGCTGCCGCCCGGGCTCACCGCCACGCGTCCCGAGGGCTCCGCCACGAGCGTGTCATCGCCCTTGAGGACCACCACCGCGCCGGCGCGGGCGGCGGCCTCGCGCACCGCCTGCAGCCGGTGTGCCTCGATATCGGAGCTGTCGCGCCCGAGCAGGCGCCCCAGCTCGCCGGCGTGCGGCGTGAGCACCGTGGGCGCGTGCCGCGCGGAGAGCGCATGCAGCCGGTGGGCATGGGCGTTGAGGCCGTCCGCGTCGAGCACCAGCGGCAGCTTGGCTCCCAGCGCAAGCTCCCGGGCGAGCGCGAACGCGCCTTCGCTGCGCCCGAGGCCCGGGCCGAGCGCGAGCGCACCGGCGCGCGCGGCCGCATCCAGCACGTCCTGGCGTCCCTCGGGCGCGAGCCCGCCCTGCGCATCCTCCGCGAGCCCGCGCGTCATCAGCTCGAGCGTTGCACCGGAGGCGATCACCGGCTGCAGCGACGCGGGCGCGAACACCGTCACATAGCCCGCGCCGGCACGCATGGCAGCCCGCGCGGCCATGGCCGGTGCGCCTGTCAGTCCGCGCGAGCCTCCGACCACGATCACCTGCCCGGACTTGAACTTCGTGCTGGCCGGCCCCCTGACCGGAAGCGCGCTCAGCACTCCGGCTCCCATCAGCCCGGCCTGCGCGTCCAGCGGCGCTCCGCGCGGTATGCCGATGTCGGCCGTGCGCACGCTGCCGGCGTGCTTCTTGCCCGGGTTGATGAACAGACCGGGCTTGGCTGCGTGGAAGCTCACCGTGGCAGCGGCGCTGACCGCCGCGCCTGAGATCTCGCCGCTCGATGCGTCCACGCCGCTTGGCACATCCACGCTCACCACCGGCGAGCGTGAGCTGCAGATCGCGTCGATCGCGTCGGCCACCGCGCCGCGCGGCTCACCCGCGAAGCCGGTGCCCAGCAGCGCATCCACGACCACATGGCCCGCTTCATCCCAGCCCGGCAGTCGCCCGGCCACCGCGCCGGCGCGGGCCTCGCCGGCCGCCTCGCCGCTCTCCGCCACGGCCGGGCCCACCTCCCAGCAGCTGCCGTCGAGCCGCAGCGGGCCGGCGCCTTCGAGCAGGCTGAGGCTGGCGGCTGCGTCGCCGGTGAGCTCGCTCGGGTCGCCGGTGCACACAACGCTGACCGCACGTCCCGCCTGGCGCAGCAGCCGCGCCGCCACCAGTCCGTCCCCGCCGTTGTTGCCCTTGCCGCACATGACCGTCACCGGCCCGTCGGGGCGCAGGCGCTGCACCGCGGCCGCCACCGCCGCGCCGGCTCGCTCCATCAGCTCCAGGCTCGGCACGCCCTGATCCTCGATCGCCCAGCGGTCCACCGCGCGCATGCTCTCGGCGTCCGGCAGCGGTGTGAGCCAGTCCGGAAGTGCGTTCACCACAGCGATGCTAGATGGTCGCCCTCAACGACCAGCCCGCGCGCGCGCCGCCGGCGCGGGCCTACTCGACGGTGACGGTCTTGGCCAGATTGCGCGGCTGATCGACGTTCAGGCCGCGTCGGCGCGCGATCTGGTAGGCGAGCATCTGCAGCGGAATCACCGCCAGCATCGGCTGCAGCATCCAGTCCACCGCGGGCAGCGTGATCAGCGCATCCGCCAGCTCGGCGGTGCGGGTGTCGCCCTCGGTGATGATCGCGATCACGCTGGCTCCGCGCACGCGCACCTCCTGCATGTTGGAGGCCACCTTCTCGAGCACAGGCGAGCGCGTGGCCACGCACACAACAGGGGTCGAGTCGTCGAGCAGGGCGATCGGGCCGTGCTTCATCTCCCCGGCGGCGTAGGCGTCGGTGGCGATGTAGGAGATCTCCTTGAGCTTCAGCGCACCCTCGAGCGCCACGGGCAGGCCGACGTGACGGCCGATGTAGAGAAAGAACTCGCTCTGCCAATAGCGCTCGGCGACCGCCGCGACCTGCTCTTCGGAGCTGCTGAGCACCTCGTCGATGCTGTGGGGCAGGTGCTTGACGGCTCGCACGAGCTCCGCCAGGCGCTGGGGCTCGAGCGTCCCGCGAAGCTCCGCCAGGCGCAGGCCGAGGAGGTACATGACGGCCACCTGGCAGAGGAAGGTCTTGGTGGCCGCCACGCCGATCTCCAGACCAGCACGGGTGTACAGCACGCCATCCGCGTCGCGCGCGGCCTGTGAGCCCATCACGTTCGTCACCGCCAGCACCTTCGCGCCGCGCTCGCGCGCGAGGCTCATGGCGGCGAGCGTGTCGGCGGTTTCGCCCGACTGCGTGATACCCAGCACCAGATCGCCGGGCCCGACCACGGGGTTGCGGTAGCGGTACTCGGAGGCGATGTCCATTTCCACGGGCAGCCGCGCCCACTCTTCGATCGCGTAGCGGCCGATCAGCCCCGCGTGGTAGGAGGTGCCGCAGGCCACCACCACGATCCTTCGGACGTCCTGCAGCAGCGACTCGTCGAGGACGCCCTCCTCGGTCAGGTCCACGCCGTCGCCGCGCGCGGTGCGGTCGGACACCGCGTCGGCCACCGCGTCGGCCTGTTCGTGGATCTCCTTGAGCATGAACGTCTCGAAGCCGCCCTTCTCGGCGGTCTCCTCATCCCACTCCACCGTCTGCACCGCGCGCTCCACCGGGTTGCCGGAGGCGTCGGTGATGCTCACGCCGTCCGGCCTCAGCACGGCGAACTCCCCGTTCTCCAGGTACTGGACGCGGCGGGTCTGGGAGAGCACACCGGGCACAGCGGATGCGATGAACTGCTCGCCCTCGCCGCGGCCGACGACCAGCGGGCACTCCTTGCGCGCACCCACCAGCACGTCCGGCTCGTCGAGGCTCATCGCCACGAACGCGTAGTGCCCGTCCAGCTGCGCGTAGGCCGCGCGCACAGCATCCGCGAGGTCGCCGTCGTAATGCTCGGCGATCAGGTGTGCGATCACCTCCGCGTCGGTCTCGGACGTGAACAGGTTGCCCGCGTCGAGCAGGGTCTCCTTGAGCGTCACGTAGTTCTCCACGATGCCGTTCACCACCACGTGCACGCGGTCCTGGCTGTCGTAGTGCGGATGCGCGTTCTCCTCGCTCACGCGGCCGTGCGTCGCCCAGCGCGTGTGGCCGATGCCGGTGGTGCCGGGGCGCTCGGCGGTGGCGACCGCGGTGGACGGCGCCGCGCCGAGGCTGCTCGCCAGCTTGGCGCGCAGCGCGCCGAGGTTGCCGACCGCGCGAACCGACTCGATGTGCCCGTCGCGGATCACCGAGATGCCGGCGGAGTCATAGCCTCGGTACTCGAGCCTGCTGAGACCCTCCAGCAGCAGATCCTGCACGGGGCGCTCTCCGACGTAGCCGACGATGCCGCACATGGCGGCGACGATACCAGCGCCCTCCGCGGCTAGCCGAGCTCCCGCTCCACGAGCCCTGCGAGCCCTGCGCAGAGCTCCTCGGCCTCCTGCTCGCTTGGCGCCTCCACCATCACCCTCACCAGCGGCTCCGTGCCGCTTGGCCTCACCAGCACCCTGCCGCGCCCGGCGAGGCGCTCCTGGGCGTCGCTGACGGCGTCCGCGACAACGGTGGCACCGTGCAGCGCGTCGCGGTCGCGCACGCGAACGTTCACGAGGCGCTGGGGCAGCTTGACCATCGCGTCGCGCTCGCTCAGGTCCCTCCCGGCGAGCGCCTCGAGCGCCAGCAGCGCGCCCGCCAGTCCGTCTCCGGTGCGGTTGAAGCCCATCTCGATGATGTGACCCGACTGCTCCCCGCCCAGCGTCCAGCCCCTGGCCCTGAGCTCCTCCAGCACGTAGCGGTCGCCCACGGCGGTCGTGGCCACCTCCAGCCCCGCGCGCGCCATGGCGGCGTGGAAGCCGTAGTTGGTCATCACCGTCACCGCCACGCCGTCGCCGCTCAGGCGCCCCGCGGCTCGCAGGTGCAGCGCGATCAGCGCCATCAGCTCGTCGCCGTCCACCACCTCGCCGCGGCGGTCCACCGCGAGCACCCTGTCGCCGTCCCCGTCGAACGCGAAGCCCAGCGCATGGCTGGCCTCGCGCACGCGCCCGCCCAGCTCGCCGATGTGCGTGGAGCCGCAGCCGTCGTTGATGTTGCGACCGTCCGGCTGGTCGGCGATCACGGTCACCTTCGCGCCGAGGCGCCGGAAGATCTCCGGCGCCACGTGGTGGGTGGCACCGTTGGCACAGTCCAGCAGCACGTCCAGTCCGTGCAGGTCGAGCGCGGCGAAGCGGGTGTGCAGCTCGCGCAGGTAGTCCTCGGGCGCGCCCCTCAGCTCGCGGATGCGACCGATCGCCACCGGGGCGGCGCCCAGCGCGGGTGGACAGGCGGTGCCCGGGGCGGAATGCCCGGCGTCGCCCGTGTCGGCGTGCCCGGCAGGGCCCGGCGCGCCGTGCGGTTCGGAGAGCGCCAGCTCGATCGCCATCTCCGCCTGATCGGAGAGCTTGTAACCGTCGCCTGCGAAGAACTTGATGCCGTTGTCGGCGAACGGGTTGTGCGAGGCGGAGAGCACCACCGCCAGGTCGAAGCCGTAGCGCGCGATCAGCAGCGGCGCTGCGGGTGTGGGCAGCACTCCTCCGAGCAGCGCGTCTCCACCTGCGGCGGCCACGCCGGCGGCGACCGCGGCCTGCAGCATCTCGCCGGACTCGCGCGTGTCCCTGATGATGAGCACCTGCGGACGCGGCTTGCCCGCGCGCCGCGTCGCCTCGCTGCCGAGCGCAAGAGCGAGCTCGGCGGTCAGGAACTCGCCGGCCACGCCGCGGACGCCGTCGGTGCCGAACAGCCTTCGGGTCACCGGGCCCATCGCTCTCCCCTGACTGCGCGAACCTAGCGCTTGGAGAACTGCGGGCGCTTGCGCGCCTTCTTGAGACCGGCCTTCTTGCGCTCCTTCGCGCGTGAGTCCCTGGTCAGGAAGCCCCTGCGCTTGAGCTCGCCGCGCAGGTTGGGGTCGGCCTCCAGCAGCGCGCGCGAGACGCCATGGCGAAGCGCGCCGGCCTGCGCGGAGATCCCGCCGCCGTGGAGCCTTGCAACGACATCCATGCGGTCCTCGTAGCCAACCGTCTCGAGGGGCTGGCGGATGTTGCGCTGCAGCGTGATGCGCGGAAAATGCGTCTCCAGTGTCCTGCCGTTCACGAGGTACGTTCCCGTGCCCGGGCGCAGCGTGACCCGCGCGATTGCCGTCTTGCGCTTGCCGGTGGCACGGTAGCGGGCGCCGGAGGCCAGGTCGATCGCAGCGGTGGCGATCGGCTCGGGCAGTCCCGAATCGAGCTCCTCCTCCTCGCCCGCGGGCTGCGTCTCGCCATCGTCCTCGAGCGCGTAGGGATCCTCGTAGGCCTCGGCGCGCCCCAGCGGGTCGACTCCCTCGGGCACGATGTCCACTTCCAGGTGCGCCCCGGGGACGGCCGGCTTCTCGCGCGGGGCGGGCTCGTCCTCCTCCTCGATCTCCTCCTCCGACTCGGCGGCCTGCAGCGCGGCGGCGTCCTGCGCCTCCTGAAGCGCCTCGAGCGGCGCGTCCTCAGCCGATCCGGCGATCTCGATCGCATCCTCGCTGGGAACGGCGTGGCCCTCGCCCGACGCCTGCATCGGCTCGGACTCGGGCGCTGCGGGCTGCTCGGGCGTCTCGGGTGTCTCGCTGCTGCTCTCGTCGGCCATCAGGCCTCAATCTCCAGGGGCTCGGGTTTCTGTGCCACGTGCGGGTGCTCGGGTCCTGCGTAGATCTTCAGCTTGGTGATCTGCTTGCGCGCCAGTCTGTTGCGGGGCATCATCCCTTTGACGGCGAGACGGATGATCTCCTCGGGGCGTCTTGCGAGCATCTCCTCGAAGGAGCGCGAGCGCAGGCCGCCCGGGTAGCCGGAGTGCCTGTAGTAGCGCTTGTCCTGGCGCTTGTTGCCGCTCACGTGGATCTTCTCCGCGTTGATCACCACCACGAAGTCGCCCGTGTCGATGTGCGGCGTGTACTCCGGCTTGCGCTTGCCGCGCAGCACGTCTGCGATCTGCGTGGCCAGTCGGCCGAGCGTCTTGCCGTTGGCGTCAACCAGCAGCCAATTGCGCTCGCGATCGGTCGGCTTCGCTACGTAGGTTCGTGTCGAGGGTGCCATGGCGTGAAAAAGGCCACGCGTCACCGCGCGGCGAAGTGGACATCATAGGCGAAGCGGGCCGCCTTCGCCGGCATGCCGGCGACCCGGGCTACTCCCACTCGATCGTGCCGGGCGGCTTCGAGGTGATATCCAGCACGACCCGGTTGACCTCGCGCAGCTCGTTGATCATCCGCGATGCGATCGTCTCCAGCAGGTCGTAGGGCAGCCTTGCCCAGTCGGCGGTCATCGCGTCGTCGCTGGTGACCGCGCGCACCACCACCACATATCCATAGGTGCGCTCGTCGCCCTGAACCCCGACCGTGCGCACGTCGGGCAGCACGCAGAAGGACTGCCAGAGCTCCCTGTAGAGGCCCGCCCGGCGGATCTCCTCCTGGAGTATGTGATCGGCCTCCCGCAGCACGTCCAGGCGCTCCTTGGTTGCTTCGCCACCGACGACACGGATCGCGAGCCCGGGGCCGGGGAAAGGCTGGCGCCAGACCAGGCGCTCCGGAAGCCCGAGCTCCGCGCCCACGGCGCGGACCTCGTCCTTGAACAGCGCCCGCAACGGCTCGACCAGCTCGAACTGAAGGTCATCGGGCAGGCCGCCCACGTTGTGGTGGGACTTGATGGTCGCCGCGCCGGTTCCACCGCCTGACTCGATCACGTCGGAGTACAGCGTGCCCTGGACCAGGAAGCGCGCTTCCTCGCTGCCGTCGCCGGCAAGCGTCGCGGCCTCCTCCTCGAACACGCGTATGAACTCCGCGCCGATGGCCTTCCGCTTGGCCTCCGGCTCGGTCACGCCGGCTAGCTTTGCCAGGAAGCGCTGCTCGGCATCGACGGCCACCAGCGGCACCCTGAACGTGTCCCGGAAGGTGCTGATCACCTGCTCGCCCTCGTCCTTGCGCATCAATCCGTGATCCACGAACACGCAGGTGAGCTGGTCTCCCACGGCGCGGTGCACGAGCAGAGCGGCCACGGAGGAGTCCACTCCTCCCGACAGGCCGCAGATGACCCTCCCGCCGCCCACCTGCTCGCGGATCCTCCGCACCTGTTCCTCGACGATGGAGGCGGCTGACCAGTTGCGCTCGCAGCCGCACACGTCGGTCAGGAAGCGCGTCAGTATCTCCTGCCCGTAGGGCGTGTGCACGACCTCCGGGTGGAACTGGATGCCGTAGATGCCCCGCTCGGCGCTCTCAACGGCGGCCACCGGCGAGCCGCTGGAGGACGCGAGCGCCGCGAACCCGGGCGGCGGCTCGAACACCGTGTCGCGATGGCTCATCCAGCACGTCTGCTCGCGCGGCAGCCCCGCCAGCAGGACGCCGCCGTCGTGCACCTGCAGCTCAGATCGCCCGAACTCGCCCACCTCTGCCTCCTGCACGCGCCCTCCCAGCTCGCGCACCAGCAGTTGCATGCCGTAGCAGATGCCAAGAATGGGGATGCCGAGCTCCAGCAGCCCGCGCTCCAGCGGCGGCGCGCCATCGGCATACACCGAGGCTGGGCCGCCGGAGAGGATGATGCCCTTCGGCCTGCGCCTGGCCACCTCCTCCAGCGGGGTGTGATGGGGCAGCAGCTCGCTGAACACACCGCAGTCGCGAACGCGGCGGGCGATCAGCTGGGAGTACTGCCCGCCGTAGTCCAGCACCAGCACCTCTTCCACGGGCACACCCAGCTGCGGCGCGCCCGTGATCCTCGGCCCGCTCGCCGGCTCGGCGGAGCCCGCGGGAGCCTCCAGGACACCGGGCAGGTCAGTCATTGACGAGAGCGGCGACCTTCCCGTTGGTGGCGCCCATCCCGACACCCTGGTCGCGCTGGAGCGCCTTGCCCTCCGTCTGCAGTGACGGCGCCACAACCACCTCGGCACGGTTGAACTCGGCGAGATCCTTGTGTCCACAGGTCGCCATCGAGGTGCGCAGGCCGCCGAACAGGTTGAACGTGCCGTCGTTCTCGCGTGCCGGGCCCACCAGGATCTCTTCCAGGGTCCCGTTCTGGGTCGTCGCCACACGCGCGCCGCGGGGCAGCGTCGGGTGGAAGGTGGCCATGCCCCAGTGAAAGCCCCTGCCCGGAGCCTCGTACGCGCGCGCCAGCGGCGAGCCGATCATCACGGCATCCGCACCCAGGGCGATCGCCTTGGACACGTCTCCCCCGTTGCGCATCCCGCCGTCCGCGATCACCTGGCAGTACTCGCCCGTCTCCAGCATGTGCGTCGACCGCGCGTGCGCGACGTCGGCGATGGCGGTGGCCTGCGGCACACCGATCCCGAGCACGCCTCGCGTGGTGCACGCCGCTCCGGGGCCCACGCCCACCAGGACACCGGCGGCGCCCGTGCGCATCAGGTGCAGGCCGGTGTGGTAGGAGGCGCAGCCGCCCACCACAACGGGCACCTCGAGCGTGGGGATGAACTCCTTCAGGTTCAACGGCTCTGAAACGGTCGAGACATGCTCGCCGGAGACCACGGTGCCCTGGATCACGAGCACGTCGAGGCCCGCCTCCATGGCGATCTCGTGGTAGCGCAGGACACGCTGCGGTGTCAGCGAGGCCGCCACCACCACCTTCTGCTCCTTGATTTCGCGTATCCGCTGGGAGATCAGCTCGGCCTTGACGGGCTCCCGGTAGATCTCCTGCATCTCCCTGGTGGCCTCGTCCTTGGGCAGCGCCGCGATCCGCTCGAGCTGGGACTCGGCATCCTCGTAGCGTGTGAAGATGCCCTCGAGGTTCAGCACCGCCAGCCCGCCGAGACGGCCGATGATGCCGGCCGTCTCGGGTGAGACCACGCCGTCCATCGCGGAGGCCAGCATGGGCAGCTCGAACTGGTAGGGGCCGAGCTTCCAGGAGATGTCGATGTCGTCGGGATCCCGCGTGCGGCGGGAGGGAACTATTGCGATGTCGTCGAACCCGTAGGCGCGACGTGCCTTCTTCCCGCGTCCAATCTCTATCTCCATCTGTGCATCCTCGCAGTCGCCGCGGACGAAAAGACCCCGCGCGTGACGGGGCCAGGGTGGGTTCGACGGTACGCCGGTGAGGCTGTTTCGGCGGACTCGGACAAGTGGGCTGAGCATAGCAATGGTCACATGCGCGTTTATCCCCTTGGCTATGCTCGGTTGACATGGATGAGAGCGCCTCAAAACGGTATGACCCGCACGCCATCGAGGCCCGCAGGCAGGCCGCATGGAGCGAGCGCGAGGCGTTTCGCACGCCCGCCCTCGGCGAGGACCAGCCGCACCTCTACATAAAGCCCTCAGCGCCGTTCACGTCGGGCAACGTGCACATCGGGCACGTGCGCAGCTACTCGATCGGCGACGCCTACGCCCGCTTCCGCCGCGCGCGCGGGGATGCGGTGCTGTTCGCGTTCGGCTTCGACGCCTTCGGACTGCCCGCCGAGCTCGGCGCGATCGCCGGCGGTGTCTCGCCGGCTGACTGGGTCAGCCGCTGCGCCGAGCACATGACGGGACAGCTGCTGCGGCTGGGGTTCTCCTTCGACTGGGATCGCTCCTTCATGAGCTCCGACGCGGTCATGTATCGCTGGTCGCAGTGGCTGTTCCTGACGCTGCAGGAGGCCGGCCTGGTGTATCGCGGGACGGGAACCGTGGACTGGTGCGAGCACTGCCAGACCACGCTGGCCTCGATCCAGGTTGAGGCCGGCGGCACCTGCTGGCGCTGCCACAACCCGGTGCGCCTGATCGAGCTGCCGCAGTGGTACTTCAAGGTCAGCGCCTATGTGCAGGAGAATGACGCGCGTCTGCGCGAGCGCGAGGCGAGCGGCATGTGGGACAAGGTGGCGCTGGACTCCCAGCTCGATGTGATGGGTCGCGTGGATGGCGTCGAGCTCGACCTGCGCGAGCCGGGCGGACGCGAGCTCACCGTCTTCACCCCGCACTCGGGGAGCCTCGCGGAGGCTCGCTTCGTGCTCATCTCGCCCAGGCACCAGGAGGCCGAGGCGTGGGCTGCGGAGCCCGCGGTCGCCGAGCAGCTCGAGCAGCTGCGCTCGGGCGGCTGGGAGCGCAGCGCGCGAGACGCTGAGACGATCCCGCTGCTCGACACCGGTCGCACCATCGCCGGCCCCGGCGGAGCGGATCTGCCGGTGCTGATCTCGCCGGTGGTCGACGCGCGCTTCGGGCCGACGATCGCACTGGGCATCCCCGGCAGCGACCGCACCGACGCGGTGATCGCGGCCCGGATCGGCATGCCGGATGCAGCCCGGGAGGAGGACCCCGAGACCGCCGGCTCCGGGCTCGCCGGCGGCAGGGCGGCCGTGCGCTACAAGGCCTCGGACTGGGTCATCAGCCGCCAGCGCTCCTGGGGCACGCCCATCCCGATCGTCTACTGCGAGCGGTGCGGCACGGTGCCGGTCCCCCGCGAGCAGCTGCCGGTGCTGCTCCCGCTGGACCTGCTCCCCACCGGCGAGGGCAACCCACTGGCTGAGCTGGAGGAGTTCGTGAACACCTCCTGCCCCGCATGCGGTGAGCCCGCGCGGCGTGAGACCGACACGCTCGACTGCCATTTCGACGCGCTCTGGCTGTGGATCCCCGCGTGCGTTCCGCCGGAGCACCGCGGCGAGTCGCTGGAGGAGATCCTCGCTCTGGCAGACCTTCGCCACTGGCTGCCCTCCGAGCGCCTGGTGGCGGGCTCCGACAGCGGCAACTTCGTCTTCGACCAGCGCACCGTGACCAAGGCGCTGCGCGACATCGGCCCGCTCGCTTTCCTGTCGGACGGCGAGCCGTTCGCGGGTTGCCTCTTTCACGAGATGGTGATCCGCGACGGGCGCAAGATGAGCAAGCATCTGGGCAACGTGGTCGACCCCGACGAGCTGCTGGAGCGCTACGGAGCCGACACCGTGCGTCTGGCGGTGCTCTACGCGGCCCGCCCCCAGCGATCGCTGAACTGGGATGACTCCGCCGTTCTGCGCTGCCACCGCTACCTCAACCAGGTCTGGGAGCTGACGCAGTCGAGGATCGCCGCCGAGCAGCCGATACGGCAGGGAAGCGGCGACGGAGGCCCGGCCGGCGAGCCGCAGAAGGACACCAGCGAGCACCTGCGCCTGCGCCTGGCGAAATGGTGCGAGACCGCCGTCGAGAAGATCGGAGCTGACATGGAAAGCCTCGAGATGCACACCGCGGTGCGGAACGTGATGCGCCTGTTCGACCGCATCAAGGACTTCGAGAAGCGCGTGCTCGCGCGCCAGCAGGAGCTGGGCGCAGCCGACCGCGAGGCGCTGCTGGATGCGCTGCGGGTGCACGCCCAGCTGCTGGCGCCGTTCGCGCCCCACATCGCCGAGGAGCTCTACATCGCGCTCGGTGGAGATGAGCACGGCGCACAGACGCCCTGGCCGGGCGTATCGTTCGGCGTGCCGGCATGAGCCCCCAGACCGCCCAGAGTCCGATCAGGCAGAGAACGCGCTCGTGCGCGACGGGTCTGGCATGTCACCGCTGCGGCAACCACTACCCGCTCGAGTCATCCGTATTCGCATGCCCGGACTGCGGCAAGGGCCTTGACATCCTCTACGACTACGAGCTCGCCGCCAGGCACTTCCTCGACGTGCCCGCCGCCGAGCGGCCCCACAACATCTGGCACTTCGAGGAGCTGCTGCCGATCGTCGACGCCTCGGCGCAGGCCGCGGTCGGGACGCACTCCGGCTACACGCCGCTGATCCGCGCCGACCGTCTGGGCGCGGAGCTCGGCCTGGGGAACCTGTACCTGAAGGACGACTCCACCTCGCGGCCCAGCCTCTCCTACAAGGATCGTGTGGTCTCGATGTCGATCGCGCGGCTGCTCGAGCGCGGCGGCAGCGAGATCGGCTGCGTCTCCACCGGCAACGTGGGAACGGCTGTGGCATCGCTGGCGGCCAAGGCGGGCGTGGACGCCTACGTCTTCTACCCGAACCGGCTGGAGGACATGAAGGCGCGTGCGTGCATGGCGCTCGGCGCGAAGGTGTGCCAGGTGGAGGGCAACTACGACGAAGCCAACCGCCGCTGCCGCGAGCTGGCCGAAGCGACGGGCATGGACTTCACCAACATCACGCTGCGCCCGTTCTACGCGGAGGGCGCGAAGACCGCCGCGTTCGAGATCGTCGAGCAGCTCGGATGGCAGGCGCCGGAGCACATCATCACGGCCGCGGCCGGCGGCACGCTGTCCTCGCGCATCCACAAGGGACTGATCGAGCTGCAGCTGCTGGGACTCTCCGAAACCGACTCCACGCGCCTGCACATCGCGCAGCCCAGCGGCTGCAACCCGATCGCCAGCGCGATCGTTGCCGAGGAAGCCGAGGTTCATCCCGTGGTCCCGGAGACCGCGGCGCACTCGCTGGCGATCGGCGCTCCCGGCGACGGCTACCTGGTGATCGACGCGGTGCTCAAACGCGGAGGCAGCGGCGGCTACGCGACCGACCCGGAGATCTTCGCGGGCATCGACCTGCTCGCGGCCACCGAGGGCCTGCTCACGGAGCCGGCCGGCGGGACCACGATCGCGGTGCTGGAGAAGATGGCGGCCGCCGGAACGTTCGACACCGATGAGACCGTCGTTGCGATCATCACGGGCAACGGGCTGAAGACGCTCGATGACCATCCCGCCAAGCCATGGCCGGCCAAGGTCGCGTGCGAGCGCGACGCCATGATGGCCGCGCTGGAGCAGCTCAAAGAGGGCCCATCCCTGACCGAGAGCGCCCGCGGGCGCCTGAACATCTGAGGCGCGAGGGCATGGAGGATCTGAGCAACTCCGACCCGCTGCGCGAGCTCGAGGCGCAGCGTCGCGAAGCCCGGCGCGCGGTCGACGAGGCCGGCGGAGGCGAGTCCGAGGGCTTTGAGATGGCCGAGGAGGAACTGATCGAGCACACCTCCCACGGCGACCAGCACAGCACCTCCAAGATCATGCAGGACGCAGGCGCCGAGGCGTCGAGCTCGGAGGACGAGCTCGACGATGACGACCTCTACGGCGAGGCCGACGAGGAGCACAAGGCCGACGGCTGAGCGCTCGCCGGCCGGCCACCCTCAGGTGCCGCGCCCGGTGAACGTGACGGTGACCGGGCCCTGGCCGTCGTTGCTGTTGAAGTGGTAGCGCCCGATGAACGCTCCGGTCGCGTCCGGCCTGAACGTGATGGTCTGCCGGACGCTCAGCCCAGGTTCGATCACGATCCCCTCGGGCAGCGCCAGAGGTGTGGAGAAGGCGCCCACCGGGGGGATCGCACGGCTGATCGTGAGCGGGACGTTGCCGGTGTTGGACAACGTGAACACTCGCGTGCCGGAGTGACCCACGGGGACCGCGCCGAAGGAGATGTGAAGTGAGCTGGGCGTGAGGCGACCGGCGCCGGTCTGCGCCGCGCCGCTGAGCGGCCGAGACACCGAGCCGTGGTCGGTGCTTATGCGCAGCAGCGCGCGGTAGACACCGGCGCGGCTGGGGTTGAAGTCAACGGACACGGTCACCGCCTGCAAGGGCGCAAGCACCGTGCCGGCGGGTGGCAGGCCGCTCACGTGATAAGGGCCCTGCGGCAGCTCATATCCGGTGATCCTCTCGGGCCGGCTCCAGCTGTTGCTGAACGTGAGTGTCAGTGCCTTTCCGCCCACCCGCGTTCGCACGTTCCCGAAGGCGAGGGGGCGCGCCGAGGTGACAAGCCCGGGCGCGGTCCCATACCCGCTGACGGTCACCGTGCGCAGCCCCGCGCTGGTGTGCAGGAACGCCACCTCCACCACGGGTCCCGGGTGGGCCGGGCGGAAGGTGACGGGCACGCGAAGCGTGGTGCCGGCCTGGATCGCGGTCCCGCGGCGGGGCTGACCGATCGTGAGCACGCCGGCCGCCAGCGACCTCTCGCCGGAGGGCGGGATCACGTGCGGGCCGGCGGTCGCGCCCTTGACCGCTGTTCCCGTCTTGGACCTCGTTGCCGTGGCCGGTCCGGCAAGCCCCTGATCCCCCTGCGCGGTGACCGGGCCGGTGATGGTGACCGGGCTGCTGGCCTTGACTTCGATCGTGGATGTGGCGCTCTGCCCGACGGGTACGGATCCGAGGTTGACGGGGGCCGCCTTCACGGGCGCCTGGGAGCTTGCCCCGAACACCAGCAGCCTCCCCCCGCGCGTGCCCATGTAGATCCGCCCGTCGTAGGCCGTCGGGACCGCGAACTGCGGCCCGTCACCCGCGGTGGCGGACCACAGCAGCGGGAGGGTGCCGTCGACCGGCATCGCTCCGTAGGCGCGCAGCTGTGCGTCGTGGCCGCCTTCGTTGCCTTCTTCGGGCGCGCCGTTGACGTAGAGCACCCACACGACCGCGCTACCCGCTTCCGTGCCGTTGCTGGTCACCAGCGGCGAGCCGGAGCTGTAGCCGAACGATTCTGCGCTCTGACCTGCCACCGACAGCGCAGGCTGTCCGCTGCCGCTGAGGCCGTAGCTGAGCGCCTGCAGGTATCCGCCGCCTCCGCTCTGCATGACGTACACCCAGCCACCCTGTCCGCCGTAGGCGGCCGGATGGCCCCACACCCCTGTGAACGGCCCGAGCGTCTGTAGCACTTCATCGGTCCCGCCGGGGCCCTGGCGGTAGCCGCCCATGTGGTTGGCGTTGATCAGGAACACGCGCCCGTCCTTGCCCACCTGGACGACTAGCTGAGGGATGGCGGTGGTGCCGAAGTATTCCGTGGGCAGCGCGATCGGCCCGCCCGAGCCCAGATCTTCGTCGTTGGCGTCGAGCGTTGGTGCGTTGCTCGGTGCGAAGAACTGTTTGGCCTTGAGCTTGCCCGAGCTGCCGACGGTGAGCCCGATCACCGACTCCGAGAGCGTTTCCGGCGGATCTGCCGAGCGCGCAGGCTGGGGCGAGACGCCGTTGCCGCTCGTCAGGATGATCTGGTTGGGCCCCGTGGACACCAGGCCGCCTCCGCTCTGCCAGATTCCGGCCTGCGAGTCTTCGCCGGTTCCCACGCCGGCCTCGTCGCTCCACATCGTGGTCTGCGCGCCGGTGGTCTCGTTGTAGCCGGCCACGATCCCGCGGTAGGGCGGGAAGTCGCAGTCCGAGCCGAAGGCCATGTAGACCACGCCGCCCAGCAGCAGCAGCCCGGGCCGCTGCAGCTGAAGTTCGGGATCGAACGGCACGCCGGGGGTGTTCCACGGCGTGCCGGAGATCTTCACCGGGAAGCCGGGCAGCTCCTTGCCGGTGGTGGCCGACAGCGCCTGCAGCGACCATCTGCCGTCCTGCGGGAGGCTGCCCCCTTCCTGCAGGCGGGTCGTCATGTAGATCGTGCCTGTGGCGGGATCGATGACCGGCGTTGAGGTGGACCCGAGGTATGGCGTCAGATCGCCGCAGTCGATCTCGGCGGCGGTGACGGGGGTTCCGAAGGAGCGATGCCACTCGATCGCGCCTGTGGCCGCGTTGATGCCATAGGCGTTGGCACGCTCGGTGGTGACCACCACGGTCCCGTCGTAGACGAGCGGCTGGGAGTAGATCGCACCGCTCACCTGCACCGAGAACAGCTGGCCGAACCCACCGGACTGGACCGCGGCGGGGCTGAGGGCCGGCTCGTTGGGGTCCCAGTTGTCGCGCAGCGTGCTGTAGCCCGCGGTGGTGACATTGGGAGGCGTGGATTCCTCGGCTGACCCGGCTGCGACGCCGAGTGCCGCGAAGCAGAGCGCCAGCGCTGCGAAGAGACCGGCGATGCTCCTGGTTGCCTTCACCGCCTTCACCACCTCCGTGCAATAGAAAGACGACGCGCCGCCTGCACGGCCGCCCAGGCGAGACTACAGCGTGCCGCGGCGATGCTCAGAGCTGGCTCACGTCGGCCTGCAGCCCCATCGACACACGACCGGCGAGCTCCAGGGTGGCGGGGCCGACGAGCGCGTGCTGGGCGCCCACCTGGATGTCCCTCATCCGGCGCTGCAGCGGCGATGCCCTGTAGACCGAGGTGCCTCCGCCCAGCGCATACATGTCGCCGGTCACCCGCACCGCTGTCTCGGCGGCATGCGTAGCGCAGCGGCGCAGCGCGGCGCGCGCAGCGAGCGTCACCTCGTCCCCCGCCTGCGCCATCGACCAGGCCTCGCCGACCGTCTCTGCGACGAGGCTTCGCACGGCGTCCAGCGCGGCCTGCGCACGCGCCACGCGCGCCTGCGTGTCGTTGCGCGCGGCCAGCGGCCGCGCGTAGCCTGTGGGCGTCTTGGCCACCGCCAGCTCGACCAGGTCGGCGAGCGCGCCCTCGGCGATGCCGAGCAGCACGGCGGCGATCGACTGGGCGAAGAGCCCGAACAGCGGGAACGCGTACAGCGGGGCTTCGATACGCGGCGACTGCGTGAGCACGGAGACCGAGTGCGCCTGTACGGCCGTGCGAGCCTCCAGGGCGATGTCGTGGCTGCCGGTGGCGCGCAGTCCGGCGACATCCCAGGTGTCGTGCACCGTGTAGGTCTCGCGCGGGAAGAACACCATCCTGATCTCCGGGGATCCACCGGGGGTGCGCAGCACATCCTCGCCGTCCGCCACCACGCATCCCACCATCAGCCAGTCCGCGTGCGCGCAGCCGCTGGCGAAGCTCCAGCGGCCCGAGACGGTCAACCCGGCGGCGTCGGCGACGGCCCGCCCGCGCGGCGCGAAGACTCCGCCCACGATCGACTGGCCGCCGTAGATCTCCTCGGCACTGGCCGGGTCCAGGTACGCGCCCAGGAGGCCGCTGACACCCGTGACCGCCACGACCCATGCTGCTGCGCCTTCACATACGGCGAGCGCCCGCACGGTGTCCAGGAACCGCTGGGGCGAGGATTCATCGCCTCCGAGCGCGGCGGGCACCAGCGACCTGAACAGCCCCGAGCGCCGAAGGGCCGACACCACCGGGCCCGCGAGCTCGCGCTGCCGGTCCCCCTCCTCCGCATGCTGGGCAGCCAGCGCGCCGAGCGCGGCGACCTCCGGCGCGACATCGACCCCGATTGCCATCGCTGAAATCTAGACGGGACCGGGCCCGGGCGCCGGCCGCTGCTGATCCACATCGCGGGGGCCCGCGTAGGTCGGGTGGAAGGCCAGAGTGACGCGGTGGCACCACCGCCAGATGCTCGCGACGGCGCCGCTGCGACCCCTAGAGAACGGAGACCCCATGGACGATCACAGCAACGCAGCCGACCACTCCCCCGCAGGCGAGCAGCGAGACCGCTGGTCTGCCCCCACAACCCGAAAGCGCTTCCTGAAGGGCGCCGCCGTGGCAGGCGCCTCGGCCACCGGCCTCGGGCTGCTGGCACCCGCGGCGCTGGCCGCGGGTGAAGAACCCGAAGGCTCGGAAGCCACCAAACGCCATGAACACCTGCGCGACCTGACGATCCTCGGCGCGGCGCAGATCGCCGAGGCTCTCGCGGTGACCACGTACACGGGGATCATCGAGAACGCGACGTGGTTCAAGCACATCGCCCCGAGCAGCCAGGAATACATCACGGCTGCGCGCCAGGAGGAGATGTCGCACTACCTGGTGGAGGAAAGCCTCACCAAAGCGGCCTCTCCGTACTCCGTCTTCTACTACCCGGAAGGCATGTTCACCGACGCGCACACCACGCTGAACGTGCTGTGCTCGCTCGAGGAAGCGTTCATCGCGGCGTACATCGTGGGCGTGAGGGACTTCAGCACCGTGAACCTGAAGATGACCGCGGCGCGGATCCTCGGTGTGGAGTCCGAACACCGCACGCTGGCTCGGGTGCTGGGCCCGGAAGTGCCGAAGAGGTTCGGCGGCCCGATCGAAAGCCTGGCAACCTTCGGCGGCCCCGAAGAATCGGTCAACCCAGCCAACAACTACGGCTACGAGCGCACGCTGCTGCTGCCTGACATCAAAGCCGCGGTGGAAGCGCTGGAGCCGTTCGCGGTGCAGTCGGTCGCCGAAAAGGCCGGCTACGACGTGAGCAACGGCTACCCGTTCGTGCCGTTCACCCCGACGCTGCCGAGCCCGCTGGGCGAATTCAACTCGTTCAAGGGCTGACAGCCGTCGCCGCTGCCTGCGCCCGCGCTGGATCGCGCGGGCGCAGCCAGGCGGGCGGGGGTCGCGGGAGCCACGAGTATGCGACCCACCGGCGCACGCGAGCCTAAGATGGAGCACGATGGCCACGATCGTGGAGGAGTTGGGTCCGGCTGAGGTTGCCGCGCTCGGCTCGCGTGTGGCTGCCGGTGTGAGCGGCGCGGTGAAGGTCCAGCCGCGCACCCTCTGGGAGCTGCTGGTGGCGCTGATGGCAGATGGTCACGTCCTGATCGAGGATCACCCGGGTGTTGGCAAGACCGCGCTCGCGAGAGCGCTGTCCAGATCGATCGATGCCACCTACTCGCGCATCCAGTGCACCTCGGATCTGCTGCCCTCCGACGTGGTAGGCACCAACGTGTTCAACCAGCGCGACGCGCGCTTCGAGTTCCGCCGTGGCCCGATCTTCGCGCACGTGGTGCTTGTGGATGAGATCAACAGGGCCTCTCCGAGGACGCAGTCCGGGCTGCTGGAGTGCATGCAGGAGGGCAACGTGACCGTCGACGGGGAGAGCCACGCGCTTTCGAGCCCGTTCATGGTGCTGGCGACCCAGAACCCTGTCGAATACGAGGGCACCTATCCGCTGCCCGAGGCACAGCTGGACCGCTTCATGGTGAGGGTCTCACTCGGCTATCCCTCCCGCGAGCAGGAGGCTGAGATGCTGCTGATGCACGCCGCCGGGGACCGCGTGCTCGAGGTCGAGCCGGTCACGTCGCCGGCCGAGATCCGCCGTGCCCAGCGCGCCTGCGCCGCCGTTCATGCGAGCGCGCGCCTGCGCGACTACGTTGTGGCGCTGGTGGCTCACACGCGGGAGGACTCGCGCGTGCAGCTCGGCGCGAGCCCGCGGGCGGGACTGATGCTGTTGAAGGCCGCCAAAGCCAACGCGCTGCTCGACGGCCGCGACCATGTGCTGCCCGACGACGTCCAGGCCCTTGCCCCCTCGGTGCTCGCGCATCGCCTTGTCCTGTCCGCGGCGGTCATCGGCGTGGAGGGTGCGCAGATCATCACGGACGCGCTCGCGAGGGTGCCGGCGCTATGAGCAGGGCACGGGAGCTCGCCCTGACGGGTGCGCTCCTGTGCGCGAGCGGCGCCCTGCTGGGCGTGCCCGCTCTGCTCATGCCGGGGCTCGGTGCGCTGATGGCGGGGGTGGTCTCGCGCGGGTGGGTGCGGTTGAGCGGGCGCGGTGCCACCGTGGGCATGAGCTGCGAGCAGATGACTGTGCAGGAGGGTGAGCGGATCGCCTTTGCGGTGAGCGTCGCACGCGGCTCGGTGCCGTTCCCGGGCGGCTCGCTGCTGCCCTGGCCGGGCGCGGAGCAGCTGGCGCTGCCGCGCGGGCGCAGCAGCCGGATCGCCGTCGCTGCGTTCGTTTCAAGGCGCGGGCGCCAGAGCGTAGGGCCGGCGTTGCTCCGGATCGCCGACCCGCTGGGGATATCGGTCTGCGAACTGGCCTGCGAGCCGGCCGAGGTGCTGGTGCTGCCAAAGCTGTACCCGCTTGGGCCCTCGGCGCTGGCCTTCATCGACGGTGCCGGGCGCTCCGCGCGCGAGACCGCTCAGGAGCTCGACTCCCTTCGCGCGCACAGACCCGGCAGCCCCGCCTCGCGCATCCACTGGCCGACGGTCGCCAGATCGGGCGTGCTGATGGAACACTCGATGCAGGCCTCGGAGGATCCGCGGGTGCTGGTCGAACTGGACGCGGAGGGCCCCGAGTCCGAGGAGGCGCTGGACTGTGCGCTTCGTGCGACGGCAAGCATCTGCCACCACTTCGCCCGTGGCGCGGGGTGCCTGTTGCTGCTGCCGGCGGACCGCCGCCCGCGGCGCGTCAGGCCGGACCTGCGAGCGTGGCCTGCGCTTCACGCGGAGCTGGCGGTGCTCACCCCGCGCGCGAGCGCGCGACGCGACCCGAGCCGGAGACCGGCTGGAAGCCTCGTCAGGATCAGCGCTTCCGGGCGCCCCGCACCGGCGGCGGCGGGGGCTCACGTCCAGGTCTCCCCCCGGCCTGTCGGGGGGGTGCCGGTGGCCTTCGAGGTGGCCGGCTGCTACGCGCAGCTGGTAGACCCGCGCCGCAGCGCGAGAGCCGCATGAGCACCTCCGCGGCGCGGGTCCGCGGGGTCTGGGCGCTGCCGGTGCTAGCGGCGTCCCCGCGCCGATCCCGACACAACTGGGAGCTCGCGATCACGGCGTTCGCTCTGGTGGCATCGCTCGCCGCGGTGCGCTTCGCCGCCCTTCTGTCACACCCGTCCGGCGTGCGCATCGCCGGCATCGTGCTCGTGGGCGGGGCGCTCGCCGTGATGTTGAGCGCGAGCGCGGCGGTCCGCCAGGCACGCCTGGCTGGCACCGTGCGCATCGTGCTGGTCGCGCTTGCGCTGTACCTCGCGCTGCGGCTTGCGGGCATGGGCGCGGGCGAGCCGCTGCCGTGGCACTGGGGCTCGACGGCGCGTTCGATAAGCGCGGGGGTGAATGCGCTGGACGGCCTGTGGCCATACGAAGGCTCATCGCCCGAGGCCCGCACCGCGCTCCTGGGCTGCATCGCGGCAAGCGTGCCGACGGCCGCGGCGCTCGCGTTCTGGCCGAGCTCGTGGCGGGCGGGGGGACGGCGGCTGAGCGCCCTGGCGCTGCTGATCGGGCTCTACGCCACCGCTGCGAGCAACGAGACGCGCGGCGACTGGGAGCTTCAGGGTCTGGTGCTGCTCGCGGCGCTGGCCTGCTGGGGATGGGCGTTTCGCGCGCGAGAGGGCCAGGACTGGCGAGCTGCCCTGTGGCTGCTGATCGGATCGGCGTTGGCGGTGCTGGCCGCGGTGGCGCTGGCGAGCCCTCGGCCGCTGATCGACCTCGGCGCCGTGAACCCGTTCGGCACGCCGCCAACCCCGACTTCCTTCGAATGGGATGAGACCTACGGGCCGCTGCGCGCCTCCACCTCCCGGGAGACCATGGTGCAGGTCTCCTCCCCGCGGCGGGAGCTGTGGCGCGCCGCGGTGCTCGACCGCTTCGACGGCGTGCGCTTCCTGACCTCCGGGCACCCACCCCGCGAACCAGAGGAACCGCTCGTGCAGGGAAGCTGGCGCTGGGTCACCACCGCGAGCTTCACCGTGCGCGGGCTTTCAAGCCGCGACGTGCTCAGCCCCGGGCAGATCCTGTCGATGAGGATCAGCGGACCCTCGCTGCCGGGCATCAAGGCGATCGCGCCGGACGGCACCCAGACGCTCACGGCGGCTCCGCAGGCGGGCGTGCGCTACACGGTCACCGCGTACGCGCCGCGGCCGAGCGCCGCCGAGATGAGCGCGGCGCCGGCCAGGGTGAGCGCCGCGCTGCTGCCCTACACGCGGTTCGAGCTGCCCTCGGCATCCGCAGGCGCTTCGACGGTTTCCGCCGGCAATGCCGGTGGCATCTCCGAGATCCGCTCCTCGGTCTACGCGGGCGTGTTCGCGCTGGCCCGGCGGCTGGCCTATGGAGCGCGGGACAACTACGAGGTGGTGGCCCGCGTGCTCGCATTTCTGCACCGCGGCTTCACATACGACACCGACCCTCCAGCGGCGCGATACCCGCTGGTGTCCTTCCTGCTCGGCAACAGGCTCGGCTACTGCCAGCAGTTCTCCGGAGCGATGGCGCTGATCCTGCGCATGGATGGCATCCCCGCGCGCGTGGCCGCCGGCTTCACGCCCGGCACGCCAGGCAGCGATCGCGGTTCGGTGAACGTGACCGCGCGCGAAGCACATGCATGGGTGGAAGTGCTGTTCCCAGGCCTGGGCTGGGTTCCGTTCGATCCGACGCCGGCCGCTCAATCCGGCACGGCGCCGGCGATCGCGGCTGCACGCCATCAGCTCTCCCCCGGCCAGTTCGCGGCTGACACGCGCCTGGACGCCGGCTCGGGCTCGGTTGCTGGCGGCGCGCCCGGCTCGCGAGGGGCGGCCCGGGCGCGCAAGCGCGGAATCTCAGCGTGGTATGCCGGTGCTGCGTTGCTGATGTTGATCGCGACAGCGGCTCTATACCTGCTGGCACGACGGTTGCGGTCGCGTCGCCGGGGCACCGACCTCGAGCCGCCGGTCGGGGAGCTGCTGCGTGCTCTTTCAGTGATCGGCATAAAGCCCGACGCGAGCTGCACCCTCTCGGAGCTCGCCGCCGAGCTTGCACGCACGCACCACACGACCGCCGGGCGCCACGCGGCCAGAGTGCGGGATCTGCTGTACTCGGCCGAGCCAGCTACCTGGCGCCCCTCCGCACGCGAGCGCAAGCTGCTGCGCCGCGACCTCGGGTCCGGTCAGACGCCGCTCGCGCGGCTGCGCCTCCTGCTGGCTGTGCCGCCCAGGCTCAGGGTACAGCTCGGGCGCGATCGTATGCGGCTCGATCGGCGCTGAGGACCGATAAAGTCGCCCCGCGTGCGAGTCCTCCGGTCTCACAGCATCGTCCGCTGCAGCCTCCTGGGCGCAGGTGCGTTCGTGCAGGCCGCGCTCATCATCCTGTGGCTGGTGGCCGGTGCTCGAGCGAGCACACCCGAATGGACGACCTATCGGCAGAATGCGCAACGCACCGGCGCCGACGTCGAAGACACATCGCAGTATCCGCCCTCGGGGCTCTGGCAATCGGCGGTGCTCGACGGTGATATCTACGGCGAGCCACTGATCTACGGCTCACAGGTGTATGTGGCGACGGAGAACGACACGGTGTACTCGTTGAGCGCAACGACGGGGCAGATCACCTGGAAAGACAACCTGGGAACGCCCGTCGCGAGCTCCGCACTGCCCTGCGGTGACATACAGCCGACAGTGGGAATCACCGGAACACCGGTGATCGACCCGACGACCCAGACGATCTACGCCGTGACGGACACTTGGGACGGAGCCCACCCGTCCAGCATCCGCCACGAACTCGTGGCACTGGATATGGCCACAGGCGCCATGCGACCTGGATTTCCGATCGACGTCGACCCGCCTGGGCTCACCGCGGACGGCGGGAGCCCCGCCAACCAGCTGCAGCGACCCGGACTCGCGCTAGACGGGAGCGAGGTGGTGATCGGATACGGAGGCAACGATGGTGACTGCGCGAAGTACTGGGGCTGGCTCGTGGCTGCGCCGGCGAGTGGAAGCGGGTCTCTACTCTCCTATCGCGTGGATGGCAAACCGGGCGATGAAGCCGGTGCGATCTGGGGAGGCGGTAACGCTCCGCCGGTCGACGCCGACGGTGACATCTACACGGCCACAGGGAACGGGAAATCGGAATCGCTGGGTGACGTGGAAGCCGAATTCGATTACGGCGACGCCGTGCTGAAGCTGAACCCGGCCCTGCAGCTTCAGGAATATTGGGGGGCCAGCGACTGGCGAGCACTTGACGAAGACGATCTCGACCTCGGATCGAGTGCGCCGGTGTTGCTCCCCGGCAACATGGTCTTTGAGATCGGCAAGCAGGGTCTGGGGATCCTGCTTCGCGATGGCGCATTCGGTGGGCTCGGCGCGGCGCCCGCAGCGGAACTTCAGATCTGCGGCGGCTCATGGGGAGGCGGGATCTACGTCGCGGGCAGCACCACGTCCGGCACCCTCTACGTGAACTGCGATGACGGCCTGCACGCGATTCTCGTCAGCGGGTTGGGCACTGCTGAACCGCGAATGACGGTAGCGCCGACCTGGATCGTGAACCCGAGCGTGGTGGGCCCCCCGATCCTCGCCGACGGCCTCGTTTGGGTCGCCAGCTGGTACGGCGCCGCGGACGGCCATCTGTACGCACTGGACCCAGGAACCGGTGCGGTGCGGTTCGAAAGCAACCTGGGTGCCTTCGTGCACTTCAGCACCCCTAGCGCTGCCGGTGGTCTCCTGTTCGCGGCCAACGGTAATCAGGTCACGGCCTTCACGATCTCCGGATCACCAGCGATTGCAGTCCCAGCTCCGGGCACCCTCCCCGAGTCCCCGGTGACGGAGGAGCATTTGGTGGTGTCCGGCCTGCGCCAATCCCACCGGGTTTGGCGCGAGGGTCGCAGGCTGGCCCGTGCGAGCATCTCGCGCGCGAGCAGACACAGCCCACTCCATCCGGTGGGCACCGTATTTTCGTTCTTCCTGGACGGGAGGGCGCAGGTGCAATTCAGATTCCTTGCGATCGTGCGGGGACGCCGGACCGATGGACGGTGCCGCGCAGCTACCCGCCGCAACCGCGGCCGCCGTCCTTGCGAGTTGACGCTCCCCACGGGCAGCCTGTCGTTCGCCGGACGCGATGGCGCGAACGCGCTCAGCTTCCAAGGTCTCCTGACCCGTCATAGGAGGCTGGCGCCTGGCGCCTACCGCGTGATCGTGACCGCCGGCAGCGGCACAAGCGCATCGGCGCCCGCATCGCTGGTCTTCGTGATCGCACGCTAGCTACCGCGGCGCCTGCGCGGGCTGAGCACCTGGTGCCGGCCGGCATGCGCCACACGCGGGCGTGCGCCGCCGGCATGGCATGCTGCGCGGCATGGCGCAGATTGCAACATCGGAGCTGGTGCTGGAGTACGAGACGTTCGGCTCGCCCTCGGACCCGCCGCTGCTGCTGGTGATGGGCTTCAGCGCCCAGCTGATCGCGTGGCCGCCCGCGTTCTGTGAGCGCCTTGCGGAGGGCGGGCGCTTTGTGATCATCTTCGACAATCGCGACTGCGGGCTCTCGCAGAAGCTCGACGGCCTCGGCGCGGATCTGCCGACGGTGATTGCCGCCGCCTCGGCGGGCGAGCCGGAGCGTGCACGCGCGCTGGCGGCATACACGCTGAGCGACATGGCGGCGGACGGGTTCGCTCTGCTCTCGGCGCTGGGCATCGAGCGGGCTCACGTCGCGGGCGCGTCGATGGGCGGCATGATCGCGCAGACGATGGCGATCGAATGTCCCGAGCGTGTGCTGAGCCTGACCTCGATGATGGCCACCACGGGCGAGCGGGAGTTCGGTCAGCCCACGCCCGAGGCTGCGCAGGCGCTGCTCAGGCCTGCACCGTCCGACCGGGCCGGCTACATCGAAGCAGCTGAGAGCTCGCTGCTGTGGAGATCGAGGAGATACCCCGAACTGGCCGCGACCCGCCGCCTGGCCGCGGAAAGCTACGACCGCTGCTACTGCCCAGAGGGTGTGACACGCCAGCTGACCACGATGATCGCAAGCGGCTCGCGCGCGGAGCAGCTGCGGCTGCTGCGCACCCCGACGCTGGTGATGCACGGCCTGGACGACACGCTCATTGCACCGAGCGGTGGGGAGCGGACGGCCGAGCTGGTAGCGGGGTCCCGCCTGCTGCTGATCGAGGACATGGGGCACGACCGGCCCGAGCCGTTGTGGCCGCAGATCTGCGGCGCCATCCTGGAGCACACCGCCGACGCGGGACCCTGACCGCGGCACGGGCCTGCCGGCCGCAGGTGATCAGCTGAGCGTGATCGCCTGGCGGGTGGTCTTGGTGCGCTTGCCGGTGGTGAGCGAGCTCTTCAGGATGTAGGTGCCCTTCTTCAGCAGCTTGGAGCCGCTTGAGACGAACACCGGGTGCCCGCCACCGGTGTGCCAGATGCCGCTCGCCATCACATGCCCGTGCAACAGCAGGGTGGCCTTCAGCGCGTTGGAGCGCTTGGCGAAGGTGACCGGCGCGACCGACAGCTTGGGCGCGCATAGCGTCTCAGAGCGCTTGTGGTGCTTGACCTTCTTGGTGACGAGCTTGCAGGTGGCCACCATGACCTTACGCCGCGAGGCCAGTGCGCCCGGCGAGTTCAGCCCCGCTCCGTTGAGGCCATTAAGCCCCGCTCCATTGAGGCCGTTGAGACCCGAACTGCTGGAACTGGTCGAGCTGGTGGTGCTGGTGCCCGAGCCGCTGGCCCCGCTGCCGCTGCCGCCGCTGGAGCCACTGCCGCCGCTTGAGCCGCTGCCGCCGCTAGAGCCATTGCCGCCACCCGAGCCGCTGCCGCCGCCCGAGCCGTTTTCGCCCGAGCCGCTTTCGCCTTTTTCGCCTTTGACGGGGAGCACACCCGTGCCCTCGAGTGTGACGGTGGCGGGATGGACCTCGGAGTCGTTCAGCGTGAGCGTGGCCGAGTAAGCCTGCGCAGCGGCCGGCGTGAAGCTGACCTCGATCGTGCAGATCTGCCTGAGTTCAAGCTCCACTTCGTTGCAGTTGTCAGCTTCGATGGCGAAGTCTGCGGCCTGCGCCCCGCTGAGCGAGGCTCCACTGAGGAACAGGTTTTCAGCTCCCACGCTGTTGACCACAAGGGTCTGGGTGGAGGAGGCGTCACCCACCGTCTGCTCGCCGAAGTGGCCCCCTGAGATCTGCGCCTGCGCGGCCAGACCGGTGGAGTATTCGGCGCTTCGCACGTAGCCTTCGTAGCTGTCGCCGCCACCCACCAGCACGGCGCCGTCGGGCAGAACCGCCGACCAGGGGTGCACCCGGTGCTGCAGCAGCTTGGCGGCGAGCGCTTCGAAGGATTCCGTTTTGGGATTGTAGATTTCCGTGGTGGTGAGCACTTTTGAGCTGCTGATGCCGCCGGTGATGAAGATGCGGCCGTCGGGCATCACGACACCCGTGGGCTGAACCCGTTCGATGACCATTTCGGCGGGCAATTTTTCGAACGTGGAGGTGGTCGGGTTGAAGGCTTCGGCGCTCCACAGCGTCGGCGCGCCCCCGGCGATCAGGATCTTGCCGTTGGGCAGCGGCTCGGCGACCGACGTAAGGCGCGATTCGGTCAGCTGCGATGCCACCGCTTCGAAGGTGTTGTTGGCCGGGTTGAAGAGTTCGGCGGTCTTGAGTTCGCTGGCGCCCGTGCTGCCGCCATAGATCAGGACCTTGCCGTTCGCGAGCGTCACCGCGGTTGCCCCGAAGCGAGCCGTTTTCAGTTCTCCTGAGATCGCTTCGAAGGTGTCGGTTTTCGGGTTGAACAGTTCCGCGTTCTTCTGCGCCGCGCTGTTGTTGGTGCCACCGGCGATCAGCACCTTGCCGCTCTGAAGGACGGCCACCGAGGCGAAGTAGCGTTCCCCGGTCAGTCTGCCGGCGATTTTTTCGAAGCTCATGGTCGTCGGGTTGAAGAGTTCCGCCGTTTTCAGGATGGCCGACCCGCTGTCGCCGCCTCCGATCAGGACATCGCCGTTTTCGAGCGACGCAACCACGGGGGCCTCACGCGTTTCGGTCATTTCGGAGGTGACCTTCGTGAAGAACGAGTTCGCGTGGGCGCCCGGCGGCACGCTCAGCCCGGGGGCGGCGAATGATGCGAACGCAAGTGCGCAGCGGCACAGGCTTGAACGCATGCGGGCCGGTAGAAGGGACGCAGCGACGTTCCAGATCGACATACCAGCTTTGTCGGCACCACGCGCGCGATGCTTGAGCAATCCCCTGCCGCCAGCTGCTCTCACGAGCTCTGGATAAGGTCACCTCCAGCCGGCCGGGCCGAGCGTTTCCGTGGCGACCGCCCCGCTTCAGACTGCGGGCGAGACTATGACGGGGACCCAGCCCCTCGACCAATAGAAAGACCCCGCGTTCGCGGGGCCTTTCCTTAGCAGGTCGATAAGCCGGAGACTTCTCATGGGTGGAGCCACAGAGCTCGGGGGCCTGCCCGAAAGCGGAGGCCCCGATGCAGAACGCCCTATCTGACTTCATCATTTTTTGCCGTGTGGAGCGGCGTTTGGCCGACCTGACGTGCAAGGCGTATGAGCGCGATGTGCGCGCCTGCATCGAGTTTCTGCGAGGTCAGGGGATCAGCGCCCTGGTTGAGGTTCGCACCACTGACCTGCGCCGGTTCCTGGCCGATGAGGCGACGCACCGACCCGCACCGTCGAGCCAGGCGAGGACCGTGGCGGCCGTGAAGTGCTTCTTTCGCTTCTGTGTGGAGAGCGAGCATCTGGACCGTGACCCGGCGCACGTGCTGCGCACGCCTAAGAAGCGCGAAGCGCTGCCGGACGTGCTCGACCGCAAGGAGCTCTCGCGGCTTCTGGATGTTCCGG
>Ga0182012_10000126_pt1 | contig 82733 bp, 65 predicted proteins | sample 612S2SmetaG_FD_120486 | JGI IMG/M metagenome (GOLD analysis project Ga0182012, IMG submission 120486) | Permafrost microbial communities from Stordalen Mire, Sweden - 612S2S metaG | ecosystem: Environmental > Terrestrial > Soil > Wetlands > Permafrost | place: Sweden: Stordalen | collected... | reverse complement strand
TTCGCGGTCGGTCTCCAGATGCAGCGATGGATCGGCGCGCACCATCTTGCCGAGCGCGATGCCGAATTTTTCCTGCTCGGACTTGGTCTTCGCCTTCACCGAAACGCTGATCACGGGATCCGGGAAGCGCATGCGCTCGAGCACCACCGGATTGGCCGAATCGCACAGCGTATCGCCGGTTTCCGTTTCCGCCAGTGAGACGAGCGCGATGATGTCGCCCGCGCGGGCTTCTTCCAGGGGAATCGCTTCCTTGGCGAACATTTCGACCATGCGGCCGATTTTCTCGCGCTTGCCGCGCGTCGAATTCTGCACGGAAGCGCCTTTTGTGAGCACGCCCGAATACACGCGGATGAAGGTCAGCGCGCCGTAGGCGTCGTTGATCACCTTGAACGCCAATGCCGAGAACGGCTCGTCGTCTGAGCAGGCGCGCTCGCCAATGGGCTCGCCATCGGCATTCACGGTCTTGATCGACGGCACGTCCGTGGGCGCCGGCAGATAGTCGACCACGGCGTCCAGCACCTGCTGCACGCCCTTGTTCTTGTAGGACGAGCCGCAGAGCACGGGGGTGAAGGCCGAAACCAAGGTGCCCTTGCGGATGCAACGGCGCAAAACGTCGGCGGACGGCGCCTCCATGTTCGTCAGATAGGCTTCCATCGCCTCATCGTCCTGCTCGAGGCAGGTGTCGATCAGCTCGGTGCGGTATCTCTCCACATCGGCCAGGATGGCGCGATCGCTCGGCACGGTGATGTGAAGCTTGTCCGCGATGTCCGGCGTCACGTCGAGCACCTGCCACACGGAATCCTTGTCGTCGGAATCCCATACGAGCGCTTTCATCTCCACCAGGTCGATCATGCCCTTGAAATTATCCTCGGACCCGATCGGGATCTGCACCGGCAGGGGCCGCGCGCCGAGCCGCTTCTTGATCATGTCGAGGCAGCGCACGAAATTGGCGCCGCTGCGGTCCATCTTGTTCACGTAGCAGAATCGCGGGACGCCATAGTTGTCGGCCAGACGCCAATTGGTCTCCGACTGCGGCTCGACGCCGGCCACGCCGTCGAACACGACCACGGCGCCGTCGAGAACGCGCAGGGAGCGGTTCACCTCGATGGTGAAATCCACGTGTCCCGGGGTGTCGATCAGGTTGATCTTCTTGTCGCGCCAGAACGCCGACACGGCGGCGCTCTGAATGGTGATGCCGCGCTTTTGCTCCTGCTCCAGGTAGTCCGTCGTCGTGGACGTCTTGAGATCCTTGGTATCGTGGATGTCGATAATGGTGTGCTTGCGCCCGGTGTAATAGAGAATGCGCTCGGTCGTCGTCGTCTTGCCGGCGTCGACGTGGGCGATGATGCCGATATTGCGGATATCGGAAAGGGGGGTCGTACGGGCCATCTCGAGGTTCCATCACAGGGTTGAACGGGGCGCAGAGTTTGCCATGGCGGGGCGGCTGTGTCGAAAAATTGTCAATTTTATCGCCACTTTCGCGCGGCCGGCCCTTCCGGCCGCAGCGCCACGAAATCATGTCCAAGTCTTAATGCCGCCAACCCGCCGTTTTACAAGCCCCCCGTCTCCGCTCGCGGCGCTGAGCGCCCTTCGGGGCTCGCTCGCGGTCAACGCCTTGCCGGGGCCGCCGTTTGACCCGGAAGCCCCGGGCCATATTCCGGGCCCTTAAGTCCCTTAGGAGACCGGTGGACCCGCAATTCACATCGATCCCGGCGAGGCCGTGCCGGCCCCCACTCCCGGCGGGCGCGCCTGCGCGGCGAGGGGAAGCCGATCGTAGGGCTGCCAGCGGGGCGTGGCGGCGGATCCCTCGCGCCGCGACGATGCCGGCGTTGGCCGCGCTCGGGATGCTGTTCGCCGGCGGGTGCGCGAGCTCCGGACCCAAACAAGCGGCGCCTACGACGGCTGCGTCCCTGCCCGTGTTCCACCGCCAGGACATGTTGTGGCTCGAGCGCGTCACGTTCGGCATCGACGCCGCGAGCGTCGGCGACCTGCACCGTTTCGGGCGCGAGCTTTACCTCGACCGTCAGCTTCGTGGACCGGAACCCTCATTTCCGGCTCCGGTGGGTGCTGAGCTCGCGGCTATCGCCGCCGCCCGCCCCGATCCTCGAAGCGCGCTGGCCGAGGTCTCCGCCGCATACAAGCGGATCAACGCCATGGCGGATGGAGCCGACAAGGAACAGGCCCGAAAGACGCTCAACGACGGAGGCAACAAACTCGCCTATCAGGCGATCCGCGAAGAGCTGCTGCGCGCCGTGTATTCGCCTTCGCAGCTCCAGGAGCAGATGGTGTGGTTTTGGCTCAATCATTTCAGCGTCCACCAATACAAGGCGAATCTGCGCTGGCTGGTCGGCGATTATGCCGACCGGGCGATCCGACCGCATGCGCTCGGCCATTTCAAGGACTTGGTGCTCGCCACGTTGGAGCACCCCGCCATGCTCCAATACCTGGACAACAGCCAAAACGCCGTCGGACATATCAACGAGAATTACGCCCGCGAGCTCATGGAGCTGCATACGCTCGGAGTGAACGGCGGCTACACGCAGCAGGATGTGCAGCAGCTCGCCCGGGTGCTCACGGGCGTCGGAATCAGCACGGCGGATCCGCCGAAGCTCAGGAACGAGTGGCAGAAACTTTACCGGCGTGACGGCGCATTCGAATTCAACCCGGCGCGCCACGACTTCGGCGACAAGGTGCTGCTCGGCCATCCGATCAAGGGTCGCGGTTTCGACGAAGTGGACGAGGCCGTCAGCCTGATCGTGAGGCAGCCCGCTTGCGCCCGTTTCATCTCCCGCGAGCTTGCGCAGTACTTCGTCGCGGACGACCCGCCCGCGCGCCTCATCGATCGCATGGCAACGACATTCCTGCGCACGGATGGCGACATCCCGCAGGTGCTGCGCGAGATGCTGCTCTCGCCCGAGCTCGATGCGGCGCTCGGCGCCAAGTTCAAGGACCCCATGCGCTTCGTGATTTCCTCGGTGCGCTTCGCCTACGACGGGCGCACCATCAGCAACACCCGCCCGATGCTCAACTGGCTGAACGGCCTGGGGGAGGCGCCGTTTGGCCGCCCGACGCCCGATGGCTATCCTTTGACCGAACTCTCCTGGGCGAGCTCCGGTCAGATGAGCCGCAGGTTCGAGATCGCCCGCGCCATCGGCTCCGGCAGCGCCGGGCTGTTCGACGCGGAAGACGGCGCCTCGCCCGGCGGGAGCGGATTCCCGCAGCTTTCCAACCGGCTGTATTATGAGGCGCTCGAGCCGTTTCTCGCCGCGGGCGCCAAGGATGCCCTCGCGCGCGCCAACTCGCAGCAGGAATGGAATACCTTTCTGCTGGCCTCGCCCGATTTCAACTACGAGTGAGAGGAGCCATTCGATGAAACGTCGGCACGCATTGCAGTTCGGGCTTGCCGCGCTCCTCGGCGCCGCGGGCGCCTCGACCCGCCTGTTCGCCGCGCCGGCGAGCGGTCCGCGTTTTCTGCTGGTGTTCCTGCGGGGCGGCTACGATTCGACCAATTTCCTGATTCCCTACTCGAGCGACTTTTACTACGAATCGCGCCCGAACATCGCCATCGCCCGCCCCGACCCGGCCTCGGCCACGGGCGCGCTCGCATTGAATGCCGACTGGGCGCTCGCTCCCGCCGTACGGGAAACGATCGGCGCCCTGTACCTGGAGCGCCAGGCCGCCTTCATCCCGTTCGCCGGCACGGATGATCTCTCGCGCAGCCATTTCGAGACCCAGGACAGCATCGAGCTCGGGCAGCCCTCGGGAAGCGCACGCGATTACCGCTCCGGCTTTCTCGGCCGTTTGGCGCAGACGCTTGGCGCCACCGCTCCGCAGGCAGATCCCATCGCCTTCACGGACGCATTGCCGCTCGCCTTCGAGGGCGCTGCCACCGTGCCGAACCTGTCGCTCAAGAACGTCGGCAAACCGCCGTTCGACGAGCGTCAGACGCGAATACTCAGCGAGATGTACGCTGGCCACCATCTCGAGACGGCGGTGCGCGACGGCTTGGATCTTCGGCAGGAAGTCGCCCAGAAGATCGCGAAGGAAATGCTCGCCGCCGACCGCAGCGCCGTCAACACCAAGGGCTTCGAGCTCGAGGCCGAACGCATGGCGCGGCTCATGCGCGACAAATATCGGTTGGGTTTCGTCGACGTGGGCGGCTGGGACACGCACGTCGGCGAGGGCGCGGCGCAGGGTACGCTCGCCGGAAACCTCGCGAGCCTGGGCCGCGGCCTGCAGGTGTTTGCCCAGACCCTCGGCGCCGAATGGAGCAACACCGTCGTCGTGGTGCTTTCGGAATTCGGGCGCACGTTCCGCGAAAACGGCAACCGGGGCACCGACCACGGGCACGGCTCCGTGTACTGGGTGCTGGGCGGGTCTGTTCGAGGGGGGGTCGTGGCGGGCGAGCAACGCTCCGTCAACCGGGCCAACCTGCTGCAGGACCGCGATTTCCCCGTCTTGAACGACTATCGGGCGGTGCTCGGCGGGCTGTTCCGCACGCTCTGGGGTCTGTCCGCCGTACAATGCGACGCGGTATTCCCATCGGTCCGCCCCCTCGATCTCAAGCTGGTGTAAGGAAGGAGCGCCATGTACGCCAAGAGAGTTTTCGCGACAGCCCTGGGGGCGATGCTTTGCGCGGCCGCCCTCGCGGGCGACGGCGTGACCGTGAGAATCCTGAACGACACGCCCGATGCGCTCAGCGTGACCATCTTCGACCGCAATGTGCAGCCGGCGCAAGCCGTGGTGAGCAGTGAGGTCATCAATGGCAATGCCTCGTTATCCGTGTCCGTCACCGCGGATGCGTCGGGCCGTGGACATCTGAGCTGGACCGCCACCACGGTAGACCGCGACATGCGCCGGTGCGGGCACAAGGACAAGCCGGGCGTCAACGACGGAGACACGATCCGGGTCCACGCGAACCGCACCTGCCCGGGCCGCTAGAGGGCGGCCTCGGCGCTCGGCACGTGGTTCGAGCGCCGAGCGCGGCCTCGCTCAGGATGCGGTGTTGAACTCCTCGCTGTGCACCGCGGGAAGCGGCGTCCGATTCGTGCCAACGTCCGCATGGCTGGAGGACAGCCGCCTCATCAAAGGCAGCATCGCAATGGCGATGACCGTGCAAAGCACCCCGGCGAAGCCGAGCTTGTTGAACAAGCTGGTGTAGATGTTCAAGGACTCGACCGGGTCGTGGAGATTCTCCGGAATGTGCGCCAAGTTCGCGACCACGCTGCCGAGATATTGCGAGAGCCCGGACGCCACATAGTAGGCTCCCATCATGAAACCGCCCATCCGCGCCGGGACATAGCGCGCGATCATGGCGAGCCCCAAGCCGCTGACCAGGAGCTCGCCGAGCGAGTAAAGACCGTATCCCCATACCATGATCCAGGACGAAACCTTGCCGTCGACCGCCCAGCGCGCGCCAACCCCATAGATGAAGAACCCGATCGCCACCGCTGCAAAGCCCCACGCGAATTTCGCGGCGATCGATGCGTCCTTGCCCGTACGACCCAGCGAGTTGTAGATGAACACCAGCACGGGACTCAGCACCACGATCCAGATCGAGTTCAGATTCTGATACTGCTCCGGAATCCAGGTGAACATGTGCCAGCCGAACAGGCTGAAATCGAGGTTCACGTTGTTCTGCGCGAACAGATTCAAAGAGGTCGACATCTGCTGGTAGAAGATGAAGAAGAAAATGGTCTGGACCACCAGGACCAGCGCCGCGATGAGGCCGGCCCGCTCGTCGCGGTGGCTCACACGGATCAGGTGGACGAAGACGGCAAGGATGACCGCGCCCGCCGCGTACACGCACACCCGCGCCACCGCCTCGCTCTGCAGAATGACGACGGACAGGAACACCATGCCGATGCTGCCGGCGAGCACGCCGGCGAGGCGCTTGGGCTTGGCGGGCGAGTCGTCCGCCGGAGAGCCGATGCGCGCGAGAGCACGGCTCATCAGCGCGTAGTTGGCGAGACCGAGAAGCAGCCCGATTGAACAAACACCGAACGCCGTGTGCCAGCCGGCGGAATCGCCGTAGTGCTCGCCGACGTAGTCGCGTATCCACGGTGTCAACGTCATGGATATCATCGATCCGATGTTGACAGCCATGTAATACATGGTGAACGCGCTGTCGATCTTGCTGTCCTCGCCCTCGTAGATCTTGCGCACCATGTTGCCGGAGTTCGCCTTGAACAGGCCGTTGCCGACGATGATCACGCCAAGCGCCACGTACAGGAAAAATGGGCTGTCCGTCGGCAGCCAAAGAAGCGCGTAACCGAATGCAAGCACCACGGCGCCGATCTTCAGGGTGCGCCGGGTGCCGATCAATGTATCCCCAATCCAGCCGCCGATCGCCGGCGTCGCGTAAATCAGCGCGGCAGCCGCGCCCCAGACCAGGTTCGCCCGCGTATCGACGAAACCGAGCTTCTTCATCATGTAGGTGACCATCAGCACCTGCATGCCGTAGAAGCCGAATCGCTCCCACATTTCGATCAGAAAGAGGGTGCTGAACGCACGAGTCTGAGGAACCGATGCGGTCGATCGAGTCATGAATCCTGCCCCCAGGTGCCGTCGGCGTGGCGGCAGCGTCGGAGCTTACCAACATCAATACGCAAGCGCGATCCCGTCCGCGCGCATTTCGCTCGCGGCCGCATAGGTCCGCCCGGCGCCGGCGCTCCGATGTTCGATGCATTGATATCTGCCGAAGCCCCCGTCGCTGGCCCCGATCGGCCAGCCCCATTCCGTCAGCCGGCGCCGCGTCTCCTGCGGCACTCCGGACTCCAGACGCAACACGCCGGCCGGGGCGAGGCCGGGCTCATCTTCGCCCATGGTCTGAGGCGAGCCCTGATGATGCCAACGCGGAGCATCGCCCGCGGACTGGATGTCCAGGCCGTAGTCGACCCGATTGACGATGATTTGCGTCTGTCCCTGAGGCTGCATGTCCGCTCCCATGACCCCGAACGACATCCACGGTCTGCCGCCCACGGCGGCGAATCCGGGGATGATGGTCTGAAATGGGCGTTTGCCCGGACGGTAGGCGTTCGGGTGTCCATCGACGAGCGAAAAAAGCTGGCCGCGACTTTGAAACATGAAGCCCAGACGGTCGGCGACCAGGCCCGAACCCAGGCCCCGATAATTGGATTGGATCATCGATACCATCAGCCCGCTCGCGTCGGCGACCGTCAGGTAGGTGGTATCGCCGCGATCCGGGGTGTCGTCGCGAAGCGCGCTCGCGCGAACCCGATCCGGCCGGATCAGCTTGGCCCGCTCGGCTGCGTAGGCCTTGGAATTCAGCCATGCGGTCGGCACGTCCGAGAAATCCGGATCCGCATAATGGCGGGCGCGGTCCTCGTAGGCCAGTCGCTTCGCCTCCGCTTGCGTGTGAATCGACTCGGCGGATTGGAAGCCCATCGAGCGCAGATCGAAATTCTCCAGGATGTTGAGCATCTGAAGGGTCGCCAGCCCCTGCGTATTGGCACCCATCGCGTAGACATCGACACCGCGGTAGGAACTGACCAGCGGGTCAACCCATTCGCTCCTGTGCGCCTTGAGGTCCTCGAGCGACAGCCAGCCGCCGATGCGCCTGAAGTAAGCGTCGATGGTGCGGGCGATGTCGCCTTCGTAGAACGCGTCGCGGCCGCCTTCGGCGATCGTGCGGTAGGTGCACGCGAGATCCGGATTGCGGAACAGATCTCCCTCGCGCGGCGCGTGACCCGCGGGCGCATACGTGCGCATCGCATTCACCCACTCCTCCACGCGCGAACCCGGCTCGCGCAACACTTCGAGATCCCGCTGCCAGTGATGGGAGATGACTTGCGGCACCGGTACGCCGCGCTCGCACATCGCGATCGCCGGCTCGAAAACCTCGCCCCATTTCAGGCGCCCGAAGCGTTGGTGCATGGTCCACCAGGCGTCCAGGGCGCCGGGTGTGGACACGGCGATCGCACCGTAGGGCGCGATCAGCCCGTGGGGAGAACGGCTGCGAACCGTATCGAGGCTCAATGACTTGGGGGAGCGGCCGGAACCCGCGAGGCCGGTGACTTTCGAAACGCTCGGATCCCAGATCAACGCATAGCAATCGCCGCCAAGTCCGGACCCCGTGGGCTCCAGGAATCCGAGACATGCGGCCGCGGCCACCGCGGCGTCGGCCGCGCTGCCGCCGCCCTTCAAGATGTCGATCGCGGTCAATGTGGAATAAGGATGTGCGGTGCCCGCGGCGCCGGAGCAACCGTAGACGGCCGATCTCGACGCAAAGCTTGCGCCGGCAGGCCGATCGCCCGCGCGCACATCGTAGCGCGTTATGTTCATTTTACAGTCCGCATTTTGAACACTCGATTGACAATACACGGTCGATTGTGAGGGAAAACCCATGGCCTCGAAGCGCCGCATGAAATGAGTTTCCGCTGTGCCCGGATTGTGTGACGCGGTTAACTTCGCTTCGTTCACCCAGGGCATAACTTGGTCGCGAATTCGATGACGGGTCGGATTCGCTCCCGGTTGTCGCTGGTGAAAAGAGATGCAAGTCAGTCATCGATCACTTCTCTTGGGTTTCGCCGCGCTCCTGGCGCTATCGGGCTGCGACATCAGTTCGCCGTGGGGCAGCAGCAGCAGCGGCACAGCGTACGGTGCCGCGAGCGTCACGGGCAACACCGGCGGCACCGGAGGTACCGGCGGCAAAGGCAACCCCACGAGCCCCAAGGGCGGCGTCGGCGGCGAAAGCGGCACCACGGGCACCGACGATTCCGTGGTCGCGACGCCCTCCACCTCGAGTGTATCGGTCGCCGTCGGCTCGAACCAGACGGTCAGCATCACCTTCGCCTCGAGTGACGGACGATCGATCACCGGATTCGGCATCTCCGGAAGCTTGGGCACGCTGCCCACGGGCTGGAGCGGCCCGGCGAATTTCACCTGCAAGCTCGTCATGGCCGGCAGCGCCTGCGTTTTGAACTTGACCTACGCCCCCACGGCGACGGACTCCGGCTCGCTGGTCATCAACTACGTCTATATCGACAACGCGAACCTGTCGAAGGCTCCGGGCGGTTCGGTCACCGTCTCCTATCAGGCGATTGCCCAGAACAACGTCGTGGCCACCGCCATGCCCAGCGGTCAAATCAACGCGCTCTTGGGCGCAGGCATGCAATCGGTGAGCGTGAACTTCACCTCCGACACCAGCAACGCAACGTTGGATGCGGCGATCACCAATCTGTCGGTGAGCACCGATCTTTCCGCGCTGCCCGCCGGCTGGTCGAGCGTCTCGCCGTCTTTCACCTGCGCCGTCGTCACCACCGGCAACGGCTGTGAGCTCGTGCTCTCCTATCAGCCGATCTCGTCCGCCAGCGGAGTGCTCACGCTCAACTATGCGTACACGGATGATTCGGGCGCCTCCCGCACCGGGAGCCTGAGCATTCCGTACGCCACAACCTCGTCGAACAACGTCGTAGCGGTCTCATCGCCCGCCGGCCAGATCAATGCGGCCGAAAAGACCGGCAGCCAGGCCGTGGCCATCGATTTCAACACCGACGACGGCCGGGCCGCGAGCGGCCTCGTCGTCACCTCGAGCCTATCCGCGCTGCCGGCGGGCTGGCACAGCGCCTCGAAAGGCTTTTCCTGCGGCAGCGTGAGCACCGGCAATGGCTGCCGGCTCGGGCTGAGCTACGCGCCCACGGCGCTCGGCTCGGGAACGCTGGCGCTCACCTACGCCTATGACGACGATGCCGGAAATCAGCAAACCGGAACGCTGAACATCCCCTATGCCGCGACCACCAACGACAACGTGGTCGGAACGGCGTCGCCGGCGGGGCAGATCAATGCCGTGGTCGGACAGAGCTCGCAGTCCGTCGCGGTGATATTCACGACGGACGACACACGCCTCGCCACCGCGCTTCAGGTCACCACCGATTTGACGACATTACCGGCCGGCTGGTCGAGCGCATCGCCGAGCTTCGCCTGCACCCTTGTGAGCACGGGCAGCACCTGCCAGCTCAACCTGTCGTACACGCCGACGGCATACACCCCGCCCGGTACGCTGGTGGTGGGTTACAGCTACAAGAACAACGCCGGTCAGACGAAGACGGGAACGGTCAGCATCCCCTATCGCGGGACCACGAACGACACCATCGCGGCCACACCCAACCCGTCCTCGCTTGCGGTGATCATCGGCTCGCCCACCGTGGCGACGCCGGTGACGATCACTTTCGCCACGGACGACGGTAATCCAGCGGTCGGCGTACCGGCCACGTCGAACGCCTTGACGGTCACCTCGGGACTGAGCCCGCTGCCCACGGGGTGGAGTTCGAGCTCGAGCACCTTCAGCTGCCTGACCGTGAGCGACGGAACGACATGCCAGCTGCCGCTGAGCTACGCGCCCAGCGCGGTCACGAGCGGCGTGCAAACGCTCATGCTCGGCTACAGCTATGTGAACGACGCGGGAATCGCCAATACAGGCACGGCCACGATCACCTACAGCGCCGCGTCGAACAATACCGTCGTCGGGGCAGTGAGTCCCCCGCCGCCGCTCAGCTTCGCCATGGGCCTCAACACCGTCACGGCGAGCTTCACGACGAACGACGGTAATCCCGCCACGGGATTGACGTTGTTGGGGCCGCTGCCCGCCGGCTGGGGCGAAGCGGGCCCCTCCACATGCGCCACAGTCAACGGAAGCGCGTCGAGCTGTCAGCTCACGCTCACTTACACGGAGACCGCTCCGACCGGCAGCGCAACCCTGCCGCTGGGTTTCAGCTACACCAATAATGCGGGGCAGTCCCGATCCGGGACACTGAACATCCAATACAGCGCGAATTGAGTCAGGTGCGCGGCCGCGGGGCTGCTTCGGTCCTCACCGGGATCTCGATATAGCTGTCGTTGTACCAGCGCACTTTGATGGGCGTCCTGCCGTCCTCGATCGATTCCTCGCTCACGTCATTGCCGGTGCCGTAGTTGATCTCCCGATCGGGGCGCTTGCTCACGCGCAGCACGATGACCAGACGGTCGCCCGCGTCGAGCCGGCGGCTGGTCATCCGCCCGCCGCGGAACGCGAGTTTCTGCCGCTCCCCCGCCTTGAGCAAATGGCGGTGCGCACGATCGCCCGCGTAGCTCAGACGCAGCTCGTCCGCCGGGTTGAACAAGCGCACGTAAACGCCGCCGGCTGTCAGGGCATACGCGGCGATATCGATGTCCATGTCCATCTTGTTCACCGCGAAATCCAGCCGTCCCGACAACAGACCGTTGAAGTCCTCGGGAGTCTTGAATGGGGCGCTCACGAACGTCACCGAATTGTGCGTGACGAGATTTCGGGTGATGAGGTCGCTCGGCGGCAGCCACGCCGCATCGCTGCGGTCAGCCAGGCTCACGGTCTGCGTGATCGCGGCGGATTTCGCGCTCTTGCGCCTGATGAGCCGGCGCCCTTCGGCCGAGTCGGCCGCGCCCGCGCTCAAGTAGAATTTGAGCGATCCGTTGGCCATCGCCTGCAGCGAAGCAACGTGACCCCATTCGTTCGCGCCCATGACCTGAAAATTCACCCGGTCGGCGAGCAGCGCAGGTGGCGCGCCGCCCTTCAGCGCATGATCGAGCCACTGGTACCGCAGCTCGCGCAAATCGATGAGCGCAGCCTCGTCGACCTGGTAGCCCCGCACCGAATCGGACGCACCGTGCTGCATCGATTCCGTGTCGTAGGGCCCGATCAGCAAGGTATGGTCCGCGCGCGGATTGTACCGATGATGCTCCGTGAAGTAGTAGAGCGCCGCGGGCTCGGCGGCCGCGAAATAGCCCGTCATCGTGAGCACGGGGAATTCGATGCGGGAGAACGACCGCTGATACGGGATCATGGCCTGCCAGAACCTGTCGTAGCTCGGATGGTTCAACCAACGGATGAAGATCGGATTGGGCCGCCCGTAGATCGTGCCAAGATCGCGATAGCGCCGACCGCTTCGGTACCATTTCTCGTCGAGCGCGCGCCAAACCGCATCGTCGCCGAAGCTCGGATCGACGCCGGCTTTGGAGCGGGTGACCTCGAGGGACCAGCGGTAAGCTGAATTCTGAAAGATGGCGCCGGACATCGGCGTGTCGATTCCAGGCGCCGTCGGATCCGCGACCGCGATGGCCTTGAGCGCCGGCGGCAGGCGCGCCGCCGCCGCCCAGGCGGTGAAGCCGCTGTAACCCTGGCCGTACATCGCGACCCGACCATCGCTCCAGGACTGCTTGGCGATCCAATCGATGATCGCCCGGGCCGCCTCGCCGTCGTGCTGATACGGAACGAACGCGGCGCGCCCCGCCGCTGTGCGGCGCAGGTCCGCGAACACGCCCACATAGCCGTGCGCGGCGCTCTCCTTGGCGGACACCGTCGGCCGGTCGATGCCGAGCTCGAGCAGCGCGGGCAGCGCGGTGGAGGCGCCCTTCGGGCGCGTCACGACCGCCGCAAGCACCCCGCGTCCCGGGACTCTGATGCCGATCTCCCCCTCCGCGTAGCGCCTCGCATCATCCGCCGCGTTGAGCGCCCCGACCGAGGGGGCCGCCGCGCGATAGGCCTCGAAGTAGGCGAACGCGGATAGCAGCGTCTCCGCCTCCTTGAGATTGATGATGTCCTTCGAGCGCTGCTCGTCGAGCAGGCGTTGGAAATTCTCCTGAAATTCCTGGGGCGCGGCCGAGAGCCACCCCGAAAGCAGGAAGGCATCGTGGTCGCTGAGCCGGGAAAACACATCCTGGTAGGCCTTTGCGAACGCGTCGGAAAATGGCGCGCGGCTCTCGGACTCGATGACCTTGGCTCGGGCATAGATATCCAGCACCCTGCCGCGCGCGACCGGCCGGCCGGAGTCCGCGAGCCGGCGGCGCTCGTGCAGGGACTCGCGCGACTCGATGGCGGCCGAATAGTCGCCTGCCGTCAATTGCAGCACCGACAGCGTGGCAAGATATCGATCGGGATCGGCCTCCTGATAAACGGGCAGCAGCCGCTCCGCGAGATCGCGCATGACCGCGGGCGTCTTCGGGTCGGCGGCCGCGAGCGGTGCCTGAAAATCGAAGCTCTGCGCGCCGCTCCAGCGCGGCAGGAGAACGGCGAACGCGACGCTGATCACGAGGCCGGCGAGGCGGCGGGCGAAACTCATCGTCGTCCCCGCGGCGCGCGCTTTCCGCCGGCACCCGACGCACGGGCCGTGGTCTCGGGCCGCCCCGATTTGACCAGGTGCAGCACCGTCGAAAACAAAGCATGCGCCTCGCCCGGTCCGCCGATGTGGATCAGTCCCGTGTCCTTCAACTCCCCCTCGAACACGCTCCTGATGATCTCGAGCACGTCGTCATCGAGCGACCCGAGCGTACCGTCGATCAAGACCCAGGGTGGCGCCTGGATCAGGATGCGTGCGAACACGAGACACAGTTGCTCGTCCTGGCTCAGCACCCGATCCCACCGATGAGTCTCGTCGAGCATCAGCGCCAATCGCTCGACGCCGAGCCGGTAGAGAGCCCGGGTGTAGGCATTGCCTGCGAAGCTCTCCGGCTTCAACGGGTAGGCGAGCACCTCGCGCAGCGTGCCGCGCGGCAGATAGGGCGTGCCGCGCGGCAGATAGAAGATCTGCTCCCCGCGCGGACGCGTGATCTGTCCGGAGCCCCACGGCCAAAGCCCCGCAAGCGCCCGGAACAACTGCGTCTTGCCGGTCCCCGGAGCGCCCAGGATGAGCACACGGGCGCCGGCGGCGATCACCGCATTCGTCTCCTTGAGCCGGTCCGCATTGGCCTCCGAGACGATCTCCAGATTGTCGATCGCAATGATGCCGGGCTCGCCTTCGGCATAAGTGATCCGGCTCTCGAAGCCTTGCGGCTCGTGCATCGATACGAGCGCATGACGGAAGGATGCGACGCGGAACAACGTCGCGCGCCAATCGGCGATGGCACTGAAGTTGTCGATGAACCAGCGAAGCGAGGACTGAGCCTGGGTGAATGCGCCCGCCGCCATCATCAGGCCGCCGAACGAGATCTTGCCCATGAAGTACAGGGGCGCCGCGACCAGGATCGGCGCGACGTTCGTGATCCAGCCGAAGCCGGCCGTCACCCAGGTGAGATGGGTATGGCCCCAGATGATGCGCCGGGTGGCCGCCAGGACATCGTTCAGGTTGCGCTCGATGCGGCGCTTCTCGTCGCCCTCCCCTCGCGCCAGCGAGATGGCGTCGACGTGTTCGTTGGCACGGACCAGCGAGAAGCGCAGGTCCGCCTCGCGCGCGTAGCGCTCCGCGTTGCGGCTGACCAGCCCGCGGCCCACCCAGTAGCTCATCAAGGAACCGGCGCTCGCGTAGAGAACCGCCGCCCACACCATGAAGCCGGGAATGGCGTAATCCATGTCGCCGATGCGGAAGCTGAACGCGCTCGACAGGCCCCACAGGACGCCCGCGAAGGTTCCGAACAGAATCGATGCCTGAAGCAGCCCGATGCCGAGATCGGCGGACAGCTCGGTGAGATGGCGCGCATCCTCGTGCATGCGCTGGTCCGGGTTGACGCCGATGGCTCCCGCGTTCGCCAGCCAGAATGCGCGTTGCGGCTTCATCCAGTCGTCCACGAGGCTCTGCACCAAGCCTTCCCGGAGCTTGAGCTCGAGGGTTTCGTTGAGCCAGCGCTGCGTGACATTCAAGATCAGCAGGCAGCCGGCGATCACGAAAAAAATGCCGAGCTCATAGAGGAATTCGCGCAGATCGCGCCGCGACAGCGCGTCGAAGAACGGCTTGTTCCAGCGATTGAGCCGGATTTGGCCGTACGCGGTCGCGGCGACGATGATCACCGCCGCCACCATCAGGGTGATGAGCGGCTTGCCGGCATGGGAGGCGAAGATCGCGCGGGTCAGCGTGCGCACCTGGGCCCCGAGGCCGGTCGGCGGCGTGTCGGCCTCCGAGGCCGGACGGGGGACGTTGGAAGAGCGATCAGTCACTGTGCCGGGCGCCTCGCCACACATCGATGGGCCAGGATACCAGTCATCAGTACGCGATGCAGAGAACCTCGGCGGGGGTCGAGGGCAAGGCCACCGAGTCACCGTCGAACGGCACCTCCGCCCCATCGACTCTCACCTCGCGCAGCGGCGCCGCGAGCGGTGGCTTGAGGATGATCCGACAGTCCACGCCGGAAGCCAAATCGAAGCGCACCGTGCGCTCGTCGATCCGCCGCAACGAATAGCTGAGCTCGCCGTAGAGCGTCGGCATCGAACGCACACGCACACCGTCGCCCTCGATCCAATCCGGCGCCAGGCCCGCCGCCAACATGAGCGCGCGGTCCGCTTCGCGCTCGTAGGCGAACAAGCTTCGAACTGCAAGCACGTATTCGGCGGAAATCCAGGTGTGCGGGAGATCGCCGATGTGCGCGGGCGCCTTGCGGTCGCGCCATGCGATCTCGGGCCATTGGTTCCATGCCCGCGGACGGCGGTCGGAGAGGAAAAAGCGCAGCAGTTCGAGCGCCGCGTCCCGGCGTCCGAGCCGGACCAGGGCTCCGATGATGCGGATCTCATAGGGCGTGTAGTTCGACCAGGTCCCCTCGCCGGAACGCTTGGAGCGCCAATCGGCGAGATAGAGGTCGAAGGTGCGCTCGACCGCTGCACGATCGAGGCCGCGGGGAACGTCCAGCAGATAAAGCGCATTGGCGGTGGCCGTGGGATCGAAATCCGCCCACTCGGCGCTGCCGGGGATGAAATCGAGCGAATGCGCCGCGCGGGTTGCGGCGACCGAGGCGAACAATCCCGCGCTCAGCCGTGCAGCGAGCGCGCTCGAGCGCCTCGCGAGCTCGTCGGCTCGAGTGCCGAGGATCCGAGCGAGGTCGGCCGCATCGGTCAGTCCGCGAAGCGCCCAAAAATCGTCCCAGTAGGAATGAACCGGCTGTGCGAGATATCCTTCGTGGCTGACGGAAATCGGCAGCAGCCCGTCGCTTTCCAACAGACCCTCGATGCATTGCACCGCCTTGTCGATGCAGGGCAACGCCTCCTCGAGAAACCTGCGGTCGCCGGTGAACCGATAATAATCCGCGATCAACGCGAGGAGCTGGCCGTGGCTGTCATGCTCGACCAGCCAATCGGGGCCGTCGCGATCCACGCAGCATGGCACGAAACCATCCTCGCGCTGATGAGGCGCGTACCAGCGGATGAACTCCAGCACCTCGCGCGCATGGCCCATCCTCAGCAGCGCAGCACTCATCATGGCGCCGTCTCGAATCCAGGAGCGCGTATAGCGCCGTGGACCCGGCTGCAGCGCAGGCCCCGACCGGGTGATCAAGACGTGCGCCGTCGCGGTCAGCGCCGCCTCGATGGCCTCCACCGCCCACCCGCTCCCGGACCATTGATCCGTGCGCATCCGGGACTTCCAGTCGAAGGCGGGCACCCCCGCCGGGGCGACCTCGTCGGCGCGCGCCCGCAGGATCCGATGACGGGACTCAGCCGGCTGCAATTCGAGGTGGAATTCGAAGGCGCCGGTCGCGAAGCCGAACTCGTCGCGTGCCGAGCCGGCCGCCGGCAAGGCGCCGCTGGACAGCCGTGAGACGATGAATCCCTCATCGAACGGCATGGCGCCGAATCGCGCGCCGGCATCGGGCCTCACGGCGAGGCGGCGGTTGACCCGCAGCATTTCCTCATCCCACTCGAGCTCGTGAATTCGGCTCACGCCGCCCACCTCGCGAAAGCTCTGCCAGGGCGGCGTGACCTGGAACGGACGCACGACAACGATCAGCGCGGCGTGCAAAACCCGTTCGGACTTGTTGTCGAGGCGATAGCTCACCCGCACCTCGCCGTCCTCCGCGGCGTGACCGCTCACCGTGAGGCGCCATTGCGCGGTCTCCCACAGGATCGAGGGGACGGGCACCCAGCGCTCCTCGAGCGCGGGGCACGGCTCGAAATCCGCCCAGGTGAAGAGCTTCCCGCCGATGCGCAGCATGGGCTCGAGCGAGAACGACCCCTCCGCCACCTCCACCATCCCGTCGCTGTTCATCAGCGCGCATTCGGTGCCGTTCGATCGGCCGATCGGCGTCCACTCGCTTTGCTCTCGATGCAGCCAGCGCGGATGCCAGCCGCGCTCCTCGCCGTTGGCGACGGCATACCAGAACGCGTCGATGGAGCGCGAGAATTCGAACGGCTGGATGCGCAGGATGGCGCCCGTGCAGGGACCCGACAGATCGAGGCGCAGGAATCGCGATTTGAGATCGGGAAGGTACACGTAGGCGCGAGCCCCGCCCGCCTGAGCGGCGCTGCGCACGACTTTCCAACGCTTCCCGGTGTTCGATGCGCCGATCCGAAAGCCCTGGGGCGGCGCGCCGTCGAGCCAGTCGATGATGAGGCCGCCGATGCGGCGCGGCCTCGCGGAATCGACCACGATCCACGGCCGTCGATCATCAGGCTCGGGTCTCCACCCGGATCCGGCGAGCGCCGCCTCGGCGCCGGATCCCGGCCGGGCGCTGGAGGCGATCGCCGTCGGCGCCAGGCCCTGCGTCAGATCCTCGATCTCGAGATCCGCGATCCAGAGCGAGCCCCGCCCCCCCTCGCCGGCCACGATGGCGATTTCGATGAATCCGAGTTGCGTGATGGCACTGCCGCTGGACGGGCCCCACGCGAACTCGATCTCGGTGCTCTCGATCGTCCACCGTTTCCAGCGTGCGGGCGGGCGCTGATCCTTGGCGACATGCCTCCAGACATTGCGGCCCGTGGGATCGAGCAGCTTGATTTCGAGATCATTCACGGGGCCGGTTCCGCGCAGCCGCAGACGTACGGCGTAGTCGCTCGGCATGGGACGGGCCCAGGCGCGCCTCGCAACCGCGAAGCCCTTGCCGCCCTTGAAATCGAAATCCAGTCGCAGGGCCTGTGTCTTTGCGCAAGCAACGACGGACAGGTCGAGCGTGGCGTTGCCGGATACGGTCGCCTGCCACGCCGACAAGGGGATCGGGTCGCGCGCGCCCGCCTGCGCCATCAGGCGGCGGCGCCCATGTCCACGAGCCTGACACGCTCGTCGGCCGCGGCGGACTCGAACTCCTCGCAGATCACGGTCAGATCATCCTTGTCTTGCGCGATGACCGCGCTGATCAAGCACGCCCGATTTCGGCCGCGCCGTTTGGCTTCGTAAAGCGCCTTGTCGGTGAGGCTGATCGCGCTGTCGAGCGAGATCTCCGTATCCGCGCCCGCCATCGGAAAGCAGGCATAGCCGATCGAGATCGTGCAGCGGATCGCCTGCCCGTTCCACAGCACGGGATCGCGGCGCACGGCCTGCAGGAGCCTCTCGACCGTGCGGTCCGCCTGTTCGGTGGTGATCGGATCGAGCACGGCCAGGAACTCCTCACCGCCCCAGCGCACCAGCTTGTCGGTCTCGCGCAACGCCGCGGACAGGCGGTGGCTCACGGTGGCGAGCACGGCGTCTCCCGCCGGGTGCCCCAGCGTATCGTTGATCCGCTTGAAATGGTCCAGATCCGCAAGCAGCACGCAACCTCCGACCGGCCGGCCGCCATCGACGCTCAGCACGTGCTCGTTGAAGTAACGCCGGTTGCGAAGGCCCGTCAATGCATCGCGCTCGCTGTTGAACCGCAGCCGGTCGTTCGCGCGGCGCACGCGCGCGAACGCCCAGATGAGCGCCGCGCAGATGCAGGTCACGAAGCCCGCCGCCGCCAGGATCAGTTGTTGCTTCAGCCGTTGGCCGCGCATTTCCGAGGCCTTGAGCGCGTTGTCCCGCCTCAAGAGCTCCAGCTCGCGCGCGCGCCTTTCGTCGTCGAATTTGGCCGAGAGCTCGAGGAATGCGCGTTGACGCGTGCCGGTCATGATCTTCTCGCCCACCGCATCGTACCGATGATAGGCCTGAATCGCCATCATCAGATAGCCCGCATGCTCGAGCGCATCGGCGTATTCGCGCAGATACTCCTTGGCGTCCAGGAGATTGTCGCCCTGCACCGCATCGTTGATCGAGGCTTCGGCGAGTTTCTCGCCCTCTTTGATGTTGCCGAGACCGATGTACGCCAATCCCTCGTTGAACAGCACGGTGCTTTCGTCGCCGCTGCCGCGCATCTGCAGCACCAACGGCAGCGCCTGCTTGGAGTACTTGAGGGACTCGGCGAAATCGCGGGTCTTGAGGTAGGAGTCGCCGAGATTGAGGTAGGCGTGCGCGAGCCACTTGGTGCTGTCCGAGCGCGTGGCATGATCGAGTGCCGCGAGACTGGCGCGCCGCTCCGCCGCACGGTCGCCGCCCCGGTCGGCGATGTCCGATGCCCGAACCTCCACCTCGGTCAGCGCCGCTTCATCGCCGATCGACGACGCCAGGCGCCGCGCGCTCTCGAGCTGCTCCGAGGCGCGATCGTAGTTGCCGGTATTGGTGTAGATGTGCGTGAGCCAGAGCATCGCGTGGATGCTGCGCTCATCGTCGTGCATGTCGCGGGCGAGATCCAGCGCCTCCTCGAGAAACGGCAGCGCCGCCTCGGCCTGCCCGAGGGTCCGCAACGTGTTGCCCCGGAGTATCGACACACGGTAGCGCTCCGCGTCGGAGTCGATCGCCGTCATGTCGATCTGGTTGAGTTCCTCGCGAGCCGCCGCATACTCGGCGTGCTCATAATGTGAGTAGGCCCTTACGTAGTGTTCGGCCAGCACGGCGGACTGATCGCCGTCCTCGGCGATCGCTTTGAGCTGCGCGAGCGTCGCATCGACGTCCGCATCGTGGCGGGTGTCCGCGAGCACCATCGCGCGAACTTCGAGGAACTGCACTTCGGAGGCGCGCCCCTTCGCAAGGGACGGCGAATCGATGATCTTCTCGGCGCGCGCCGGGTCCGACCAATCGAGCATCTCGATCCGATCGGAAAAGGACAGGTCGGCCGCCCCGGCGGTCGTGCCGGCAGCCCATCCCAAGAGACCGATCAAAACCCATTTTCTACAAAGCCGCATAGTCGCCAGCACTAGCACTGCATCGCAGCATCCTCATGGCGCCAATATGACCACGGGGGTGGCGGACGTGGCGTGACGGAGGTCATTTCGTGAGCTTTTGCCGCGATGTTTATCAAGCTATTGGCCGAGGATGTGATTGGAGTCCTGCACCAGCCCCCAGAGCGGCCTGCAGCCGTTCGCGAACCTCCCGGGTATGGACCGGCAGCACGATCACGTCGCCGCTACCGGCCGACTCCAGCAGGCTGCGAGCCGCGCTCTCCTCGTCGGGCTGCCGCTCGATGCGCCCGGCGGGAACGCCGGCACCCAAAAGGGCCTCCTCGATGAGGGTCGGCACCTGGCCCAATGCCCGGCCCCTCAGCATGAGAGGCAGTTCCTTGATTACGACCCGGTCCGGCTCGAAGCGGGCGGCCGTGCGGGCTAGCTCGCCGATCGCCCGGTCATCGCGATTGCCGGCCTGGCCGAGCAACAACGACAGGCGCCGCGGCTGAAGAGAGCGAGCCGCGGTGAGCAGCTGCTCCAGTCCGTCCGGGTTGTGAGCGTAGTCGATCAGCACGGTCGCGCCCCGATGAGTCCACCGCTCCAGCCGGCCGGGATTGTCTTCGGGGCGGCTGCCGAAACTCTGGGCGGCGCGGCGGATGTCCGCCACCGGGAGTTCGAGCACGGCGGCCATCAAGGTCGCGGCGGCGAGGTTGGCGACATTGTGGGGCGCAGCCCCTCCCCAGGTCAGGGGCAGGCTCCAGAGGTCTCCGATCTCATGGTCCCGGCCGCGATGGTGGAGCACCAATTGCCGGTCCCGCAAGCCGCAGGTGCTGCCGCCACGCTGGCGCAATGCCTCGAGCGCGCCGTGTCCATGGTCCATCGCGAACAGAGCACGGCGGGCGAGCGCCGCGTGCGGCAGGCGATCGGCCGTCGCCATCAGGGTGAGATCGTCGGCATTGAGCACCAGCGTGCCGTCCTTGCACACGGCGCGGGCCACCACCAATTTTGTTTCCGCCAGATCGTCCGCGTTTTCGATGCCGTACTCACCGAAGTGGTCCGCGCTGACGTTGGTGACGACCGCCGCATCCGCCCGTGAGACCGCGAGCCCCCGCCGCAGAATGCCCCCGCGTGCGGTTTCCAAAATTGCCAGCGTGACATCCGAGTGGCGCAGCACCGCGCGTGCGCCGGCCGGCCCCGAATAATCGCCGAGCGCCACGGGCCGGCCGGCGACGAAAACCCCTTCGGTGCAACTGTATCCCGGCACGTTCCCCGCAGCCGCCGCCATCGATGCGAGCAATCTGACCGTGGTCGTCTTGCCGTTGCTGCCCGTGACCAGCGCGGTCGGAATGTCGTGCAAGACGTTCCAGGGCACGCTGTCGGCCGCTGGCAGTGCGGTGCGTGACCAGCACAGGTTCCCAGTCCCGGCGCCGATGGAGACATCCTCGTCGTCCTCGAACAGCGGCAGCGCATGCCGGGATGCGGCCGCGCGCAGATCCGCCAGTCTGTGGTCCCGCTCGGCCGCGGCGCGCGCTGCGAGCACCGCGGCGGGATCGCCGCCCCAGTCCTGCGCCCGGTCGAACCCGGTGATCCCGACCTCGGCCGCGGCGCTTTCCCAAGCCCATTCGGATAGCTCCGTGGCCGTCAACTGCGCATCGGGCGGTGCGCGAAACACCAGGAAAGTGCTGTCGCCGGCGCGATCGATCATCGGCGCCGGATCGGGCCATCCCAGCGCGTGCGACAGGCGCCGAACGCTCTCGGCCCACCGCTCGAGCGCGCTTGGCTCGCTGGCGGCCGCGCCGATCGGTGTGAGCGTCACGGCGGGACCGTCGAAGTAGCGGCTCGGCCCGGTCAGGCGCCGCGAGTCGATGAATCCGAGATTCGGCTCGAGCTCAGCCGGCGGTCCCGGCGCTGCCTTGGTCTCCTCGGTCATCGTCAATCAGCCGCTTCCCCGACGAATCGAAGCCCCCGCTCATCGCGCACGAATCCCTGCGCCTCGAGCGATGCATCGCCGGAGCCGGATCCCCAGGAAGCCGCCTCGCCGGTGGGAAGTATCGGCCGGTTCGTGGGGCGAGACGCCCCGAAGGCTGGCGGCGGCTGCGCCGGCGAGGCCGACTCCCCGCTGGCGTCCGGCTTGAACTTGATGATCTGCTTCCAGGAGCGGGTCAGCGCGTCCGCGAACACCAGCAGCAAATCCCCGGGGCGGCCCATCGCAAGCGCGGCGGCGATCGCCTCCTGCTCGTCGGGAATCACATCGATTGCCGTTTCCGCCACTCCCTGCTCCCGCAGCGCGGCAGCGATCATCGTCGGCACCTCAGCCTCGGCGCGCCCGCGCAGACCGTCATCGCGGCGGCAAATGTAATGATCGAATCGCCCTGCGACCTCGAGGGCTATGGCGCGAATGTCCTCGTCGCGGCGGTCGCCGGGCCCCGCCACGACCACGATCCGGCGGCCGCGCACCTCGAGGCGGGCGGCGAGATCGGCCATCGCGCCCACTGCGTGGGCATTGTGGGCATAGTCGAAAATCACCTTGAAGGGATGCTCGTCGTATACGTTCATGCGCCCCGGCGCCTGGAAGAAGGTGCTGTCGAAGGTGCGCAGCGCCTGCCGGATCGCGTCGAGCTTGATGTCGAGCGAGAATGCGAGCGCGGCGGCGAACATGGCGTTCTGCACGTTGTGCATTGCGCGCCCCTCGAGCGTCGCCGGGATCAGATGCGTCCACATGAGCGGGATGTGGCGGCCCTTGTCGTACAAGGTGATCATCTGTCCGTTGACACCCGCCTCGAGTCCGCAGGCGCGGCCGCCGGCCCGTATGTGCGCGCGCACGACCACGTGATTGGGATTGAGCGTCACGTAGCACAGATGCTTCGCGTCGGTGTGGGCCGACATCCGGATGGTGTGCTCGTCGTCGGCGTTCAGCACCGCGCAGTCACGCGCCACTTCCACCACGATGCGCTTGACCTCCGCGAGCTGCTCCAGGGTGTCGACGCCCTTCATGCCCAAATGGTCGGATTGCACATTGAGCACCGCCGCCACATTCGCAAACGGCACGCCCATGCCGGCGCGAACGAGTCCACCCCGGGCGACTTCGAGCACGGCGAGGTCGATGCTCGGGTCGGCGAGCACCATGCGTGTCGCCACCGGTCCCGTCATGTCGCCTTCGACGGTTCGCTGGCCGTCGATGTACACGCCGTCGGTCGTCGTCAGTCCGGGGGTGAAGCCGGCCATCTTCGCGATGTGCGCCAGCATGCGCGCGGTGGTGGTCTTGCCATTGGTGCCGGTGATGCAGGCAATCGGCACCCTGGAGGGCGCGCCCGGCGGAAACAACATGTCGATCACGGGCCCGGCCGCGTCCCGCGGCGTGCCTTCGCTCGGCGCCACGTGCATGCGAAAGCCGGGCGCCGCATTGACTTCGCAAATTCCCCCGCCCACGGTCTTGTAGCTCTCCGCGATATCGGGACACAGGAAATCCACGCCGCCCACGTCGAGCCCGATGGCGGTGACCGCACGAACCGCCATGTCGCGGTTGTCCGGATGGATGATGTCGGTCACGTCGGTGGCGGTGCCGCCGGTGGACAGATTGGCCGTGCTTCGCAAGAGGACCACTTGATCCGCGGGAATTTTGGAGTCGGCGTTCAGCCCCTGGCGCGCCAGCATCATCTCGGCCTGTGCGTCGAGCTCGAGGCGGGTCATCACTTTCTCGTGGCCGATGCCACGACGCGGATCCTGGTTGACGATGTCGACCAGCTCGCGAATGGTATGACGTCCATCGCCCACCACCCGGCCCGGTGTGCGGCGGGTCGCGGCGATGAGCTCGCCGGCGACCACCAGCAGACGGTGGTCCTCGCCCTGCAGGTAGGTCTCCACGATGACCGACTTGGAATGCTCGGCCGCGGCGACAAAGCCAGCGCGCACTTCTTCCGCGTTTTTCAGGCCGATGGAGATTCCACGCCCGTGGTTGCCGTCGTAGGGTTTGGTGACGACCGGATAGCCGAGCCGCTCGGCGGCGCGCACCGCCCGATCGGCCGAGCGCACCAGCTCCTGCCGGGGCACCGGCAGGCCGCAGTTCGCCAGAATCTTGTTGGTCTCCTCCTTGTCCTGCGCGAGCTCGACCGCAATGTGGCTGGTGCGGCTCGTGACGGTCGCCTGGATGCGCTGCTGATACCTGCCGTGGCCCAGCTGGATCAGGCTCTGCTCATTCAAGCGCAGCCAGGGGACGTTGCGCTCTTCCGCCGCCTTTACGAGGGACGCCGTCGAGGGACCGAGCGCGCGCCGCTGCGCATAGCGGATGTACTCGTCACGCTTCTCGTTCCAATCCCAATCCGCGGGAACGACTCCGGCCGGCCGCAGCGCCGGCGGCACCAGGGAGCACAGCAGCGCGATGCCCAGTTCGCCCGCGGCGATTCCCTCATCGCGCTGTGCATACTCGTACACGACGGTGTAGACCCCGGGTACGTCGGTGCTGCGTGTCTTGCCGAACGACACGTCCTCGCCGGCGACGTTCTGCAGCTCGATCGCCACATGCTCGAGCACGTGGCCGAGCCAGGTCCCCTCGCCTTCGCGCAACCGCCTGATGAGCCCGCCCGGCTCGCGATAGGAACATCCGTGCTCGGCGAGCGTCGGCAATGCTCCCACCAGAGCATCCGCGAATTCGCCGCCGAGCCGGCCGCTCGGCCACTCCTCGAGGGAGCCCAGATCGAGCAGCAGCTTGATGACGGGGAAGTGCGCATACATCGATGGACCCACGTAGACATTGCGTTCGAGGATGCGCATCGATATCCCTTCCCTGCTAGCGTTTGGCTTGAACGAGTGTACCGGCGTCCGCCCGTCGGGAGTGCAAATTGAAGGTGGCGCCCTTGGTGAGAATATGCATTTTCACGCCCAAAAGGCAGACCGGCCGGCCTTCCGGCACGTTGTCCATGGAGGAAAACTGCACTTCGGCCGCATCGACCACGGTGATGGCGCCCGAACCCTCGACGTGCACGGTGTTGTCGGGCTCGATGAAGGCCGCGGTATCCTCGTCCAGACCGATGCCGACGGCGAAGGGGTTGTACGCGAGCGCCGTGAGCAACCGGCCGAGCCGGTCGCGCTGCCGGAAGTGCTGGTCGATGATGAATCGATTGGTGAGCCCGAGGCCGGGCGCGAGGCGGACGGACCCTGCCACGGGGGTGCTCCCCTCGTCGCCGAAGGCGATCATGTGCTCGCAGAGGAAGGCGGCTCCCGCGCTGGTGCCGGCTACCGGAACGCCGCCCGCGTTCAACAGCCGCACCGCCTTCGCCACCGGCGTGCCTCCGAGCAAGGTGGAAAGCCTGAGCTGGTTGCCGCCGGTGAAGAAAACCCCGGTCGCCCGATTGAGGCGCTCGAGGCGGCCGCTCTCCTCGGCATCGCGCCGGGTATCGAAGTCCAGCGAGCAGGCGCTGCGCGCGCCCATTTCGCCAAAAATGCGTTCGTATCGCGGCCCCGTGTCGCGCACCAGGCTGGCGGTCGGGATGACGGCGATGTCGGCCGCGCCGCCGCCCGCCAGATCGACGAAGCGCCGCAAAATCTGTGGAGAATTTTCCTTCTCCTCGGCGCCTCCGATCGGAATGATCCACCCCCGCCGCCCGCCTTCCGCCACCTTACTTGCGCACATTCCTTCACCGTCCCCGACTTTTCGAGCCGCGATCATGCCACGCGGCATAGGGGTTGGCTGACATCATTATGGCGCTCGTTCGGTCACTGGAGCGAGGCCATCTCCTACACCCGGGAGCGCCGCAAGGGGACCACCCCGCTTTTATAATCCCGTAACAATCGCTGACCGAGACCCGCTTTGCGGACCTGGAGGCCCTGTGAAACTCATCCCTCTGACCTTTCTTGCGCTAACGGCGACGGGGGTCGCCTTGGCGGACGAACCGGTCGGATTTCAGCAGGGAATGAAACTCCTGACCAAATACAATTGCCAGACCTGCCACTCCGTGGACAACGCCAGGACCGGCCCGTCACTGCACGCAGTGGCGAAGAAATACGCCAGCGATCCGCACGCCCGCTCGGTGCTGAGCGAAAGCATCGTGAATGGCAGCTCCGGCACTTGGGACAGCGCCGCCCCCATGCCGCCCACCAAGATCCCGGACTCCGACTTGAGGCCGCTGGTCGATTGGATCCTGTCGCTGAACCAGTATTAGGGGGCGCAGGAATCGTCGGTAAATTCATTATAATTTATCTTACAAATATGATGTAACTAACTAAATAATAAAATTTTATACATGTTAGTGCCCCGCTGGCGAGATCCAGCCATCTGACGCCGATCGGTTCTTTTGTTGTCAGGCAGACTCGCTGGTCCGCAGGAAGCCGAGATTCGCGCGAATCAACTATGCTGGGTTAGCATGAATTTCCCGGCGCACCGATGCTGCAAGATCTCGAAGTACTGATCCTGATGTTGTTCGTGATTGCCGGGGCGGCGGTCGCGGCCAATCGCCTGAAGATTCCGCCCGCGATCGTGCTGGTGATCACCGGATTGGTCCTGGCCGTCCTGCCGGGCCTGCCCGCCTTCGATCTGGCGCCCGACCTCATCCTGCTGCTCGTGCTGCCTCCGATCATCTATTCCTCGGCGGTCGCGATGAGCTGGTGCGACTTCCGCTTCAACCTGCGGCCGATATCGCTGCTCGCGATCGGCTGCGTCTTGTTCACGGCGACTTCGGTGGCCGCCGCCACTCACTGGATGCTGGGATTCTCCTGGCAGGCGGGCTTCGTGCTCGGCGCCATCGTTTCTCCGCCCGACGCCGTGGCCCCGCTCGCCATCGCACGGCGTCTGGACGCACCGCGGCGGCTGATCATCATTCTCGAGGGCGAAGGCCTCGCCAATGACGCAACCGCCCTGGTGCTGTATCGATTCGCCGTCGCCGCCGTGAGCATCGGCTCGTTCTCCTTCTCGCACGCCGTCGGGACGTTTGCGTGCATCGTGGTGGGCGAGGTCCTGTGGGGCTTGGCGGTCGGCTGGGGGATGCTGCGCCTGCGGCGCTGGGTGCGGGATCCCCGCATCGAGATCATCCTCTCGGTGTTGACGCCGTTCGTCGCCTACTGGCCGCCCCAACATCTCGGCGGCTCGGGCGTGCTCGCGACCATCTGCACGGGTCTGTACATCAGTTGGAACGGGCTTCGTTTGATCAGTGCCGCGACGCGCCTGCAGGGCATTTTCTTCTGGGACTTCCTGATCTACGTCATCGAAGGGATGATCTTCCTGCTGACCGGACTGCAGGCGCGCACCTTGATCGTGCGCATCGCGGGCCACCCCTTGAGGGAGCTCGTGGTCTCCGCGGCGGTGACCAGCCTCGTGGTCATCGCCACCCGCTTCATATATATGTATCCCGCAACCTACATCCCGCGCTGGATTCCCTCGATCAGACGCAAGGATCCGGCGCCCCCGTGGCAGTGGCCGTTCGCGCTGGCCTTCACCGGTGTCCGCGGGCTGGTGTCGCTTGCGGCGGCGCTCGCCATTCCGCTGACCATCGAGAACGGAAATCCGTTTCCCTATCGCGACCTCATCCTGTTCCTGACCTTTATCGTCATCCTCGTCACTCTGATCGGCCAGGGTCTCGCCCTGCCCGCGGTCATTCGCGCCCTGGGGCTCGCCAACCTGGGACGTCGGGAGCACGAGGAGGACCGCGAGCACGAATTCGAGGCGAGGCGCGCGGCAATCGAGGCCACGCTCGCGCGGCTGGATGAGGTTGTCGTCGAGCGGCGCATTCCGGAGGACGTGTCGAAGGGGCTTCGCGCCCACCTTCAGGGACGCCTGCGCCAGGTGCGCGACCGCAGCGACGGCGATGCCGACCACGGTGCGAGAAGCCGCCTCGTGGACGACATGGAGCTCGAGTTGCTCGGCGCGGAGCGCGAGACCGTCAACGACCTCTACCAGGACGGCAAACTCACCGCCGAAGCCCGCCTGCGCATCGAGCGGGAGCTCGACCTGCGGGAAGCCCGGATCTACAGTCTTCTGGCGGGGGATTGAGCGGTGAGAATCCTGATCGTCGAGGACGATGACAAGATCGCCTCGTTTCTCGCCAAAGGTCTGAAGCAAAACGGCTTTTCGGTCGACACGGCATCCGACGGCGACCAGGCCCTGTCGTTATGCCGGACGGTCGATTACGATTCCATCGTCCTCGACATCATGCTGCCGAAGCTCGACGGATTGTCGGTGCTGCGCACGATTCGCGCGGAGAAGAGGCTCGTGCCGGTGCTGCTGCTGAGCGCCAAGGCGAGCGTGGACAACCGCGTGACCGGTCTGCAGGCGGGCGCAGATGACTATCTCACCAAGCCGTTCGCCTTCTCCGAGCTGCTGGCCCGCCTGCAGGCCCTCATCCGGCGGGCGACGCATGTGGCGGAGCCCACGACGCTCGCGGTCGGCGACTTGTCCATGAATCTTCTCACGCGAGAAGTTTTCAGGGACGGGCAAAAGATCGAGCTGCAGAGCCGCGAGTTTGCGCTGCTGGAACTGCTCCTGCGGCATCCGGGGCGGCCCATTACCAAGACCATGATTCTGGAGCATGTCTGGGATTACAGCTTCGATCCGCAGACCAACGTGGTGGACGTGCTAGCGCATCGATTGCGCTCCAAACTCGAAAAAGGCTTCCCCTCGAAGATCCTGCACACCATCCGCGGCGTGGGATATGTCATCAAGCCCTCCTAGCGGCGGCTGGCGCGCCGATCCCGCCTGGCGCAGCGTGACGCTGCGCTTGAGCCTCTGGTACGCCCTGCTGTTCACCGCCAGCGCGGGCATTTTGTTCGGACTGTCCTATTTCCTGCTCGGCGCCGCGCTCGAACGCAAGGACCACGAGGTGATCGAGACCCGGCTGCGGGCCTGTGCCGCGATATACGAGAGCGGCGGCGTCCGCGCGCTGCAGGAGTTCGTTCAGCGCAGCCGGGGAACGGACAGCGCCAATGGCTTCTTTGTGAGGGTCGCAAGCCCCTCGGGGAACGCGTTGCTGCTCGATGTACCGCAGGACTGGGTGCAGTTCGACCCCACCGCCCTGCGCCCCGGCGGCGACCCGGCACACCTCGTCTGGCTGAGGATTCCCAAGGACCAGGAAAGCGATGTCACCGTCGCCTCGGCGCGCCTGGCCGACGGCTCGACGGTGGAGGTCGGACGAAAGACCAACAATCGCGAGGCCATCCTTCAGCCCTTCCGCGTGAACTTCCTGGCGGTGATGACGCCTGCCCTGCTGCTGGGCGTGATCGGCGGCGCCTTGTTCGCGCATCGCGCCACAAAGCCCGTGCGTCAGGTCGTCGCCACCGCCCGGTCCATCATCGACACGGGCGATCTGTCGGCGCGCGTCGAGGCCACCTCGAGCCAGGGCGGTCTCGAGGAATTGGCACGCCAATTCAATCGAGTGCTCGACAGGAACCAGGCGCTGATTCAAGGCATGCGGGAGGCGTTGGACAATGTGGCGCATGACCTGCGCACCCCGCTCGCGCGCCTTCGCAGCATCGCGGAGGCGGCGGTCCAGACCACATCGGACCCGGCTGCGGCGGAAGCGCTGGCCGATTGCGTCGAAGAGGCCGATCAGGTGCTCACCATGCTGACCGCGCTGATGGATATCACGGAGGCCGAGTCCGGTGTCATGCACCTCAACCTGGAGGCCACCTCGGTATCCGAATTGCTCGACGATGTGATCGACATCTACCAGCTGGTCGCGGAGGAAAAACATATCGACGTTGCGGCGGAGCTCGAGCCGCCATGCGCCGCGCCGGTGGATCGGGTGCGGATGCGCCAGGTGTTCGCGAATCTTCTCGACAACGCGCTCAAGTACACGTCGGAAGGCGGCACGGTCCGGGTGTCCTGCCGCACGGCGGCGGAACGCGTGATCGTCATATTCGACGACACGGGCATGGGCATTTCGTCCGAGGAGCAGGGCCGCATCTGGGGCCGTCTGTATCGCGGCGACAAGAGCCGCTCCCAACGCGGGCTCGGCCTGGGTTTGAGCCTGGTGAAGGCCATCGTCGAGGCCCACGGCGGCGAGGTGTCGGTGCAGAGCAAGATCGGACACGGCTCCACGTTTACCGTCTCGCTGCCGGCCAGCGCCATTGCGGGCGACCCGAACGACGCCTTCTAGGTGTCGGGAATCACCGCGGCGAGATCGGTTGCGGCCACCCATCCTTCCCGACCCTGCGAGTCGCGAATCAGCTCGAACCCGGCGTGCCGGTCAATCACCCGCACCGCCGCCGCGGCCGGTACTTGGAACAGTGCATCGGCGCCCGCGACGGGGGAGGCGCTCGCCGGCGCCTGGCGCACGGCGATGGACTCGGACAGCACGATGGATGTCGCCGCCGCGTTGAATGCGCTCGCCGCCACCGCAGCGAGACCGAGCACCGCCCCGGCGAGCAATGCGCCTCGATGGCCGGCCTTGAAGCGCAGAGCAAGCACGCAGACTCCCCCGAGCACGAGACCGGCTACGCCGATCCAGTAGAGCGTGTTCGGATTCGCAAACCGACCGTACTCCTCGAACCAACCGGTGCTCGCGGGCAGGCCCGCCGACTCGCGGACACGATGCAGATTCCAGCGCAGGTCCGCATCCGTCGGCGCGAGCACCCGCGCACGCTCGTATCCGAGCACGGCAAGCGCCGTATTGCCCGAACGCGCGGACGCATTGGCCGAATTGTAGAGTTGCGCCGCGGAATAGCCGCCCGCCGGCGGCGAGACGGCCGGCGCCGCGGTTTGAGCGCGCAAATCTGCGCCGTAGCCGGCGAGCAGCAGGAGCGCCGCAAGCGATCCCAGGAGCCGCGTGATTCTCATGGCGTTCCCACGGCATCGAGGTTGCGCAGCACGATCCGCTTGCATTGCCGAAAATCCAGCGGCGTCAATTTCAGATTCGAATACGCGGCCTCGTCCGCAAGCAGCAGGGTGCGCGCGATTTCGTTGTCGGCCCCCAATCTCGAGACGACTTCCTCGGTGGTCACTTCCGGCAGGGTGAGTCCCCACTTCGATGCCAGCGCCGCGCAAAGCGCCCGGCGCGCGGCGCCAAAGAAGGACTGCACGTCTCCCGCCGCCGCGTGCTGGTCCATCTCCGTCCCCAACGACTCCACCGACGGCAGCATGAACGGCTCCACGCGGACCGCCCGGGTTTGATGTTCCTCGCGGCGCAGCCAGAACCATGCCGTGGACAGGGCGATCAGCACCAAGGGCGGCAACGCGAGATATGCCGGCTGAAAGAAGTGCGGCGTCAGGGTCCCGGTGCGGCCGCTGCCGTCGTCGGGATGATCCGGGCGCCATGGTTGTCCCGCTTGCGTGCCGGCGGGGTTCGATGCGGCGCCCGATGAGGCGGACACCGGGCCGCTCGTCAGCGGGCCGCCCGCCGGCGCCGGCGTGATCGCCACGCTGAGCGGTTCGGTATGGGCTTGCTCGTAACGTCGGGTGGCCGGATCGAACCAGCTGAAGTGCACCTCGGGAACCTCACGCGTCCCCGGCTGAAGCGATATCAGCGGCTGCTCGAAAAGCTTCTCCCCGCGGTAGCCGATTTCGTCCTCCGGCTTGAAATTCACGGTTGGCGTATAGGTTTTCCAGCCGTCGGCGTCATGCAGCATCGAAGATGAGACGCGGTCGAAGTCGCCTTCTCCCGTCACCCGCATTCGAAGCGTGACAGGATCGCCCTCCCCGGCTTTGTCTTGCGACAGGTCGGCACTGATCGCGAACTTCCCCACCGCACCGCTGAAGTCCGCCGGACGCCCCTCGTCGGGCAGAGGCAGCACGGTGAAGGTCTCCGGAGCGCTCGAGACGGTGACGTCCCGCTGCGTGGAGGTGCCGAAGAAATTCTGAAACGCAGGATCGTTGAAAAGATCCTCGAATCCCGAGCCGCCGAAAAATCCACCGCCCGGCCGGCCGGGAGTCGTCACGCGCACGGTGAGCGGCGTATCCATCGTCAACGAGAGCGTGCCCGGCTTGACCGCCACCAATGCGGTGTGCCAGGTGAACACGATGAAAGGCTTGCCGTCGACGACCTCCTCCGTGCGGGTCGGATTTTCGGGCAACTTGCTGAGAGTGAAGGCATCGCCGTTGAGGGTCGGCGGCCCGTTGAGCGAAGCAACCATCCCGTCGCGGGCGCCGACCTGAATGTCGACCGGCACCATCTCGCCCACGTATAACTCGTGCTTCGACAGCCGCAGTCGGACGAAGGCGGCGCCGGAGGCCCCCTGGCGCGTGGTATCGGCCGGCAGGGATGAGGAGGGCTGCGTTTGAGCGCCTTGAGCGGTTCCGCCGGGCGCGGCCTGCCCCCCCGGCGCAGATCCCGTTCCCCGGTTCACGGTCAGCACCACCGGCTCGGCGCCGGGCAGCGCGCTCGGGATGCTGAACACGCCGGCCTGCTGTGGAATGACTTGATAAGTCACCGTGGTCCTGGAGCTCGTGACGCCGTTGATGATCTGCACCTGCTGAGATTGCCCGACGGCGATAAACTCGAGACCCGGCACCATCGGCGGAGTAATGGCCGGCATCTCGCTACCGATCGACGTGATCGTCAATTGAGCGGCCGCGCCCAGCGAAATCGTCGACGGCTCGATGCTTTGCAATGCGGTGCCCGCTGGCGACGCAAGCGCCGCCTCTCCCATCAGCAGCAGGCCAATCACGGCGATCCACGCACTCAGCGCGTACGTTCTCACTGTCCTCACCAATCTTTCTGAATGTCTTCAGGACGCGCGTTCGCTTCGGAGTTCCCCGCGGACGGGGCCGTGGGAGCGCGGCGCTCTTCGTCCTTCACGGAATCGAGCAGCTCGCGGGCCTCCTCCGGGGTCATCTCTCCTGGAACACGCTGCTCCTGCCCGTTGCCGGGGCCGCCCCGATTCTGTGCCGTCTGCGCGGTATTGCCGGCGGCGGCGCTGATGTCGCCTTTTTGAGGCTGGCCTTGTGCCTGTTGCGGCTGACCTCGATCCGTGCTGCCCGGCTGAGCGCTCTTCGAGTTTCGATTTTGCTCGGATTGCGCGGATTGATCCGATTGCGCGGATTGATCCGTCTGCGAGCCGTTCTTCGGCTGTTGCGACGCAGATGAATTGCCCGATGGGCCCTGCTGATCCTTCGATCCGCCTTGGCTCTGATTTTGGCTTTGGCTTTGGCTTTGATTCTTGTCCTGCTTCGATTGACTCTGCTGTTGCTTCTTGAGCTGCTGCAGTTTCCTGTTCACCAGCTCCCGGTTGAACTTGCTGTCCGCGTCGTCGGCTCGCAGCTGGAGGGCGGCATCATAAGCCTTCACCGCCCCGGTCCAGGTCTCGATGGTCTTGCCGGCGTCGCTCTTTTCGGTCCTCTGCCCTTCTCGATACAGCGTGTTGCCCAGGTTGTAATAAGCATCCTGCTGCTGTGCCAGACGCTCGGCGGATCCGGACTTCGAGGCATCGAGCGAGGACTGGAACTCCCTCGCGGCGACAGGAAAATCACCCGCCTTGTAGGCCGCGGTGCCCGCGTCGAATTTCAGCACCGGCTGCGATGGATCGCGAGCCGCGGCCTCCGAATAATCGCGCTGCGCGGTGGAGAAATCGCCGCGCCGATAGGCCGATGCAGCGCTGGCAGGCGAGGCGTGCGCCGGGTCGCCTGCGGCGGCCACCAGCAGTGCGAACGCCGCGCACGCCACCGCCGCCGCGCCGCCCGCCGCCCTCGCGGAGGTCACCGTCGTGCCGCGCGATGGCGCACGGCGGCGCGTGCCCACCAGGAGGCTCGACAGCAGACAGGCCAGACAGAGAGCCAGAGGCCATTGGTATCGCTCGATGTACACCTTTTCGGTGCGCGATGCCAAATCGTGCTTGGCGAGCGGCGCCAACGCCTGGGCGTAGATCAGCTCCAGTCCCTGGTTCTGCGCACCCAACGGTGCATAGGAGCCCCCGGTGGCCTGCGCCAGAGCTTTGAGCGCGGGCTCGTCCAATCGCGAGCGGACGAAACGCCCTTCGTTATCTTTCAAGAAACCACCGCCTTGATCGGCGGGCAACGGAATCAGATCCCCATTGGCGGAGCCGACCCCGACGGTATAGATCTTCAAGCCGTCCTGCTTAAAGGCGGCTTTGGCCGTGTCCAGCGCATCGCCTTCGAGATCTTCGCCGTCCGTCACGAGAATCAAGACCTTGTCGCTGCCCGGGCGATCGCGCAGCGCGGATTGCGCTGCTCGTATGGCGCTGCTGATGTCCGTCCCGCCCCGCGGAATGATGTGCGTATCGAGCGCCGCCAGGGACTCGTGAAACGCGCCATAATCGAGCGTGAGCGGACATTGCAGGAAGGCGCTTCCCGCGAACGCCACGAGTCCCACGGCGTCCCCGTCCAGGCGGTTCACGAAATCGTCGATCGCCAATTTGGCGCGCACCAGGCGATTGGGCTTCACATCGGGCGTCAGCATGCTTCGCGACGTGTCGACGGCGAAAATGATGTCGTTGCCCCGGCGCTTGACCTGTTCCCAGTGAAACCCCGCCTGAGGCTCGGCGAGCGCGGCGAACAGAAACGCGACCGCGGCAATGAATAGGCCTCGTTTCAAGCGCCTGCGCGAGACGGAGATGGAACGCGTGAGCTCAACACCCAGGTGCGGAGATATGAATGCCTCGAGCGCCTTGCGCTGACGCGCGTCGTACCCCCGCCAGGTCCACAGCGCCCCAAGGCAGGCGGCGAGCCCGACAACCAGCCAGCCGGGATGAGCGAAGATCACGGCAGCCTCCGGAAGCGGGTGTGCTCCAGCCCGAACCCGAGGCCCAACAGGGCGATCGCCGGAAACAGCGCCCACCGATAAAGCTCTTCGTAGCGCTCGAACCGATGCGCCACCTGCGCGCTCTTCTCGAGCCGGTTGATCTGCTCGTAGATCTCCTTGAGCGAGTCCGTATTCGTCGCGCGATAGAAGGCGCCTCCGGTCAGCGCCGCTATCGATTGCAGGGTTTTCTCATCGACGTCGACTTTGGCCATCACCAGCCGCGTATTGCCGAAGTTATCCCGGACGGGAATCGGAGCCTCGCCGCGTACACCGACGGCGACGGTATAGACCTTGACGCCGAGGGTCTTCGCCGCTTCGGCGGCAGCCAGCGGCGAAATCCGACCCGAGTTGTTCATGCCGTCGGTGAGCAGGATCACAATCTTCGATTTGGCATGGGAGTCACGCAGGCGGTTCACGGCCGTCGCGATTGCCGAGCCGATGGCCGTGCCATCGTCGACGCCGCCGATCGAGACCCGATCGAGATTCTGTCGCAGCCAATCGTGATCGAGCGTCAGGGGGCTGACCAGATAGGGTGCGCCGGCGAACGCCACCACACCGATGCGGTCGTCCGGGCGCTCGACTATGAATTTCGACACCACCGATTTCACCACATCGATCCGGTTGACGCGCTCGCCGTTGATTCTGAAGTCCATCGCCTGCATGGAACCCGATACATCGAGCGCGAGCATGATGTCGATGCCGTTGGCGGTGACCTCGGTTCGTCCGTGCGCCAGCTGGGGGCGGGCCAGTCCGACGATCAGGAAGGCCGCCCCGAGCACGGGCAGCAGCCACTCCCATCGGCCGATCCGGCTCCTCGCGTCCCGCGCGACGGCACGCGCCAGCCCCACGCTCGAATATTGGATGGCGGCAACGGTTCCCTTGCGCCCGCGCCAGAGCAACGCGAGCGGCAAGAGCGCCAGCAGCCAAAGCCATTCAGGTTGAAGGAAGTGAAACACGGGGCTTACCCGGAGGGGATGGAGGGTTCGGTGACGCGGGCTGGGCGCGGCCGGCACCGCCCGCGGCGCCGGGGGCTGCGGCCGCAGCGGCGCTCTCTGCCGATTGAATGAAGCGGCGGGCGCTTTCGAGCATCGTGCCCATCTGGTCGATGTCCAGATTCCAGCCTCCGAACTTGGCGAGGTCGCATGACTGCAGGAATTCCCCGAGCAGTTCGCGGTGTGCCGACAGTCCGGGAGCCGCGGACAGCACGAGGTCGTGAAGAAATTCGTGGGTCGTGCGATGCGCCGCCATCACCTCAAAGCGCCGCTCGATGTATTCGCGCACGACGGCGGAGACCTCGATGGAAAACTCGCGCGCCCCTCCCGGCTGCATCAAAGCGCGTGCCCGCTCCAACCGGCCGAGTGCCACCTCGAAGTCGGTCTTTTCCGGCGCCTTTCGCCGTCGTTTGATCCATCTCCACAGGACATACGCCAGCACCGCCACGAGAGCTCCCCCTCCGATCAGGACCCACACGACCCAGGGTGCGGCGACCGGCTTCGGTCCGCGGATGTCCCGGATATCGTCGGCAGGCGCCACGGCCGCCATGATCGGCAGTGCCATGAAGCAAAAAAACGCGGCACCGGGCAGAGAGGTTCGGAGGGCGACCGCACGAAGGCAACCGGCGTTCATATCCGTTTTCTCTCACGCGATTTGAAGAAGCGCTGCAAGGCCGGCAGATACGGCGCATCCGTGCGCAGTTCGAGGGTATCGACGCCCTCCGAGCGAATGTCGGAGATCAGCCGCTGCGTGCGCTTCGACGCTTCCTCGCTGAAACGGCGCCGGATCGCCGCGTTGCCCGTATCGATTTCGATCACTTCACCGGACTCCGCGTCCTCGAGCGCCAACACGCCCAAATCGGGAAGCGTCCGCTCGCGCGGATCCTCGATGTGCACGGCGACGAGATCGTGACGGCGATTCGTCTGCTTGAGCGCCCTGCGCAACGGCGGCCGGGTCTTGGATTCGGGCCCGTTCGTCTGGAAGTCGGAAATCAGAAACACCACCGCCCGCCGGTGCAGGAGCTGGCCTGCGACCTCGAGCGCCTTGACCGTGTCCGTGCCCCGGCCTTGCGCCGCGTGGTAAAGAATTTCCCGCACGACGCGCAGCACATGTCGTCGCCCCTTTTTCGGCGGAATGTATTCCTCGACGCGGTCGGTGTAGAGGAGCAGCCCCACCTTGTCGCTGTTGCGGATGGCGGATAGCGCGAGAAGGCTGGCCACCTCGCCCGCCAGGTCGCGCTTGCTCTGGGCGCCGGAACCGAAGTTGCCGGACGCGCTGATGTCCACCACGAGGAGAATGTTGAGCTCACGCTCTTCGGTGTACTTCTTGACGAACGGCCGGCCGGCACGCGCCGTCACGTTCCAATCGATGGACCGCACTTCGTCGCCGGGCACGTACTCGCGCACCTCGTCGAAGTCCATGCCGCGGCCTTTGAAGACCGAGTGATACTCGCCGATGAGACTGTCGTTGACCAGCCGCCGCGTGCGGATCTCGAGCTGCCGCATCCGGCTCAGGATGGTCTTCACGGAAGCCGCGGGCATGGGTATCAGGGAACGGGGAGCTGATCGAGGATCTTGCGGACCACATCCTCGGCCGTGACGTTCTCGGCTTCCGCTTCATAGCTCACCATGACGCGATGACGCAGAACGTCGAGCGCAATGGTCTTCACGTCCTGGGGCGTGACGAAATGGCGGCCGCTCAGGAATGCGACGGCCCGCGCCGCCAGACAGAGATTGATGGTTGCGCGAGGTGAAGCGCCGTTCTGTATGTAGCCGTTCAAGTTGAATGATGATGCGCCGGGCGGCCGTGTCGCAAGCACGAGGTCGACGATGTAGTCGCGGATCTTGTCATCGATATGGATGGCGTTGACGACGTGGCGCGCTCTCATGATCTGGTCGGCGGATACGATACGGCGCACCGAAAGCACGGGTTCGGAGGTCGCCATGGCGTCCAGGATGGCCCGCTCCTCGGCGCGATTGGGGTAGCTCACGATGACCTTCATCATGAACCGGTCGATCTGCGCCTCGGGCAAGGGATAGGTGCCCTCCTGTTCCAATGGATTCTGCGTGGCCAGCACGAGGAATGGATTTGGAAGCGGATAGGTCTCCTCGCCGATCGTGACCTGGTGCTCCTGCATCGCCTCGAGCAGCGCGCTTTGCACCTTCGCGGGCGCGCGATTGATCTCGTCCGCCAGGATGAGGTTCGAGAATATCGGTCCGTGCTTGGTGCGAAATCCGCCGTCCTGGGGACTGTAGATCATGGTTCCCACGATGTCGGCGGGCAGCATGTCGGGCGTGAACTGCAATCGCTTGAACTCCAATGCCACGGCGCTCGCCAGTGTTTTCAGCGACAGCGTCTTGGCCAGACCCGGCACACCCTCGAGCAGCACGTGGCCGTTCGTCAGCAGAGCGATCAGAAGCCGGTCCACCAGGTGCTTCTGACCGACGATGACCCGCGATATCTCCTGCCGTAAAGGCTTGATCCACGCCGAATGCTCCAGCACGGTGTCGCGCAGAGCACGAAAGGCATCGTTGGCCTCCTCAGGGACACTGGATGCGGGGGCCACGGGTCTGTAGCGGGCGTCATTGACGCGCTTTTCAGCGCCGGCGGGCAGGTCGGAACTCATATCGGCATCCTTCGGATTTCGGTTGCGCGTAGTACACCCGAACCAGATGGCCCGAACCTTTCCGTAAAATTACAAAAATGAAAGGTCGCGCAGTAATGAAAGGCGCGGCGGCTCCGTCCCCGGCCCTAGACCGCCGCCACGGCGGACTGTGCCGCGGCCGCATCGTAGGTCTTCGAGTCGACCTTGAGGTAGACCAGCCGTTCCTCCGAAACCACCACGGCGTCGGCCACTCCGGGGAGCCGCCGCAATCCCGCCGCGAGCGTCACCGGATCGAAAGATCGGCCCTCCGCGATGCGGATCAACCGGGTGGTCAGGTAACTCGGCTGTTTCATGGTCGAGGCGACCACGAGCCATAGGATGCACAGGCCCAGCGACGCGATGAACACCGCGTTGCCGCCCAGCATCTGCTGAATCGAGCCACCGGCGATGCCGCCGGCGAAAATGCCGAGGAACTGCGACGTTGAGAAGATGCCGGCGGCCGTCCCCTTGGCAGCCGGCGGCGCGGTCTTGGTCACCAGCGACGGCAGGCTCGCCTCCATCACGTTGAAGGCGGCAAAAAACAACGTGAGGGCGGCGATCAGCGAGTATGCGTTTTCTCCGGCAAGGAACAGGCATTGGCTCACAGCCAGGGCCGCAACCGCGGCGATGAACACGGCCTTCATGCGTCGATACTTCTCCGCGACGATGATGGCCGGCACGAGCACCACCACCGAGATCAGGAGCACCGGCAAATAAACGATCCACTGATGGTGGCTGTCGATGTGCAGGCTGGACCGAAGCAGTGCCGGCACACGCAGAAAACTCGCGGTGAGCATCGCGTGCAGCGCGAAGACGCCGAAATCCAAACGCCGGAGCTCCGGATTGGCGGCAATTGATTTCAACAGCGACGGCACCGTCTCGGCATCCCGGTGAACCGTCAGCACAAGCGGCCTGGGCACCACGAACGCCGTGATCGCGATTCCGACGAGGGCCAGTCCGACCATGGACCAAAAGATTCCGGACACACCGATGAAGCTGGCGAGCACGGGCCCGGCAATCAGCGCGAACATGAACGCGCCACCGATGCTCACCCCGACCACCGCCATCGCCTGGGTGCGCCTGTCTTCCGCGGTCAGATCCGCCAGCAGCGCCAGAATGACCGAGCCGATGGCGCCGCCACCCTGCAAAACGCGACCCGCGATGACGCCGTCGATCGAGGTGGCGAGCGCCGCCACCGCACTGCCCACCCCGAACAAGACCAGCCCCAGTACGATCATCGGCTTGCGTCCGACCCTGTCCGAGAGCAGACCAAACGGTATCTGCAAAAGTCCCTGACTCAACCCATAAATGCCCAGCGCCAGCCCGGTCTTGAAGGGCGTCGCCCCGGACAATTGCCGCGCGTAGTCGGCGAACACCGGGTAGATCATGAAGAGGCCCAAAAGCCTCACCGAAAAGACGGCGGCGAGCGAGCTCACCGCACGAAACTCCTGCTTTTCCATAGTCAAACGGCCGATGGCTCACAAATCGCATCCGAATCGGATCGACGCATACTACAAGAAGCAGCGGCCGGTACGCCCACCTTTGGAAAGCGAGGCGGTGCCGGCCGCGCAATGGAACGAGCCGCAAGCTCCGGAGCCGGGGGCGGCCGCATCCGGATTTGTGAGCGAGATTGCGCGCTCAAGCGGATGCCGCTTCGACCTGAATGACGATGGTCTATACTCAGTGTAACTTGGCCCGCTGCGATCGGCCTCCGCCCTCCCTCACCTGGCACTCCGCATTTTAATGTCGTAAACCGTGCCATCCCCCGAGCCGCAGAACGCAACCGCTGGAGGAGCGGCGAATCGCATGTCCAAGCCTGCGCGACTCGTCATCCTGGTACTCGCCCTTGTTGTCATCGGCGCGGCCATCAGCTGGTGGTTGGGCCGGCGTCACGTCGCGAGCGAGCTTGCCCTGTACGGCAACGTGGATCTTCGCCAGGTCGATCTGCCCTTCAATGGCAGCGAGCGCATCGCCGCCGTGCTGGTCCAGGAAGGCGATCACGTCAAGAAAGAGCAGCTGCTCGCTCGTTTGGAAACCAGCCGGCTCGCGCCGCAGGTGGCCAGGGCGGAGGCCGACCTGGCCGCGCAGCAACACGCGGTGGATCGGCTGCATCATGGCAACCGGCCGGAGGAAATCGCACAGGCCCGTGCCAATGTGCAGGCGGCCGTTGCCGACGCCGGGAACGCCGCCGCGCAATGGGCGCGGCTGCGCACCCTGTCCGAGAGCTCCGCGGGCCGCGCGGTGAGCCGTCAGGACATGGATTCAGCCAGGGCGGCCGTCGATACCGCCGAAGCCCGCCTGGAGGTGAATCGCAAGGCGCTGGCGCTCGAACTCGCCGGACCACGCAAGGAGGATGTCGCCCAGGGCGAGGCGCAGCTGCGCGCCGATGAGGCACAGCTCGCCTTGATCCGTCAGCAGTTGAGTGACGCCGATCTCAAGGCGCCGCTCGATGCGGTCGTGCGCTCGCGCATCGTCGAGCCCGGCGACATCTCCTCGCCCCAGAAGGCGGCGTTTACGCTCGCCATCACCGATCCGAAATGGGTGCGGGCCTACGTGGCCGAAACGGATTTGGGCTCGGTGCACGAGGGCCTGACGGCCACGGTCTCGGTGGACGCGTTTGCTGGACGCGAATTCCCGGCCTGGATCGGGTTCATCTCATCCGTCGCCGAATTCACGCCTAAATCGGTCGAGACGACGGAGCTGCGCTCGAGCCTGGTCTACGAGATCCGGGTGTTCGTGAAGGACCCTCGAGATGAGCTGCGGCTGGGAATGCCGGCAACCGTGCACATCCCCCTCGAGCCGGCTCGCCGCAGCCCATGAGCGGCGCGGCTCGCGGTACGCCGGCCGTGGTCGCACAGATTTTGCGCAAGGCGTTCGCGCGCGAGCATGAGGCGCCGGTGTGTGCCCTCGATGGCGTATCGCTCGAAGCGCTGCACGGAGAGCTCACCGCATTGGTCGGCCCGGACGGCGCCGGCAAAACCACCCTGATGCGCCTGGCTGCGGGGCTCCTGCGCGCGGATTCGGGCTCGCTTCACGTGCTCGGCATCGACGTGGCGGCGGATCCGCAGAACGTTCAGGACCGGATCAGTTACATGCCGCAGCGCTTCGGCCTTTACGAGGACCTGACGGTTGCGGAGAACCTGGATCTATACGCGGACCTGCACGGGGTGAGCGCGGCGCAGCGGGCGCAGCTCTATCCGGAGCTCATGGCGATGACCGCGCTCGAGCCCTTTACCACGCGTCTCGCCGGCCGGCTGTCGGGCGGCATGAAACAGAAGCTCGGCCTGGCCTGCACGCTTGTCCGCTCGCCGGAGCTGCTGCTGCTCGACGAGCCCACCGTCGGGGTCGATCCCTTGTCGCGGCGCGAACTGTGGGACATCGTGCGGCGCCTGGTCGCCGATCGCGGACTGACGGTCCTGCTCAGCACCGCCTATCTCGATGAGGCGGAGCGCTGCAGTCGCGTCATCATGCTGCATGAGGGCCACGTGCTCTCCCAGGGCCTGCCCCAGCAGGTGGCCGACAAGGCGGCCGGGCGCAGTTTCGTCGCCATTCCGGCGGCGGGCCAGTCGGCGCGCAGCCTCCAGGCACGGCTTCTCGACCGGCCGGACATCGTCGATGCGGTGCCCGACGGGGGACGCGTGCGCTTCGTTCGCGGCGCCACCGGCGCGGCGGCCGACGAGGCGATGCCGGATCTGATCGCCCGGCCCGTCGCTCCCCGATTCGAGGACGGCTTCATGATCCTCCTGCGGGCGCACTCCCCTGGCGAGCGCGCGAGCACCATCGCCGTCGCCCACCCGCTGGCGGCGGGCGACGAAGAGGCCGTGGTGCGCGTGCATCAGCTGGTGAAGCGATTCGGCGCCTTCACGGCGGTCGATCGCATCGACTTCGAGGTGCGCCGAGGCCAGATATTCGGGCTCCTCGGGCCCAACGGCGCCGGCAAGACGACCACGTTCCGCATGCTCTGCGGTTTGCTCACCCCGAGCGCCGGAGAGCTGCGGGTGGCGGGCGCGAACGTGCGCGACGCCCCGGCCTCCGCGCGCGCCAGGCTTGGGTATGTCGCGCAGAAGTTCTCCCTCTACGGCCCGTTGAGCGTGACCGAGAATCTCGAGTTTTTCGCGAGCGCGTACGGCCTGCGCGGCGAGCGCAGGCGCGAGCGCATCGGCTGGGCGATGGGGCAGTTCGAGCTTGGCGCGCACGCGGGCACGACCAGCGCGCAACTTCCGGGCGGCTTCAAGCAGCGCCTTGCCATGGCGGCGGCGTTGCTGCACGAGCCGGAGATCCTGTTCCTCGATGAGCCGACGAGCGGCGCTGATCCGCTGGCGCGCCGCGCTTTCTGGCGCCGCATCACCGCGCTCGCCGAACAGGGCGTGACCATCATCGTCACCACCCATTTCATGCAGGAGGCGGAGTACTGCGACCGTGTCGCGATCATGGATTCCGGCCGGATCCTTGCACAGGGTTCGCCGGCGCAAGTCCGCGAGTTGGCGCGCACCGGCGCAATGCCCGAGCCGAGCATGGATGACGCCTTCATTGCCGTCGTGGAGGGCTCCCGCGAGCGGCTGAACCCGCCCGCGGCGCCGGCCGCCGCGTGATGTCATCATGAGCCAAAGCAGGAAACTTCAGCGCATCCGGGCGCTCGTCTGGAAGGAAACCCGACAGATCGTGCGCGACCCCTCCAGCGTCGCCATCGGCGCGGTGCTGCCGCTGATTCTCATCCTGCTGTTCGGCTACGGGCTGTCGCTCGACGTGAAGAACGTGCCCGTCGCGGTTGTGATCGAATACCCCGCCGCCGATGCGATCGAGCTCGCGGCCGGGTTCCAGCTCTCGCCCTACTTCAAGCCGGTGATGCTCCGATCCTTGCCGCCGGCGCAGCGATTGCTGCTGGAGCATCGAGTGGACGGCATCGTGCGCATTCCCGCGGATTTCTCGCGCCGCATTGCCGCCGGCAACGCCGCTGTGCAGCTGATCGTCCATGGCGGCGATGCCAACAGGGCGCGAATCATCGAAGGGTACGTCCAGGGTGTGGTCGCGGCCTGGTGGGCGCGGCTGGCGGCACAGGGACAGCCGGGCGCGATCCCACCCGTCGGCGTGCAGGCGCGGCTATGGTTCAACGAAGCCGATGACAGCCGGTATTTCCTGGTCCCGGGTTTGATCGTGCTGGTGATGACGCTGATCGGCGGCTTGCTGACGGCCATGGTCATGGCGCGTGAATGGGAGCGCGGCACCCTCGAATCGCTGTTCGTCACGCCGGTGCGCAGCGATGAGATCCTGCTCGGCAAGACCATCCCGTATTTCGTGCTGTCGTTGTTCGGCTTCGCGCTTTGCGTGCTGTCCGCGAAGTTTCTGTTCCATGTGCCCCTGCGCGGCTCGATGTGGCTGCTGCTCGGCGCGTCCATGCTGTATGTGCTCATCGCGCTCGGCATCGGGTTGCTGATCTCCTCCTGGGTCAAGAACCAGCTGGTCGCGAGCCAGCTCACCATGCTGATCACCTTCATGCCCGCCTTCATGTTATCGGGCTTCCTGTTCGATCTGCGCAGCATGCCGACCGCGGTGCGATTGATCACCTACGTGCTTCCCGCCCGCTACTACGTCGCGCTGCTGCAGAGCGTGTTTCTGGCCGGCGATGTATGGTCGGTCATCCTGCCGAACACAATCGTTCTGGCGCTGATGGCGATTGCGCTGGCGCTCGGCAGCCGCGCGGTCATGTCCAAGAGGCTTGCATGAATCGCGTGATGGAGAGCCTGCTGCGCATCCTCGCGTTGACACGCAAGGAATTGCTCGCGGTGCTGAAGGATCGCCGCAGCCGCCTGAGTCTGCTGATTCCGCCGGTGGTGCAGGCGCTGATTTTCGGATACGCGGCCACTTATGACCTCAACCACGTCCCTTACGCGGCGCTGGATCGCGACCACACCGCCGCCTCCCGGCAACTGCTCGCCGGGCTCGATGGATCGGGTGTCTTCGAGCGCGTCGCGGACTTGCAGCGAGCAAGCGATATCAAGTCGCTGATAGACGCGCGCCGCGTGCTGCTGGTGGTGCAGATCGACCCGGAGTTCGAACGGCATCTCGAGTCCGGCGGGAGCGCCGACGTGCAGGTGATCGCCGATGGACGCAACTCCAATACGGCCGGCACGGCGCTCGGCTACGTGAACGGTATCGTCCAGCAATTCAACGCCGCTTGGAGCGGCGACCACGGCGCCCCGCCGCAGTCGGTGCAGGTCGTCACGCGCGCCTGGTACAACCCGAACCTCGAGACGCGTTGGTTCATGATTCCCGGCATGATCGGCACCCTGACGCTGATCCAGACGATGATGCTCACCGCCATGTCGGTCGCGCGCGAGCGCGAGCAGGGTACATTCGATCAGCTGCTGGTGACCCCCTTCCGCCCTTTCGAGATCATGGCGGGCAAGGCGCTGCCCTCCATGGCGGTCGGCACGATCCAGGCCGGCGGCGTGCTGCTGGTCGCCCAGCTCTGGTTCCACATCCCATTCGTCGGCTCCTATGCGACACTCTTTGCGGGCTTGCTCCTGTTTCTGCTCGCCGCGGTGGGCATCGGCCTGCTGATCTCGGCCGTGGCGGCCACGATGCAGCAGGCGATGTTGTATTCCATGTTGCTGATCATGCCGTTTTCGCTGCTCTCAGGACTCACCACCCCGATCAGCAGCATGCCGGCCTTCGTACAGTACCTGACCGCGATCAACCCGCTGCGCTACGCGATCGACATCACGCGGCGTGTCTACCTGGAGGGAACGGGACTCGAAATGCTGATCTCCGATCTGTGGCCGCTGGCGCTGATGGCCTCGCTCACCCTGACGGCGGCCTCCTGGATGTTCAGTCACCGCATGCAATGACCGCCGTGAGCACCCCGCACCGCCATGCCCGAAACGCCCCGCTGAGCATCGCCTTGATGGCGGCGCTTTTCTCGGCGTGCACCGTCGGGCCGGACTTCGTGCCGCCCAAACCTCAAACCCCCGAGCATTGGTCGGCCGCGGGGCTCGCCGAGAAGCCCGCACAGCTCGCCGCCTGGTGGGATGTCTTTCAAGATCCGGAGCTCAGCTCCCTGATCGGGCGCGGGCTCGACGCCAATCTGGACCTGCGCGCCGCGGTGTTGCGGGTCGAGGAGGCGCGGACACAGCGCGCGGTCGCAGCGGCAGGCTACTGGCCTTCCATATCCGCCGACGCGTCCTACAGCCGGCAACGGTTGAGCGAGACCACACCCACCGGCTCGCTGTTCAATTCGATCGGCAACGTGCGGCTGCCGGGTGGAGCCGGCATCAGCATTCCCAATCCCTACAACCAGTTTCAATTGAGCGCCGACGCCACGTGGGAAATGGATCTGTTTGGCCGCGTGCGCCGCTCGGTCGAGGCCGCGGACGCGTCAGTGCAGGTCTCGGTGGAGGACCAGCGCTTGGTCCGTGTCTCGGTGCTTGCCGACGTGGCGCAAACCTACACCGAGCTTCGCGGCGCGCAGGCGCGGCTTCGAGTTGCCCGGGAGAATCTCGCCACCATCGAGCAACTGCTGGACCTGACGCGGCAGCGGCGCGCCGCGGGTCTGATCACCCACATCGACGTGAGCAATGCGGACGCCGAGGCGGGTTCGACACGCGCCGAGCTGCCCGCCTACGAGCTTCAAATCACTGAGGACATCAATCAGCTGAGCCGGCTCCTCGCCCTCGAGCCCGGGGCGCTGCGCGGAGAACTCGGGACGCCGGCGCCCGTGCCTTCCGTGCCGCGCGACGTCTCCATCGGCCTGCCCGCCGAGCTGGCGCGCCGCCGGCCCGATATCCGGGAGGCCGAGGCGAACCTGCACGCCGCCACCGCCGAGATCGGTGTCGCCGTGGCGGACCTCTTTCCCCGCCTCACGCTGTCCGCAATGGGGGGATTTCAATCCGAGACGACCGGCAATTTGCTCAGCTGGGCCAGCCGCTTTGGCTCGTTCGGGCCCGCCCTCGATCTGCCGGTTCTCGACCGCGGACGCTGGAAGACGGTGCGCCTGTACGGCGTGCGGGCCCGGGAGGCTGCCCTCGCCTATCAGCGCACGGTGCTCAACGCCCTGCACGAAGTCGAGAACTCCGCCGCCGCCTATCACGCGGACCTGGAACGGCGCACCTGGCTGGATGCGACGGTCGTACAGAATCGTGACGCAGTGGTGCTGTCGCGTCAGCGCTATGAGAACGGGGTCATCACCTTCATCGACGTATTGGAGATGGAACGCTCGCTGCAGCAAAACGAGCTCGCGCTCGCCGACAGCACCACCGCGGCCAGCGCCGATCTCGTGGGCCTCTACCGCGCACTCGGCGGGGGCTGGCAGCAGGCTCCTCAACCCGACGCTGCGCGAATTCGTTGAGCCCAATCGGATGCCGTCGTATCGATCCGGATGACGCAGGTCTCCTCCTCGGGTGTCAGAGCCTCCATCCGATCGAGCTGCGTCTCGAGCACCGCCACATCGGCATCCGAGGGATCGAGGGCGGAGCGCGCGCCGATGCGCCGGATCAGTTCAGCCTTGTCCGCCGTGCACGCGATGATCGAGAAATCGCACCCTCGACGAGCCGCCAGCGCGCGAAATGCCTGCCGATCGGCCAGGTTCAGGAAACTCGCATCGACGATGGTGCTGAGGCCGGCGGCCAGCGAGGTTTCCGCGCAGGCCATCATGTGCCGATACACCCGTTCGCGGCTCTCCGGAGCGTAGAGCTCGGCGGTCCCGGATCCCATGCGCCGGCGCTCCACATCCGAGCGCAATCGAACGGCGCCGAGCATCGGGACGAGACGCGCGCTCAACCAGGATTTCCCGGACCCCGACGCGCCATGCATGATGTAGAGGGTGAGCCTCGACGGACAGGTGAATTCCATCGCGGTTCGCGTCCTGACCAGGAGCCGCTCGGTGAGAGCGCGCGCTCCCGCCGGGCGCTGCTCGGCGCTGAGCGCGTCGACCATGGCGCGGACCAAGGCCCGATAAACCGCATGGAAGGCCAGCGTGTGCACCCCGGCATAATCACCGGTGGTCTCCAGATAACCGCTCAGCAGTTGCGATGCCAGATCCTGGCGCCGGTAGCTCTTGAGATCCATGTAGAGGAATGCGATATCGCTCATCACGTCGATGAAGCGCAGGTTGGGATCGAATTCCAGACAATCGAAGGGCGTGAGCCGGCCCCCCCATCGCACGATGTTCGCCGCATGCAGATCGCCGTGGCATTCGCGCACGAACCCGTGCACCTGCCGCTCCGCGAATACGGGCAACAGATCGTGCATCTCGTCGTGAGTCCAATCGCTCAGGTGCCCGAGCTCGGGAACGTTCGTTCCCGCCGGGCGGTGCGCGATCAGGGTCGCCAGATTGCCGAGCACCGATCGGCGCAATTGCCGCGGATAATCGAACTCTGGTATCGGGGCGGCCCGCGCGGCATTCTCGTGGAATCGGGCCAATCGCTCCGCAAGCTCCCCGATCTCGGTTGAGCTCACCTCGTCCCGTCCGAGCAATGATGGCAATTCTTCGGACGCGTCGAATTGACGCATCTTCACGGCATAATCGACGATGGTTCCAGGACCTCCGACGCGCAGGCCCTGCGCATCTCGCGTCACCGTCACCACGTCCAGATACAGGTCCGGCGCCAGCCGCCGGTTGAGCCGGAGCTCCTCCTGGCAAAGCAGGTGGCGATGCGACAGGCTCGTCATGTCCAGGAACTCGAGCTTGATGGGCTTCTTCAATTTGTAGCTGAAATCGCCCGTGAGGATCACCCAGGAGACATGGGTCTCCCGCAGCCGGATCTCGCCGGCCGTGTGGGGATAGGCGGACGGCCGGAGAAGTTGCTGAATATCGGTGGGCAGCATGGCCTTCCCGGTCACGGCGAAAACTCCGTCGAGTATCCGTCATCCGGGCGGCCCCTGCCACGTGATCGCCTACGGGGAAATACCCATTGCGAATCACGGCTCGATGCTCGCAGCATGGCGTCGGGTGAATTTGCTTCGGAGGTGATCGACATGACTGGCTATCAGAGATATAGCGGTAACTGCCGGTCACCCTTTGCACCCGACTCCGGGGGACCGGACGTTCAGCCTGAACGGGCGGCCGCGCTGCTCTCGGCGAGCGAGCGCCACCAACTTATCGCGGAAGCCGCCTACTTGATCGCGAAGCGACGCGGCTTCTCACCCGGCCAGGAGCTCTCGGATTGGCTCGCGGCCGAGGAGGAAGTCGACCGCGCATGCGGTTTGATCGAGCCTTCACCACGATGGGACCTGGGGATTCGCTAGCATGGACATTCGCGAGGCAATCTATTCGCGTCGCGCGGTGCGCGACTATTCGCCGTCCGCCATCGATGCCGAGGTCGTCAACAGGCTCATCGGCGCAGCCATTCAGGCGCCCACCGCCCTGAACCAGCAGCCCTGGACCTTCACGGTGGTTCGCGATCAGCGAATCCTCGACGCGCTTTCGAGTCAGGCGAAGGTGCACATGCTGGCGGAGCATCCGGAACTGGCGCGAGGCAGCCACTTTCAAATGTTGAAAGACCCGCATTTCCAGATTTTCTATCATGCGCCCGTATTGATCGTCATCTCCGCCACCGCCGAGGTCCCTTGGTGCGTGGAGGATTGCTCGCTCGCGGCACAGAACCTCATGCTCGCCGCTTACGGCGAGGGACTCGGGTCTTGTTGGATAGGCTTCGCGCAGTCCTATCTCGGCACCCCGGCCGGCAAGGCACTCCTGCGTCTGCCGCCCGCCTCGGTGCCGGTCGCGCCGATCATCATCGGCGTCGCCCGGGGTCCGGTGCCGGCGGTGCCACGAAATCAGGCGGACATCCACTGGATCGGCTGAGGTCCCTGCCCAGAAGCCGCCGCCGCCGCTCGAGGACCTCGGGAATGAGATCGTGACGGGTGTCTTTGAAGCCCTCGACGATCAGGCGCGCAGCATTCTGTCTCAGCCCCCAGAGCCGATCGCTCCACTTCGACCGGTTCATCCGCCTTCGAAGCGCCCGGCTCTGGGCAATGAGTTGCCGATCAGTGGCCGGGTGGATTGGCCGCTGGCTATCGACCGCCATGCTCCTCGAAATAGTCGCGCACCTTGGCGGTGATCTGCCGCTCGGTCATCTTGTCCGCCGTTTCCACGCCGGCAATTCGTGCCCCGAGCTTGTGCTTGTCCAGGCGCTTCTTGAACTCCCCTTTCGCCTCCCCCGGGCCGAAGATCACCATCGCATCCACATCGCGGACCGCCTCGATCACCGCATCGTAATAGCCGTCGAGCTTTCCGGTGAGAGCCATTTGACGCCGGTCGTCCGCCGGGACCTGACGCGCTTCGTAGGGGCCTTTCAGGGGGGAATCGCCGTCCCGTTCCGCGTGCTTCTCAACGTGCGACTCGAGATTGATCGTGCGCACCTCCTCGGTGGGTCCGAGCAACACGATCACTGCGTGGCGATGATCGATCCAAATGCCGCCTTTACCGCTCATCGAACTCTCCTTTTCGCTGCAGTATCTTCGGTTTGCGGGTCAACGCGATAAGGGATTTCGCGTAGACCCATCGAGTGGGCCGGAACTGCCGCAGCGCAACCGGTAGTATCCCTGATGTCGCCGAGGTCACGAAAAACGACAATTGCCGGCAATTCCATATTACAGGCTCGCCGCGGCAATGCAGCCCCCCTTGACCCTGACCTTCAGACACGTCGCGCGCTCCGCGGCCCTCGAAGCGCATGCTCGGGATCTGGCATCCAGATTGCAGCGCATCGAGGACAACATCAGCCGATGCCATATGACGCTGGAGAGCCTGACAGGCGATGGCATCCCCGACTCGACCTACGTGGTGAAAATCGAGCTGACCGTGCCGGGCGCGCAGATTCATGCGGACAGTCTGCAAGCGGATAGCAGCGGCCACACCAGTATCTTCATCGCCATGCGGGACGCCTACAACAACGCCAGGCAGCAGTTGGGCCATCTGCGTCACGATCGTACGAGGCCCCCTTGACTCAAAAGGAGCTGGACATGAGAGCGGATGCCGACATTCGTTGCGACGTGGAGTCGCAGCTGCAACGTGATGCGAATATCGACGACAGCCTCATCGGGGTGATCGTTCGTGCCGGGGTCGTGACATTGACCGGCGAGGCGGGCCATTACAGCGCCAAATGGGCCGCCGAAGAGGCGGCCAAGCGCGTCCCCGAGGTGCGGGCGATCGCAAACGAGATCCACGTCAGGCTGCACGAGCGCGGGGTGCCGAGCGACACCGACATCGCACAGGCCGTCGCCGATACGCTGAGCAAGGTATTGCCCGCTTCGGGCCGGATTCAGTGCGTCGTGCAAAACGGCATCGTCATACTGAGCGGCCAAGTGGCCTTCGGCGAACAGGGAAGCGCCGCCGTGAATGCCGTGGGCCGCCTGATGGGCGTCAAAGGCGTTCTGAACTCCATCGTGACGGCCCCGTCATAGGGACGGCTCACAGGGCGAGCGAATAAATGATCTGATTGGAATCGCTCGGATCGCGCACCGAATGCATGCCCAGTTCACGCGCGAGCGCCGCCATGGCGGCGTTGCCCGCCAGATCGACTGAATACAGCTGCCTGACTCCATTCGTTCTGGCCGCCTCTATCAAGGGCCTCATCAACTGCACACCCAGTCCCTTGTGCTGCCATTCATCCGACACGGCGACCGCGATTTCGCGAACATCCGCTTCGGCATTCTGCGCATAGCGGCTCACTCCGATCTCCAGTTCCTGATCGGAGCGGCGCACCGTCGCAACGAACGCCATGGTATGGTTGCCATCGACATTGCACAGACGTTTCAGCTCGTCGGGAGTCAATTCGCTCACGCCGCCGAGGAAGCGAAAATGCTTGGTTTCCGGTGACAACCTCCGGATGAAGTCCCGCTCCATGTCCACATCGCTCATGCGGATGCGGCGGATGGTCACCGTCTCGCCCGCTATCGTCGGATGAAGCTCCTCGCTCATGATCGCAATACTCCCGTTCAAGTCCCGGCGACGATAGATCGTAAGGCGGGCGATGCGCCATCGTGGAATGCCGAAACCGACGCGTCCCCATGCTAGTACGCATCACGCTACGGACTTGTGCTTAGTCCGCCGTTAAGAGGGTTCATTACGCCGCCGCATGACGTAGGATTCGACCAGTGGGTCATGCAAGGAGTGCCGGGATGACGGAGTTCAAGCTGAATCGGATTCTCGTCGCGGTCGCCGATCCTCTCGCGGGTCTGAACAAGGCGATCCGGCGGGCGCGGGCGCTCGCGCACCAGACGGGGGCCGTCATCGACCTGTTCAATGCAATACCGTCCTCCGTCTCAACGGGCATCCTGCATGCCGAGTCGGAGCATTTCACGCGTTTGGAGGCCGAGCAGCACCGCCGGCTCCTCGAGCGGACTGCGAACCGGTTGCGTCGTGAGGAACTCATGGTCAACACGAAAGTGTCGACCGGATACCCGGTTCACGAGGCGATCCTGCGCGAGGTGCAACTCACGAAAGCCGATCTCTTGATCATCGAAGCCCGCAAGCATGGCGTCATCGCGCGCCTGCTGCTCACGCAAACCGACTTCGAACTGATCCGGCACTGCCCGGTCCCGCTCCTGATCGTCAAGGGAAAGGCCGCCTGGCGCAAGCCGCATATCCTGGCGGCCTTGGACCCGTTTCACGTGCACGATAAGCCGAGCGGCTTGGATGACGAGATCGTCGCCGCGGCACTTGCCTTGGCGGCGCAGGTGGGCGGCTCCGTGCACGCCGCGCATATCTACCGCCCGCTGCTCGGGTTCGTTCCCGATTTGGCGGGCGCCACGGCGCTCACGACCATGCCGGAAAGCGACAAGAAATATAAGGCCACTGTCCGGCGGCGGTTCTACGAGGCCGTCGATCGACATGGAATCGCAAGAAGCAAGGCGCACTTGGTATGCGGCGACCCGGCGCCCGCACTCGCGTCGGTCGCGCGGTCGATGCGCGCCGGCCTGGTCGTCATCGGGGCGACATCGCGCTCCGGCTTGAAGAGAGTCTTCATCGGCAACACCGCAGAGCGGGTGCTCGATGGCCTGAAGTGCGACGTCCTGGTCGTGAAACCCAGGAGATGAGCGGGCTCGGGCTCCGGCCGCCGCTTCTGACCGGAGGCGCGTGGCGGACTCGACTCCCGAGCTGGCGGGACGCAGGCGCCATCATTCTGGTGCTGGCCATGCTCGGGCTGATCGGGACGGCGAGCCATCAATTGACGGCGCCGTGGGTCTCGACCCGGCAGCCGCAGATCTCCCTCTCCCCGGGGGCGCTTCCGCTCTATGCGTTGCGCACGACGTCGAGGATGATGCTGGCGCTCCTGGCCTCGTTGTTGTTCACCTTCACCTACGCGACGCTCGCCGCCAAGAGTCGTCGGGCCGAGACGGTGCTGATTCCGCTGCTCGATGTGCTGCAATCCGTTCCGATCCTGGGCTATCTGTCGTTTACCGTCGTCTTCTTCGTTTCCCTGTTCCCCGCAAGCGTGCTGGGCCTGGAGATGGCGGCGATATTCGCGATCTTCACCAGCCAGGCCTGGAACATGGCGTTCAGCTTCTACCAGTCATTGAAGACCGTTCCGCATGATCTCGATGAAGCGAGCCGCAGTTTCCGCTCCTCCGGGTGGCAGCGGTTCTGGCGCCTCGAGGTGCCGTTCGCCATGCCGGGCCTGGTTTGGAACATGATGATGTCCATGTCCGGCGGCTGGTTTTTCGTGGTTGCTTCCGAAGCCATCTCCGTGGGCGACATTCAGTACACACTGCCCGGCATAGGCTCCTATGTTGCGCGTGCCATCGAGGATCGGAACCTCGGAGCCGTGGGGTGGGCCATCGGCGCGATGACGATCACCATTCTCCTCTACGATCAACTGCTGTTTCGCCCGATGGTCGCATGGGCCGACAAATTCCGCTTCGACCAGACCGAGGCGGCCGCGTCGCCCCGCAGCTGGGTTCTCGACCTGTTTCGACGCAGTAAATTGGTGCGGTTGGGCGCAAGGCCGTTGGGGCGCGCCCTGCGCGTTGCGTTGTATATGCGACTGCCATTCCCGGCCGAGCGTCTCAATGCCGGTCGTGCACCGACTCTGCGCCGGGTGGCCGACTTCGTGTGGTACGCACTGGTGCTCGCCGTGATCGGCTATTGCATCCGAAGTCTCGTGGGTTTCGCATCGCCCACGCTCCGCTCGCGCGACGTCGCCGAGGTGCTGGGCGACGGCGCATTGACTCTCGCCCGTGTCGTCGTCTTGATCATCATTGCGACGGTCATATGGGTTCCGATCGGCGTGCGCATCGGACTGCGGCCGAAGCTGGCGCAGAGAGTGCAGCCGATCGCGCAGTTCCTGGCAGCGTTCCCGGCCAATCTGCTTTTTCCGGTCGCGGTATTCCTGATCGTGCGCTTCCGGTTGACGCCCGGAATCTGGCTGAGCCCGCTGATGATCCTCGGCACCCAGTGGTACATCCTGTTCAATGTGATCGCCGGCGCCAGCGCGTTCCCGAACGATCTGCGCGAGGCGGCTGCGAGCCTGCGGATCCGCCCCTGGCGCTGGTGGCGCGAGATCATGCTGCCCGGCGTTTTCCCGTACTACATCACCGGCGCGATCACCGCATCCGGCGGCGCCTGGAATGCCAGCATCGTCTCCGAAGCCGTGCATTGGGGACCCACCCGGCTCGATGGTGCCGGCTTGGGAGCATATATCGCGCGCATGACGGAGGCCGGCGATTACCCCCGTATAGCGCTTGGAATCGCGGTAATGTCCGTCCTCGTCATCGCGATGAACAGCCTCTTGTGGAGGCCGCTTTACAATTTTGCCGCGCATCGAACGCGCCTGGACTGAGGGTGACCGTGAACGCATCGGCCCAAAATTCGATCATCGAGCTCCGGCGGGTCTGCCATACCTTCAAAAAGCCCTCCGGGGAGCCCCTCGTCGTGCTTGCCGAGATCGACGCCATGCTGCGCGAAGGCGAGATCCTGGGCCTCCTGGGGCGCTCAGGGTCCGGGAAATCGACGCTGCTGCGCATCGCCGCCGGCCTCATCCAGCCCACCTCCGGGGAGGTGCTCTACCGCGGCGCGCCGCTGCGCGGGCCGTCGGCCGGAATCAGCGTTGTATTCCAAAGCTTCGCTCTTTACCCGTGGCTCAGCGTCGAGCGCAACGTGGAGGCGGGTCTGGACGCGCTTCGGCTGCCGCGCGCCGAGGCGGGTCGTCGCGCCGAGTCCGCGATCGACCTCATCGGTCTCGACGGCTTTCAGTCGGCCTATCCTCGCGAGCTGTCCGGCGGCATGCGCCAGCGAGTGGGTTTTGCCCGCGCGATCGTCGCGGATCCGATCGCGCTTCTCATGGATGAGCCGTTCTCCGCGCTCGACGTTCTCACGGCCGAGACGCTGCGGACCGACTTCCTCGATCTGTGGATCGGGCACAAGCTGCCATTGCGGACGGTGCTGCTGGTGACCCACAACATCGAGGAAGCCGTGCAGTTGTGCGATCGGATTCTGGTGCTCGCATCGAATCCCGGACGCATCTGCGCGCAGATCCCCATCACGTTGGCGCATCCACGCGACCGGCTCGGCGCAGAATTTCGAAGCATCGTCGACGAGATCTATTCGATACTGACGCTGCGCTCGCTCGAGTCCATACGAACCCATGCGCAAGCAGCCGTTGGGGTGGCGCTCCCGCTGCCGCCGGCCTCGGTCAACCAGATCTCGGGTCTTGTCGAAAAGCTCCTTTCTCCCCACTATGGCGGCCACGCCGACCTGCCCGAGCTCGCACGCACGTTGGCCCTGCAGGTCGACGATCTCTTCCCGATTGCCGAGGCCATCCACATTCTCGGGTTCGCGGAGCTGATCGGACGCTCGCTCAAGCTGACGGCGGCGGGCAAATTGTTTGCCGAAGGCGCAACCGACGAGCGCAAGCGGTTGTGGAGGGAACATCTGCTGCAGTTCGTGCCCCTGGCTTCCCATATCCATCGTGTCCTCGAGGAGCGCCAGGTACACTGGGCGCCCCGCTCGCGATTCGAGACGGAGCTGGAAGACCACCTGACCCGCCAGGAGGCCAACCGAACTCTGCGGGCCGTGACCGGCTGGGGACGCTATGCGGAGTTATTTTCATACGATGCCAAGCTGCGGCGCTTCACCTCGATCTGATGCAACCAAATATCCAATCCATCGCTCTGTTCTCGCCCGCCGCCTCGGCGGCGCTCGGCGGCGCCATCGCAAAATTGTTGGGCGTTCCGCTCAGCCCGATCGAGGAGACCGAATTCGGCGGCGGCGAGCGCAAGCTCCGACCGCTGGAAGACGTGCGTGGCCGGTCCGCTTGCGTGATTCACTCCCTGTTCGGCGGCCCGCTCGGCTCGGCCAACGACCACTTGTGCGAGATGCTCTTTCTGATCGGCGCGCTCAAGGACGCCGGAGCGCGTCGAATCACTGCCTGCGCACCCTACCTGGCGTACGCGCGCCAGGACCGGCGCATCGAATCCGGCGATCCGGTCACGACGCGCTATGTTGCGCAGTTGTTCGAGGCCGTTGGCGTGGGCCGCGTGATCTGCCTGGACGTGCACGACCCGGCGGCCTTCGAGAACGCCTTCCGCTGCGGGACCGTGCATGTCGATGCGGGTTCCACGTTCGTTCAGCACGTTGCGTCAAAGCCATCGGGGCTCGAATATGTCGTGGCCTCCCCTGATATCGGGGGCGCGAAGCGTGCACGGCATTTTCACGGATTGCTGCAGACCGCTCTTGGCCGGCCGGTCGATTATGCGCTCATGGACAAAACCCGCAGCCGGGGCGGCTTGAGCGGCACACTGTTCGCCGGAGATGTCGCCGGCAAGCATGTCATCATTCTCGATGACCTGATCAGCTCCGGAACGACGGTGCTGCGTGCCGTCGGCGCGTGTCGCCGGGCGGGCGCGACCCGGGTCGATGTGGCCGCAACGCACGCCTCCTTCGCTCCTGAGGCGCGCCGATTGTTCGACCCGGGCATCCCGGCCCATGAAAGGCCGGATTCGGTGGTGGTGACCGACTCGGTTCCACTCGCCGCGGGCTTCTCCGGCTACGCGAAGGCGTCGCTCACCGTGCTCGGGATCGCGCCGGTCCTTGCCGAGGCTATTGGTTCCCCGGAAGCGGGCTGCTCGTAGGCTCGATCTATCGTCGCGATCCAAACGGCGGTCCGCTTCGACATCCAGTGCCTGCTCAGGCCGCGGAGGCTTTCAGCGGCGGCGGCTTGACCGCACCCTTCCGCGATTGCGGTTCTCCTCGAACCAGGAGAACCGGCACCGAGGCCGAGCGCACCACCTCCTCGGCATCGCTCCCCATGGCGACCCGGGCGAGTCCGCGCCGCCCGTGAGTTCCCATCACGATCAGTTCCGCGCCCCATTCGTTCGCCTGCGCGACGATCAGGTCCGCCGCCCTGCCGCCCATCGATTCGAGCAACACGCATTCCGGAGTGATCCCCTGTTCCTGAACGACGGCTTTGGCGCGCTCCAGCACGCTGCGTCCGCCCTTGCGCAGGAGCTCGATGACATCCGTCGCATACACCCCGGATCCGTAGGCGTAATCCAGCACGAACTCGTTGACGAAATGCACCAGTCGGATCTGTCCACCGACGCATTTTGCAATCTTGATCGCCTCGCTGAGGCCCAAGGCCGAGGCCTCACTTCCGTCGACGGGAACCAGTATCTTGCCGTACATAGCACTTCCTCCTTTACCCCAACCTTTGCCACGCCACGTCGGCGGACCGATTTTGCAGGTTCATTTGTATCAGGCCGGGCGCCGCCTGGCATTTGGGGATTCCCGCGAGGCACTACGGCTATTACTCATTGTGAGAACAACGACTTCGGCACAGTCTATGCCCACTCCTGTTTGCCTGGATTCCATCTCAAGATGCGTGGGATTCTCCACATTGCTTACAAGCTTCTGGTCAATGACCGCGCCAAGTACGCGGCGCTCCTCGTGGGCATCACGTTCGCCGTGTTCCTGATGATCGAAATGACGTCGTTGTTCGCCGGAATCCTGATGCGCTCGTCCGCCACGGTCATCAATATCGGCGCCTCGATCTGGGTCATGGACCCGGCGATCCAGACGGTCGCCAATTCCATCCCCCTCCCGGATTACGTGCTCGACGAAGTACGCAGCGTCCCGGGAGTGAAATATGCCGTTCCCCTGTACTCGGGCGCCGCACTCTTGAAACTGCGTGACGGCACCTATCAAGCCGCCAACGTGATCGGCCTCGACGACACCAGCCTGTTCGGTCGGCCGGCCCTGCTTACGGGAAAGATTACCGACATATTTGCGGAAAACGCGTTCATCGCGGTCAAGGACTCGGAGTTCTACAAACTGGGCAGCCCGAAGGTGGGCGTCGAATTCCAGCTCAACGACCATCGGGGAGTGATCGTCGGCATCGCCCATGTGGCATCCAGCGGACTGTTCGGGGTGCCCACCCTGTACACGACGTACAACCGCGCCCTGCAATACATACCCAACCCCCGCTTCACGATCTCCTACCTGCTGGTCGAGCCCAAGTCGCCCGCCGATGTCGCGTCGATCAAGGCGCAAGTCGCCAAGGCGGGATATCTGGCACTTACCAAGGATGAGTTCACCAGCAAGATCGCGAAGTTCTACATGTATCAGACCGGAATCGGCACCAACATGATGATCATGACGGTGATCAGCTTCATCATTGGGCTGTCCATATCGGGACAGACCTTCTACACGTTCGTGATCGAGAATCTGGAGAAGTTCGGCGCTCTCAAGGCAATCGGCGCCAAGGGCCGGGAGCTCATCTACATGATATTGTTCCAGGCGTCCTTCGTCGCGTTGACGGGCTACGGTTTGGGCGTCGGCCTTTGCACGCTGATCATCTGGCTCGCCCGTCTATACCTTCCCGACTACGCGGCGATCATCACGGGCTGGAACCTCGGCGTCGCCTTTCTCATGGTGGTCGTGATCGCGGCCAGCTCGAGCTATTTCGGTGTGCGCAAGGTCCTGAAGATCGAGCCCTTCGATATTTTCCGGGGATGAGCGTGGCGGCGACAGCAATCATGGCCGCGGGCCTCAACAAATGGTTCGGCGAGGGCGAGGCGCGAACGCACGCCGTGCGCGACGTGAACTTCGAGGCTTACTTTGGGGAAATCCTCTATGTCGTGGGCCCGTCCGGCAGCGGCAAGACCACGATGCTCAGCATGATCTCGGGAATTCTGAGGCCCAACAGCGGCACGGTGAAGATCGAGGACACCGATGTCTGGAGCCTCAGCAACGATGCGCTCGCCGAATTTCGGCTGCACAAGATCGGATTCGTCTTCCAGGATTTTCATCTGTTCCCGCGCCTGACCACGGCCGAGAACGTCGCCATCCCGCTCATCCTGCAAAAGAAGGATTGGGACGAGGCGCTGAAGGAAGCCGCCGCGGATCTGGAGATAGTCGGCCTGAAGGACAAGACGCAACTGCCGCCGGTCAAATTGAGTGGCGGCGAACAGCAGCGGGTGGCGATCGCCCGGGCCATCGTCAGCCGCCCCGACATTTTGATTCTCGACGAGCCCACCGCCTCGCTCGACGGGGACACCGGCCGCAACATCGTGAGGTTCGTCCGTGAGCACATCCTCTCGGACAAACGCTGCATCGTCATCGTGACGCACGACAGCCGCATCTACGAATTCGCCGATCGCATCGTGAAAATGGAGGACGGCAAAATGGTGGGAATCGAGAAAGGAACATTGGATGCGCAGTAAGATCATCTTCCTGGTGTCGGGCATCGGGCTCGTGCTCGCCCTGATCAGCGCCATCATCTCCGGTCAGCAACCCGCGCCGCTCCCGCCGGCGTTCAATCCCGCCGCCAATCCCTATGCAAAGGGAATCTACGCGCAGGGCATCATCGAGAGCAGTCAGGCGCACGGCGAGAACATCAATATCTATCCGGAGGTGCCGGGGCCCATCACCGAGGTCCTGGTGGCCGAGGGCGCCACGGTGAAGAAAGGCGATTCGCTGCTCAAAATCGACGACTCCGTGCAGCGTGCGACCGTGGAGCAGCTGCAATCGCAGGCCGATGCTGCGCGCACCCTGCTGGCGGAGCTCAAGGCGGAACCCCGCCGGGAGAACCTCGATGTGGCCACCGCACAGGTCGACAACGCGCGCGCGACTCTCAAGAATGCCGATGATCAGCTCGAGAAGCAGGAGCGCTCCTACGCGCTCGACCCGAAATCCGTGAGCCGCGATGCGCTGGACAATGCCAGGAACGCGCAGAAGATCGCCGCCACCAATCTCGAGGTCGTCAGCAAGCAGTACGCGCTGACCAAGGCCGGCGCGTGGATATACGACATCCAGAACCAGGAAAAGAACTATGTCGCGTTGTCGAAGGCCTATGCCTCCGCCGCGGCGCTGCTTGCGAAATACACCATCAAGGCGCCGGCGGACGGGATCGTGCGCTCCATCCAGGCCGCCGTCGGCAGCTATGTGTCCTCGACCGGCGCCTACGACAGCTATACGCAGGGCATGGATCCTCTCATCGTGATGAGCGCGCCCGACGAGAATCTGCAGGTGCGCGCCTACATCGACGAGATATTGATCGACAGGCTGGCCGATCCGGGCAAGCTCGCCGGGGAGATGTTCATCCGCGGCACCGACAAGCACGTGGCGTTGACCTTCGTGCGTGTACAGCCGTTCGTGTCGCCCAAGATCGAGCTTTCCGACGAACGGCAGGAGCTGGTCGACGTCCGCGTGCTGCCCGTCATTTTCCGCTTCGCGAGCCCCAAGAGCCTGCACGTGTACCCCGGACAGCTGGTCGACGTTTATGTCAGCGCGCAATAACCGGCACGGCGCTGCACGCCACGGCGTTCGTCCGGAACCGGCGCGCGCCGGTTGTTGCGCGTTCCCCGCGGTCCTCGGTGTTCTGGCGGTCCTCGGAGCATTGGCCGGGTGCGCGGCGGGCCCCGATTTTCACCGTCCGGCGGCTCCTCCCGTTACTCATTACTCGAGCGAGTCCGACCCTCAGGCCACGGTGGCGGCCCACGGTACGGCGCAGCGATTCGACACAGGCGCTGCCGTGGCAGCCGACTGGTGGCAGCTGTTCCGCTCACCGCAGCTCGACGCGATGATCAGGGAGGGAATCTCCAACAATCCCGGTCTCGCGGCCGCGCGGGCCAGCCTGAGAGCGAGCCAGAACGAGCTGCGGAGCGGGTATGGAATCTTTTTCCCGTCCGCCGACGCGCAGGCCGCAGCCGCCCGCGAGCGGTTCAGCCCCGCGTCGTTCGGCCAAGGCGCCGATTCCCGGGTGTTCAACCTGTTCACGCTGTCGGCGTCTGTAAATTATGCGCTCGACGTCTTCGGCGGCCAGCGTCGGCTGGTCGAGGGATTGCGCGCGCAGTCCGATGTGGCGATGGCCGACGAACGGGCCGCGTACATCGCCCTCGCGGCCAACATCGTCAACACCGCCATTGCGAAGGCGGCCTACCGCGACGAGATCGATGCGACCGGCCAGCTCATCGCGCTGCAGAAGGAGCAGGTCGCAATCGCCCGGGTTCAGGCCGATGCCGGCACCGTGCCTTACTCCAACGTCCTCAGTCTGGAAAGCCAGCTCGCGAGCTACCAGGCCACGATCCCGCAGCTCGAGCAAAAGCTCAGCCAGAGCGACGACCTGCTCGCGGCTTTGGTCGGCCATACGCCGGCGGAATGGCAGGCGCCGACACTGCGCTTGGACGACTTGACGCTGCCGGGCACGTTGCCCGTCAGCCTGCCCTCGAATCTGGTGCGCCAGCGTCCCGATATCCTTGCCGCCGAGGCGACCGCGCACGCGGCGAGCGCCGGCATCGGCGTGGCCACCGCCGCCATGCTGCCGAGCATCACCTTGAGCGGCGGACTCGAGACCGAATCGAACTCCACCGCGAACCTGTTCTCGGCCGGTTCGAGGGCCTGGAGCGTCGGCGGGAATGCGGCGGCCCCGCTGTTCGAGGGCGGCACGCTATGGTTCAAACGCAAAGCGGCCGTCGACCAGTATGACCAGGCGATGGCGCTCTATCGCCAGACGGTTCTCGGAGCGTTCGAACAAGTCGCCGACACGCTGCGCGCCCTCGACCACGATGCGGCGGTGCTGTTGGCGCAAGACGAAGCCCTGTCGACGGCCGGACAGGCCTTGCACCTGATCAACGCCAATTACCAGGCCGGAATCGCCACTTACCTGGAGGTGCTGAACGCGGATGGCCAGTATCGGCAGGCGGAGATCGCCGAGCTGCAGGCGATTGCCGTCCGATATCAGGATACGGTGGCGTTGTTCACCGCGCTCGGCGGCGGATGGTGGAACCAGTCCACGCCATGACACGACGGCGGCGCCGCAACGTCACGCGCCGCTGAGTTCGGATATGGCCGTGAGCAACGATTGGGTGTCGACCGGCTTGCTCAGGAAACGGCACCGTGGAATCGAGGTCTTGATCGCGCGCATCATCGATTCCAAATCGCCGCTCAGCAGGATGGCCGGCACGTCGCGGCCTTGCTGTATGCGCAGCTGAGTGATCATGTCCAGGCCGGTCAAAGTCCCGTTCAAGTGGTAGTCGGTGATCAGGATGTCGCCGGGGCGGATGTCCGCCAGCAGGATTTCGGCTTCCGCGACCGTCGCCGCCGCGCGGGTATCGAATCCTTCGAGGCTCAAGAACAATTCGGTCGCCATGCGCACCGAGTCGTTGTCCTCGATCAGTATCAGGCGGCGGCCTGAAGGCGGACTCGTCATTTTCGGCGCGGGATCCTGGAGCACCGGCATGTCCGCCGTCGGCACCGCCCGGTGCCCCGGGACACGCACGCTCACGCAGGTGCCTTTGCCCGGCGTCGAGGTAACCGAGACCGAATAGCCCAGAAGGCGCGACACCTCGCGGACGATGGCGAGGCCAAGACCGACACCCAGACGCTGCGTGCCTTGTGGCCCGATCTGATAGTACTCCTCGAAGATCCGCTCCAGTTTGTCCTCGGGAATGCCGACCCCCGAATCCTCCACTTTGATCACCACCGCCTCGCGTTCGGTCGCCACCGAGACGCGCACGAAGCCGCGCTCGGTGTACTTGAGCGCATTGCCGATCAAGTTTTGCAGGAGCTGGGTAAAAAGGACCCGATCCGTGGAGATCACGGCCTGGGTACCGGCGAATTCCAGATGCAGATTCTTGGCCGCAGCCGCCGGCTCGAACTCCTGTGACAAATCGCCAAAGGCGGACGCCAGGCTGACCGCCGTCAGCTTCGGCTCGATCGCCCCGGATTCGAGTCGGCTGATATCCAGCAAGGTGTTGAGCAGCCGCGTCGCGGTGTCGATGGCCAGCGATTGGTGGCGTACGAGCTCGCGCAGATCCGGCAAGGAGGCGGTGAGTTTCTGCATGGACGCGTTGATCAAGTGGATGGCCTGCAACGGCTGGCGCAAATCGTGGCTCGCCGTGGCCAAAAACCGGCTCTTGGCGCGATTGGCCTTGTCCGCCTCCTCGCGTGCCAGCACCAGGGCGTCGCTGATGGCACGGCGCTCGGTCATGTCGCGGATCGCTGCCGCCACAAAATGCTCTGCGCCGTCGCTGAACGGGGACAGCCTGATTCCCGCGGGGAATTCGGCGCCGTCGGCACGCCGTGCAACAAGATCGCTCGCCCGGGCCGCCATCTCGCGGCTGGTGGGATCGCGCAGATAGCCCCTGAGGTGGGCGCCATGGCGCAGATGGAATCGTTCCGGAATCAATAGCGCGATCGGCTGTCCGACGAGCTGCCCGGGCGTGTAGCCGAACAAGGTGCTGCAAGTCTCGTTGGCGAACTGAATGATGCCCACCGCGTCGATGACGAGCATTGCATCGGGGGAGAATTGAAGCAACCGCTGTGCAATGGATCTGTGGTCGGCCATGCCACAATTCTAGCGCGCCGCCGCAGGCGCCGCGGCGCTACCTATCGCGCACGTTCCTCCAGCACGGCGACCGCCGGCAGCGTTTTGCCCTCCACGAACTCCAGAAATGCGCCGCCGCCGGTGGACTTGTACGAAATGCGGTCTTCCACCCCGTATTTTTCGATCGCGGCCAGCGTATCGCCGCCGCCGGCCAGCGAAAAGGCCCTGCTGTCGGCGATCGCCTGGGCGATGGCACGGGTCCCCTCGCCGAACTGATCGATCTCGAATACGCCGATGGGGCCATTCCAAATGATCGTCCGGGCGGATTCCAAGATCTTGCCGTAGCGCTGGATGGTGGCAGGCCCGATATCCAGGATCATGTCGTCTGGGCCCACCTGGACCGACCATACTCCTCTGGCCTGCGCCGCGGCGGAGCACTCCCGGGCCACCGTGACGTCGTCCGGCACGGCGATGTCCGCGCCGCGGGCGCGGGCACGATCCAGCAGTGCGTGCGCCGTCTGGAGCATGTCCTTCTCGTACAACGATTTGCCCACCTCGACACCCGCCGCGGCGAGGAAGGTATTGGCGATGCCGCCGCCCACGATCAGCTTGTCCACCTTGTCGATCAACGATTCCAGGATGCTCAGCTTGGTGGAGACTTTGGAGCCGCCGACGATCGCAACCACGGGTCTCGCCGGATTGGCAAGCGCCCGCTCCAAGGCCTCGAGCTCCGCCACCAGAAGCGGGCCGGCGCAGGCCACCGGCGCGAACCGCGCCACCCCATGCGTGCTGGCTTCGGCCCGGTGAGCGGTCGCAAAGGCGTCCATGACGAAGACATCGCACATCGCCGCCATCTTCCTTGCCAATGCCTCGTCGTCCCCTTTCTCGCCCTTGTTGAAACGCACGTTCTCGCACAAGACCGCCTCGCCCGCGGCGCACTCGACGCCGCCAAGCCACTGCTCGCGCAACGGCACCGCCCTTCCGATGAGTTCGGACAGCCTCACGGCGACGGGCGCAAGCGAGAGCTCGGGCGTGGCCTTGCCCTCCCGCGGTCGGCCGAGATGGGAGAGCACGATCACCCTCGCACCCTGACCCAGCGCCGCGCGCAGTGTGGGCAAAGCCGCACGGATCCGAAGGTCGTTCGTCACCGCACCGTGTTCCAGCGGTACGTTCAAGTCCTCGCGGATCAGCACCCGCTTTCCCGACAGATCGAGATCCGCCATGCGCAACAATTTCATGGATATTCCCGCTTAGCGCCGAAGATGCTGCTCGATTTTTTGACCCTTGGTCATCACATCCAAAAGCGCGCCGGCATCGGAAATGAACACCCTGAGCAGGTCGTTCAACGTGACGATGCCGACCACCTCGCCCTCATGCGCCACGACCGGCAGGCGCCGTACCCCGTGCATGCGCATGCGTTCGATCGCCTGGGTCGTGTCTTCGGACTCGTACGCAATGACCACGGGAGAACGCATCAAGCTTCCAACCGTCGTTTTCGCCGGATCGAGCCCCTTGGCGAGCACCTCCACCACGATGTCGCGATCGGTCACCACCCCGAGGGGTATGCCCTCGTCCTCCGGGTCATCCACCACCACCAGATCGCCGACGTGCCTGCGACGCATGAGATCGGCCGCCTGCAAGACACTGGTCTCTCTGCCGCAGCTGATTACGCCGGCGGTACATACATCTTTCAATAACATCGTAAGCCCTCCATATCAGGTTGGTTTTCCGCCTACATCGCAAGAAGGCGCGCGATCTCGAGCAGTTGTTTGTCGGCGGGCCTCGTCTTGCCGGCCACCTGCTCGAGCGGCGTGCAGGCCGGCTTCCCATCCCGCATGCCGATGAGAACTCCATAGCGCCGCTCGACGGCCGCCTCCACGGCCGCCACCCCGAACTGCGTACCGAGCATCCGGTCGAACACGCCCGGGGCGCCGCCGCGCTGCACATGCCCGAGCTTCGTTGCACGAAGGTCGAACCCGAGCCGCTCGCGATGCTCGGCGAAATGCTCGAGCATCGCGTCCGCATCGTACTTTGCGCCCTCGGAGACGACCGCGATGGCGTGACTCTTGCCGCGATCGTAGGCGGCACGCAGCTCCTGCGCGACCGTCTCCGGGTCGACCTCCGCTTCCGGAAGCGCGATGACCTCCGCGCCCCCGGCGATTCCCGCCATCAGCGCGAGATAGCCGCAGTGCCGCCCCATGACTTCCACCAGGAACGCCCGCTTCATCGAGGAGGCGGTGACTCGCAGCCGGTCGATCGCCTCGAGAGCGACATCGATGGCGGTGGTCGCGCCGATGCTGATGTCCGTGCCGTCGAGATCGTTGTCGATCGTAGAGGCGATCCCGATCACCGCGGCGCCGCCCACGTGCAGCGCGTGCGCACCCGCTTGTGAGCCGTTGCCGCCGATGACGATCAGCGCGGCTATTGCATTCGTCCGGAGCGATGCGAGCGCCCGTTCGCAGCCAACTGCGGTCTTCAGCGGCTCATAACGCGTGGTGCCGAGCATCGTGCCGCCGTCTTGAATGATGCCGCCCACGTCGCGCCGGCCGATCGGACGGAATTTCCCCTCGGCCAGTCCGCTGTAACCATCTTGGACGCCCAGCACGCTGAAGCCCCGCGCGATCGCGCTGCGGACGACGGCGCGTATCGCTGCATTCATTCCCGGCGCATCGCCCCCGCTGGTCAACACCGCCAACCGATTCACGTCGGGCCCCTCACTTGATGTCACCGCAGCGGATACTCGCCGCTCCGCCGTTCACGCGCCATACGTGACATTACCTAGCGCGACGGGTCGCCGGCTTGACGCCGCCGTTCGTCGGGTCGATTGCGGAGAGCAAAACCTCGGACCCGGAACTCAAACCCGCGGCGTTGCCCTCGTCGGAGTCGAGGTGCAGCTCCAGGCGGAACGCGGGGGCCACGCGCACGATCACGTCGCCGAATATCAGCCGCCGCTTGCCGGCCATCACGACGACGGCGACCTGGTCGTGATTCTTGAGCCCGAGCACCTCGGCATCGGCGGGGCTCATGTGGATGTGGCGCAAGGCGCATATCACACCGCGCTGCAGGCTGACGCTGCCCACGGGCCCCTCGATCACGATGCCCGGCGTGCCGGCAAGATCCCCCGATTCCCGCAGCGGCGCATCGACACCCAGGACGATTTCGTCGGTGTGAGCGAGCTCCACCTGGTCCTGCGCACGCGGCGGGCCGATCACCCGCACATGCGTCAATCGGCCCTTGGGGCCGACCAACGTCACCACCTCCTCGGCCGCGTACTGCCCGGGCTGCGACAGGGGCGAATGAACCTGCAGCTGATGACCGGCCCCGAACAGGATTTCGACGCTCGCCTGCGTCAAGTGCACGTGCCGGACGGAAATCGCCATCGGGATGAGGGCGGGCGCCTGCTCGACCTTTGCCGGTCGCTTGTTCATCGCGGCCCTTCGGTCCTCGCGACGCTCAGCTTTTTCTCGGCCTCCGCGACCACGCGGCAGGCGGCGACGAAGCTGTCAGGATTCAGGGAAATGGAGTCGATTCCGGCTTCGACCAGGAAGGCCGCGAAGTCCGGGTAGTTGCTCGGCGCCTGCCCGCAGATTCCCACCTTGGTGGACGTGCGATGGGCGCGCTCGATCACGTCGACGATCATGCGCTCCACCGCCGCATCGCGCTCGTCGAACAGCTCGGCCAGCTCGGCGGAGTCGCGATCCACCCCGAGAATCAACTGCGTGAGGTCGTTGCTGCCGATCGAGAATCCGTCGAAGCGGTGCGCGAATTCCTCCGCCAGAATCACATTGGAGGGGATCTCGCACATCACATAGATCTGCAGGCCGTCGCGCCCGCGCTGCAATCCGTGTTCGGCCATGACGGACAGCACCCGATCGGCTTCCCGGGGCGTGCGGCAGAAGGGCACCATGACGATCAGGTTGTCGAAGCCGATTTCCTGCCGCGCCTTGCATATCGCCCGGCATTCCAGCGCAAACCCATCCCGATAGTGATCGCTGTAATAGCGCGAGGCGCCACGCAATCCGAGCATCGGATTCTCCTCGGAAATCTCGAATTGCGCGCCGCCGATCAAATGGGCGTATTCGTTGCTCTTGAAGTCGCTGAGACGCACGATGACGGGATTCGGATGATGGGGAGCCGCGATCTTGGCGATGCCCCTGGCCAGGGTATCGACGAAGTACGCATCCTTGGCCGGATAGCCGCGCGTCAATGCCTCGATCTGACGGCGGGCGGCCGGATCCTGCACGGCGTCGAAGTGCACCAACGCCATCGGGTGGATCTTGATGATGTTGTTGATGATGAACTCCATCCGCGCGAGGCCGATCCCCTTGGCGGGCAGGCGCCACCAGCGAAATGCCGCCGAGGGACTGGCGATGTTGACCATCATCGCGGTACGAGTCGCAGGCACTTCGGAAAGATCGACCTCGCTCGTCTTGAATCCCAGGATGCCCTCGTAGACCGCCCCTTGCTCGCCCTCCGCGCAGGAGAGCGTGATCGGCTGTCCATCCCGGATCAACTCGGTGCCGTGCAACGTTCCCACGATGGCCGGCAGCCCGAGCTCGCGGCTCACGATGGCCGCGTGGCTGGTGGTGCCGCCGTGGTTGGTGATGAGCCCGGCCGCCTTCTTCATGATCGGCACCCAATCCGGGTCGGTGGACTCCGTCACCAGGATCGATCCCTCGCGGAACTGATCGATGTCCTTGGCGCTGTGGATCGTGCATGCGTTGCCGGTGGAAATGGCTTCGCCGATGGCTGCGCCGTTCACGATGAGCTTGCCCTTGCGATCGAGGCTGTAGGTTTTGAGCAGGGTCGCCGACTTGGCCGACTGGACCGTTTCGGGGCGCGCCTGGACGAGAAACATCTCGCTGCTCTCGCCGTCCTTCGCCCACTCCATGTCCATCGGCCGGCCATGATGCTGCTCGACGGCGAGCGCCCAGCGCGCGAGCTGCAGAATTTCCGCGTCGGACAGCACGGTCGCTTCGCGTTCCTGGCGGGTGGTCCGGATGTTGCGCGTGCGCGAGCTTCCCGCCTCGCCATAGACGAGTTTTTTCTCCTTGGTGCCAATCGATTTCTCGATGATCGGAGTGCGCCGCTGGTCCGCCAGCAGCTGTTTGAAGACCACATATTTGTCCGGGTTCACGGTGCCCTGGACGACGTTTTCGCCAAGTCCCCAGGCCGCATTGATGACGACCACGCCGGGGAAGCCGGTTTCGGTGTCGAGCGTGAACATCACGCCGGACCCCGCACGATCGGAGCGGACCATTTTTTGGATGCCGATGGACAGCGCGACTTGCAGATGATCGAAGCCGTGGGTCTCGCGGTAGACGATGGCGCGATCGGTGAACAGGGACGCGTAGCATTTGCGGCACGCCCTCAGCAGCTCGGATTCCCCGCTGATGTTGAGATAGCTTTCCTGTTGTCCCGCGAAGCTGGCCTCGGGCAAGTCCTCCGCGGTGGCGCTGCTGCGCACGGCGACCGCGGGATTCGCCGTCCCACAGCGCTTTGCCAATTCCCGGTAGGCGACGCGAATCGCCTCCGCGATCGGCGCCGGGAACTCGGCATCGACCACCATCCGCCGGATGGCGTTGCCGGCGTCGGCCAGGGAGTCCGCTCCGCTGTGATATGCCTCCAGCTGCTTGCGCAGCTTCGGCGCGAGCCCGTTCTCCCCGATGAAGCTGCGATAGGCATCGGCGGTCGTCGCGAAACCGGGCGGCACGCGAATTCCGGCGGTCGCTAGCGTGCGCGTCACTTCGGAGAGGCCGGCGTTCTTGCCGCCCACGCGGCCGATGTCGCTGGATTCCGGCTGATCGAACCATAGAATCGTGGTCGTTGCGGTCTGCATCATGGACGGAGGTTAGGCTTTAGCCTCGCCGGCGCAAATGGGGGACGGTACGTAACGGGAGCGGGGAATCCGCTAACGCGCATCGATTAGGTGGACGGCGCAGGTTTCTGCGGAAATTCACGGCTGTCACCGGGAGCCACGCTGCGGCAGACTGCGCCCGACTCGTGGCGTTGCGGTCCAAGCGAGGGATCATTTTGAGCACAGAGCCCGTCCCAGCGAGCATCGAGTCGGGCGCCGCGATGCTGCGCCGCCTTGCCTTGGATCTGCGCTGGTCCTGGAATCACGCGACCGATGCGCTCTGGGACGCGCTCGAACCGGAGCTGTGGGATCTCACCCACAATCCGTGGGTCGTATTGCGAACGGTGTCGCACCAGCGTCTGAGTCAGGTGCTCGATGACCCGCAATTTCGCGAGAAGCTGGCGACGCTCGCGAGCGGCACCGAAGCGCAAGCGCAGGCGTCGACCTGGTTTCAGCAAACGCATGCACAGGCGGATCTCAGCCCGGTTGCCTACTTCAGCATGGAATTCATGCTGAGCGAAGCTCTGCCCATCTATGCCGGCGGCCTCGGCAACGTGGCAGGCGATCAGCTCAAGGCGGCCAGCGATCTCGGTATCCCGGTCGTGGGCATAGGCCTTCTGTACGGCCAGGGATATTTCCGGCAGTTCATCGGAGCCGACGGCTCCCAGCAGGCTCTGTTTCCGTACAACGACCCCGGACAACTCCCCATCACCCCCTTGCGCGCCAGCGATGGAGAATGGCTTCGGCTGCAAATACCCATGCCCGGCTGCCCTCTCTGGCTGCGGGCCTGGCAGGTCAAGGTGGGCCGGCTGCATCTTTACCTGCTCGACAGCAACGACGTCGCCAATGACCCGGCGCACCGCGGGATCACCAGCGAACTTTACGGGGGCGGCGCAGAGCTTCGACTGCAGCAGGAGATCGTGCTCGGTTTGGGCGGCTGGCGCCTCCTCGATGTCTTGAATCAGCGCCCCGATGTCTGTCATTTGAATGAAGGGCACGCGGCCTTCGCGATTCTGGAGCGGGCCCGCACCTTCATGAAGGCGACCGGTGTGCCGTTCGACGCGGCGCTGGCCGCCACGCGGGCCGGAAATATTTTCACCACCCACACGGCGGTTCCCGCCGGGTTCGACCGGTTCGATCCCGCGTTGATGGAGCGCTACCTCGCGCATTACGCCGCCGATGAGCTGCACATTCCGGTCGGGGAACTCCTCGCGCTCGGCCGCGCCGACGCGCGCGATCAATCCGAGCCTTTCAACATGGCCTATCTGGCGATGCGCGGCTCCGCCAAGGTGAACGGCGTGAGCCGTCTGCACGGCGAAGTGAGCCGCCGCATTTTTCTGCCGCTATTTCCCCGGCGGCCGTCGATCGAGCTTCCCATTGGTCACGTCACCAACGGCATCCACACCCCGAGCTGGGACAGCCCGGCCGCCGATCAGCTCTGGACCGCCTGTTGCGGCAAGGACCGCTGGCTGGGAAGCCTCGCGTCGCTCGGCGCCTCAATTCGCGACGCATCCGACGCCGCGATCTGGCAATGCCGGACGGCCGCGCGCACTTCGCTGGTCGAGTACGCGCGCCGGCGGCTCTCGCTGCAGCTCGCCGTTTCGGGCGGCACGCCGGTCGAGCTCGATGGCGCCAAGCGCCTGTTCAATCCGCAGGTATTGACGGTGGGCTTCGCACGGCGATTCGCGACGTACAAGCGACCCAATCTGCTGCTGCATGACCCGGAGCGCCTGGCGCGCCTGCTGAATCATCCGCAGCGGCCGGTGCAGCTGATTCTCGCCGGCAAGGCCCATCCGGCCGATACGCCCGGTCAGGCACTGATCCACGACTGGGTGAATTTCGTGCGTCGGCACGACGTCCGTCAGAACGCGGTTTTCCTGAGCGACTACGACATGCGGATGACGGAGCGCCTGGTCGAGGGCGTCGATGTCTGGATCAATACGCCGCGGCGTCCCTGGGAAGCCTGCGGAACCAGCGGGATGAAAGTGCTGGTGAACGGCGGGCTCAATCTGTCCGAGCTCGACGGTTGGTGGGCGGAAGCCTATGCGCCGAGCGTGGGCTGGGCGTTGGGCGACGGCGGCGAGCACGAGGAGGATCCGGCGCGAGACGCCTCGGAAGCCTCGCAGCTCTATGCACTGCTCGAAAACGAGGTGGTTCCCGAGTTCTACTCGCGGGACGAGGACGATATCCCGCGGCGCTGGGTGGCGCGGGTGCGCGAGAGCATGGCGACCCTGACGCCGCTGTACTCGGCAAATCGCAGCGTGCGGGAGTACCTCGAGCGCTGCTATCTTCCGGCCGCGGCGTCCTATCGCCGGCGGGCACGCAATGGCGGCGAGCTCGCCGTCCTGATCGGCGGCTGGCTGGCCGCACTGAAACGCGACTGGCCCACATTGCGCTTTGGCGAGGTCGAGGTCGACACCCGCGGCGACCGGCACCACTTTGCCGTGCAAGTCGGGCTCGGCAACCTGGATCTGGAATCGATCCGGGTCGAGCTGTACGCGGACCCCGTGGAGGGGGGTGAGGCCTATCGTCAGCCGATGACCTGCATCGGCCGCCCCGATGTGCGGGGAATGCGCCGTTTCGCGGCAAGCGCTCCTGCCGCCCGGCCGCGGGACGATTACACCGCCCGGATCATCCCCGCCCATCCCGACGTGGACGTCCCCCTGGAAGTTCCCTATGTTCTGTGGCAGCGATAACATCGCGGACCGGACATCGCGACGCAGCAACGCGTCTCTACGGGTTTACCAGGAAGCAACTAGGGGAAGCTCCGGTGATCACGAAGCCCGCGCTCGTGACATCTTGATGACCAGCCAACAGAGGTGACTATTGAACAAGCGTGCGCTCGATTCCGCCGGGTCCGACGGGATCTTGAATCAGGTGATCGATATCGCTCGAAGCGCTGCGCTCGGCGAGATGGCCAGCGGAATCGCGCACGAGCTCAATCAGCCGTTGGGGGCCATCGCGACCTTCTCGCAGGCGGGAATACGCATGCTCGACCGGCCGGAGCCGATGATTGCGCGCGCCCTCGATGTGTTCCGTCAGATCAACAACGAGGCTCTCAACGCGGGAGAAGGCATCCGTCGAATCCGCCGTCTTTTCGACCAGGAGGACATCGTTCGAAGCCGTTGCCGCATGGACGAGCTGATCGACGAACTGCGACCGGTGTTGGAATTGCTGTCCAAACGATGCAAGGGGCAAGTGAGTTTCACCGGCGCTGAGGACTCGCCCTACCTGAGCGTGGACCGGGCCAAGATCCAGCACGTACTGTTTTCGCTGGTCCAAAACGGTTTCGAGGCCGCTTCCGGCGCTTCCTCGCCGCCCCAGGTGCGCATCCTGGTGAGCAGCGACCGCTACGCGGTGGAAACCAGCATCGTCGATTCCGGTCCGGGAGTCCCCTCCGAGGCGCAGCAGCGCCTGTTCAGGCCCTTCTACACCACCAAATCGGGCGGCACCGGACTTGGTCTGGCCTCCAGCCATTCGATACTCGAGGCCCACCAGGGCTCCATCGGATTCGAGAATCTGGGCGGTGGCGGCTGCCGGTTCTGGTTTCGGTTGCCGGCGGCCGAAGAATGAACGACATCGTGGTGAAACCGGCCGTCCAGGTCGCCGACGTGAAACGCAAGATCGAGGCGGCGTTCGAACAATCAGCTTCAGAATCGACGCTCGATTGTCCGTCGATGAGCCTGTAGATCTCCTCCGCCGCGAATCGCCCGCGGCGCCGTGACAGGAGGTGCAGTACGTGGCGAAAAGTCGTGCGCCGGTCCCGGGGTCATGTGACGATGGGGTCACGCATGCGTTCAAAAGCATCAGAAGGATCATTGCCGAGATCTGCCTTTTCACCATCGCGCCTACGCTATGGCTGGCGCGGCACATCGACAATAAGCGCGAGCCCGCGTCGACTAGGGGCTAACGCGGATGCGCTCGCCGCGATATTGCTATTACTGCTGAGCTGTCACGGGGCGCACGCGACAGCCGAAGAAGACGTGGCGACGGCCATCCGTGCCGCCTTGACACCGCAAACCTCGCTCCCGGCGCGGACGCCCGGGCACGTCGACACCCCTTCTCCGGAGCTACGGGTGTACTCGGATCGCCGATATACGGGCTTGTGGACCCACGGCGCGAAAATAACGCCGCAGGCGCAGCAGGTGCTCGTTCTGTTGAGCCACGCCCAGGAGCTGGGACTCAGGCCGGACGATTATGACGTCGAGCCGCTGATGGCGGCCGGAATGCGCCTTGTGCCGAATGGCTCGGCTTCAGCGGCGCAGGCGGCCGCTTTCGATATCCAACTCACCCAGAGTGCATTGCATTATCTTCACGATGCGCATTTTGGACGCATCGATCCGCGCCGAGTGGGTTTCGAGTTGGCGGTGCCCAGGGCGCCCTTCGACTCGACCGCGGTGCTTCTCGATATGTCGGGCGCAGACGCGGGCGCCGACACCCGTATCGCAGCCTCGGTCGAGCCCCAGTTCTATCATTACCAGCTGCTCAAGAATTCCTTATCCCAATACCGGGCGCTGGCGCGCGATCCGCCTCCTTTGCTCACCGCGCCGGCTCATCCGATCAAGGTCGGCAACCCCTACGCTCAGGCGCCCGCCTTGCGCCAGACGCTCATCCGGCTCGGCGATCTGTCGCCAGACACCGCTCCATCGGCCGATCCGCTGACGTTCGACGCAGCGCTTTCCGCAGGGATCCGAGGGTTCCAGGCACGCCATGGCTTGAGGATCGATGGCGTCCTCGATTCCGCCACGTCGCGGGCTCTCGCCGTGCCGCTCGCGGCCAGGGTGCGGCAGATCGAGCTCACGCTCGAGCGTTGGCGCTGGGTGCCGGAATTTTCAGCTCCGCCCGTCATCGTCAACATTCCCCAATTTCGCCTGTTCGCCTTCAACTCCCTGCAGGATCGAAAGTCGGAGGTGCTGCAAATGGACGTGATCGTCGGCCGGGCGTTCCGCCCGGCTCACACCCCGATCTTCGTGGCCGATATGACCTCGGTGATTTTTCGCCCCTACTGGCAGGTGCCCGACAGCATCGCAAAAAAGGAAATGCTTCCGAAGCTCGAACGGCAGCCCGACTATTTGCAGGCCCAACACCTGGACATCGTATCGGCCAGCGACGAGACATCCCGCCCGTTGGCGCTCTCGAGCGAGACGGTCCGTGCGCTCCTCGAAGGCCGCCTCAAGCTGCGACAGCGACCCGGCCCGGACAATGCCCTCGGGCTGGTGAAATTCTCACTGCCGAACCCATACGACGTATATCTCCATTCCACTCCCACACCCGCGTTGTTCAAGGAGCCGGTGCGGGCGTTCAGCCATGGCTGCATCCGCGTGAGCGATCCCGTGGCGCTGGCCGTGCACGTTCTGCGGGACACGAGCGCAGAGTGGACCGCGCAGAAAGTCCGTGAGGCCATGGACGGCGAAGTCACCCAGCACGTGCGGCTGGTGCACCCGGTTCCCGTCTTGATTCTGTACGGGACGGCGCTCGCCACGGAGGACGGCAGGATCCTCTTTTTCGATGACATCTACGGACACGACCGGCAGTTGGCGGCGCTGCTCGGCCCGTAACCCGTCGAAAGGGCGATAAAACCGCCCGCTGCTAGGTAAAAGCCCTGATGGCAGGCCGTCCGGCTCCCGCCGACGATAGGCGCTTCGTTCAGACCCGGAGGGAGATGTCGCACATGCCGCACATGCCGCTTCGCATACGCCGGATTCTCGTCGCCGTCGCGGATGGATCCGCCCGCCGGGTTGCGCGCCGCGCGGGCGATCTCGCGCTCAAGGCACACGCCAAGATCGAGTTGTTCAGCGTCATACGTCCCGACTCGACGGTGCTCGGACTGCCCAATGCCACCTTGTTGCAGATCAACCGAGCCATCGCCGAGAGCCGCGAACGCGGGCTCGAGAAGCTCGCGGGACGCCTGCGTCTACGGGGCATCGAGGTCTCCTGCACCGTCGTCACGAACGATTCATTGAGCGAAAGCATCGTCAAACGGCTGAAGGAAGCGCCTGCCGATCTCGTGGCGATCGAGGCACACAAACACAGCCTGCTGGCAAGATGGTTCCTGCTGCAAAGCGACTACGAGTTGATCCGCCATTGTCCCGTGCCGCTGCTCATCGTCAAGAAAGGAGGCCGCCCGAACCGGCGGCCGGTGTTGGCGGCCCTCGACCCGTGGCATCACAACGACAAGCCGGCGTCCCTCGATGCACGCATCGTCGATGCCGGCCGCGCGGTTTGCAAATTGTTGAACGCCCCGCTGCATAGCGCTCACGCGTATTCGCCGTTGCTCGGATTCGTGTCCGATTCGGCGTTCGCGCCGGTTGCGATACCCATCTCGTTGCCGCAGGAGGAGGCGCACGCGGCAATGGTCCGCCGTCGCTTCAAAGCGCTCAATGCGAGTTATGGAATCGTGCCCCGGCAACGCCACCTGCAAGTGGGCGATCCCAAATTCGTGCTTCCGGCTCTCGCGAGATCGCTCAAGGCCCAGATGGTCGTCATGGGTGCCATTTCCCGCACGGCCCTGGACCGGCTCCTGCTCGGCAGCACCGCCGAGCAGGTCCTCGATGCGCTCCCCTGCGATGTGCTCTTGGTGAAACCCAGATCGGCGCGGGTGCCAAGGAGACGCAAGTGATCAGGACCATACTCGTTCCGGCGGGCGGAAGTTCGACGGACGATGCGGTGTTCGCGACCGCGCTGGCGGCCGCGCGGCCATTGGCGGCACATCTCGACTTCTATCATGTCCATCTTTCCGCCTCCGAGGCCGCAGTACGGGCTCCGCATCTGGACTTCTGCGTCGGGGAGGTATTGCCGATCGCGCTCGATGTGCTGCGCGAGGAGGAAGCCAACCGGTCCGAGATTGCTTCGGCCCACGTCCAATCCTTTTGCAGCAGGCACTCGGTGCCGATGCGCGCAACCCCCGAGAAGCTTGGAACCCTTTCCGCGAGCTTTTTGGAAGAGTGGGATCATGCCCGTGACAGGCTGATGTTGGAGTCGAGGCATAGCGACCTGGTGGTGCTGGGACGACCGTCTCACATCGATTACCTCCCACCGACGCTCATGGGGGATTTGTTGCTGGGTTGCGGTCGGCCGATCTTGATCGCTCCGGATTTCCCGCCGGCGAGCGTGACTGGGACCGTCGTCGTCGGCTGGAAGGAGACCGCCGAGTCGGCCCGGGCCCTCGGGGCGGCATGGCCGTTGATCGAGAAGGCGCAGAACGTGATATTGCTGCATATCGTGGAGGATGAGCCGCGTGTTCCCGAGGCTCTCAAGAACCTCGCCGAGCGCATCAAGTGGCACGGCGTCTCGGCGAAAACCGAGGTGATTTCCAACGGCCACCACCCGCTCAGCTATCATCTCGCCCGGGCGGCGGCCGATCTGCACGCCGATCTGCTGGTCGTCGGAGGATTCGGCCACAGCCGGCTGAGGGAGCGCGCCTTCGGCGGCGTCACGCAGTCGCTTCTGGAGCACGCCAATGTGCCCGTGTTCATGATGCACTGATGGACATGGCCGCAAGCGCGCTCCCTTATCCCGCCGCCTGGGAGCGGGTGGCTCTGACTCGCGACAACGCGGCCTATCGGATACGGCCGATCCGCCCCGACGATGCGCTTCGCGAGCGCGCGTTCATCATGCAATTGAGCCCCGAGTCGCGGTACACGCGCATGATGTGCGCCATTTGCGAACCTTCGGCCGCGTTGGTGGAGCGCTGGGTCCACGTCGACTACCTTCGCAACATGGCGTTCGTGGCGGTCTTGGGCACGGGCGCCGCGGAGCGCATCATCGGCGTCGCGCGTTATTGCGAGGACGGGGCCTGCGGCAGTGAATTTGCCGTTGCGGTGATGGACGAGTGGCAGACGCGCGGCGTGGCGGTCGCGCTCTCGGAACTGTTGATCGACTATGCGCGGATCCACGGCGTGCGCGACCTGCATGCCACCATGCTGGCCACCAACACGCACATGATCGAGCTCGCGCACTGGCTCGGCATGACCACGCACCGCGAGGCGGAAGACCCCACGTTGGTCACTGCAACCCGCCGCCTTTGAGCTACCATTCGCCGATGGCGCAGCGCTCCCCGGAAGCCTGGTGGACACGAGCGGTTTGAACCGGCTGCGGGGAATCGCGCGTGAGGCCATGCGCACGCGCGGAATGTTGCCTGAGTTCACCGCCGAGGCCGCCCTTCAGGCCGGGCACCTACGGGCGGCAACCGCCCCCGCGACAGGCGGATTTCGCGACCTGCGGGAGCTCCCTTGGGCCTCCATCGACAATGACGATTCCCGTGACCTCGATCAGCTGACGGTCGCACAGACGGATTCGGGCGGATCGGTCCGGATCCTCGTGGCGATAGCCGACGTCGACGCCCTGGTGCGCCAAGCTTCTGCGATCGACGACCATGCCCGCGCCAACACCACCTCCGTTTACACGGTTGCCGAGGTGTTCCCGATGCTGCCCGAGCGTCTTTCGACCGACCTCACCTCGCTGGCCTTGGGCCAGGATCGCCTCGCGATCGTCGTCGACATGGGCCTGGGTGCCGATGCTTCCGTGAACGCCTCGGAGCTCTACCCCGCGCTGGTTCGCAATCATGCCAAGCTCGGCTACCCGGCGGTCGGCGAGTGGCTCGCGGGCTCGACCTCGGTTCCCGCCGCGGTCGCCGCCGTCCCGGGGCTCGAGGCGCAGCTGCTCACCCAGGATGAGGCCGCTCAGGCGCTCAAAGCGGTTCGGCAGACCCGTGGTGCATTGAGGCTGGAGACGATCGAGACGATCGCGGTCTTCGAAGGCGGCCGCCTGTCGGACCTGCGCCCCCGGACGAAGAACCGGGCCCAAGAACTCATCGAGGATTTCATGATTGCCGCGAACGGGGTCACGGCGCGCTACCTGACGGGCCGCGGCGCACCCTCGCTGCGCCGGGTCCTCCGGATGCCGGCCAAATGGGGCCGGATCGTCGAGCTGGCTGCGGGGTACGGCGGACACTTGCCCGCTGAGCCCAGCGCACGGGCGCTCAACACCTTCCTCGAGCGGCGGCGCCAGGCCGATCCGGATGGATTTGCCGACCTGTCTCTCTGCGTCATCAAGCTGCTGGGACGCGGAGAATATGCGCTGGAGTTGCCGGGCCGGCCGATCGAAGGGCATTTCGGACTGGCGGTCAACGACTACACCCACTCGACGGCCCCCAATCGGCGCTTTCCCGACCTGTTGACTCAGCGACTGTTGAAATCCGCCCTGTCCGGAGAGGCGCCTCCCTACGCGCCCGAGGAATTGCGCGCCCTGGCGCTGCATTGTACGGCGCAGGAGGACAATGCGGCGAAAGTGGAGCGCCAGGTCGGCAAGTCGGCGGCCGCTCTTTTGCTTTCCCGCCAAATTGGCGGCCGATTCGATGCGATCGTCACAGGCGCCGCCACCAAGGGGACCTGGGTGCGAATCGCATCCCCAACGGTGGAAGGAAGGCTGGTGCACGGTTTCGCGGGCCTTAAGGTGGGTGACCGCGTCCGTGTCCGGCTGATTCATACCGATGTGGAGCGCGGCTTCATCGATTTCGAACTCGCGGGATGACGAAAAATGACTACGACACCCGGAAATTCAGCGGTGCTTGCCTACGAGGATCCGAACTTTCTCGACAGCGAGGACGGCCGGCCGGTGCGGATTCTCGCCGAATATTTGGGCCCCTTGCAGCGCTTTCGCCAGGCCTCGATACACGACACCATCGTATTTTTCGGGTCGGCTCGTCTGCGCGCCGACGGCCCCTTGGGCCGCTATTATCAGCAGGCGCACGAGCTTGCACGGCTCATCACCCTGTGGTCCAAGAGCCTGTCCACCCCCGCCCATCGCTACGTCGTCTGCACGGGCGGTGGTGGCGGCATCATGGAAGCGGCCAACCGCGGCGCCGCGGCGGCCGGCGGACGAACCATCGGATTGAACATCAGCCTGCCGCACGAGCAGCGTCCCAATGCCTACGTGACGCGCGAACTGTCCCTGGAGTTCCACTATTTCTTCATGCGAAAGCTCTGGTTCGCGCATCTCGCCCGGGCGCTGGTGGCTTTCCCGGGAGGTTTCGGAACGCTGGATGAGCTCACCGAGATCCTCACCCTGGCACAGACCCGCAAGCTCGAGTATCCCATCCCCGTCATCCTCTACGGCAGTGCGTATTGGCGCGAGATCCTCAATTTCGAGGCGTTGGCACGACATGGGATGATCGACCGGCAAGACCTCGAGCTCTTTCGATATTCCGACGACCCGCAGGAGGCGCTCGCGCTGCTACAGGGTCTATTGCAGAGGGACTCCAGGGATCCGAGCCCGCACTTTGCGCACTCACGAACGGGCGAAGCTTAGCCTCGGCGGCTAATCGACCACCGATCCATCGCCGCGCATGACCTTGTGCACGTCGCCGGGCCCGGAAAGCCGGGACAGGTAGTCGGCGGTGCCACGCATGTCCTGATCCTCCAGGCTGCGCCAAAAACGCACCAGATCCTCGTCCACGTTGTGGCGGCGGCCCTCGGCCAATTTCTTGAGCTGGGCGACCAGGTAGGTGTATTGCTGGTTTCTCAGCGACGGCACGAACCCCTCGTCGTCCCCATGCGCATCCAGGTGATGGCACGAAGCGCATTGCTCGTGAAAGATCCCCCGCCCGAGCGCGGCGCGTTCGCCGTCGCCGGTGCCCGCCGCAACCGTCATCGGCAGATTGTTCAAGTAGGCCGCGATGTCGACCCAGGTTTGCGGCTCCTTCAACGTTTTGTGTGCCAGGACACGCTGCATGATGTCGCTATCGCGCTCCTCCGAGGAGAAGTTCGCCAATTGTCGCACGATGTATTTGAACCGCTGCCCCGCCAAAGCAGGAATGGCCTGCGCGGCATCTCCCTGCGCGGCATCGCCGTGGCACCGTGCGCAGGAGCGGTGAAACTCGACGGCGCCGCGCTCCTTGTGCGCATCGAGATCGAGGGCGGATTGGGTCAGGCGATCCGCGCTGGCTTCCGACCCTGAGGCCTGGTGGCTCAGGAACAGGCACAATGCAGACAGAAGACAGCCTTTGATCACCCCGAAACCCCCGGTGTTGAGCGAAACCGCGTCGAAGTATCCCCGATCCCCCTGCGGCGGAGGATACGGGATTACCCGTAGCGGCGGCGCTCACGCTACAGTGATAATATTTGATCCTGGGAGTCATGTATGGTCCAACCAGCCGAAAAGGGTGCCGCGCCCACGATTTATGTCGTCGACGACGATGACGGAATGCGCCGCGCTTTGGATACCCTCCTGAGCACGGTCGGCTACAAGACGGCGGTGTTCTCGCGCGCAAGCGACTTTCTGGCGCGTTACACGGCGGACTCCCAGGGCTGCCTGGTGCTCGACATCCGCATGCCGGAGATGAGCGGTCTCGAGGTCCAGAAGCACTTGAATCGCATGGGCTCGATGCTTCCGGTGATTTTCATCACGGGGCATGGCGATGTGCCCATGGCCGTGCAGGCCATGAAAGAAGGCGCCTTCGAATTCATCCAGAAGCCGTTCCGCGACCAGGAATTGCTGGATCACATCAACCACGCGCTCAAACAAGACGCGGAATATCGCAGCACCGCCGCGCGCCGCTCCGACGTGCAGCATCGACTCGACTCCCTGACCCCTCGCGAGAAACAGGTCATGGAACTGATCGTCGAAGGCAATGCGAACAAGGTCATCGCGATCGACCTCGGCCTGAGCGAACGCACGGTGGAGATTCACCGCGCCAAGGTGATGGAGAAGATGGGTGCGCGGTCGGTCGCGCATCTGGTCAAGTTGCACATGACCTTGGGCGACGAAAGCTGAGAGCCCCGCCGCAAACGGGGCCTCGACCCGACGGGCGGCAAGCCTGTCGGCGAGCCTATCGGCGAGCCTATCGGCAAGCATTTCGGCGAGCCTTTCCTCTGAGTTTGCTGCCGTTGATGTTGCTGTGCTGCCGGGTGGGCTTGGCGTCCGATGAAACCGCGCCTGCACTCGAGGAGCGGGCCCTCGCCGCAACCCCGGATGTCGCGCATGGGCGTGCGCTGTATGAGCATTATTGCATCCACTGTCACGAGGCCCGGGGCAGCGGAGGCGGTGACCGCGAGATCCCGCAGCTGGCCGGACAGCAACGCCAATATCTACTGAATCAACTGACAGACATCATCGCGCTCGACCGGTTGGCCCCCAAGATGCACCGCGTTCTCGCTCAACGGGGTCTGTCGGATCCGCAAGCTCTCAGCGACGTGACTGCCTATCTGGCGGCTCAGCCGCACGACTCGCACGGCGAGCATGGGGATGCGCTGCGGCTCGGGCGGGGACGTGAGGTGTACAACGCGCGCTGCGCCGCGTGTCACGGGGCGCTCGGCAATGGGCGGGCGGACGGGGCAATTCCCGCGATCGCGGGTCAAAACTACACCTATTTGGTCGGCCAAATGAACGGCTTCGCCGCCGGGCATCGATCCAAGGCCGATCCAGCGGTGATCGATGCCGTGAGCAAGCTCGCTCCCGATGACATGAAAGCGGTTGCCGACTTCATGTCCCGGTTGCCGCAGAGCGCGGATGCGCGTTATGGAGAGGTCCTGTAGCTCGACGCGGGGACCAGCACCGCCGCTCCCTGCAACCGGCCCTCCCGCAAGTCGTTCACCGCCTCGTTGGCTCGATCGAGCGCATACACGCTCGTCGAGGTGTGAACATGCGCCTCGCGGGCAACGGGCAGGAAGCTCGCCGCGTCCTTGCGCGTGAGATTGGCGACGGACACGAGCTGACGCTCCTCCCACAGGATGCTGTAGGGAAACGCGGGGATGTCGCTCATGTAAATGCCTCCGCACACCACCCGGCCGCCTTTCTTGATCGCCCGCAGCGCCGCAGGCACCAGGGAGCCGACCGGAGCGAAGATGATCGCCGCATCCAGAAGCTCCGGAGGAGCCTGCTCGGAATCTCCCGCCCAGACCGCGCCGACTGAACGCGCAAACGTCTGTGCGGCGGCATCCCCGCGGCGGGTGAAGGCGAACACCCGGCGGTTCTGCCATCGGCAGATCTGCGCGATCACATGAGCTGCGGCCCCGAACCCGTACAGACCGATCGCCGCCCCTGCCCCGGCTGCCGTCAATGAGCGCCAACCGATCAGCCCCGCGCACAAGAGAGGCGCAGCAGCAACCGGATCGGCAAAGTCATCCAGCGGAATCGAAAAGGGCGCCTCGGCGATGACGTGCGTTGCAAAGCCGCCGTCGCGGCTATACCCGGTGAACTCCGGGGTATCGCAAAGATTCTCGCGCGAGGAGCGGCAGTACTCGCATTGTCCGCAGGTCTTCCCCAACCAAGGCACCCCGACGCGCTGCCCCACGGCGAACTGCCTCACGTCCTCGCCGAGCGCCTCGACCTTGCCGACGATCTCATGCCCCGGAACGATGGGATAGCGGACGTGGGGCAGCTCGCCGTCGATGACGTGCAGGTCCGTCCGGCACACCGCGCAGGCCTCGACACGGATGCGGATCTGCCCCGCCAGAGGTTGCGGATCGGGACGCTCCTCGAGATTCATCGGAACGCCGCGCGCTCGCAAGACCATTGCATGCATCGTTGAATACCTCGCGGCGACACTAGGCAGTTACCGAAGAAACATTCGGCAAGCCATCATTGCCAAAGGGACCCGTGAAAGCACAGTGTCTCAGGATATGGCGAAGGCCGCCAAGTGTTGGAGGTCGGGGCGATGTATTCCAGAATCCTGGTTCCGGTCGACGGCAGCGAGGCGTCGTTCGGTGCTCTGAACGAAGCGGTGCAGCTGGCCAAGCAACAAGGCGGCGAGCTTCGGCTGCTGCACATCGTCAAGGCACCGATGCTCGACTACGGATTCAGCGCGGATGACTCATCGCGGCAGGACATCATTGCCGCGCTGTCCAAGATCGGCAAAAGCATACTCGCCAACGCAAACGCCACGGTACGCGAGCAAGGCCTCGCTCCGGAGTGCCTGTTGATCGAGTCCGTCGCGGGGTCGGCTGCCGCGGTGATTCTCGCTCAGGCC